>Ga0163162_10006448_pt1 | contig 11366 bp, 17 predicted proteins | sample S55metaG_FD_115310 | JGI IMG/M metagenome (GOLD analysis project Ga0163162, IMG submission 115310) | Switchgrass rhizosphere microbial communities from Kellogg Biological Station, Michigan, USA - S5-5 metaG | ecosystem: Host-associated > Plants > Roots > Rhizosphere > Soil | place: USA...
AACGGGTATCCCTCACGCCCGCCCGTCTGGACCGCTGAGCCACGGGTCTCGTGGTCGCCCCCTACGTGAACCAGAGACTGCGCCACCCAGTCGGCCTCATCCAAGGCGATGTCGCCCGGTGCGATGCCGCGGTCCACGCCACCGAAGCCCGTGCGGATCAGGATGCCCTGGTCCGCAAGAGCGCCGCCTTCCTGGCCGAGGGTGGCCATCCCGGATCGCCCATGGTAGGCTCCTCTCCCCCCTGCCTCTGGCCATCCCCATGTCCGTTCCTGAACGCATCCCTGGCTTGACCCTCCCCGTAACCCTGGCCGAACCTACGGCCGCAGAGCGGGCGATCTTCGACGCCCACCTGGCGTTGCTGCCCAAGGGCGCCCAGATCAACATTCGCGAGGCCATGGCTCGAAACGAATCGCTGTCCTGGGATTTCTTCCGCCTGGGGCTGGCCCAAGGCCGGGCCACCTGATCAACGGTCGATGCCGCCCCTGCTCACCCCTGGCCCAGGCCAGCAGTGGACCAGGGGATAAATGCGAATCATTTCCACCGGAGACCAGATCGGGTGGCACTTCGGTCTGGGAGATCCAGTTCTGGTCGGCCGGGAAAGGGGTCACCGATGATCCTTTAAGCCCAGGGAACCTTTTTAACATGCTATCCATGAGCCATTGTCCTGCGATCTGCCAAGGAGTTGACACCCCGCCCGCCTAGCCGATACTGCCGGCCTTCCCCTCACAGGCCTGCCCCCATGTTCCGAAGCTTCAGCAACCTTCACCGGGGCGACGGCCTGTTCACCGTGGTTATGGGTGCTGCCGTCCTGTTCGTGGCGTGGACAACCCTATCACTCATCCGTGAGGATCGGCGCCAGGAACGCGTGGTGGCGCAGGCCTTTCCAGACCTGGTGGCCGCGACCGCCGAGCCGCTATCGGTGGCCACCCACCGCCTGGCGCCCTGGCATGCTCAGCTCACCGCTGTCGGTCCGTTCGCCATGGCACCCAGTGGCCAGGGCTCGATGCTAACCTGGCGCAGCCTGACCACGGCCGGCTGCATGATGCTGCGCACCCAGCTGGTCACCCATCCGGAACAAGGCAACCAGATCGAGCTGCTACAGAACGGGTCGGTGATTGATCCGCATGCATACGATGCCATCAGCTGCGACAGCTCGGGCCGGACAAGGATCCGCTACACCTTCACCCTTCGCCCGCGCGCCTGATCCTGGCAACCATCTCCACCGGGACCTGAACCTGGGCCAACCTCATCGGCCGTCCGGGCCGTGATCTGGGCTGGTGGCCATGGTAGCATGGGGCTCTTGTTTGGATGAAGGCGTGGCCATGGCATCGTTCCCTTTGCTACCCTGGGCCAGGTGGCCCTTGCCCACCGCGTCGGAGGTCCAGGCCACCCTGGTCAGTGGTCGCCCGCTGACGCCGGCCGATCGCCTGGCGCTGCGCCGCGATGGCCAGATCCAGGCCACCCCCGACCAGATGGATACAATGTTGCGCCTGGCGGCCCAGCATGCCTATTTCGATGGCCAGCATGGCACCCGGCGCCCCGCGCCACACCTGACACCCTACCTGCGCTCGGCCGAGCTTGACGACCAGGCCTGGCCGGTCGTGGCTACCGAAGTGTGGCCCGCCTGGGCAGGCGATGCCGGAAGCAGTTTTGCCCACCGGGCGGTGGTTGCGGTATGGCTGGCCGATGGCGCCAACCCGTGGGTGCCCTGGGGAGAAGAAGCGGGGATGCCCTGGAGCTTGCCCGAGGTGCTCATCGCGGCCAACGATGTGGGCATGTTGCGCCGGGTGCTGGCTCACCCCGCGTGCCCGGATGTGGCCACCTTGATGACCCGTCGCCTGGCGCCGCTGAAGGATGTGCGCGGCCAGCAGGCCACGCCCTGGCTCCATGCGTCGGCCACGCTGCCCGATGGCACCGTGTTGGGCGAGTTGCTTGCCCGCGGGTTCGATCCGTCCCAGGTGGATGGCATGGGGCGCACGGCCTTGTTCTACATCGCCGGCGTCACCCCGCTCAAGCAGTTGTTGGCCGCCGGCGCCGATCCGGAGCGGGCCGATGCCCAGCGTGAACCGCTACGCGCCTTCCTGGCCCGGTCCTTTGCCGACTACGCCACCACGTTGGCGCCGTTGCTGGCCCAATCCCTGTCCGCCTCCGCCACGATCGAGGAAGCCTTTGGCCAGGGCCGGCGGGGCGAGTGGCCGGCGGTGGAGGCAGCCATGAAGGCGGCCGGTCCCGCCTGGACGCAGTGGCGCCAGCCGATCACGTTGAAGAATGGCCAGGTCCGCGATGCGTCATGGTTGGGCAGTGCGGCCTTGGGCTTGCTCGACCCCGATGCCAATCCGCGCTTTGGTGAAGACTTCAACTGGCGCCATGAGCGCATCGATGTGCTCCCGGCCACCGATCACCTACTGCGTGAAGCCACCGACGGCTTGCTGGCCCATGAAACGCTGCCCGGGTTGCCCGATGGCCTGGCCTGGTCGGCCATGCTCCATGCCATCCAGGGACTCCAGCTCTCTTCGCGCCAGTTCCAGCATGGCAGTCCAGCCTGGCACCAGGCCAACGGGGAGCTTCAGCAGCGCCTGAGGGATACCCGTGACGCGTGGGATGCAAGGATCATGCCCGGTCAAACCGCGGTGGAGCGCCAAGCCACGCGGGTCAGCGCGATGGCCAAGGTGCTTAACCTGTATGGGCCGCCGCGGTTGTGGCGCGATCAGATCCTGAGGACATTGAGCCCTGCCTTCGCCGCCCAGGTCGGCCATGGGATGCTCAACCAGGCGGCCAACACCCTGGAATGGAACCGCCCCATGGATCGGCCCGCCATCGCCAAGATGCCGGCGGAATGGGCCGCATTCTGGTCGGCGGTGACCGCGGTGTTGGGCGACAAAACCTTGCGCGCCACCTTGACCAAGGACGTGATTGACGCCATCCACCGGGTCGGCGCCCCCTACCGGGACGTGCTGGTGCCTGCGGCCGTGCGTTCGGCCTTGGGATCCATGCTCTGGCTGGGACAGGCCGATCAAGATGGCACAGTCTGCCGCACCTCGGATGAGAACACCCGCGAGCAGCGGTGGTCGTCCCTGTGGGCCACGTGGGCCCAGGCGGGAATCAAGCTGGACCTGGGCCGGTTGGGCGGACGGGGCCGCACCAAGCTTGAAGGCCGGTTTCCGCATCTGGTCGCCGCGCGCCGCGAAGTCATCGTCAGCCAGCAGCCGGCCGGAGCCCCCTCGCGCCCGCGCCATCGGGCGTAGATGGGTCTTACGGCCGCGGCCGGGCCGCGGGATCGGTAAGGGAGTCCTCATCCAGGGTCAGGGTGGTCCACCAACCGCCCACCTGCGGTGCGCGCCCGGCGATCGGCGCCCAGGTATGGACAGCCCCCTCGGCCATCGCCCGTGCGGCCGCCTTGCGCTCCTGCGTCACCGGTGCTTGGGCAAACTCGCGCGCATAGCCACCGCGGGCAACGTGGGCCAGGAACTGCCCCCAGGCATCGGGCTTGGCAAAGCGTTGGTGAACCCATCCATGGCAGGATCGGCAGATCATATACTCCGCCGGTGGCTCCCACTGATAAGGCGTCGCGTAATCTTCGCTGTGTGGCTCGACCGCCGCCGTGGGATCCGCGCACAGCTGGCAGGGGCCGACAGGAAAGGGGCCCAGGCCCTGGGCTTGGCGCTGCTTGTAGACCTGGTATTTACGCAGGCGCTCGGCGCCGGTGAAGCCGTTATAGCCGTGCATCGGAAGGGCCACGGAAAGGGAGGGGCAGCATACCACCCGTCACCGGTGAAGCTCAAGCACCCGGCGCGCTAGCCAGGAAGGCCGGCAAGGCCATGGGGACGCTGTCGCTCCCCGTCGTCAGGGCCTCGATGGCAGCGCGATCGCCATCGAGCAAACCTGTCGGGCTGCGCAGGCAGGCCGCGGCCAGCGCATGGGCATCCGGTGCCCGGGCCCACCGCTCCAGGTCGCCGGGGGAGGTGTTGGCGAACACCAGCGCGGCCAAGGCCTGATCCAGGGCCTTGGCTTCTGGCGTGGCCGCACCCCTCGTGCCAGGGTGTAAATGCGAATCATTTCCAATAGGCTGGATCACCCGGAGCCCGCTCCCCGCGCTCCTAAGTATCCTGGACCATGCCGATACGGTCATGCCACGGCCGTGGCCCTGGATCGCGCCCAGCTGCTGGCCTCGGTCCAGGCCCTGGGCACCGATCATGCTCCTGCCCTCTTGGAGGCGAGGGTGGATGCGTATCTGGCCCGCCCGCTGAAGCCGCACGTCAGCAAAAAGCCACCCCCACCCGGTGGCGGCGCTGGTTTGATCGCCTGGCTATGGGGGGTGCGGGTAACCATGGGGTGACTGGTTTCTCGGCCTGAGAGGAAGCAAGGATAGAAGCTGCACAGGGAGCAGCCCGACGTGACCATGAGCGGACCAGGTCCGCGCCCTGAATGAGCACACCGCTTAAGTCAGGGTTGATCAAGCCAAACTAGGCACGTCAACCGCGCCGATCTGCTGCTGCGCTTTATACATGCCATCGCCGTCAGCAAGCTGATGAAGGTATTGAACCTCAAACGCCAACAGCGGAAACTGCCGGTGCCGCTCAGCCAGGTATGTGCGCGCAGCCGGCGAGCCTTCCCACACCACCAGGTCAGCCGGTGAAACCCGGGCGACTTTCAATGCGGCATGGTGAAAACTGAGCCAGACCACGACCAGGATCATGGCCACCCCCGCTAGCATGAGGGCGACCAGCCCCAGCCCCATCTGTTGGTTCAGTGAAGTGTTCTGCACATGCCAAACCCCATACGCCACCGGATCGACCGCCTTCCAGCCGGCCAGGGTGCCGCCATGGGCGCCGGCTGCGGTCGCCGCGGACGTATCCAAGCGGGCCAATTTCTCAAAGATGTACGTGTTCATCCAGTGGATAAAGCCAAAAATGCTTGACAGCCCCAGCCCCACCGCGCCCACGGGTAACCACCGATACCACCGTCGGCGCCGGGTCAGGGCCGCCGTATCCGCCAGGCGGTAGGGCACGGCGGGCAGAGGTGGATGGCCCGCCAGGTCCTGTGGCGGAGCGGGGGCCAGCACCTGTTCGAGCCAGTCCACCGTTAAGGAGGTGCCCGTGAGCTCCCGGTAGGCGTGTTGGACCCAGGCAATCTCCTGCACGTTGGCGGGGGGTGCATCGGCCGCCATCTGCGGCCCCATATCATGCTGCCCACGCTCGATGGCATCAAGCAATGCATGGCAACGTACGTCCACGCCCGTCATCCCTGTCGCGGTCATCATGGGGAAGCAGCCGTTGGTAGACCACCCACGATAAAATGCACCCCGCCCACCAGCCCATCGGCCTTGCATAGCTGGTCAATCTTGAAGTGTTCGCGCACCAGGAACGGCACATCGTCCGGACGCGCCGCCAGGTAGGCTTGAGCCTGGGGCGAACGGGCCCAGACCGCCAAGTTGGCCCGGCTGGCCCGGGTGGGGCGCAACGACCACCACGCCAACCCACACAGCACGCCGGCGCCAATCAGCCACGCACCCACCTGTCCAAGGTCATACAAACCATGCTGCCACGCCTGATAGTGAGCGATGGCCTGCCGGGTGCTCGCCCCGCCCGCCGATGCCAGCCAATCATGCCAGTTCAGCAGGTGAGCCTGGAAGCTCGCATCGAGCAGGGCGCGCTGCTGCCGTATCCAGGTCAGGTGGATCGCCAGCTTGCTGACCCACGCCACCAACCCCAGGCTCCCGAGGGCACCCCCTAGGCGTTGCCAAACCCGTTGCCGGCCCTGCCAGTCGCCCCGATCGCGTGGAGTGGTAAATCGTTCCATCGTGGCGCGTTCCAGCGCGCGGACCAGCCGATCGCACACCGGGATCGTCGGCGCCACGCGGACGGTCACGCCATGCAGGGCCTGGGGCGCCAAGGCCAGGGGCTGAAGGGCGGGCTGAAGGGCGGCCAGCGCGGGCTGTTCAAGCGCCGGCATCGGTGCCGCAGGACGAGAAGTGGCCATAACCGTGATCAGCAGAAGGGGGGCTTGAGCCTACCAGCCTGGCTACCAAAGGCAACGGGGTGATCCCCCTACCCCCGTGCCCGCCGTCGCGAAGAGGCGACGCCCGCCACCTGGGCGACCTGGCGTTGGCGCACCCGGGCCATCGTTTCGGGCAGCAGCGCCTGGTGGGCGGCCGCCATCGACACCCATCGCGCCTGCGCCTCTTCCGACGCATACGGCCACCACCCGTCCAGCCGTGACCAATCCCCTTGCTCGGCCCCGTGGTCGCCTGCATCGTCCACGTTCGAGCCGGCCATCAGCAGCCCCGGGGTCGCCCGATGCCCACCGGCGGGTGAGGCCATGTCAGGGCATCCGTCGCCGCCAATGAGCAGGGGCCCCGGCGCCCACGCTCGGATCGACCAGGTCAGGGTTGAACACGGCCGCCGCCACCTCATGGATCCGGTGCACCCCCGGATGAGCGGCCCAGGAGCCCAAGGGCCGAAAGTTGCGGGGATCGAGCTCAACGTTGCGCAAGACCAGGTAAACGGGCTTGCCCATGGCGATAGCCATGCCAACTTCAACCAGGGCTCCCTTCAGCGGAAAGTCGTCCGCTTCAGCGTAGAGCACCAGGCGATCCGCGGATCGGATTTCAGCTTCGATGCGCGACCACAGGTCGCTGAAGTCCGCCGTCTGGCCTGCCCCGTCTTCGTCAATCCAGCTGGACACGATGCGCGCGCCCTGATCGCGCAACGCGCGCCACATGGCGCCGCGTTCGGGGACACTGGCCCGGCTGGCTGCATACACAAGGGGGAACGAGGTGGACATGGAAACTCCTGGGTTGACCGACCGAAGCAGATACGTAACACGCCTTCCATCCTACCTCAAGTTCACTGAACCTTGACGTATTTTATAGCCCATGGGCAATGAAATGCTTTAAATAGATAGCTTATAGGCTATAAATAGGGGGTCTGCCTCAATGGCGGGAGGGGGTTCTGCGCGGCCGGAAAGCGCTGAGCGAGATCGGCCATGCTCAGGTCGGCCAACTCCACCCTGGCCCTGAGGATGACTCCCTACTCCATGGCCTCCTCGAACTCATCGAGTTCTTATCGTAGTTTGGAAGGCTTGCCCAGCACCCCCTTGGAGATGGGGCGCAGGTGGTAGCCCGGAAGGAAGGCGTCAGGCATGGGAGGATCCATCGAGCGGACCAGTGTGCCAACCCTCACCCGCGGAGGCAATACGGTCCCTCCCTGTGCCTGCGCGTCGCCCTTCCCCCTGTTTGGGTGGAGCGATGGACCATGCTATACTTTTGCCATGAATCCTTCGCTACCCATCGCTGATCAAGCGTCCCCGTCGGATGGTCAGATGTCTTCGGATTGGATGGGCGCCATCCAGGAAGGCTACCGCTGCCAAATCATCGAATGGGCGCGCAGCACCGCGCCCACCGCCGCCATCACCCCCCTCCTGGCCCAGCTACGATGGTCGTCCAAGGCGATCCACCTGGCGCTACGGGAAAGCCTGACCCATCACCCCGAACTCCGTAACCGAGCCATTGACGTAGGGGTGGGGTATCACCAAGCCCATCTTGATAAAGGGGGCACATCGGTGGTGAAGCTGGTGGCCGACTATTACCTGCCCGAAGTGATCACGGTCGTGGGTTCCACCATCGCCTGGCGACCGCTCATCGACCATGCCAGCCGAGCACTGGCCGACACCCAGACCACCCACCCGGAGCTCAAGTATAGCCACTGGCGCGATCAGCTCATCGCCTATGCCCCTATCGAAGAACTCCGCACCATGCTGACCCGTTGGCCCGATCTGCCCTCTCCCCTGGCCCAGGCGCGCGTGCGCCAGGCGGACCTGTCGCAAGCCACCCCGCTGGTGACCACCGGTCACCCCACCCGTCGCCACCGCGCATAAAGCCGGCCGTCGCCCCCGATCCCCGGTTAAGTTCACCCGCCATCCACCCCCTGATGGTGGTATCGTGGCAACTGGTCACCGACCTCATGGAACAGCTTGCCGCCCTGGCCCACACGTCCGATGGGTTTCTTCGGACGGAAATCCGGGTGCGCGTAGCCCATGCCCAGCAGGCGCTGGCCGACCAGGTAGAAGCTGCCTCCATCGATACGCTCCGCACGTGGGTGGCCCACTGCACGCCGTGGATATCCCAGCGGTGACTCACCGGCTGGCCACGGCGGATGTACGCCGACGTTGCGAGGAACTGGCCACCCAGGCCAGCGGTCCCACGCCACGCCCGCGCCATCGCTCGTAAATGTCGCCATCGCCTGCCGCGCCCCTGGATCACCAGGCCCGCCCGTGCTACGCTGCCCCCATGACCGCATCGGACCCCACCTGCAGCACCCCTGACCTGCCTACCGGTGAGGTGGAGCAGCTGATGGCGTGGGCCCGAAGCACCGCCCCGGCCGTCGATATCCTGCCCATCCTGGTCCCCATGGGCACCCCCTGGCTGCGATTCACCGCCGTCCAGCGTCTGATGTGCCACCCCCAGGCTCATGCCTCGGCCGTCGATATCCTGGCCAGCCGTCCACCCACCTGCCTGACCGATGCCCGCGATACCGTGCTCATCGCCGCCCAATACCGCCTCGCCGGCCTCATCGAGCGGTGGGCCCACCAGGTGGACTGGGCCGCCCTGCTCACCATCGACCGCGACCGCCAGATCGCCAGCGAGGCGCACTTTGACGCTTGCCCGGGTCTCGATGAGCTCTTGGATCGGCGCCCTCATCAAGCCGAGCTGGAACAACTGGCGGCCATCGTACCCGTCGAAGCGCTGCTCGCCGTGCTGGAAGATTGGCCGGCCAGCTCCGAAGTGCCTGCCTCCCTGCTGGCCCGTCGGCGGGCCTATGAACTGGATATCCAGCCCGCCGGTGCGGGTCATCGTCGCCGCCGCGTCTAGCCTGCGCCCATCGATCGCCAGGGAAAACGGGGAGCTTTGAAGCTGTGCCCAATGGGGTCCACGGAAGTTCGGTAGAGGGCCGCCGCTTTCATCAGGCGCGCCTCATCCACGTCCTTCAGGCCGTCGGGCGGCCCGATACGCAAGCGTCGTTCTGCGCGTGATCCAGTGCCTCGAACAGCGCCAGGTTCATTCAGGTCCTCACGCCTCAGGCATGGCCTGGGCAAATCCCGCCGTGTCCACGGTGATGATCTGGAGCCCATTGCCGTAGAAGGGCACTTCCAGCGTCATCGTCGCATGGCGCTTCATCTTCGCCACGAACTTGGCCCCATCGCGCAGATACAACGTGTTCTTGTGCCGTTCACGCAGGACGGCTTCCAGCTTGGAGGTGGGCTCCCGCCCATACCCAAGTTCGTGGATCGCCCAGCGTTCGCTCTCCTCCTCCCCAAAGCGCACGCGCATCGACGCCTTGGTTTCAAACATGCCCTTGGGCAGCCCCAAGCCCACCGCCACCTGTCCCGACGTGGGGTGGCGCATGACCATCACCGCCAGCCGTTGGCGGCCTTCGTAGGGGCTCTTCAGCTCGAACTTGGAACTTTCCTGCATGGCCAGGTCCAGGTGGCCCTTCTCCATCGGATGGGTCCAGCGATCCTGCGTCCAGTGCAGCGTCGGCGGCACGGTAGCTTTTTTCGGCGCCAGATCCGTCGCCGCCCTCGGGCGGGCCGCGCGCCGGCCCCTGGCCGTCGTCCACGCGATCGTTCCCAGCATCGCCAACCGGGGCAAGCTCAGCGACAAGGTTGCAAAAGCGACCAGCCCAAGCACCAGCCACCACGGTGGGAACCGACCTCCCAGCAGGATGGTCATGATCCCGGCCCACACCGCGGCCGCACCGATCCCTCCGAGTGCTGCATGCTGGAACGATGGCACGCCTTCGTCCATCCGCGGACCCGCCACCGGCTCGGTGGACGCCACCGCGGTACGTTTAGCCTGGTAGCGCTCGACCGCCCGGGTGATCTCCTCTGGCACCACCCCGATCGCCTGGCGCTCGCACAAATCCGTCAGCATCGCCACCAGCGCTTCAGGGGTTTGTGCTGGCTCACGCTCACCCCGTACCTCATGGAGGGCGTCGAGCAGGTCCAGGCCTTGGCTCAATGGCGCGCTCACATCGAGCCCTCGGTAGCCTGGCCCGCCAGGAACGCCTGGGTGCGCGCGGTCAGGGCGGCCGTCGCCACGTGGGCGCGGGCCTCTTTGATCGCCACCGCCCATGCCTCCTGTTCGGGCGTCAGGGACAGACCCTGGGTATTGAACAGATGTCGCGCATGCGCCGCCACCTCGACGGGTGGGACGGCATCGAACAGGTCCAGCGATAGCTTAAGCGAAGGAGGCGTCATGGGGCAGGCCAGCGGAAACTGGCCTGGAGCTTACCATGAGCCCCCCGTCCCATTCAACCGGGTCGCGGCGTCCTCGCCGGCCCCATCCAGGCCTGGTTATCCTGTGATCCTATCCTGTGATCCTATCCTGGAATCTAGTGGTGGAATGCCCTGGTCGCTTCCACGGCCAACATGATCATCAGGAAGACCTGGGTGGATCGCAAGCAAAGCAGGCTCCAGTTTCGTTTCGCGGTGGACATGATGAATCCTATAACGGTGGGGGCCGATGATGGGCTGTCGGGCGCCGCGTAAGGTAAGTCAACCCAAGGGCTTGTCAAGCCGCGCCGCCGGCACGTCTGACGTGGAAACAGGCCTGAACCGTCGCTAAAAATTCAGGTCTCAAAGGTATGATTACCGCCAAATATGACGTAGGTGGTTAAGTTTAAAGGAGATATACCCACTCCATTTCCGCCAAATTCCGTCCCGGTCGCGCCTGCCCAGGTTCCCCGGGCAAAACGGGCTTCGGCATATTGCCGTAGGGTCAGCTCGGCCAAATCGGCCCGTGACCGCGCGCTCAATGGAGGCTCGCTGTCGAGCGCGCACAGGTAGGCCCGCAACCAAGCCTGTGCGGGAAACGGGAACGAAGACAGGTTGGGCAACGGTCGGTCCATGGGCACTCCGAGCAGCGGGCTGGCGCACCTTAGGCCGAAATCACCTTCGGGGGCAGAGCGTTGGGTAGCTCTGGTTTTAGCCCCAGCTACCCTTAAGAACCAAAACGTCTGCCAGCCTGGATTGCGGCCGATATACCGCTGGCGTTGTGCCGGCGCTTGTTGACAGAGCCCAAGTGACGTGCGAGTCACATTCTGACGGTGCTACGGGTGGTCGGGGCGCTCGGGCCCAGGCTGGGAAAGCTCGGCGCCCGTTGCGGTGCGGCGTGACTGAGATGTGCTGCCAGATAAGCTCCAAATTCAATGATCGAGGATTTACCAGCCAAGATTCTCGATATCGGCCGGATCATCAGTGCCCCACTTGGCCAGATCAGGAGGGGATTGAGTTCAACCTAAAAACGCAGACAGATAAAGGGCCACCGAAGTGGCCCTTTGCCTCATTGCGTCTTGACCACCAGGTCC
>Ga0163162_10006449_pt1 | contig 11366 bp, 8 predicted proteins | sample S55metaG_FD_115310 | JGI IMG/M metagenome (GOLD analysis project Ga0163162, IMG submission 115310) | Switchgrass rhizosphere microbial communities from Kellogg Biological Station, Michigan, USA - S5-5 metaG | ecosystem: Host-associated > Plants > Roots > Rhizosphere > Soil | place: USA: Michigan...
ACGTGTAGATTTGTCCATCGAGTGTGCCGAAGTAAAAACGGTCTGGATCACTCGGGTCGACAACCAACGAACGAATGTCTCCACCGGTGGGCCCGGTAATACGCCAATCGCTCGTATACGGCACGCCACTGTCCGCGTGCGCGCCAGACTGAAGGGATAGTTGGCTGACCGCGACGACCGCGACCGTTGCCACAAGAAAACTGAGGGTAAATCGTTTCATTGATGATTACTCTTTCAAATCGGCTTTCGGCAAGGGGGCCCTCACGATGCGCATTATAAACATTTGGACCTCTTTTCGATACCGTGATGAAGATTTTGGCTGCCTAAGCCACTGAGACAGCGGGAGAAGTATTCAAAAAGCGAAATGGGCGATGCCCTTACGAGCATCGCCCATGTTCGGAAGAAGGTCGCGGCTCTTAAGAGCAGCGAACGTTCAAGTTACTCTTCACCGCGGCGTCCGCGGCGGCCTTTCGGCGCTTTCTTGCAATCCGGACAAGGTGAGACGGCCCCGGCAGTCTCCGGAGCAGGTGCGGTCGCGCCCGAAGGAACGATCCACAACTCAACCTTCAATTCCGGCATGCAGCCGCCATCTACTACCACGATGCGGCCGGCATCGATGCCACGAGTATTGACGAGGTAATCCTTAGCGCGCTGTGCCCGCTTCTGACCCTCTTCATCACACGTGCCGTACGCGATGATTGTACCTTGAGCAGTTGGCTCGTTCTGCAATGCGATCGCGTAGTTATCGAGTCTGGCTTTCTCATCGTTGAAGCGAATGTTGCCGTACTCATCGAACTTACGCGCTACGGCTACCGGTTTAACCGGTGTAGTACAGGACGCCGTACGGTTGCAGGTTGGATCAACGCCGCCAATCTCGACAGTGGCCGTCACTGACTGGCCGCCGAGACCCTTGGTGTCAACCGTGATAGAGCTGGTGCCCTGACCGCTGCTGATCGTTCCCGCCGAAACGGTCCAGTTGTAGGTCTCCGAAACCGTTGGGGTTCCCTGCGTGAAGTTCGCCGTGAACGTAATCGGCTGGCCTTCATCGACCGAATCCGTGCAGGTGACCGCGAGCGTCGGACAAACCAGATTCGGTACGCAATCGCTGCAAGTTGCGATCGTGACGGTCGTCGAAGAGAAGCTGATGCAGCCACAGCCGTCATCTACTTCCACCGAAGCCGTGTAGGTTCCTGGAGCAAGCCCGCTCAGGTCCCACGTCACGTTCGCGCCGTCACCAGTAATACGCCCACCGGTGGTGCTGTACGTGTAGAGTAACGTGTCGCCATCAGGATCCGTCGCCGTTGTAGTCAGTCCTACTGACGTTGTGGCCGTTGTCGGGCACGAACCTGAAGACGAGTGCGTATCCGGCGGACACGGCATCGTAATCGTCGAGGTTGAAGCCGCGAATGAACTGATCACCGGCGCCTGATTCGGTAATACGTCTGGTTCGCGAGCATTGCGATGTCCTGCCCAGAACTGGACGCCGAACCCATTCGCGTCATCAGAGAAGTTGAAGCCGCGCGGGAATCCGCCCGCCGTTGCCGGGCGCGTGGTTCCTGGCACAACTACGAGACCCCGACCAGGCACATTCACGTTAGTGATTTGCTGGACCGGAATGTTGAAATCGTTGCCGTTAAAGAGCGACCGATCCTGCTGGTTGAAATGCATGCGATACCACAGGCCGAATCCAAACCAGCGGCGCGGATAAAATTTCGCCCCGGCCAAGCCTTCAACCGGACTGTTTTCCAGGGCATTCGGCGTACGGCCCCCGACATACTGTGTCGAACGCAGTTCGAGAATTGGCTGGAAGTGCTTGTTAACCGGGAAGTCGAAACCGACACCCGCGATAAATTCATCGGGCCGGTCGAGTATCACTTCGCCATTCGCAAACTTAGGATTGCTGTTCAGAATGTAGCCACCATTTACCGAGACATTGACGGAACGGCTTAAGCGCGCATCGAGAAATCCGATCAAACCAAAGTCGCCGATATCGCCACCCGGTCCCGCGCCGCGCTGCATTTGATTAAAGCCGCTAGCGTCATCGGCTTTGTCCATCCACCAGCGCCAGAACGGAATGATGCCGACGCCCAGCGGATTGCCCGGACTGGTGAATCTCCACTTCGCACCAAACACCAGGTTGTTAAAGCTTGACTCACCATAGAGCCGGTTGACGAACGGTGCATCCGGCAAGTAGCTCGGCGCAATCGTAAACGTCACTGGAACAGTGATCGGGCTGGTGAGCGCGGTAGCCGGCAAAGTCTCAGTCGCCAGAACGATTCCCGGAAGAATACTGCCCACCGTTGAGCCAAGGCCTGGGAACGTATCCGCTGGACCAAAGGTGCCGCTATTTGGCGAAACCGTGAAACCCATGGTTGGGTTCGGAGCCGAAGCGCAGCCTACGGTAATAGGGGCTGGGCCGCCGACCGTTGCCAGGTTCAGGCGCGAAGCAGCGCCGCCAATAAACGGATACTGCACGAAAGGCTGGCTGAACGACGGTCTGAACACCGCGGTTCCGGTAATGCTCGCACATCCAGCCGGCAAATTGTTCGGAGCCAAAATAATCGCGGGACCGCTGCCAAGAAACCCACCAAAATTCAACTGCGAGTTCGGCAGATAGAAACTGGACAAGTGCGTCGGACTATTAACTTTGACGCCACGGTAACCGGTCGACTTGACCCACAGTTCAACATGATCGTTAAGGCCGATATTAAAGCTCACCGGCACTTCTACGATGTCGACATTACCGGGATCACGATCATAGTTGCTGTAAGCAACACTGAACGTGTACTCCCCACGACGAATCGTTTGCCCGTCGTAGATCGTAAACAACCCGGTTGGGCCACCTTCCGGGCCACCGGTTCCTACCGCCGGCGAAAGGTTCCTGGGATCATTTTCTTGCCTGAGCCTCTGCGCAGAGGCGGCAGCTGACAATACAAAAATTGCGAGTGCAGAAACGAGCACTCTATTCGCGAGTCTCATCGCGTTCCTCCTGCCATATGGTGAAAATTTTCTCGGGGCCGAACCCTTCGTGAGCGACTGCCCGGCCAGTACCTGGAGTGATTGTTTTCCTCGAAGCATCACGCCGCCAGTCAACCCAGGGAACACGGACGCTCGAACTGCAGCGTCAACGAGAAACGTTAGCTAAAGTGACAACCTCAATGACGCGTTTGCGTCTGAGAGCATAAGTGAGAGCGTAAGCAAAAAGCGCTACCCCTCGTAACTGTTAATACCAAATAATCTAGCGCTACTTATAAGGAAACCGAGCGCCTGTGTCAACTAGGATTTCCGCGAGCTACAGCCACTGCAACTTTCAGAACTTTTCGCGTTGCCGTTGACTAACAGAAATACCGTCGAAGCCTACCATTGCCAATCCCCGAAATCAAGAGTTTTTCACGACTTAGCGGCGATTTTAATATGTTTTTTCAGTCACGCCCCGAGGCGCAACGGTTACGGTTACAAGGCCTCTTAGAATCACGCGAGCGGCGTCTGGGCTGCCATAAAAAAGCGGGTCCCGCGGCCCGGTCGACGGCGGAACCGATTATTTCGCGAACGGCACACGAGAGGGGGCGTGCCTGGAGTGTCATTCTCGCGCGGCCATGTCAAAGCAATCACTACAGTCGGCCGGCAACTGTATTGGGGCAGGATGACTATGCGTAAATGCCGCGCATACGCGTGTCGTACGCTACGCGGTCGATCGCTAGCATGTAAGCCGCCGTCCTGGTGTCCACGGAATGCGAGTCGGCGTAGCGACATAAGTCGTTGAAACTCGCCACCATCGTGTCCTGCAAACGCTCGTTCACCACGGCTTCGCGCCAAAAGTAGCCCATGCGATCCTGGACCCATTCAAAATATGAAACAGTCACCCCGCCGGCGTTTGCGAGGATGTCGGGAATCACAAAGATTCCTTTTTGGTATAAGACCTCGTCAGCCGCTGCCGTTGTTGGTCCGTTCGCGCCTTCCGCAAGAATTTTGCACTTGAGACGCTCACAATTCTGAGAAGTGATTTGGTTTTCGGTCGCCGCCGGAACCAGCACATCACAATCAAGCTCGAGCAATTCCGCATTCGAGACGTATTCCGCCCCAGGAAATCCTTCAAACGACTTCGTGTTTTGTAAATGCTTCATCGCAGCAGGGATATCGAGACCGTTCGCGTTGTGAATACCACCATGAACGTCTGAGATCGCGACGACTTTGAATCCGGCTTCGTGCATCAACAGCGCACCGATGCCACCCACGTTGCCACTGCCCTGCACCACGATGCGCGTATTGCTCGGATCCATCTTGAATCGTTTGCATGCTTCCTGCACCACGATCAGGATTCCACGGCCGGTTGCCTCTCGACGGCCACGCGAACCACCCAGGTCGATCGGCTTCCCGGTTACGACCGCGTTGACTGTGTGGCGCGCATGCATCGAGTAGGTGTCCATGATCCACGCCATCGTCTGCTCGTTGGTATTCATGTCCGGCGCTGGTACATCTTTTTCCGGACCGATAAAGTCGAGGAGCTCGGACGCGTAACGTCTCGTCATGCGTTCAAGCTCGCCCATCGACATCTGCGTCGGATCGCAAATGATTCCGCCCTTCGCGCCACCGAACGGCACATTCACCACGGCACATTTCCAGGTCATCCACGCGGCGAGCGCGCGCACTTCCTCGATCGTCACATCTGGAGAATAACGAATACCGCCTTTTGCCGGACCGCGCGCGAAGTTGTGCTGCACCCGGAACCCCTCGAAGACCTGAATGCGCCCAGAATCCATGCGCGTGGGAATGTAGACCTTTAGCTCGCGATTGGGGACCCGCATAACCGCGTACAGGTCCGGATCCAATTGCAGCAACTGCGCCGCGCGGTCAAAGCGCGACATCATCGATTCGAAAGGGTTTGCTTCTTTGATCTCTCTGATATCGTCAACCAAGGCATTGGGCATAGTGATGCTCCAAGAAAGAAAGTAATCGGCAAAACTTGAGGGGTTCTAATCGGCGGATGTTAACTCATGGAGTTATACCGCGCAACCAGCGCTCGCGAAGGAGGACGCAACGCGAAACGGCGTGCTAACATCGAACCCAAAACGAGCGCGACACCTCAGCACATGGACAATTTTTCGGAGCGGCGGTTGTTGATTCGGATGATCATCCTGCTCTGCTCGATCGCGTTTTCGGTTCTCAGCGCAGCGGCACAAACCAGCGGAGTCGATCAGGATGATCCGGTAAAGCTGTTTGAGCGCGGGCAGGACGCACACGGGAAAAGCGATTTCAAAACCGCCATCGAGTTCTATGATGCGGCCATCCGGCTGAAGCCTGAATTCCCCGAAGCCGAATTCCAGCGGGCTATGGCATTGCTCTTTTCAAATCGAAAAGACGACGCCCTGAAAGGATTCGCTCGTGCCGTCGAGTTGCGGCCCGACTGGGCGTTTGCATACGCACGATTCGGCTCCCAATTGTCAGCGTATTTCAACGACGACAAAGATGGTGAGCCAATTCTGCGCAAGGCACTTGAGCTTGAGCCTGAGAACGAAGAAGCGTTGGTCGCACTTGCCGATCTGCGCACGCGCGCCGCAGATCGAAATGAAGCTTTGTTGTTGAGCCGGCGCGCGACTTCGTCCAAACAGGCAACCGCTTCGACCTGGCGCAAGCGTGCCATCATAGAACTCGGCGCCGGCGATCGTGTCGCGGCGCTGGCCAGCCTGGATCGCGCATTAACTCTGGAGCCAAGCAATCTCGGCGCGATCGATCAACGCGCGAAGCTCTTGCTTGATGTCGGAGATAAGGCACGCGCGCTCGATGATCTGCGCGCTTTAGAGAAGGCAGGCCACGGCACGAATCTTCCAGGCGCGTTTGAAGTTGCCCAAATGTATGAACGGGCCGGCCGAAATGAAGATGCCTTGCGGGTTCTCGACGCGCTGACCGAAAAAGATCGGCAAGTTCCGGAAGTAGTTGCGCTGCGCGCAGAACTTACCGGCGGGGACGGGTCAACCGCCGAAGAGCGCGCCGCGCTCGAACAACTGTTGCAACGCGAGCCGAAGAATGCAACGCTGCTGGCGCGACTCGGCGCGGCGTATCGTCGAATCGATCCGCTCAAGTCGCAGGACTACTACTATCGCGCATCACAGCTTGAACCGAACAACGCAAAGTTTGCGATCGGTTATGCGGCGGCGCTCATTCAGAGTCGACAATTCGCGGCAGCGATCGCGATTCTGCGGCGAGTACTTTCGCACGCGCCTGATGAATACACAGCACATACAAACCTCGCGTTGGCACTATTCGAATCGAAAGACTTCCGCGGCGCGATTTTGGAATACGAATGGATTGCCGCGGCGCGGCCGGAGCTGGTGGTGACATACTTTTTTCTCGCAATCGCGCATGATAATCTCCAGGAGTATCCCGAAGCGCTTGCGGCTTACGAAAAATTTCTGGCACGTGCCACTCCAGCTTCGAACCAGTTGGAGATCGACAAGGTGAACTTGCGATTGCCCGTCTTGCGCGATCAAATCAAGCGCGGCCAGGGTAAACGAAAAACGTCGTGATGTCTTAAATTGGCGAAACATGCGAATTCGGCTGGCTCAAATTTCGTCATTCCTTTCAATCACATTCGCAACTCTCATACTGTTCGCCACCGCACACGCTCAACCACCAACGCCGCAAATGGCCTCCCCGCCGCCGATGCGGTTCGTGCTGCCCGAAGACCGCAATCAATTAACTTCGACCAAAGACCCGAAGGCGAGAATTCGATTGACGATCGAATTGACGGAGGCCCGGCTCACGAAAATTGAGCAACTCACCGCGGAAAAAAGTTTTCCCGAGGCTTCCGAAGCACTCGGCAATTACCTCGGACTGATCGAGGACGCGATGCATTTTGTCGCCGGCATGACCCAGGACAAGAACAGCACGCGCGATCTTTACCGCCGGCTGGATATCGCTCTGCGCGCGCAGATTCCGCGACTGGCAGTGATGCGACGTGAGACGCCAGCCGATTACTCAATTCATCTGAAAGCCGCCGAAGAGTTTGTGCGCAGCAAGCGCAGCGACGCACTCGACTCGTTTTATGGCCACACGGTGCTACGTGAGCCGCCGAACACCGACGCGAAGATCGCTTCGCCGGAAAACAAACGACCCTGACTGCTCATGCCAAACAAAACCACCCTCATTCAGTTAATCAGGAAATATCTTTTGCTCTTCGCGGCGGTAATTACCGTGCCGCTTTTTGCTGGTTCAGCGACAGCGCAGACTCGCGATCACCTAACGGATGCGGAAACAGATCTGATCCGCTTTCATCAGGAACTGGACAAACGAATTGAGGTCTTCATCAAAGCCATCGATCGTCGATTTGAGATCATCAATGGCGTGGCTGATCCGAAAGTGAAGAAGGTGATGAAAGGCGAGCCCGACTGGGGCGATGCGCCGAAAGGCACGCGCGCGGAACTGATTGGGGACATCGCCGGAATTTTGGATGAGGCGATCACCAACATCGACGACGTCAGCCGGCGCGACGAAAAGAACCCGTTGATCGCACGCTCGCTTCGTCGACTGACCGCCGCGGCCACGAACTACGTCACGCAATTGACGGCCTTAAGTAAACAAACAAAAAATGACGATGAGTTGGGAGCCATTGAGCAAGCCTTGACCAACGCCAATGACATTATCGAAGTCGGCAGCAAACTGCCACCGCCTACGAACGATAAGAAAAGCAAGCCTTAAGGCGGTTCAGATTCGATCAACTATTCCGCTGAACAACTAACTAGTCCCGAGCTTTCCTCAACACCTCAGTCCCGCGATTGATGGCTGCTACGATTCTCTGCAGACCTTCTTTCAGGTTAGTGGTATTCCGATCGTCGAGGGCTTGCCGGAAGTCGGTCAGCGGCTGCGAGGCATAACCGGTGAAGATTCCCGGCGCGTAGATTTCATGTTTGTACCAGGGTCTGCCGTGCAAACCTCGGTCATCGATAAACGCCCGTTCCGTTAACATCAGCGCATCATTGAGGCGACGCAGTTTAGCCGAGGAAGCAGAGCTGCCTTGCGCCACCAGCTGCTGCCGCTCTCTTTCGATGCGCGTGGCTTCTTCACCGAAATTTTTAATCGCGTCGTTCATCGCATTCTGATCGATTGCCGAATCCAGCTTGCGACGCCGGGCCAATCTCATCGCGTCATTGAAGTATTCCCGAATTGCATCGGCATAATCGCGATAGTCGAATTGCAGACCATCTGCGCCGGCGAGTCGCATTGCCATGGTGCCCCACAGTTGTGCCGCCGCCACGTGATACGTGAAGTCTGGATCGCCGAACTTAGACATCCACGTGAACGAATCGAACGCCGAATGGTAAACGCCATAGTCACCGCCGAATCCCATGTCCGTCGAGGCAATCCCGAGATGCTGCAGGAAAGGCGTGTAGTCTGATCCCGATCCCAGCGGACTGATGCGTGCTTCCGCATCGTAATCATCATCGGTTTCACTTCTCTGCTCGCGTGCCCGATCTTGCCATTGCTGATAAACGGTCTTGCCTGTCTTGGGATCCTTGATCTCGCGGGTTGCGCTGCGAATCAATTTCCAGAGCGATGGCACGGACGACGCACTATAGTTCGGCCCATTAACGGCAACGTCGACGTTCAAGTAAGCGACCGCTTTCTGCTGCAACTCAGCGTCGTGCTCTTCGGCCCATTCGGTCGAACCTTCCAGGCCGTATTCTTCTGCGTCCCAACTGCACAGAATGATCGTGCGGCGTGGTTGCCATCCATTCTTCAGAAGTTGTCCGAATCCGCGTGCGGTCTCCAGCATGGTGGCGGTGCCGCTGTTGGGATCGACGGCGCCGAAGACCCACGCGTCGCGGTGATTGCCCATCACGATCCAGCGATCTTTCTCTGCCGAGCCATCGATGCGCGCTACCACGTCCCAAATCTTGCGCGATGCATAGTCCATGTCCGTCTTCAAATGAACTCGCACGTCGTTCGTGCCGCCGACGTGATAAGGAAAAGGAAACGCGCCCTGAAAACCTCTCGGCCGAACCGGCCCTCTTAACGGCTCGATCAACTTGCGCGCTTCGTCATAAGCCAGCGGCTGAACCGGAATACGCGGAATGTCTTCGTAAGCTTGCTCCAAACTTATTCGTGGCGTGCCGGGTATCGCCGGCTTTCCAGGTGTCAAAGGATCGCCCGGATAGTGAAACAGGAACTGGACCGATCCGCGCTGTCCCGAAGCCACGGGTCGCCACGGCCCTTTCGGATAGACGTCGCCCTGCGCGTAACCGTCGTCCTCCGGATCAGAATAGATAATGCAGCCCACTGCGCCGTGATCCTGCGCGACCTTTGCTTTCACTCCGCGGAACGAATTGCCATAGCGCACGATTACGATTTTCCCTTTCACGTCGACGCCGGATTTTTCGAGCGCTTCGTAATCGGGCGGTAAACCATAGTTCGCGTAAACCAATGACGCGGTCACGTCGCCGGTCGCGGCGTAACCATTGAAGAGCGGAGTAATTTTCTTATTCGAAGAGGTTGGGTCGTCCTTAATGACAGCTTCGCGAACGGACAGCCGTTCGCGTCGCGGTGAAACTAACTCAACGATCGGATCGGTTTTTGGATAATTAAGCCAAACTTGATACTCAGCCAGCTCCGCATTCAGCCCGTACGAGAGCATCTGATCGCGAACATAAATCGCCGTGTCGTAATCCTCCTTCGAACCAGCGATGTGCGGCTCAGCAGTAAGTAAATGCAAATGCTTGCTGGCGGAACCTGACGACGGAATGGCGCGAAACTGTTCTTCGAAGGTGCGCTCATTGTCTGAAGATTCGCGGTTGAATCCGTCAATGGGCGATTGACTTTGAGCGAAAGCGATTGAATGAAAAATAAAGACCGAAATGACTAGCAGAGTCGACAGGCGACGAGTTGGCGACATGAACATACCTCGTTGATTTAGACTGAACTAACTTTCGTCTCCTCACGTAGAATTACCTGAGGAGCAAACTGCGAAATGGAAAGCCGCTATTACCCCGGCGTCGAAGCCGACACGATAAAACTCATGGTCGAACTGCGCGATCTGTTCGACGAAGATTTCGAAATTCAGACGATGCAAGTCTCTTCGACAGCCGTGTTGCAAGCGCGTAAGTCTAGCACGTTGCGCGATATCACCGGACTCTCCGCCGCGCTTACGATCAAAGTAACGCCCGAGTCTGGCGGCACGCGCGTCGAAATCGGAATGCAGAAGTGGTTCGACAAGGCGGCGGTCGCTGCGGTCGCGCTCGCGTTGTCAGCGGGATTGTTGGTGGCGCTGCCCGCACTCGGCGCTTATTGGCAATACAAACTCACACAGGACGCATGGCAAAAGATCGAAGCTCACATCGCACGCAAAGCGGGCGGTTACGTGCCGCCTCTGCCGGGACGCTGCGGAACGTGCGGCGCGGCGGCGACTGCCGGCGCGGCTTACTGTTCGGCGTGTGGTGCAAACCTTCGCATGGGACTCTCTTGTCCGCATTGCAACGCGATGCAGAAAGATGCGACGGCGAGATTCTGTAATTCGTGCGGGAAGTCGCTCACAATCTGAAACCGTCCAGCCGCTGGCGCGTTTCAATTAGCATTCGCTTATGAAACCCCATCGTGCTGCCATCATTCTGGTTTACGGAATCCTTGGGTTAATGCTTTGCCAGCTATTCGGCATCGCCGCGTGGAGCATGGGAACCGCCGATCTCAAAGCCATGAACGATGGTGAGATGGATCGAAGCGGGTACGACCTTACTAAAGCAGGTCGCATTTGTGGCATGGTGGCCACAGGCATCTTCGCCTTTCAAATTATCGTGTGCGTGATTGTCGGAATTGTCATGGTCGCAAGCAGACAGTAGTCATGCCATAACACCCACACCGCCTCAATACCTGCGGCGCGAACCTGCGAACCTTCGCATGGGCCTTTCATGTCCGCACTGTAATGCGATGCAAAAGGATGCAACGGCGCGCTTTTGCAATTCCTGCGGCAAGGCTCTCGCATCTTAAGGCTTCAGTTATCGACCCCAACCAACCCAAAGAAGGTCGTTGACTTCTTGAGTGATTCCAGATAACGTCCGCCCCGATTCAAGGTACTACCTTTATTTTCCCGCGTTCACGGACCCAATTCTTTCAGTCGTTGAGCCTGCGAAGAATTCCGAGCGGATCACCTCGTCAACTTTTACACGCTAGTCTCTAAACAGGAGGAGCACATCAATGAAAAGAGTTTTGTTTGTCATCACTCTAGTGATGGGAAGCGCCGGGTTATCGCAACTCGTCGCGCAGGAGCGTCCCATGGGCCCGCCGCCCGCACTTTTGATCGTTCGAGAAGAGATAAAGCCGGGACAAATGCCCGCGCACAACAAACACTCGGCCGCATACGCGAAGATTTTCGACAGGCT
>Ga0163162_10006451_pt1 | contig 11366 bp, 10 predicted proteins | sample S55metaG_FD_115310 | JGI IMG/M metagenome (GOLD analysis project Ga0163162, IMG submission 115310) | Switchgrass rhizosphere microbial communities from Kellogg Biological Station, Michigan, USA - S5-5 metaG | ecosystem: Host-associated > Plants > Roots > Rhizosphere > Soil | place: USA...
GTCACCTTCTGTTCCTGCGCGGCAAATGAAGGCCAGCAGGCCCAGCACGATGATGGCTGTTCCATTCATCATCCAGCGCGCAATGGGTTTCCACGATTTGGGCCAATCATTCCAGAGCAGAATAAATGATGTGCAGGCCAACACATTCCAGGTTATTCGCTGGATGCCGGCGGCTTTTTCGTTCAGGTATTCACCGTTTACCAGCCAAAGTCCCATTACAATCAGGGCCAGAAATCGTTTTCCGATATGCAGTAGTATCTGGTTGTTGTTGTCTCCCTTTCTTCTTCTTTGTTGAATGGCCAGTGGAATCGACATGCCGGTGATGAAAAGAAAGGCGGGAAAAACGGTGTCCGCCAGTCCGAGTCCATCCGTCTTGCCATCTACATGTTCCAGCCAATCCGGAATTCCTTTGAGTGACCAAAGGTCATTTACAAATATCATCAGCAGCATCGTAAGCGCGCGAAGGATATCAACAGATGCCAGCCTGGAATGTGTTGATGGAGTACTTGTCATGAAGCCGGTTATTTTTAGAAAGATAGGAAATATAGGTCCTCGTGCAAAGGCGCTAAGTTTGAAGATCGGTAAATTTGAAGATGACTATTGTTATCACAGACGGCTTCACTTTAAATCCCGGCGATCTGAGCTGGACAGAGATTGAAAATTTCGGAGCGATCCAATACCACGACAGGCTCGCGCCAGAACGGGTAGCTGAAAAATGCAGGGACGCGAATATCATTGTTGTTAACAAAACACCAATCAATGCCCATACCATTGCGGCGGCCAGCCATCTGCAGCTCATCGCAGTTACCGCAACCGGTTATAATATTGTCGACCTCGAAGCAGCCAACAAAAGAAAAATCCCGGTTTGCAATGTGCCAGCCTATGGCACCGACTCCGTGGCTCAACACTGCTTTGCTTTAATATTTGAATTGACCAATCACGTGGGCCTGCATGAACAAAGTGTAAGAAATGGAGAATGGAGCAAATCGCCTGACTTCTCCCTGGTGAAATCGCCGGTTGTTGAACTCGCCGGCAAAACTTTGGGGATAGTGGGTTTGGGAAGAATTGGGAGAAAAGTGGCAAAAATTGCATTGGCGATGGATATACGTGTCATTTTTCATGATCCCGGAAAGCAACTGGAAGGTTCGCAATCATGCGATCTCGATAGCCTTTTTAGCGAGAGTGATTTTATCAGTCTGCATTGCCCTCTTAAACCGGAGAACCAGGGTTTTGTAAATGCGGACCGGCTAAGCCAGATGAAACCTTCAGCCTATCTCATCAATACATCCAGGGGAGCTCTCATTAATGAAGCCGACCTGGCCGATGCGCTGAAAAAAAATAAGATCGCCGGTGCCGCGCTGGATGTGCTTGCTGAAGAACCGCCGGTGAGCGACCATCCGCTTGTTGGACTTTCAAATTGCATTATCACGCCACATATTGCATGGGTAAGTTTTGAGGCGAGGCAGCGGATCATGCAAACGACCGTGGGAAATATTCAGAAATTTTTGCATGGCAAACCACAACACGTGGTGAATGCGGGGTTTTGATTTTATCTTGAATTATGCATCAATCTAAAACAAAGCTGCTATTCTTGTTCCTTGCTGTTTCATGTGCATCCTTCGCGCAGCAGCAACACCAAATTAAGTCTCCTGATGGCAAAATCGTCGCACTCCTCCAGTTCGACGGGGATGATATTTTGATTTCGGCTAAATACGAAAATCAGCCTATTCTTCGACCTTCTCCGATCAATTTGGAATTGGCAGATGGAACAAAACCGCAAAGCGCAAACTCCAGGAAGCCTGTCGAACACAGGGTCACCGGCACTATTTCTTCACCGGTTCCGGAAAAGCGATCAGTGATCGAAGACAATTACAATATTTTGACGATTAAATTCAGCAACCCCTATACGCTGACCATAAGAGTTTACAATGACGGATTCGCCTATCGTTGGTCTACACAATTCAAAGACACCATTACTGTAAAGCAGGAAAGGGCGGATTTTGAGATTCCGCCATTTGCAATGATTTATTATCCCCAGGTCAAACCCCGGGAAGACGCTGACCAATACCACACGGCCTTTGAAGAAAATTATACCAGGAAAATTATCGACAGTATTCCTGCATCGACGCTTTGTTTCACACCGCTGCTCGCGGGCTTCGGCACGGGACCTAAGATGTTGATCACAGAATCTGATCTTGAAGATTATCCTGGCATGTTCCTGCGAGGCGGCGAAGGAAAACTCAAAGCAGAATTCGCAGCTTTTCCAATCGAGTTCAAAGTGGTAGGCGCCGAATTTCCACAAGCCGTTGTAACCGGGCGCGCAGCTTTCATCGCCCACACGAAGGGTAACAGAGATTTTCCATGGCGGGTTTTTGTGGTAGCCAGGGAAGACCGGGAACTGCCGTCCAATGACCTCGTTTACCGACTGGCTCAACGTTCACGTGTAGACGATGTTTCCTGGATCCACCCGGGCAAAGGGACCGACGAATGGACCATTGGCATCAACCTCTTCAATGTTCCCTTTAAGACAGGTGTCAATACGGCCACTTATAAATATTATATCGACTTCGCAAAAAAATTCGGATTTGAGCGTATCATGATGGACGCCGGTTGGAGCGATCCCAAAGACTTGTTCGCCATCAATCCCGATATTAATATGGACGAGATCGCTGCATACGCGAAGGCGCAGGGAATTGGGTTGAGCATGTGGACCCTGGCGATGACTCTCGACAGGCAATTAGAACAGGCGTTGGATCAGTTTAACAAATGGGGGGTGAGTTTTATCATGACCGATTTCATGGATCGCGATGATCAGAAGATGGTTAATTTTTATTATCGCGTGGCTGAAGCATGTGCCCGGCATAAGATTATGCTGATGTTTCATGGCGCCTTTAAACCCGCCGGTTTCACACGTACATTTCCTAACGCGATGACGCGCGAAGCGGTGCTGGGTTCAGAGTATAATATCTGGAGCGACCGTGCTACGCCTGATCACAATCTACTGCTTCCTTTCATTCGCATGGTTTCGGGACCGATGGATTATGAACCTGGCATCCTGGACAATGCGACGCCAAAAACTTTTCGACCCATATCAGATAAGGTGATGACTATCGGTACGCGATGCCAGCAACTGGCTATGTTCGTAGTTTATGATAGTCCGATGCAATTCTTTTCTGGTAATCCTTCGCAGGGAATGATGGAGCCTGAATTCATGAAATTATTGGGCAGCATTCCGACCACATGGGACGAAACGATCATTCCGGACGCCAGGCTGGGAGAATACATCGTGACGGTTCGAAAGAAGGGAAAAGACTGGTTTGTTGGGGCAATGACCAACAGCCAGGCCAGGTCTTTGGAATTAAAACTGGATTTTCTGGGAGAAGGAAATTTTGAAGCAGAGATTTGTGAAGACGGGGTCAATGCAGACCGGTATCCTTCGGATTATTTGATCAGGCATTTGAGTCTCACGAAGACAGACAATATTAAAATTAAAATGGCTCCCGGAGGTGGATGGATGATGCGCCTGACCAGGAAATAAGACCATCGGGAAGAAATTTTAACGATTCATGACGGGTTGAAAACGTAAATTTGTGAATCAAAAAATGACCATGAATAGAACGAATTGTTGGAAATGTGTGATCATCCTTGCGAGTGTAATGGGATTGGCAACGACTTTGTTGCACGCATAGTTTTCCCAAAGAACTTTGCTCCTTTGCGTGAATAAGATCCCGCTCAAATTCCTGCCTTTTTCGCCGGCCGCCAGATTTTACCAACGAGGTAATAAATGGCCATTGCAAGAATAGTCCAATAGATAAGAAGCCCAATAACTAAAAATGGAGGTGGTGGATCTGGCAAATTGAGCAGTGGGAGCACCGGACCTACCAAAACAATTTTGACAGGATATAGAAAGGCGGATACGGCGCTCCTCCATCCTGTTAGTGATTCTGTTCCCAGGAAAGACGCGCCACTTTGAGGAAGGAGCCGGACATCTGATCTAAAAATTACGTTGTACAAAAAAAGAAAGGCAAAGCCCGAAAGGAGGAATACGGTTATAAATTTCTTTCTTGAAATTGTCATGATCTTAGTTTTTACTTAAGAAAACTACTTTGCAACACAAAGTAAATAAAAGTACTTTGAATTTCAAAGTGATTTAAGTGAAATTATTTTGGATTGACTCCGGGCTAAGAATCAGCATGAAAGTAGCTGGCAAAGATGTAACCAGCGCTTTTATCGCATCCGTGCGGGTTTCGTACGATAATTGAGGTGTATGCCCAGGTCTTCTTTGGGCGTTACTCAGGATAACACGCATAAAAAAAGCCACCCGAAGGTGGCTTCCGCATAGTAGCCCGTACGAGAGTCGAACTCGTCATTCCTCCGTGAAAGGGAGGCGTCTTAACCGATTGACCAACGGGCCGTTATATCGAAATTTTCAATAGCAGGGGTCGGAATTGGGAGTGCAAAGATAGCCGGAGAATAAAAACCCGCCAAAAAATTCTCAATTTTCGAAACTATTTGACTGAGCATCAGCCTTTCTCTTCTCCCCTTGTAATACTCTTTCATTATTGTAACTTCGCCTCTCTTAAAAAATAAACACCTTAAATTGAACAATCCATGAGCACAGTTAAAGTAGCCATCAATGGTTTCGGGAGGATCGGACGCCTTGTTTACCGCCAGATTTACAAAATGGAAGGTATCGAAGTGGTTGCGATCAACGACCTGACCAGTCCTAAGGTGCTTGCCCATCTCCTCAAATACGATACAGCCCAGGGTCGCTTTGAACAAGACGTTAAAGCCACCGAAAATTCAATCATCGTAAACGGGGAAGAAGTTAAAATCTACGCCCAGAAAAATCCGGCCGAAATTCCCTGGAAAACCCACGAAGTTGACGTGGTTCTCGAGTGCACAGGCTTTTTTACCGACAAAGACAAGGCCGCCGCACACCTTACCGCCGGCGCGCGCAAAGTAGTGATCTCAGCGCCCGCAACAGGCGATCTCAAAACGATTGTTTTCAACGTTAACCATAGCATTCTCGACGGCAGCGAAACCATTATCAGCTGCGCTTCCTGCACCACCAATTGCCTGGCGCCCATGGCCAAGGTATTGGACGACGCCTACGGCATTGTAGCGGGCATCATGACTACCGTACACGCCTACACGAACGACCAGAACACCCAGGATGCGCCGCATCCCAAAGGTGATCTTCGCCGTGCCCGCGCTGCGGCTCAAAACATTGTGCCCAACAGCACCGGCGCAGCAAAAGCCATCGGACTGGTTTTACCATCCCTAAAGGCAAGCTCGACGGTGGCGCACAACGCGTACCCACCCTCACCGGTTCACTCACAGAACTGACCTCGGTGTTGGGCAAAAAAGTTACCGTTGATGAAGTGAACGCCGCCATGAAAGCCGCCACCAACGAAAGCTTCGGTTATACCGAAGAAGAACTGGTGAGCAGCGACATCATCGGCATCCATTTCGGATCGCTTTTCGATGCCACCCAAACCAAAGTGGTAACCGTGGGTGATACCCAACTGGTAAAAACCGTAAGCTGGTACGACAACGAAATGAGCTATGTGAGCCAACTGGTTCGCACCGTGCATTATTTCGCTGAGTTGATCAGCAAATAACGCGTTGTTCAAACAGGACTGTGAAGAATGAGCTAGTTCTTTGTTCCGAAACGATTATGAAAGGCTTCCGTACAATACGGAGGCCTTTATTTTTCTTCATCCAAATACCACATTCGAACACCAACCAACATGTCAACATTCAGCACACATAATTTCTCGGGCGAAAAAGCCCTGGTCCGTGTAGACTTCAACGTTCCGCTCGACGACAAATACAATATCACCGACGACACCCGCATGCGAGCTACCATTCCCACCATTCAAAAAATTTTGAAAGACGGTGGGAGTGCCATTTTAATGAGTCACCTGGGCCGCCCAAAAGACGGTCCCACTGAAAAATATTCACTCAAACACCTGGTTAATCACCTCGGCGAACTGTTGGGTGACGCAAAAGTTTTTTTCGCCAACGACTGCATCGGCGAGCAGGCCTATCTCACGGCCAACATGTTGCGTCCGGGCGAAGTATTGCTGCTGGAAAATCTGCGGTTTTATAAGGAAGAAGAAAAAGGCGATCCTGGTTTCGCACAAAAGCTGGCCAAACTCGGCGATGTGTACGTGAATGATGCTTTCGGCACCGCTCATCGCGCACATGCGTCTACCGCAGTCATCGCTCAATTCTTTCCGGCTGACAAAAAAATGTTCGGATTGCTCATGGAAGGTGAAGTGAAGAGCGCCGAAAAAGTCATGCACGATTCATCCAAACCCTTCACGGCAATTATTGGGGGTGCGAAGGTTTCTGACAAAATACTCATCCTCGAAACCTTACTGGAAAGGGCAACCGATATTATCATCGGTGGTGGCATGGCCTACACATTTATGAAAGCGGAGGGCGGTAAAATCGGGAATTCGCTTTGTGAAGATGACCGCGTTTCCACCGCGCTCGATATCATTAATAATGCGGCTGCTAAAGGCGTGAATATTCACCTGCCCTCAGATTCCATGATAGCGGATAAATTCGACGCGGCAGCCAATACTTCCGCATCACCAAGCAACGGCATTCCCGATGGTTGGATGGGATTAGACATTGGTCCCAATGCCATTGAACAATTTGCGAACGTCATACACAAATCCAAAACCATACTATGGAATGGCCCGATGGGCGTTTTTGAAATGGAGAAATTCCAGAAAGGAACCAAAGCCATTGCGAAAGCAGTTGCAGAAGCCACACAGAAAGGCGCTTTTTCATTGGTAGGTGGTGGCGACTCAGTTGCGGCGGTTAACCAGTTCGGTTATGCCGACAAAGTCAGTTACGTTTCAACCGGCGGAGGCGCGATGCTGGAGTATTTTGAGGGAAAATCTCTTCCCGGTATTGCCGCTATAAACAAGTAGTTGTTGATTGGGTTGATTAAGTTGATTGGGTTGATTGGTTTTATAATATTAATCAACGCAATCAACTTAATCAACCCAATCAACTATCTTTAATATGTAAAAAAACCATTCGTCATGAACTCTAAAACATTGGTCATTGTTGTTATTCTGGGTATTCTGCTTTTGTTTGGCGGCTGCGGCTGTTCCGGCTACAATGGATTGGTAACGCAGGATGAAAACGTGAAGAAAGCGTGGAACAATGTGCAAACTGAATATCAACGCAGGGCCGACCTGGTTCCAAACCTCGTAAATACCGTTAAGGGTGCAGCTAATTTCGAACAAACGACCCTTACCCAATTAGTGGAAGCCAGGGCAAAAGCTACGTCTGTAAATATCAATGCCGATAACCTTACGCCAGAAAAGATCGCTGAGTTTCAACAGGCACAGGGCCAACTGAGCGGTGCACTAAGCAGACTTTTAGCGGTAGTTGAAAACTATCCCGATCTTAAAGCCAATCAAAACTTCCTTCAGTTACAAGGACAGCTTGAACAAATTGAAAATGGCATCCGAAGCTCACGCAATACATTCAACGGTGCGGTGAATGAATACAATGTAAAAGTTCGCTCCTTCCCAATGAATTTGCTGGCAGGTATATTCGGATTTCATGCCAAGGAAGGATTCAAAGCCGATCCCGGTTCGGAAAAAGCTCCGGAAGTAAAGTTCTAACCGGCGCATGGCAAACCCATCATCCAAAAAATCAGGAGTCATTCTGGTTGTTGTGCTGTTGATCCTGGCGGCCTTGTTCGTTACGGGGTATAATGGTTTGGTGAAGAAAGACGAACAGGTTAAGCTGAAGTGGAGCGATTTGCAAAGCGCATACCAGCGCAGGGGTGACCTTGTGCCCAACCTGGTGTCGGTGGTGAAGTCCAGTTCGGACTACGAAAAAACCACCCTGCAGCAGCTGGCCGCGGCACGCGCCAACGCCGCACAGGTAACCGTAAACGCTAACGAAGCCAGTCACGCCAACTATACCAACCAGGAAAAAGCGCAGGGCGAGGTAACCAACTCCATGAACCGCATTATTGCAGTCGTGGAGAATTATCCCGACCTGAAGGGAACCAAGAATTTCCTTTACCTGCAAAGCCAGTTGGAAGGAACCGAGCGAAGAATAAAGTTTGCCCGCACCGCTTTCAATGGAGCAGTGGCCGATTACAATCAATCGGTGAGGCGTTTTCCTTCCAGCATCGTAGCCACATTGATGGGGTATAAAATGAAAGAAGGATTTACCAGTGATGCGGGCGCCGAACAATCGCCGGAAATAAAATTTTAAATCATCGCCGTGGTCTTATTCAATTTATTCAGGTCACCCAAGCGATTTTTTTCTAAAGAAGACAATCATCGCATCGTGCATGCCATTCGTGAAGCCGAAAGCAGAACCAGTGGGGAAGTGCGCGTATATGTAGAAAGTCGTTGCCGTTTTGTGGATCCGCTCGAAAGGGCGGCAGAAATTTTCTTCGGCTTGAAAATGCAAAATACAGACCACCGGAATGGTGTGCTCGTTTATGTGGCGTTGAAAGACCATCAACTGGCGGTTTTTGGCGATGAGGGCATTCACCTGAAAGTGGGCCATGAATTCTGGCAGGAAGAGGTGAAAAAAATGATCAGTCATTTTAACCGCGAGAATTACGCTTCCGGCATATCCACCATAGTGGAAGACATCGGTAATGCACTTAAAACGCATTTTCCCTTCGAAAGAAATGATAAGAATGAACTGCCCGACGAAATTGTTTTCGGCAGATAAAAAGCTCGTATGCAAATTTCAATTCCGTTTACTTTAATCCCAGCTGCTGAATGATGCAACGGTGGAGACTCATATTCGTTAGTTTGCTTTTGGTGCTGGCGCAGGTCAGCTTTGGTCAATCTCTTCCGCCCCGGCCCAACCCGCCTGTGCTGGTGAACGATTATACCGGTATACTGACTGCTGATCAAAGGCAGGCGCTGGAACGAAAACTGGTTGCATTCGACGACAGTAGTTCCAACCAGGTGGTGGTGGTTATTGTGCCTTCTACCAATGGTGAAGACCCCGGCGATTATGCAAACCGGCTAGGAGCAGAATGGGGCGTGGGAAATAAACAGTTTAACAACGGTGTAGTTTTGCTGGTAGCAAAGGAAGACCGGAAAGTATTCATTGCGCCGGGCACTGGACTCGAGTCCGCATTGCCGGATATTACCTGTAAAGCAATTATTGAAACAGAAATCGTTCCCAATTTCAGGTCGAACGATTTTTATCGTGGCATTGATGAAGGCACCGATGCTATCATTAAGGCAACGCGGGGCGAATATCAACCACCTGCCGGTTATGCAGATCGCGGCAGCAAGGGTGGAGGAAGCAAGTTCTTCTTTATCATCGTGATCATTATCATCATCATTATTCTTTCCAGTATCAATCGCGGCGGTGGCGGCTCCTTCATGAGCCGGCGTGGTTCAACGCTTTGGTGGTTCCCAACCGGTGGCTGGGGCGGCGGCAGCAGTGGCGGTGGCGGCTGGGGCGGAGGTGGAGTCGGCGGAGGCGGCTTCGGCGGCTTCGGCTGCGGTGGATTTGGGTGCGGTGGTTCCGGCGGTAGCTGGTGAGTTGGTTGATTAAGTTGATTGGGTTGACTATGTTGATCAGTTGATCAGTTGATCAGGATGAATTAAAATTTTACCCAATCTACCTAATCAACCGATCAACTGATCAACCGATCAACCGATCAATTGATCAACCTAATCAAACCAATCAACCCAATCAACTCAATCAACCATTACTTAATCTTCTCATTAATATAATCAATCTGTTTCTGCAACTCAACGGCGTTCGTCGATCCACTTTTCGTAGCAGATTTCTGCGTGGCAATCCCTTTTAAAATCACATTGTTAATGATGGGAATAATTTCATCCTTGTTCCTGGCCGACATGTGATCGCGATAGTCAACAATCAAATCCACTCCTTTCTTCACTTTGTCGGTGCTCTGTGTTCTCACCAGGAAAGCCGAGAAGGCATCAATGGCATCTAGTTTTTCCTGTCCGGATAAAACCGAATAGGTCTTCGCGATATTGTCAAAATCTTCTTCACCGCCGAGACTCATCAGGATGATACCAACCGATTCGGCCAGTTTTCCGCGGACGGGTTGCTTTACTATATCACGTGCAGAAACCAGGCCGGCTGAAGGATCCAAAATGGTATAACCAAACAAAGCAGAACCTGCCACACTATAAGACGAGTCATTGATATTTTGCTTAAATAAACTCACATAGTTGGGATTCTTATAGAAGCCAAGCAACTCCAGCGCCTTGCCTTTCACTTTCGGATCCTTGTCGGTTTTTGCCAATTCGGCAATACTGGATTCGAATGTGGTTTGGATGTTTTGATTTCTGAAATCCAAACTATCCAAAACCATTTTCCGCAATCCCGGATAACGGTCGTGCAATCCTGCTTCCAACAGGGCCAGTGCATTCGGTTTTTGTTGTTCCCTGATGGCAGCCGCCAATGCTTCCCGGCGATCGCCATAATTCTGCGCATTCTTAAACTGGAATGCGAAATTTTCCAGTGTCTTATGGTCGTCTTTTTCACACAGGGTGAATTTTTCCGCGTCCACATTTACGAGGTCGGGCTTGGTTTTATAAGCAAACACAAAGGTGTCAACCTTGTTCTCTATCCAAACTTCCCTTCTTTGTTTACTGGTGCCATTGTACACGTCTATGGCGACGGGCAATTTGAATAAATTGCCATCCTGCAACTGGCTAACTGTTATTACCACTTTTTTTGCGGCATCGTCATAGCGGTAAGCAATGTCCAGCTTAGGGTGACCGTTGCCGTAATACCACTGGTTAAAAAACCAATTCAGGTCTTTTCCACTCACCTGTTCAATGGCCAGCCTTAGTTGGTTGGCGTCGGTATTGCTAAATTTATAGGTGTTGAGATAAAGATTGAGTCCCTTGAAAAATGCGCTGTCACCCACATATTTTCTAAGCATATGCAGTATGCGGCCGCCTTTCTGGTAGGTAACCAGGTCAAACATGTCTTCCTTGTCGGCATAATAAAAGCGCACCAGTTTTTTCTCTTCCTGCGCAGGACTGCCCGTGTAGGCTTCCATCTGGTCGATATTGTCTTCGTTCGCTTTGTCCAGTCCGTATTGGTGCTCCAGCCACAGGTATTCGCTGTAATCGGCGAAGGATTCATTCACTGTTAGATTGCTCCAGCTTTTGGTAGTGGCATAGTCGCCAAACCACTGGTGAAACAATTCATGGGCAATGGTGGTCTCCCATTCATTGCCATCAATCAGTTGCCTGGCGTCTACCTGGGCCGCATCAGAATGCAGCGTGGCCGTGGTATTCTCCATGGCGCCACTTACATAGTCGTGGCCGGTAATTTGCGCATATTTATTCCAGGGGTAATTA
>Ga0163162_10006455_pt1 | contig 11361 bp, 9 predicted proteins | sample S55metaG_FD_115310 | JGI IMG/M metagenome (GOLD analysis project Ga0163162, IMG submission 115310) | Switchgrass rhizosphere microbial communities from Kellogg Biological Station, Michigan, USA - S5-5 metaG | ecosystem: Host-associated > Plants > Roots > Rhizosphere > Soil | place: USA: Michigan...
GCAACTGACGCTTTATCTTTATTTTCAACTGCGACATCAAGCATTCTTTGATTTGAATGTTGCGCGCTATAATTTACAAACGCGCCAAGCTTAAGCATAGGCTCAACGAGGGCTGTTGCAATAGGTTGATTGGATAAAAGCGCAGCAAATGCAATTGTGTTGCGTGTTTTTGGCGTAAACGCAATCTTAGCTAACGGTATTATCTCCGCAATAAAACCCCAAGCATTTTGCGCTATTAAAATTTCAAAAAAGCTTACTCCATCGGTTGGATAGCGCGATCTATCACTAAGACTATATTCGTAACAGTTTGGGTCACCACCTGCTGCTAATAATCGCTTTATCGGCTCGCGATCATTCTGGCGTGCTGCAATGATTAAAGGAAAAGTAAATTTCTTTTCCGAACTGTATTGCTTGGCATTTACGCTCAGTACATCCAATGCTTGATTAACATCCGCCCCTAAATTGAACAACTGATCTGCGACTTCTAAACTTCCAGTCGTATTAGCATGCAGCGCTCTGACCAGCGCTTTTCCCCATTGTGTTTTTACTGTATCACTCCCACTCCGGCGTACTGCTTTATCTGCAAAAAGACTATTAAGATGAGGTAAAAAATAAGCGATAGAAGACCAATAGCCTTTATCAGCTAAATTACTAACGTAAAAAGTAGCATAAAGATTGATTCGTTCCTCGACACTATCCACTTTGGGTGAAAATTTATCCTCTTTTAAAGTCAATGCAAGGTCAACACCGTCAGCAAAAAAACGTTCAATGGTTCGATTGCGCAATGCTTGGACTTTTATATTGCCAACCCAAAAGAGCGCTCGGCTTAACAACGCAATATCAATAGGCTGTTTCGCTGCATCAAGGATTGTTAAAATATTTTCCCATAAATGATCTCCTCCTTCTTCCCCTGCGGCGTGCTCTATAGCAGGCCCAGGATCTGCGCCCAATTCTAGCAGCGCCCTAATCGAACTAGCGCTATTTTTAAACTCCATCACACTAAGAAGTAGCGTGTACTCAGTTTTATAACCTACCATGTGTTGTTTAACATATTTCACATTTGGATCGACGTTTCTCTCCTTGAGCTTCGCAATGAAAGCGACTCTTTTATCTTCATCTGTTTCTAGTTTTAGTAGCCTTAACATTTGAACGCAATATTTGCCTAATACAACGTCAGGAATTCTAGCAAAGAGATTTTCCGTCGTTAGATATAAATCAACTATTTCTTTCTTAATTATTTCTTTGAGCTCCGAATCAAGAACTAATTCAAGCGCGGTTTTGCCTTTTTTATCGATTTCAGCAGGGTCGTGTTGATGCCTCATTAATAATTTTATCAGCGCTGCATTTTTTTTCTCTAATACACTACTGATAACTGGCAGATATACTGCTGCGCCATCTTTTATTAAGGTTTCAATAGCAGCTATATCGGTAACTTGATTTAAAACAGCTGCGCTTACCAAGCTCATGTTTAACGCTTCTTGTTCTTCAGCAGACAATGTTGGCGTGGACTGCTCTTTTAATTCCAATGGACCTCGATTTAAAGCCATTTTACACCTCTCGATTTGTAATTTTCTGAAAAATTAAACATGCGGAAAAAATAATTTATGTATCATTTCAACTGCCTCTTTTACCTCTTCTTGGGTCGTAAAGCGACCAAACGAAATACGCACTGAATTTTTAATCTGTTCAGTAGTTAAATTCATTGCGCGCAAAACATAAGAGCCTTCTGTGCCCTTGCCTTGGCAAGCGGAAGCCGTGGAAGCTGCAAGCCCAGGTAACGCAGATAAAATAGCATCCGCGAGCATGCCATCAAAACGTACATTTACAATATGCGGCACTTGAAATTGTGTTGACGTGTTCACTTGTAAATTACTGATATTTTCTAATCCGCTTAAAAAATTCTTTCGCAAGATTTTAATGTGTGCATTATCTTGTTGCATTTCTTGTTGCGCTAAATGAAATGCTTCACCCATGCCAACAATTTGATGCGTAGCCAATGTGCCAGAACGCATACCTTGTTCATGACCACCGCCATGAAAAAGTGGCGCCACGCGTACACGTGGTTTTTTGCGTAAATACAAAGCGCCTACACCTTTTGGACCATATACTTTATGCGCACATAGTGATAACAAATCGATAGGTGTTTTGCTTAGATCAAGCGCTATTTTACCGGGACTTTGCGCAGCATCAACATGCAAGAAAATTTGTTTGGCCGCGGTTATTTGTGCAAGAGCATCTATATCTTGTAAAACACCAGTTTCATTGTTGACATGCATGATGGAAACTAAAATAGTATCATCGCGCAAGGCAGCGCGAAATTTTTCTAAATCTAAACGGCCATCTGATTCTGGTGAAAGATACGTAATGTGATAACCATTTTTTTCTAAATGCTGACACGTATCTAACACGGATTTATGTTCGGTTTTCATCGTCACAATATGTTTACCGCGACGTTGATATAAATCAGCAACACCTTTTATCGCTAAATTATTTGATTCGGTTGCGCCTGATGTCCAAATAATTTCACTCGCATCGGCATTGATTAATGACGCAACTTGCTCACGCGCAAGATCAATTGCACGGCGTGCAGCTTGCCCGTAAACATGTTGAGAAGCTGGGTTACCAAACTCGCTTAAGCACTCAAGCATTTTCTTTGCTATGCGTGGATCAACCGGCGTGGTAGCAGCAAAATCGAGATAAATAGGTATTTTCATTTGCGCCTAAAATAGACAAAAATGAAAAGAAAGTCAAAGAAAAGCGATAGAAATGCTTCTTTTTTACTCAATCCGCTCCGGCACGGAACGCAAACCCTTGTTCACCTTCTCGCTACCCGCCTTGCCAGCCTCGTGGTATTCCGCATCTTGATTGACTTGCCACACATCATAAAGACGTTCATCAGCAAGAATATTTTTGACGCTTAACATCGCAGTCATCATGGCATGATCTTGATTGTTGTATTTGTGCATACCATTGCGTCCCACCACATACAAAGTAGGAAATTTAGTTTCAACTTCCTGACGAATCACCTCAACATGTTGTTGATATTGATTGTCATATACAGGATAAGCTCTTGTTTGACGCACCACACAACCATCCACTACATCTTCCTCTTTTGCTAATCCAAGCTGGGTAATTTCTTTGATGGCTTTACTAATCAAATCATCATCGGCTGATGCCCACAATTTATCGCCTTGAAAACAAAAATACTCCAAGCCATAACAACACATAGTAGGATCTGGCACCATTTCCGGCGACCATGATTTAAAGTTTTGGATACGCGCAACATCAACACTGGCATCGTGCACATAAATCCAATTATCAGTAAATTGATGACGGTCTTTTAAAATCAAGACAACAATAAGAAAATCGCGATAATGCAAGGCATCTGCTGCCATTAACGCTGGCGGGGAAACTAGTGGTCGCAAACAATTTAATATTAAATCATGCAAGGGTGCAGATGAAATCACATGGGTTGCCTGTATTTGTTGAGTCTCTCCTGCATTATTGCGATAAGTAATATCCCAATTTTTTTCTACGGATTGATATTCACAACGGAACACCTTGCTATCCATATTTATTTTTCCACCCATGGAAATGATTTTTTCTGCGCATGCTTCCCACATCATGCCGGGGCCTTTGCGTGGGTAACGAAATGTGTCTATCAAGGTTTTAATCGTTGGCTGCTTATTTTTTCGCGTAACTTTCATTGCATTCATGATGGCGGAAAATAAAGATAAGCCTTTAATCCGTTGCGCTGCCCAATCAGCTGAAATTTCTTCACAGCGCATGCCCCAAACTTTTTCGGTATAGGTTTTAAAGAAAATACGATAAAGGCGGCTGCCAAAATGATTGGTGACCCAATCGGCGAAACTTACCGTGGGCTTAATCGGTGCTAGATACGTCTTGCAGTAAGATAATACGCAGCGTATGGACTCAATTATTCCTAATTTGCGTAGGGCTTCAAATGCTTTTAAGGGATATGAGAAAAATTTGCCGCGGTAAAAAATGCGCGAGGATCGTGGGCGCTCTAACATATCGTCAGGTAAGATTTCCGACCATAGCAATTCAACGGCTTCTGATTTAGAAAAGAAACGATGGCCGCCTATATCAAAACAATATCCTTTGTAATTAACGGTGCGCGCTATGCCACCTACGTAGTTTGGGTCGGCTTCCAAAATGGTTACGGCTATATTCTCTTTTGCCAATAAATAGCCGGCAGTTAATCCTGCTGGGCCTGCGCCTATGATGACTACGTGTTTTTGCATTGTGGCGGCTTCCTTTTTTAATCGGTTTGATTCTAAAAGCTACTCGGTTTGATTCTAAACGCTGCTGGAGGGGCTGGGGTGTGTGTTCGCTCGAAACACGACTTCCTTGTCGTTTTGGATGGCATCCCTGCCATCCACTCGCTACCACACACCCCAGCCCCTCCAGCAGCGTTTAGAATCAAGCTATCTTATCTTTAAAACAAGCCATTTTATTATCTTTAAAACACGCTATTTTAATTTATTTATATAAAAAGATTGTAAAAATATTTCAATGTAATATCTTTAAAAACACTTAAATATATTTTAAAGATATTACCTGAATTAAGGTGGCATTCCAAATGAGGCAAACAGCGTATTTTTATAGTATTTCTTCGCTTATCCTAGGCTACTTACTGTTTGAATATTTTTTTATCCCTTACGAAGCATTAGCCGCCGATGAATTTGTGTTTGCTCGTCACATTCTGGATTACACCAACAGCTTGCCGTATCGGGACTTTGCGCCTTACAAATCAGTGCTAGGGCATTATTTACTTTCTATTCCCTTATTCTTCTCGCATACGTTATTTAATGCAATTTTTTACATGAAAGATGAAGTCGCTTTATTGAATGCAGCTTGTCTTGCGCTCACTTGTTATTGGGGCGCGCAGTTATTTAACCGAACAGCTGTATTGCTAACCATATTAGCCTTGCTTGCTAATCATTCATTTCTGATGTACTCAACTGACTTACGCGTCGATATGCTTGCTGCCTGGATATGCTTGTTTGCCGCTTTAAGTGTTTTGCAAAATCGTCTTAGTTTGGGCGGTATATTGAGTGGTTTAGCGTTTTTAATTTCGCAAAAAACACTGTGGTATATCATTGCGATAAATGGCGCTATGTTGATTTGCATGCTTACTATCAAACCAACTTTTTACACCCTGCGCTCTTGTTGGCGTTTCAACATCGCAGCCGCAGCTATTGTTTTACTCTATTTAGCATGCTGGTCTCTCATCACCTCGCCTGCTTTGGTGTTTTCTAATTTCTTTTATGACGCCTATATCCAAGCTGGCATTGATTTTTACCTACCAATTTATTTGTTGTGCTGGAAAATGACATTACGCTATGGGCCTATGCTATTTTTATTATGGCCGATTACTTGGTTAAGTTTATTTTTTCTAAGCGACAATGCTGCCGCTAATCAGAAATCGGTATTTACGGTGTACTTTGCTAGCATCGCGCTGCTTTTATTTATTACCTACAAACAGCCTTTTCCTTATAATTTTGTATTAACTGTGCCGGCTTTTTTTCTGTTATATGCGAACTTTTTCTCTTGGCTGCCTAATCAGGTAAGTAAAAATAAGTGTTATTTTTTAGCGGGATTTTTCATTATCACGGCTATCGCTTTTCCGTTTTATAAAGCGCTTAAAGGCAGCTTAAAATTTAATGGCAGCTACCAACGAACCATGACGATGCTGACTGCAGAATTGCTTGAAAACGAGGGCGACTATATTGGTGGTATTCCATTAATTTTTACGAAAGAACAGCCTATTATCGGTATGAAAAATTTAATTGGGCCGCAAATTGAATTTATCAGCACGCAAGATGAAAAAATGCGACCTTTGCTTTTACCTTCTTTATATTTGTCGCCAACAACAACTGCAAAAATTATTGAAGATTTTGAACGTGCTTCAGTAAAAGTATTAATTACCAATTACCGAATCAATATATTACCACCTGCCTTAAAAACTTATTTGTTCGAGCATTATCAACATTATTACGGCAGCGTATATCTTTACGCACCCACTATTCATGCGTCGCAACTTAGTTTTTATTTAAGTTTTTCGGGGAAATATCGCATTGCCGCTAAAACCAAAACCCGCGTTCGCATTGATGGTAAATACTTACGCGCTGGACAAATCATCACACTCAAACAAGGTGATCACGTAACAGATGCAAAAATAAATTATAGATTGGTGTTAATCCCGAAAGTAAAAATGCCTTTAAACCCGGAATTCCAAGAAGATAATTGGCTGAAAATGCTAAAAGCCATTGTTGCGTAACATCAAACTGCGTGGGGGTTTTTCCTGCTAGATTTGCTGCACGTTCATGGATGCCAGCTAGATGGTGTCATGCCAGCGTGCTTCTAGCTGGCATCCAGCTTTTACCAAATCTCAGCCCCCAGCCCATCAAGAAATCTTTTCCTCAACCGCCGTTAACATCCCCCGCAAAATATTCACTTCATTCACATCTGGCCTGGCCCGCAAAAACAAACGCCGCAAACGCGTCATTAATTTCCTTGGCATGCTTGGTTTTAAAAATTCAACCTCAACCAAAACTTTCTGCAAATGATCAAAAAACTTTTCCATTTCATTTGCATTCGCAAAGCGATACTCCAACGGCTCTTCTTGCAGCATAGGTTCTCTATGCGCCACATATAATTCATAAGCAACAATTTGCACGGCTGCCGCCAGATTTAGCGAGGAATAAGCGGGGTTAGCTGGGATTTGAATATGATAATTACAGCGTTGCAATTCATCATTGGTTAAACCGGTTTGCTCGCAGCCAAATAAAATTGCGATAGACTGCGCCGGTGATTCACGTTTAATTTTTTCGGTAAGTTCACGAGGTGTTAACACGGGCCAAGGGATGACTCGACTTCTAGCGCTAGTGCCTACCACTAAGGTGCAATCATCGATTGCCTCATCAAGCGAGGCAACCACGGTCGCTGCATCCAGCACATCGCCGGCATTGGATGCCAGTTCATATGCTTTTTGATGTGGAAATTGTTGCGGCGCGACTAAATAAAGCTCTTGTAAGCCCATGGTTTTCATTGCCCGGGCAACAGAACCAATATTGCCAGGATGAGAGGTGTTAATTAGTACAATGCGGATGTTATCTAACATAGGCGGGCAAGCTTAGCATTATCTATTTGCCACGTCACACATTGCCTCTATGCGCCATTCGTTTTATGATGGCGGGCATTCATATTATGAGACGCTCTTTAAATCCTATGCGTGAACCATTAAAAAACATCGCCATCGAAGCTGCGCGTGCCGCCGGCGTTATTATTATCCGCGCCATGAAACGCCTTGATACCATCAAGATTGCTGAAAAACAGCCCAATGACTTTGTGACGGAAGTGGATCAGCGTGTAGAGCAAGAAATCATCTCTATTATCAAAAAATCCTATCCCACCCACTCTATTCTGGGCGAAGAAAGCGGCATCACCGAAGGTGATGATTATCAATGGATTATTGACCCTTTGGATGGCACCCGTAACTTTATTCATGGTTTCCCGTATTTTGCTGTTTCTATAGCCGTTTCCTATCGCAACAAAATCGAGCATGGCGTCATTTATGACCCTCTACGCCAAGAATTATTTACCGCTACACGTGGGAGGGGGGCTCAGTTAAATGACCGCCGTATTCGAATTAGCGCCCGTAAAAAGGTAGAAGAATGCCTATTTGGCACAGGCTTCGCGCAACGCCACGCTGATAAAGACAATGCACTACCCACCAAACTCTTTGAAACTATCTTACCAACCTGTGGCGACATACGCCGCATGGGCGCCGCCGCGCTTGATCTTGCTTATGTTGCTTGCGGTCGTTTAGATGGTTTTTGGGAAATGGGCTTAAAACCTTGGGATATTGCTGCAGGCCAATTGATGATTAAAGAAGCTGGCGGAATCGTTTGCGACTTTGAGGGCGGAGAAGATTACTTAAAAAGCGGCAATATAGTCGCTGCCAACCCTGCGATTATCCGGCAATTACTCAAAAATATTAAAACCCAATCACCCGAGTAAAGCAGCCCATACACGCTGTGAACTCATCCAATGTCATCCCGGAAAGTGCTCACAAGCCCTGTCATCCCGGACAAATGCCAAAAAGCGGCATTTTCCGGGATGACACACTGTCGTTTCCGGGATGACACACAATCAATTCTCGTAATTATCTTCTACTTGGTAACCAGTTGCTGGCATCACTGGCTGTTGCAGAGGTTGTGGTTCATAGTTTGGGCCATGTGCAATTGGACCATGAGCAATCTGCTGGCTATCGTGATGGCCAGATACATAACTCGCGCCAGTATGATAATGCGGCTGATGTTCATGAGACGTTGTGTAATACGCATCATCTTCAACGCATCCGGAAAGCAACACACTCCCACTAGCTAATAATAATATTTGCGCCATATGTTTCATGTGTAATACCTATAAAAAAAGTAGCCTGGACACGCTCTACGTGTCCAGGAACTGCAAAACTAACAATGTTCCGTAATTACGCTAACGCCGGCAGGACTCAATTCGCTGACGATAACTACAGCACGTGGACATACTGTTCTTGACCAAACAACTGTATGAGAAGTCGTTTCAATGTTTACAGTCATGTAGAAAGCTCGGTTGTATTCACGAATGAATTGGGCATAACCAGAAAGAATTGGATCATCAATATTGGTATTTGGCACGCTGTAATAAATGGTGGTTGGCGAAATATTGATAACAACGATATCAGTTGGCGTCAATCCTAATTTATTTTGATTTTGCGCAGCAGCTGCTGACAAAGGTGAGGGAGATGTCACAAACTTACCGACGGTCGTTTCTGAAGCCATCGCAAAAGGTGCAAAAACCATGCTAGCTATCATTGCTAAACCAAGACAAAACTTCTTCATGAAGAACCTCATTTTTTTAATTAATAATAATTGTTGGTTATTTTCATCCTTGCAGCAAACCACACAGCCTGCGCCCACTCCATGGTGGCGAAATTATACGTGGATTCTTTAAATAAGAAAATAAAGTTTCCTTTTCAGCTTGGCAACCCTATTTCTTAGAGCTGTATTTGGTCGCTAACTCTTCCGTTGCCTGTTTAAATTTACTGGTTGCATGCACTAAAGGCGCGAGATCGCGTCGACCAAACAAATTAAATACCGCTCCGCCCCAACGCCAGCCAGAGCGTGCGATATGGTCTTGCTGAGCGCTATCACCTGCTACTTTAATATGACCAACCGCTCTTTCTAATTGGGCTGCAGGGGCAACTCCTAGGGCTTTTAGCTCTCCTTCTAAGGAATCGTTGGTTTTTTGTCGTAAAACGGCGCGCTTCGATTTTGCTGTTTTCGCTTTAAATTCGTTTACAAGTAGCTCTGGCAAGGTAAGAGGGAAAAATTCTTCTTTTTTTAGTTCCAAACGTCTGCCATCAGCATAGAAAATGGTTGCCCCTGCTAACTCCCTAGCCTTTATTTTTGCTTTCAATTCTGCACTACGCCCTTCAAATTGATGATCGCTTTCAAAAGTTTCAAGATCCAGATTAAAAGCAAAAACACATTGGGCTGCTTTCGTAGCCTGCGGCCTTGCAGCGCTTACGTAAATTTGTTCAAACCTAAGCACTATCATTTCTTCGGAGTCTTTTGCTTCTTCCAAGGGATCAATATAATCAAGGTCTGACTCAACCACTGGCGCAAATAAAATAAGCTCATCAGCTTTGCTGTGAAGCAACCGCGACTGGCTGTTAAGAGTAGATTTAAACAATTGCCATAAAGACAATAAATTTTCTTTAGTAAGTTCTTTTTTAGGATTGCTTTCAATCATGGATTGAACAAGAAGTGCTGGCATAGTCATGTAAATCATTATAAATTTACTCCTCTTATTTTAATAAAATATTTTTAATAAAGCAGATCTAGCGCTTAGGTTGATAATTTTTCCCTAGCTCATCGGTAGTCTTTTTAAATGCGCTTGAAAATATTAATGGCGCTTTATCACGCGCACCAAACATACCCATGACAAAACCACCCCAACGCCAACCAGAGCGTTTTGCGTGATCTTGTTCTGCGTTGTAACCATATTTCGCCAAAATTCTCTTTGCTTTTGTTTCCTCTTGATTGGGCGTTTTGAATGTGGTGTCTAGCTCTTCTAATTCATTTAACATATCGCGCATCAAGGTAGTGCGATGGGTTTTTTGCAACTTTATTTTTATGTCATTAATCAGTTGGCGCGATGGAGTGGGAATATTGTCGGAGCGGAAGAAACGTTGTATAGCTGGCTGTTCAACAGAAACACCACCTGAGGAATTTATGTCATAAAAAGCTTTTGCTTTAATTAGGTTGCTAGTCAACGATTCTGCGCGATCTTTTTTACTCCAGTCTTCATCATGTAATTCTGCAATAAGCGCATCCGCTTTCATATCCAGTTCATACACCATACACGCCTGCTTTTTTTGACCGCCAGCGTTTTGCGGATAAACATCAGTAATATAAGCGATACTTGCCTGATCAACCTTCAAGATATGATCAGCGCGAAATTGAAAATACTGATCTTCAATTCCCGGCGCTGGTTGTACTGTCGCAACAAATCTATCCCAAAATGTCGCCATATTCTTAAGCATTGCCTCGCTCACAGGCTCTTCAAGATAGCGCAATTCCTGGGTGTTAAAATTAATCACAATAAAAGCCATTTTTATTCTCCTTCGCGTTACAAATTATTTTTTAGCATTAGGCGCCGTGTATTTTGTTACCAACTCATCGGTAGTCTTTTTAAACGCGCTTGAAAACATTAATGGCGCTTTATCACGCGCACCAAACAAACCCATCACAAAACCACCCCAACGCCAGCCGGAACGCTTAGCATGATCCTGCTCTGCATCTCTTCCATGCCTATTTAAAATACGGCCTGCCGTTTCTAATGCAGCAGATTCTGGTGCTTCAACTTCTTGCAATTCTTTTAAGTTGGTAACCATAGCGCTTAGCGTGTTTTTTCTATGCGTCTTTGCTAACTTGGTTTCTGCATCTTGAACGAGTAATTCTAATTTCGTGGGGACAATAAATTGTTCTTTCGTAAATTGATGATGACCCTCTGGGTAATTAATCGTTGCCCCGCGCAAAGCATTGGTAAATGCTTTTTTCTTTAACATATGATTAGTTTGATCGGTATGAAGTTGAATAAACTGTTCTTGCGACATATCAAGAGCAAAAACAAATTGAACTTCGTCATCCAATCCCATGATATCAGCTGCAGAATTTGCTCGAACACCCACAGGGCGATTTTCGACAACAGTAATGTGTGAAACTGTGCCATCTGCTTTAGGTAGAGTTCTTAGCTTGAAAGAATTTAAAACTTCATTCCACACTGAGC
>Ga0163162_10006458_pt1 | contig 11358 bp, 6 predicted proteins | sample S55metaG_FD_115310 | JGI IMG/M metagenome (GOLD analysis project Ga0163162, IMG submission 115310) | Switchgrass rhizosphere microbial communities from Kellogg Biological Station, Michigan, USA - S5-5 metaG | ecosystem: Host-associated > Plants > Roots > Rhizosphere > Soil | place: USA: Michigan...
AGCGAGGCCGACTTCCACTCGATCGGCACGAACGACCTGACGCAATACGCGCTCGCGATGGACCGCGGCAATCCAGCGGTCGCCAGCGACCTCGACGGGCTCCACCCCGCGGTCCTCCGCCTGATCGCGCGCACGTGCGAAGGCGGCGCGGTCCACGGCAAATGGACCGGCGTGTGCGGGGGCCTCGCCTCCGATCCGCTCGCGGTGCCGATCCTGATCGGGCTCGGCGTCACCGAATTGTCGTCCGCGCCCGCGCTCGTGCCCGAGATCAAGGCGCTGGTCGCGACGCTCACGATCGACGCCTGCCGCGCGCATGCCGCGGCGGCGATGTCCTGTATCTCAGCCGCGGACGTGCGAACGCTCGCCCGGAGTTTCCGCCCATGAAGTCGCTGCTCGAAGCCCTCCAGCCGCTCGGCCGCGCGCTCATGCTGCCGATCGCGGTGCTCCCCGTCGCAGGGCTCTTGCTACGCCTCGGCCAGCCCGACCTGCTCGACATCGCGGTGCTCAGCGCGGCGGGCGACGCGATCTTCTCGCATCTCGGCCTGCTCTTCGCGATCGGCGTCGCGACCGGCTTCGCGCGCGACGGCAATGGCGCGGCGTGTCTCGCGGGCATGGTCTGCTACCTCGTCACCACGCAGGGCGCGCAGGCGCTGATGACCGTGCCTGCCGACGCGCTGAAAGGCCTGACCGGCGACACGATCGCGCTCGCCACCGCGGCGTGGAAGGCCAAGGCGATCGCGCGGCTCGACGTGCCGATCGGCATCCTGTCAGGCCTGATCGGCGGGAGTTTCTACAATCGTTTCTCGGCGATCGCGCTCCCCGAATATCTCGCCTTCTTCGGCGGGCGCCGGTTCGTCCCGATCGTCAGCGGTCTCGCGGGGCTCGCGCTCGGGATCATCGTCGGCCTCGGCTTCGGCGCGCTCAGCATCGGCATCGACGGTCTGAGCTACGGGATCAGCGGTGCGGGCGGGTTCGGCCTGTTCGCGTTCGGGCTGCTCAACCGGCTGCTGCTCGTCACCGGGCTGCACCATCTGCTCAACAACATCGTCTGGTTCGTCGCGGGCGATTACCACGGCACCACCGGTGATCTCCGTCGCTTCTTCGCGGGCGATCCGGAGGCCGGCGGGTTCATGGCCGGGTTCTTCCCGGTGATGATGTTCGGCCTGCCCGCCGCGTGCCTCGCCATGTACCATGCGGCGTTGCCCGAGCGGCGCAAAGCGGTCGGCGGCATGCTGCTCAGCCTCGCGCTCACATCGGCGCTGACCGGCGTGACCGAGCCGATCGAGTTCAGCTTCATGTTCCTCGCGCCGGTGCTCTACGCGATCCACGCGGTGCTGACGGGCGTGTCGATGGCGCTGATGAACGCGCTGGGCGTGAAGCTCGGCTTCGGCTTCTCCGCCGGGCTGTTCGATTACGTGCTGAACTTCGGCAAGGCGACCAAGCCGCTGCTGCTGCTCCCGGTCGGCCTCGCCTATGCCGCGATCTATTACGTCCTGTTCCGCACCGTCATCAAGCGCCTCGACCTCCCGACCCCGGGCCGCGAGCGCGATGCGCCGGTAACGGCGGTGCCGGTCGCCAAGAGCGAACGCGGCGCCGCGTTTGCCGAGGCGCTCGGCGGCGCCGCGAACCTCACCAGCGTCGGCGCATGCACCACCCGCCTGCGCCTGATCGTCGCCGACCAGGGGGCGGTCGACGAGGCACGGCTGAAGGCGCTCGGCGCGCGCGGCCTGATCCGGCCCTCGGACAACGCGCTCCAGATCGTGCTCGGCCCGATCGCCGATTCGGTCGCGGTCGAGATCCGCGATGCGATCGCGGCGGGTGGCGTCACGCCCGTGGCGGCCGCTCCGCTGCCCGGGGTTGCCGACATCCGCCTCACGCCGGCGACTCTGGTCGCGCTGGGCGGCGCGGACAATGTCGAGGCCGCGACGCAGCATGGCACGCGCCTGCGCATCCGCCTCAAGGACACCGACCGCGCGTCGGCGACCGCGCTCGAAGCGCTCGGCGTCCACGCGATCGCGCGCCCCGCCCCCGGCCTGCTGCATCTGCTGACGACCCCGGGCGCAACAGTCGTCGCATGACACACAGATAGACACATACGAGATGTTTCATATAAATCGGCAATACGGCCGGACATATGAGACATGATCGGACACATACCGGGACATCCCTACAACAACGATCCAGCAAAACATCGCTGGTTAATCTTAGACCCTATACTGTCATCTTCGCTCCATATCGGATCGATCGGACTGCGGCCGCAATCAGCGGATCGCAGGTCGATCGATCTTCAAAGGGGTTTAGATGCGTAAGACTTTATTCTGCGGCGCGGCGCTCGCGGCGCTGATCCTGCCCGCGATGGCACAGGCGCAGTCGACCGGCACGGTCGACGCGGAATCGGATATCGTCGTCAGCGGGTCGCGGGCCAAGCCCGACGTCAACGGGATCCAGACGCCCGACACGCCCAAGGCCAAGGCGGTGCTGACTCAGGAACTGATCGAGCGTCGCACGCCCGGCCAGACGATCCTCGACACGATCAACCTGGTGCCCGGCGTCAACTTCACCAACAGCGATCCTTACGGCGGCTCGGGTGGCCAGCTGCGCATCCGCGGGTTCGACGGCAATCGCATCTCGCTGACGTTCGACGGCATTCCGCTCAACGATTCGGGCAATTACGCGATCTATTCGAACCAGCAGCTCGACCCCGAGCTGATCGAGCAGGTCAACGTCAACTTCGGCGCGACCGATGTCGATTCGCCGACCGCGAGCGCGTCGGGCGGCACGGTGAACTACCGGTCGGTGATGCCGAAGGACAAGCTGGGCGCGACCGTCGCCTATTCGCACGGCACCAACGACATGAACCGCGTCTTCGCCAAGATTGATACCGGCGTGTTCACCTCGTTCGGCACCAAGGCCTGGGTCTCCGCCAGCGAGCAGCGCTACGACCAGTTCCGCGGATCGGGCGAGATCAACCGCCAGCAATATAACGCCAAGCTCTACCAGCCGATCGGCAGCAAGGGCGACTTCATCGCGTTCGGCGCGAACTACAACCAGAACCGCAACAGCTCGTACAGCAACCCGACCCTGGCCAATATCCGCACCAAGCTGGGCGCGTCGGTCGTGCCCTCGACCGGGGTGAGTGCCGACACGCCGTACACGCTCGACCTGAACAAGGCCCAGTATGACGCGGTCTTCGACGACACGTCGAACGCTTATCTGTACGACCAGAGCTGTTCGCTGCCCTCGGCGAGCGGCGTGAACGGCACCAGCCAGAACGACCGGTCGTCGTGCGGGAATGCTTCGGGGACGGCGATCAACCCGTCGAACACCGGCAATTTCCGGATCAATTCGCGCTACACGCTGAGCGAGAAGCTCGTCTTCACGTTCGACGGTGCGTACAGCTTCACGCGCGCCAATGGCGGCGGCTCCGCGGTCTTCGCCGAGAGCAACGCCAACGCAACCAACAGCGCTGGCACGGCGGCGGCGACCAGCGTCTACACCTATCAGCTCCAGCGATTGGGTGCCGGCACCGCGGCGGGCGTCGACATCAACGGCGATGGCGACACGCTCGACTACGTCCGCGCCTATTTCCCGTCGAACACGCGCACCCAGCGTTTCACCGCGATCGCCGGGCTGCGCTATGACATCGACGCCGACAATGCGGTCCGCTTCGCCTATACCTGGGACCGCGCGCGCCACCGCCAGACCGGCGAGGCAAGCCAGCTCGACTCGACCGGCAATCCGTACGACGTGTTCAGCGCGCTCGACGGCGAGGGCAGTTCGGCGATCCTCGACGCCGCGGGCAACGTGGTCAACAAGCGCAACCGCCTGTCCTATGCGATCCTCCACCAGGTCTCGGGCGAGTATCGCGGGTCGTATTTCGGGGATGCGCTCAAACTGACGCTCGGCCTGCGCGCGCCGTTCTTCCGCCGCAACCTGACCAACTATTGCTACACGATCCCCGGCAATTCGAGCGACGGCTATTGCACCTCGCAGACCGCCGCGCAGGTTGCCGCCAACCCGACCACCGCCACCTATGGCGCGCCGTACAAGAACCGCATCAAGTCGTACAACGCGGTGCTGCCGAACGTCGGGCTGACCTATGCCTTCACCCCGAACGCGAGCATCTTCGCCAGCTACGCCAAGGGCTTCTCGGCACCGCGCACCGACAATCTCTATGCGTTCGACGACGTGAAGATCGCGCCGGTGAACGAGGTGAAGCCCGAGAAGACCGACTCGTTCGATCTCGGCCTGCGCTATTCGTCGCGGCTGATCCAGGCGCAGCTCGCCGGCTGGTACATCCATTACGACAACCGCATCATCTCGACGCTGACCACGCTCGAGGGCGGCGGCACGCTGACCACCGATCGCAACGTCGGCACGGTCAAGAGCAAGGGCGTCGACGCGAGCCTCGGCATCACCCCGATCCGCAACGTCTCGCTCTACGGGTTCGCCTCGTACATCGACGCCAAGCTGCAGGACGATGCGGTCGACCCGACCACCGGCGCGATCACCGCGGCGACCGCGGGCAAGTTCGTCGTCGAAACGCCGAAATGGCAATATGGCGGCCGCGTCCAGGCATCGTTCGATCCGGTTTCGATCGGCGCGCAGGTCAAGCATGTCGGCAAGCGCTACGTCACCGACGTCAACGACCTGATCGCGGCGGGCTATACCACGGTCGATCTCGACGCGCGGTTCGACCTGGCGTTTGCCGGGCTCGACAAGACGTTCTTCCAGCTGAACGTCTCGAACCTGTTCAACGAACGCTATTTCGGCAATCTGAGCACGGGCACCTCGTCGGCGAGCACGACGCGCTACACGTTCGGTGCCCCGCGCACCGTGATCGGCTCGGTCCACTTCGAGTTCTGACCAGAGACCGCCCCGTCGTCCTGCGGGATGACGGGGCGGCCTTCGATAAGGCGGCGCATGAAAAAGGGCGGGGTGGTGACCACCCCGCCCTTTTTCATGCCGACCGGCGCTGCCCCCTCCCCTTGCGTGGGGAGGGGGACGGGTTCGCCTAGAACTTGACGTTCGTGCTGACGAAGAACGCCCGGCCATACGGGTCGTAGGTCGACGGATAGGTGTTCGCCTGCTGCTGGTTGTCGCCCATGATCGGCGGCTGCTTGTTGAAGATGTTGTTCACGCCGACCGACCAGGTGAAGCCCGGCTTGATGTCGAACGCCGCGGTCAGGTCGAAATAGTGATACGCCTTGATCCGCTCGACCGCGTAGACCGTACCGCTGTCGTCGTCCTTCACCGGCGACAGATAGCGATAGAGCACCGACACGGTCACCGGACCGGTCGAATAGGTCGTCCGCGACGACAGCCGCCACTTCGCATAGGGGTTGCCGCAGGTCTGGCCGAACTTGCCCGCGCAGTTGATCGTCAGATCGGGAATCGCGGCAAGCGGGTTGTAGTTGAACGCGATCAACCGGGTTCCGCTGACTCGGAAATCGAGCTTGCTGCTCTCCGCACCGAACGCACCGAAGCCGAGTGGCAGGCCGTAGCGCGCCTCGAAATCGACGCCGCGGGTGGTGACGCCGCCGGTATTGGCCAGCGTGTTGACCGCATCGGTGATCGCATAGCTGTTGGAATCGCGCGGCAGCGACGAGCAATAGCTGGCGTTGTACGGCGTATACCCGTTGTCCGCATCGCCGTAGCAGGCGCGGATCAGGTTCGTGGTGCCGACCGTCGAGATGTAGTTGGCGATCTTGATCTTGTAGTAATCCACCGTCAGCGAGAAGCGCGGCAGGAAGCGCGGCTGCAGGACGATGCCGCCCGTATAGGTATCGGAGGTTTCCTCGCGCAGCGCGGGGTTGCCGCCGTTGACCGTCTGGATCTGCGTGCTGCCGCCGTCATAGGCGGTACCGATCAACGACGCCGGGACGCCCGTCGACACGCAGCTTGCGTTGAGGTTGGTGTTCGTCACCGCGACCGCGGTCGTGCACGGATCGGTTGCCGCCGGGAAATCCTGCGACGAGCCGCTGTAGAGATCGGACACGGTCGGTGCGCGGACGGCCCGCGAATACTGGCCGCGCAGCGACAGGTCGTCGATCAGCGACCAGACCACGCCACCCGAATAGGTGTTCACCGACTTCGCCGCGGTCGAATAATAGGAATAGCGATAGGCGCCATTCACTTCGAGCTTCTTGATCAGCGGGATGTTCGCCAGCAGCGGGACCGCGAGCTCGGTATAGGCTTCCTTGACGTCATAGCCGCCGCTCAGCCCCTCGCCCGCGTTGAAGCCGACGACGTCGCCCGACGACAGCGCGAAGTCGGGATTGTAGCTGCCATGTTCGCGGCGATATTCGGTACCGAACACGATGCCGACCGGGCCTGCACCCAGATCGAACAGGTTGCGGTTCGAGATCGACGCGCTGGCGACCTGCTCGCTGATCGTGCTGGTGTTCTGCGCGGGGATGGTGATGAAATCGGCCGCTGCCGCACTGATGTTGCCCGCGCCGAAGATGTTGAGCGGCACGCACCCGTTGCTGGTATCCGAGCAGACCAGGTTGCCGCTCGCATCATAGGTCGTGCGCAGCGCCTGCAGCACGCGGCTGCGCGAGACGTTGCCCGACTGCGTCTCGGTCGATCGGGTGCGCGAATAGCTGTAATAGGCGTCGTAGTTCGAGCCGCCGCCGATATCGCCATTGGCGCCGAGCACCGCGCGATAGGCGGTGTTGTCGAGGCTCGACACGCGCGCGCCGACTTCGGTCAGGCGGCGGTAGATCGTCGAGGTGACATAGCCGTCGCCGTCGGTATCGCGGCCGCGGAGCAGCGCCTGCGAGCTGGGCGACAGGAACGACGAATCCACGTCGAGCGCGACCGATCCGGTGAACGGCGTCGGCGCGAGCTGGTTCTTCACGCGGTTGTTGATGAGCTGGCCCTCGGCATACACGTTCAGCGCGGGGCTGACCTCGTAATGCGTCTGCGCGCTCATCAGGAAGCGCTCCTGCGGGACCTGGAGATAGTTGGACGGGGCGTAGTTATACGCGTCGGTCGACGCATTGTACGGCGTGTAACTGCCGTCGGTCTCGAACTTGCGGTTGACGCCGCCGAGCGCGAACCGCGTGCCCTCGATCGAGCCCGAACCGCCGGCGATCAGCCCGCCCGCACCATCGTCGACCAGCGCCTGCCGCGAATAATCGCGCGCGGACTGAAGGATGCCGTTGCGCTTGGTATAATCGAAATAGATCGTCGCATTGCCGCGGCCGTCCTCGAAATTGCCGCCGATCAGCAGGTTGCCGTTGAAGGTGCCGCCGTCGCCCGCCTCGTTGATGCGGTAGTTCGCCCCCGCCGCGACGCCGCTGAAGTCCTTCTTCATCACGAAGTTGACGACGCCCGAGATCGCATCCGAACCATAGACCGCCGAGCGGCCGCCGGTGACGATGTCGACGCGCTCGATCAGCGCGGCCGGGATGGTGTTCAGATCGACGACCTGGTTCGAATCATACGCGACGTACCGGCGGTTGTTGACGAGCACGAGCGTGCGCGTCGAACCGAGCCCGCGCAGATCCGCGGTCGCGACGCCGCCGCCGGGGTTGTTCGAGGCCGCGGTGGTGCTGGGGATCAGCTGCGGCAGGTCCTTCAGGACGCTCTCGACGTTGATCTGGCCCGACAGCGCGATCTCCTTGGCGCTGACGACCGAGATCGGCGACGCCTGCCTGAGGCTTTCGCCGCCAAGCCGCGAACCGGTCACGACGATCGTGTCGCCGTCGGCGGGCTCGGCCTGACCCGCGGCGTCGGGCGCAACGGCCGATGCGGGTGCGGCGGGCTCGGCCGGCGTCGTGTCAGCAGTTTGGGCCCAGGCCGGACCGGCGATACCCAACAGTAGAGAGGACGCCAAAAGGCGTGCGCGGAAATCGAGACGCATGAATATACTCCCTGAACCGCGATCCTTGACCGCCGCGGCAGATGTTGTGGGGTACGGATAAGGTCCGCCACTCAGGTTTGCGATGCGATTTCCCGCGCGACAAGCGGTGTTCCAGTGTTCGCCGGATTAGGCCGCCGGGTGTCGTCTTGCGAACACGGTTCTATTCATGCCCTTTCATCAAACTGTCATACCGTTACAGTTGTTACAAGATTGTAACGGATGGTCGACCAGCCCACAGTCTTCGCGACGACCAGACGCCGGGGCCGGACATCCGACAGGGGCTGTATGCTCCAGCGCGCGCGTTTGGCGATCGCCTGGCCGGGCCGCGCGACGGCATCGAACCGGACCGTCCGGCAGATCGAGGGATAGTCCGCCCCGCTCATTGAACCCCCGCTCATTGAACCCCCGCTCACTGGCGCCCCGCTCACTGGCCCCCCGCTCACTGGAACGTCGCCCCGCCGGCGATCGCCTTGGACGGGCTCAACCCCTGCTGTTCGAGGAACTGGTTGAGCCCCGCGACCAGATCCTGCGCGGCGCTGCTGGTGAGCGCGATCCGGCCGACGACGACGCGGTCGATGCCCGGCGGCTGGCGGGTATGGTCGCAGCGCGCGCTCTCGAGCGTCAGCACGATCACGCCGCTCAAATTCGCCAGCCCGGCGAACCCGGTCGCGAAGATTTCGGGCGCGAAGGGATTGTCGACGATCGGCGGCGAGGCGGCGGGACGGATGGGGTCGGGTGCGGATACACCCTTGATGGCAACGCGCATGATCGGCCTTTCCTGAAGCAGGCGCGGCAGCGGCCTGCGGGTCAGTAGCTAGGGCGCGGGAATGTCCTGGAAATGTCCCCGCGGGCGATCCGTGACACGCCTGCGACATATGCGCGTTCCGGCGGGCCGGACGGGCGGCGGCCGCGGCGTGGCCGAGGCGATATGTTGCACGCCTGCGATCTGGCGAAACACGGGAACATCCTGGGGAAACATGCTCCCCATAGCGCCACGGCTCACTCCCGGAGACGCAGGCATGATGTTCGATTTAGGCGCCGGTTCCCTGGCCTTGGCCATGGCTGGAACACTGGCGACGCCGGTCGCTGCCGCCCAGACCCCCGGACCGCCCCCCGGGCAGCCCCTCGGGTCTACCGCCCCGGCCCCCCTGCCCGTCGGCCGCACGATCAAGACGCTCCGGGTCGAGGGCGCGCAGCGGATCGAGGCGGAAACCGTCCTGAGCTACACCAAGCTGCGCGTCGGCAAGCCCTATACCACCGAGACGCTCGACCAGGCGCTGAAAGACCTGCAGGCCAGCGACCTGTTCGCCGATTATTCGATCGCGGGCGTCGCGGACGGCAACATCGTGCTGCGCGTGCGCGAGAACCCGATCATCAACCGCATCCTGATCGAGGGCAACAAGGCGCTGAAGAGCGACAAGATCACGAAAGAGATCAGACTCGCCCCGCGCCAGATCTTCACGCGCACCGCGGTCCGCCAGGATATCGCGCGGATCCTCGAACTCTATCGCCGCCAGGGCCGGTTCGCCGCGGTCATCGACCCGAAGATGGTGACGCTCGACCAGAACCGGGTCGATGTCGTGTTCGTCGTCAGCGAGGGCCCCAAGTCCAAGGTCCGCCAGATCAACATCCTCGGCAACACCGTGTTTTCGGAAAGCCAGATCCGCGCGCAGATGGCGACCAAGCAGGCGCGCCTGAGCCGCCTGCTGTCGTCGGCGACCAGCTACGACCAGGATCGCCTCAGCTACGACCAGCAGAAGCTACGGCAATTCTATCTGACGCAAGGCTATGCCGATTTCCGCGTGACCTCCGCCGTCGCCGAACTGACGCCCGACAAGAAGGACTTCATCATCACCTATGTGGTCGAGGAGGGGAAACGCTACAAATTCGGCGACGTCAGCGTCGACAGCCAGATCCGCGACTTCGACAGCAAGAAGCTGGCGGCCACGCTGCCGCTCAAGAAGGGCGACTGGTACAATGCCAAGGTCGTCGAGGATTCGGTCGACACTCTCAGCCAGACCGCGGGCCTGTTCGGCTATGCCTTTTCCGAAGTGAACCCGGAGTTCCAGAAGGACGCCGACACGCTGACGATGGGGATCAACTTCAACATCGCCGAAGCCAAGCGCACCTATGTCGAGCGCGTCGAGATCAACGGCAACACGCAGACCAAGGACAAGGTCGTCCGCCGCGAGATCCGCCTGGCGGAGGGGGACGCGTTCAACAGCTTCCAGGTCAAGCGGTCGGAGGACCGGATCAACTCGCTCGGCTATTTCCAGGACAAGATGACGATCAAGCAGCTGCCGGGCTCGGCGCCCGACCGCGTGATCCTGGAGACCAACCTGGAGGAGAAATCGAGCGGCGAGCTGCAGCTGTCGGCGGGCTATTCGAGCCTCGAGAGCTTCATCGCCTCGGCCAGCATCACGCAGCGCAATTTCCGCGGCATGGGCCAGGAGCTGCGCGCCAATGCCAGCCTGTCGAGCTATTCCAAATCGGTCAGCCTGGGCTTTACCGAGCCGTATATGTTCGACACCAACGTCGCGCTCGGCGGCGATATCTTCCGCCGCGACTACAGCTCGTACAGCACGACCGGCGACAGCAACGACACCACCTACGAACAGGTCTCGACCGGCTTCCAGATCCGCGCGGCGGTGCCGCTCACCGAATATTGGTCCGCCACCGCGCGCTACGGGCTGTCCTATGACCAGGTCACGCTCGACGAGGACACCTATTACACCAACGGCGCGTGCGACCCCGCGATCGCCGGCGCGTATTTGTGCGACGCGGTCGGCAATCGCTGGACCTCGTCGATCGGCTATTCGCTGGTGTTCGACAACACCAACAGCCGGATGCGCCCGACCAAGGGCAGCAAGCTGAGCATCAGCCAGGATTTCGCCGGCCTCGGCGGCGATACGAAATACATCCGCAGCACCGCCAACTACACCAAATACATGAACCTCGGGTCGAGCTTCATCCTGTCGGCGCATGCCGAAGGGGGCTATATCAAGGGGCTGGGGCAGGACGTCCGGCTGACCGACCGCTTCTACCTCGGCGACCCGCAGATGCGCGGCTTCGACATTCGCGGCGTCGGCCCGCGCGTAACGCGGACCTATTACGACACGTCGACCGTCCCTGCTACGCTGTCGAGCACGAACAGCTCGAACACCCAGACCGCGCTGGGCGGCACGACCTATTACCAGGCGCGGCTCGAGCTCGAACTGCCGCTCGGCGCAGGCGCGCGCGAACTGGGTCTTCGTCCGTCGATCTACATGGATGTCGGCGCGGTCTTCGCCGGCAAGAAACCCGCGCTGACCGATAGCTGCGCCGCCGCCAACGCGGCCTCGACCGCGTGCGTCGCGGGGACGCGCCAATATACCAATTCGTCGGGCGATCTGCTGTATCTCGATTCCGCCGGATCCAGCACCACCACCAACACCGGCACGCCCTACACCTATTCGCTGGGCACCTATAAGGAGACCTATTCGGGCAAC
>Ga0163162_10006465_pt1 | contig 11345 bp, 8 predicted proteins | sample S55metaG_FD_115310 | JGI IMG/M metagenome (GOLD analysis project Ga0163162, IMG submission 115310) | Switchgrass rhizosphere microbial communities from Kellogg Biological Station, Michigan, USA - S5-5 metaG | ecosystem: Host-associated > Plants > Roots > Rhizosphere > Soil | place: USA: Michigan...
AGCGGGTACGTGCCTTCCTGTTCGATGGGATTCTGCGTGGCGAGAACGAAGAAGGGCTCGGGCAGCCGCATGGTTTCGCCCGCGGCCGTCACCCGGTGCTCCTGCATGGCCTCGAGCAACGCCGCCTGCGTCCGCGGCGGCGCCCGGTTGATCTCATCCGCGAGCACGATGTTGGCGAACACCGGCCCACGCACGAAGCGAAAGCTGCGAGCGCCCGTTGCTGCATTTTCCTCCAGCAGCTCCGTGCCGGTGATGTCGCTCGGCACGAGGTCCGGCGTGAACTGGATTCGCCGAAAGTCGAGTCGCATGGATTCGGCGACCGAGCGAACCATCAGCGTCTTGGCGAGGCCCGGGACGCCCACCAGCAGCGCGTGGCCGCCGGCGAGAACGGCCATGAGGATCTCGTCGAGGACGTCGCGCTGCCCCACGATTCGCCGCGAGACCTCGTCACGCAGCCTGACGGCGGCGGCGCGCAACGCGTCGCGCTCCGCGGCCGAGGTGACCGCGTTAGGCGTCGGAAAGGTCGTGCTCAGCGGACCGGACGGCGACGGCGATAGCTGAGCAGGAATGTCGACCCGTTCGTCGCGCCGCTGTCGGCGACCGAGACATTCTCATCGAGGACTTCGAACCCGTTCAACTTGACCACGAACGCATCCGCCGGCTCCTGGTTCGGGCGCAACGCAGCCAGCGCCTCCGCCTTGACCACGCCAACCGGTTCCGTCGGCGCTGTCTCGATACGAACGGTATCCCAGGCCTCGGCCAGCTGCACGCGAATCGTGATCCGAGGTTGCCCGTCCGCGCCAAGACGAATGACGCCGGGGCGAGATCGAAGCTGCGCGACGAAGGGAGCGGTCACGATACACCGTCCCACGGTGGCAGTGTCGTGAAGAACCTCGCGACCTGCTGGTCGAACAGGTACGTCGAGCCGGTCACCAGCGTTCCCGCGTTGTCCTTGGCTGGCGTCGCGCCGATCACCACCTCTTCACCGCCCTGCCCGCGGAGACTGACGAACGTCGGGCCCTCCCGGTCGATGAACGCCGCGTACAGGCTGTTGCGCCTGGCGAAGAATCGTTTGGCGGCCTCGATCACTTCGGGCACGCTGAGCGTCGTGCGAGCTTCCTGCAGCGTTCGGTCTTCCTGAATGTTCATCCGCGTGTTGGACTGGCTGTCGTCAGGTATCTCCGGGTAGCGCGACCGGAGCTTCGTACTCGAGCGGCAGCTCCACGGTGAACGTGGAGCCTTCACCCAGCGTGGACGCCATCTCGATGGTCCCGCCGAGCAGATGAGCGAGGCGCTGCGCGAGCGACAGGCCAAGCCCCGACCCTCCGTACCGGCGTGTTGGCGAGCCGTCAGCCTGACGGAACTCGTCGAACACGTACTGCTGCGCATCCGCCGCGATTCCGATCCCGGTGTCGTGTACGCGATACACCACCCGGTCGTTGGCGAGCGATACGCTTGCAACGATCTCGCCGCGCTCGGTGAATTTTGCGGCGTTGCCGAGTAAGCTAACCAGGATTCGGAAGATTTTCTTCCGGTCGCTGCGGATCCGCGGCAACATGGTGGTCGGCTCGTCGAGGCGCATCGTGACGCCGGGCATCGGCGCTGGCGCCGACGCGACCGCGTCGCGCAACGGCGCCCGCGGGTCCACGTCCTCGATGAAGACGTCCAACTCACCGCGCTTTAGCGTCGTCAACTCGAGCAGGCTCTCGATCAGGTCGAGCAAACGCTCGCTCGCCCGCTTCACGTGCGTCAGGTCGTGTCGCTGACCGTCGGTGAGCGGACCCGAGATGCCGTCCTGAAGGATCGAGATGTATCCCAGGACGGCGGTGAGCGGAGTGCGCAGCTCGTGCGAGATGTTAGCGAGGAATTCGTCCTTGAGCCGGCGAGCCTGAAGTACCGCGGCATATTGACGCTCGAGCTCGGCGTTCGCCTCCACCAGCGCCGCATTGGAACGACGAAGCTGGTCGATGAGCAGAGACTTCTCGGCCGTCGCCGCCATTTGGTCGGCAACGATTCGCAGCAGCCCGCGCTTCTCCGACGAGAATGATTCCGCGTCCGCGAAATAGAAGGTCAGTGCGCCAAGAACCTTGGATCCGGTCTGCAGCGGCAGCGCGATCAGCGAGCGGAATCCAAGCTCGGACGCGACCTCCTGCCAATCCTCGAGGTCATCGTCGGCGAAGACATCCGGGACCTCGATCGTGCGGCGCTCGCTCGCAGCCTCACCACTCGGTCCGAACCCGAGTCGCACCCGAGCCTCGCCCAGCCACGGCCTGAAACGCTGCGGCCAGTTGTACGCCGCGCCGAGCCGCATGAGCTCCGACGCTCCGTCAACCAGGTACACCGAGGCAAAGGTGGCGCCGACGAGAGGGCTCACCCGCTCGAGCGCAAACTGGTAGACCTCCTCCGGCCGGTCTGCCGTGAGGAACGCGTGGATCACCTCGCGTACCGCCATTAGCTCCCGAACAGACTGATCGGGCGCAGCGGTAGGCGGACGCAACCGTTCCGTTCTGGAGACGGATGATCTTGGCACGAGACGCAATCTAAAGGTGGAACGACAGATGCGCGACCACGGCCGAGGTTGTCCGAAGCAACATTTCGGTTACTTCAGATGTTTGACGACTCGGCCACATCTGTTTGGACGACGAGGTCCGCCGGACGGCACTAATTGCCGATCAAACCCGCGTACCGTTGAAATGACACTTTTCGCGTGATCCTCACGCCTTATGTCCGCAAGACCGCCACGCTCGCGTTACAGTTGTTGCCACGCGTTGCGCGCGCGCGCGTAGCGACTCTCGGGCACAACACCCTAGATTGGAGGCGCTACGGGTCGAGCCGCCCGAGGGCTAAGGCGACCCGCAATGGTCACGGCGGCGCTTCCTCACTCGATGACGCCAACGACAACAACGACGTGTAAGAGCTGTGGCGGCGCCGTTTCATACGGCGACCGTTTTTGTGGCATTTGCGGGACGCCAGTTGCTCCGGCGGGATCGGATCCGACTCCGCTGGACGCGCGCGTGGATCCCTCAGCTCCGACCGCCGCGGACGCGTTGACCGAAGCTTCGCCGTGGTCGGTCGTAGGGGCCCGGCTGCAGGCCGCCACAGCAGGCGAGTACGAGATCTTCACCGAGCTTGGCCGAGGCGGAATGGCCGCCGTCTACCTCGCTCGCGATCTCGCGCTCAATCGCCGCGTTGCGATCAAGGTGATGGCGCCCGGGCTGCTGCTCGGCCCCGGTATGATGGAGCGCTTCAAGCAGGAAGCGGTCACCGTCGCGAACCTGCAGCACGTCCACATCGTTGCCATCTACGGCGTCCGCCAGATCGGCGACCTGCATTTCTTCGTCATGCAGTTCGTGCCCGGCCGGACATTGGAGGGCGTGCTGCGCGACGTCGGCGCACTTCCGATTCCGGTGGTTCGCGCCTGGCTGTTCCAGATTGGGTCGGCGCTCGGGTACGCGCATCGTCGGGGTGTCATCCATCGGGACATCAAGCCCGGCAACATTCTTCTGAACGCCGACGGCGAGGCGATCGTCACGGACTTCGGCATTGCAAAGGTGGCCGAGAGTCCGAATCAAACGCAGACCGGGACCGTCGTGGGCACGCCGGTCTACATGAGCCCGGAGCAGTGCTACGCGCGGGAGCTGACAGGCGCGAGCGATCAATATTCGCTGGGTGTGGTTGCCTACGAGATGCTCGTGGGTCGCCCGCCCTTCTCGGGCTCCAGCTTCGCGCTGATGCGGTCACACACCGACAATCCGCCGCCACCGCTGCACGAGGTGCGGTCGGACGTCCCGCCGGCGATGGAGGCGGCGGTGATGCGGATGCTGGCCAAGACGCCCGAAGAGCGGTTTCCGAGCCTCTCGGACGCGCTCGTATCGTTAGGCGCCGTGCCGCTCTCGCACGACGATCCGTTGCACGCCGACCTCCAGAAGCTCGCGGCGGCAGCCGAGCGGCTCGATCAGCTCGCGGACGTGGTGCGGACACCTCCGAGCCCTGTGCCGAAAACGCGGGAGCGGCCAAAACAAGCGCCGAACGTCGCGCCTGCGGCTGCTCTGCCCGCGGCTGCACTGCCCGCGGCTGTTCTGCCCGCGACAGCTTTGCCCGCAACGGCTCCAGCAGCCAGGGAATCGGAACGACCAGCGGAGTTGCCTCCAACGGTCGTGCATGCGCCCGCGACGCCGCTAGCGCCGCCGTCGCCGGAACCGGCAGTGACGCCAGCGCCGAAGCGCGGGGTGTTGCGTTGGGCCTTGCCGGCCGCGATTGCGGTGGCCATCGCCGGATACGTGGTGATGAAGCAGCCCGGGCGAACGCCGTCGGCACCGGCCTCGCCCGCCTCTACGCAGGACACCGCCACGCCGCCATCGCCACCACCTAACGTGTCGGTCTCCGCGCCAGTGGATTCGGCCGCGCCGGCGGGCGCCGTGACGACGCGTACCACGGACGCCAGTCCGGCACCCCGGGCCGACACGCCGGCGATCCGACCACCGCAGGCACGGCCGGCCAACGCGCGCTCCGCCACGCGGCAGCGTCCCGATTCTGCCATCGTGACACAGCCAGCACCGCCGGGACCGATACCGCCGGAGGCTCCGAAGCCTAACGTGGTCACGACGCCCGATACTTCGGTCGCGCGGCCGCCCGCGCGTCTCGATCTGCCGTCGACGTCTTCGGTGACGCCGACGCCAGCACCGAAGAGCGAGGCCGAGCTCCGGTCGGAGATCCAGGGCGTGATGGCGGTGTATGCGCGCGCGATCGAAGAGCGGGATACGTCACTCATCCGGCGCGTGTTTCCTAACGCGGGCAGCCAGCTGATGACCCGGTGGCAGACGACGTTCGACGACGCGCGCGGCCCGATAGCGATGAGCGGCGGCACGGTGGAGATCCTCGATCCGCCGCGAGATGCGGCCGGCTCACAAGTCCAGGTGCGCGCGCGATATTCGGCGCGATTCTCGTCGAAAGCCGCGAGGTCGGATCAGTCCTTCCCGGTCAACTTCATCGCGGTCGTGCAGCGGGACGCCGGCGGCTGGCATATCGCCAGCATCCGGTAGGATCAAAAGCCGTATTCCAGCCCCGTCGTCCAGAGCGTGCTCGCCCTCAACCCACCACGGTTGAGCGGCAGCAGCGCGTTCACGATGAATGTCAGGCCTTTCTTCGTCGACAGCTTCGTGCCAATCGACGCGTTCAGTAGATCGTCGCGACGATCGGGGATGTTGCTTGGATAGATCGTGCGCGCGAACGGGATCGTGATCTGCGTAGGACCCGGCAGCGAAAACTTCTGGTCGCCCAGCTGCCATTCGGAAATGACGTCGAATGCGAACGTGGCCCACCGAACGAGCAGCTGGTCGAAGCCTGCGGTGGCGAGAATCGCATCCTGCTGGTCGTCGCTACTCCGGAGCGCGACCCCCGCGTTCGCGTGCGGAGCAAAGTCGCCATAACGCGCCGAGACTATTCCCAGAATGCGCGCGGATGTGCTGCCCGAACCGAGGAAGTCATCCTCGTTCCCGGTCGGAAGACGCACGTCACCGAGGAGCGCGAACCCGGTCCGCGCCTTCGAGCCGCCCGGTGAAAGATTCACCTTCGCTCTCAGCGCGACGTCGCCGATACCCGATGCGGATCCGTTGACGTCGGTTGTTGCCGAGAGAATCGGGGCGTCGGCTGTGCCGGCAAAGTAGTGGGCGGGGTTCGGCCCAAACGGTACGATCTGGCCGAAGCTGTGACCATCAATCGAGTTCGAAACGTAGGGCACAGCGACACTGACATCGATCCGGTCAGTGACTCCATAGGTCGCGAATGCGATCGTTGCGAGCACGTTCACTTCGAGCGACGTACGCACCGTGATGAACTCGTTTTCGAAGGCCGGGCTACCTTCGCTTGGTGGATTGATGTCCTGGTGCGTGAAATTGAAATCGAGCGAATTGAGAGGGATTCCGCGCAGCGTGTTGAATCGAATGGAGCTCACGTTTGCGCCGATCAGCATTCTCCTGCGCCCGAGCGTTTGTGCGCGCTCCGCGAAGATCGGGCCGCTGGACACGTTGTTCCGGACGGGAGCGCCACCCTCGAAGGAGTAGGTGACACCGCTCGTCGTCGCGCTGATCGGAATGTTGCTCACGTTCGCGCCGATCGCGCTTCCGAGGAACGCAATGATCGCCGCGTTTCCCGCCTCTGCCGACGGGATGAAATGGCGGCCGTGTGGATTGCCGGCGAGGACCAGCGCGGGGAGACACAGCGGCTCCCCGCAGTCCCCGAATGAGAACAGTCCGCGCTCGAGCTTCTCTCGGAGACCCTGTCCGTGAACGCTTGCCGCAGTTGCCGTCATCAACGCGAGCACACCGATGCTTCGGCGCATATGGCTTTCGGAATGAGTGGCGAAGATCGCGCTCGTGACCGCGCGCGATGTCGGAACCGTCGCACCGGAACGCAATTCTAGAGGCGACTGACCCCGGCCGCCAGCGTTCGCGCTCGCTTGCTTGCGGGGAGTGGGCCGCCTCTACACTTTGCGGTGCAGGTGAACGCGTGCCTGCGGACGCCTTGTCCACCCACCCGCCCGCGAACCTCACGGCGCCCTACCCTGTCGTCTCTGGATTCCCCCACGGTTCCCGCGGCGCACTGCACGCGGTGTGGAGGCCCGGTCTACGCGGGCGATCGATTCTGCGGGAGCTGCGGTGACAGTCTCTCGACCTGCGGTAGTTGCGGCCGCCCGGTAATGCCAGGCCGGAACACCTGCGAGGCGTGCGGCGCGGCGCTCGCACCAACGTCAGACGTTCGGCAGGCTGCGACCACCGGCCCGCGGCAAACAGAAAGCGACACAATGTGGGCGCCGGTCGTCGAGCGCCTTCGAACAGCGCTGGCTGCCGAATTCGAGATCGAGAAAGCGCTCGGGTACGGCGGCATGGCTGCGGTCTTTCGCGCACGTGAGCTCGCGCTCAACCGATTCGTCGCCGTCAAGGTCATGGCGCCCGGGTTGCTGCTTGGCGACGGTATGCTCGAGCGCTTCCGTCAGGAAGCCATTACCATCGCCAACCTGCAGCACGCGAATATCATCGCGGTGCACAGCGTTCGAGCGGTGGAGGACCTGTACCTCTTCGTCATGCAATACGTGCCCGGTCGATCGCTCGAGCGCGTGCTGCGTGAAAGTGGGCCACTGACGCTCACGTCGGTGCGCGCGATCATGTACCACGTGGGCTCGGCCCTCGACTACGCGCATCGGCGAGGCGTGGTGCACCGCGATGTGAAGCCGGCGAACATCCTCCTGGACGCCGACGGCGACCCGATCGTGACCGACTTCGGCATCGCGAAAGTGGCCGAGGCGCCCGGGTACACGCGCGTTGGAACCGTTGTCGGTACGCCCGCCTACATGAGCCCCGAGCAGTGCATGGGCCACGACGTCGGGCCGGCGAGCGATCAGTACGCCGTGGGAATCGTCGCCTACGAAATGCTCGCTGGGCGCACGCCGTTCACAGGAACTGGGATGGCGATGATGCGCGCACACGCAGGGGAGCCACCGCCGGCGCTTCGCTCGCTGCGGGCGGACGTACCGGAACGCGTTGAGCAGGCCGTGATGCGCATGCTGGCCAAGAACCCCGAAGACCGGTTTCCCGATCTCGCAGCCGCGGCGGAGGCCCTCGACGCGACGCCTCTCGGCGCGCTCGGGCCGGTGAGAGCCGAGATGTCCGCACTTGCCGCGGCAAGCCACGCCGAGATCAGCCTCGCGGAAATCGTTAGGTCCCGGAAAACGTCCGCAGTACAGAGTCCGACGCCGGCGCAAGCGTCAGCGCCGTCTCGTGGTCTCGGGAAGACAGTTCGTACCGCCGTTACCTCAATCGAGCTCGATCACCCGTCGGACCCGATCGAAGTCGGCGACTGCATCGTCCTGCACGCCGCGGCACGAACGGAGAGTGGTACGACGGTCGAGGCCACGCGCCTCGTATGGGAGTCGTCGAACACGGGCGTCGCGACCATCGACGCCGCGGGCGTCGTTACCGCGAAGGCCATTGGTACGACCACGATCACCGCGTCCGCCGGAACCGTGCAGGGCACCGTGGACCTCGTCGTCGTCGCCCCCGAGGTCGCGAGCATCGAGATCGATGCGCCAACCCAAGTGCGAGCCGGCACGGAAACAACGCTCTCCGCGCACGCGCTGGATCGACACGGCAAGCCGATGGACGCCAGGATTCGATGGGTCTCTCGCAATCCGAGTGTCGCGATCGTAACCGACGGTGGCACGATCTCCGCGAAGCGCCGTGGTGTCGCAGTGATCGTCGCGGAATCCGGTGGAACCGCTCGCGCCGTGAGCATAACGGTCACGCCACCGCCCGTGATCTCGGTCGTCATCGACGGTGTCCCGCCCGCGGCGGTCGTGGGCACAGCGGTGCGGCTGCGTTCCATCGTTAGGACGGCGCGTGGTGGAACCCGTTATCCCGAGCACGCCGTCGAATGGACGTCGAGCGATCCGTCGGTCGCCACGGTCGCGGACGACGGGACGGTCACAGCCCGAAAGCCCGGACGTGCCACGATCAGTGCGACGAGCGAGGGAGTTCGCGCGCAAGTAGAAATGACCGTGGTGACGGTGCGCGCTCACTCCGTGATCGTGACCTCGCCAGACGGCCCGCTTCGCATCGGTGGCAAAGCGACTCTCGAGGCGACGGTGTACGACGGCACCGGCACCGTCCTGGACCGGCAGCTGACGTGGCGATCGAGCGATGCCCGCGTAGTGTCAGTCGACCAGGACGGTCGGATCGTCGCGCGCGGCGAAGGTTGGGCCATCGTCACGGCACGGGTCGACGGCGTCGAATCCCCGATCGAGATCGTAGTTAGGCAGGCCGTCGTTCCCGCGTCGGCGTTCGGGCGCCGCGAGTCGCGACGCCTCGCGCTGCGCTGGTGGGTTTTTCTCGCCATCATCGCCGCGACCATCGCAGCCGGGTGGCGGTTCCTGCTTCGCTAGGACGCGCTACCCCTTCTTCGGCGCCGCCGCCCGCACCTCGATCCGATGCACGAGCACCCGCGGCGGCGTATCGAGCGCGTGCATCACGGCCTCGGCCACATCGTCGGCCGTCAGCATCCAGCTCGTGTCACGTTCGCGTCGCGAAAAGCTCGTGGCGACTGAGCCCGGATTCACGACGCTGACCTTCACGCCTTTGTCGCGCACCTCGAGCATCAGTGATTCGCTGAAGCCCATCACGGCGTGCTTCGTCGCGGCGTAGCAGCTCCCACCGACGAACGCGCTCCGCCCGGCAATCGAGCCGACCATCACGATGTGCCCACGCCCGCGCTCCACCATGCCCGGTAGTACGGCGCGCGTCACGTGAAACAGCGCGTTGAAGTTCACGTCGACCATCGCGTGCCACTCTTCGCTCGTGAGCTCGAGCAGCGGCTTCATGTACCCGACGCCGGCGTTGTTCACGAGTACCTCGGCACGGACGCCCTCGAGCGCGCGAGCGACCGCCTTCGCATCGGCGACATCGAGCTCGATCGTGTCGCACGACCCGCCGCCCGACCGAACGTCACTGGCGAGCGTCTCGAGCTCGCGCTGGGTACGCGCGATCGCGACGATGTGGTGGGTCGTGCCTAACCGGAGCGCAATGGCGCGCCCGATCCCTCGGGACGCGCCAGTGACGACCGCTGTTTTCCTGTCATCTATCGTTGCCACATCACCCTAGAATCAGGGGACGACTGTGACCGAAATATGGGCGACGGTGCTGCCGATAGTCGCCAATATCTGGGTGTCGCCTACCGCGAGGCCAGTGACCACGCCAGTCGTATCCGACTTCGCGACGGACGCCACGCTGGAGTTTGCCGAGCTCCACGTCACCCCGCTAAAACTTGGCATGCGGGCGCCTTTCTCGTCCCTCACGGTCGAATAAACCGTCCCGGTCTGCCCGACTTTTACTGTCAGTGCACTGGGGTCGAGCGTAATGGTTGTCGGACCCTTCTTTGGCTCGGTACTACCGCCTTCCTTACAGCCCGCGAGAACAACGAGGATGGACGCGGCGATTGGCGCGAACGAACGACGTGAAAGCATGCGCGAATAGCCAGAGCGGCGATTGCGTGTCATCGGGATGTTCCGAGGGTTGAATTTTTCTAATGGAAAAACGAATCGATGCAGGCGGCGCACCGAACTCAGGCACGCTGCCTCCAGTAACAACAAGCGTGCCCATCTGCATCTGCCAGGTGCTCGAACACTAACGAGCGTGGGTCGAAGGCCGTCACCGCAGCCTACGCCCGGCCGGACTGCGGCTGCTTGGCTCGAGGGCCGTTTTTCGCGTGTCGAGCGGCTGGGCGACGCCTGCCGGCAGATGTAGCCCGGACGCCACACTGCTGTGGCCGCAACCCGCCAATCCGGCTCCCGAGCCAGCGCCTAACGAGCCACGCGGTGGACCGCGCCGAACATGAGCCGGGTCCCAAAGTCCAGCGACGCAAGCGGGATCCGTTCGTCGTTCCCGTGCATCCGGTCCTCGTCTTCCTGGTCCATCGGGAACGGCAACAGGCCGTACGCCTGCATCCCGAGCTGCCGGAGGCGCGCACTGTCCGTCGCCCCCGTGCTCATGTATGGCACCGTGACCATGTCCGGAGCGAGCTCCTTCACGGTTTCCGCAATCGCCTCGAACATCGGCGACGCAAAGTCGGATGCCGGAGCATCCTCGCCGCGGTCCACGATCGTCACGTCGACGCGCGGGTCGTCGATCACGCGTTGAAGGCGCGAGATCACCGCGTCGATCGACTGGCCCGGCAGCGTCCGGATGTTCAGGAGCGCGGTGGCTTCCGTAGGAATCACGTTCGAGCGAATTCCACCGTTCACCATTGTAGCCGAGATTCCCGTTCGCAGCACCGCATTGAAGACGGGCGTCATGGCGAGCAGGCGGGCGCCGCGCAGCACTCGGCGCCGTTCTCGCGAGGCCAGGTCATGCATCGCGCGTCGCTCTACTGGATCGGGCCAGACCTTCGCGAGCTGACCAAAGAATTCGCGGGTCGTCGCCGTCAATCGAACAGGCTCCTGGTGCTCGCCGATAGCCGCCAGTGCTCGGCCAAGTCGCGTGACGGCGTTGCCGCCGAGTGGAATGGCGGCGTGCCCGCCAGGGCCGTGCGCCGTCACTGCGACCGCGTACGGGACCTTCTCGGTGTTCTGGACAGCCACGTAGAGGGGTTTGCCGCGGACGACTCGCGTGCGCCCGCCTTCGTTGAGCACGTACTCCGCGTCGATCAGCTCGCGATGGTTTCTCACGAGCCACCCCATCCCGAATTCTCCGCCGGCCTCCTCGTCGGAGTTCGCGATGAAGATGACGTCGCGCGCGAGCTTGCCTCCGATGTCGATGACGTGTCGTTTGAGCAGCAACATGGTCTGCAGGTTCGCCGCA
>Ga0163162_10006466_pt1 | contig 11345 bp, 8 predicted proteins | sample S55metaG_FD_115310 | JGI IMG/M metagenome (GOLD analysis project Ga0163162, IMG submission 115310) | Switchgrass rhizosphere microbial communities from Kellogg Biological Station, Michigan, USA - S5-5 metaG | ecosystem: Host-associated > Plants > Roots > Rhizosphere > Soil | place: USA: Michigan...
ACGAGTGTTGTTAGCCACTTGTGTCCTTCCAATATCTGCGGTGTGTCAGTGTTACTGGCCTCCACGATGGAGAGCATCGGCCAACCGCTGCCTTTTGCTACTGGGCACAGGGCAACCCTCATCAAATGCGAAGTTTCGATGGATTGTGCGTCCGTGCCTTGCCAGACAACGAATCAGCCTACCATGAATGGGCCCATGGCCCGAAGCCAGTACCGAAGTCAGATCCGGGCGTGCACTCCCCGGGCACCGCTGCGCCCGAAGGACGCCGCACCCAGGAATTCCACGGCCACGAATGGTTTCGGACCCACTACCCATTCGTCGTGGCCCGGCGGAATCGCGTAGGTGTCGTTGGCGTGGATCGTGGAGCGCAGCCCTTCGGCCGTTTCGACTTCCATTTCTCCGGAGATGCAGAAACCGAGATGGTGGTGCAGGCACACGTCGGTGTTCTCGTAGGGCCTGGTGTTCTCCGACCACCGCCAGCCCGGGCCCAGGATCAGGCGGGCCACCGAGTAGTCGTTCACTGTGCAGAGATCGAATTCGGCCTTGTCCGGGCACCGCTTCTTGTCGGGCACATCGAAGGACTTCACTGCCATGGCTGTAACGAAATTGATACTCATGGGACACTGCCTGGGGACGGGGCGGGGACGCTCGCGGTGGACGATCTGGGATGGAGCGAAGCCGGCTGCCGTTCCGGGGTCCGGAGAGCGAGAGCCGGCGATGTGACCGCGCTGTCCCCTGCGCCGCACGGACGGCCAACAGGTCAATGCTGACGTAATTCCACGTTAGACCTCTTGGCCCCTATGTCAACGGTGGATTCCGCGCTGCGTGCCGCGGCGGAGCACCCGCTGGTCACGGGCCATTCATTTGCCGCGGATGATCTTCCGAAGCCGCTCCAGGCGGGTGGCGATGTCGCGTTCGGCTCCGTTGGCAGTGGGCTCGTAGTAGTTGCGGCCGACGAGGTCGTCCGGCGGGTACTGCTGGGTGGCCACGGCATGCGGGGCGTCGTGGGCGTATTTGTAACCCTTGCCATGACCCAGCTGTTTTGATCCCGGGTAGTGGGCATCGCGCAGGTGGGCCGGGATGCCGTTCCCGAGCCCGGCTCGGACGTCCGCGATCGCCTGGTTGATCCCCATGTAGGCGGCGTTGGACTTTGGCGCGGTGGCCAGATGCACCACTGCCTCAGCGAGGATGATGCGGCCTTCCGGCATGCCGATCAGCTGCACGGCCTGGGCCGCTGCGACGGCGGTCTGCAGTGCCGTCGGGTCTGCCATGCCGACGTCCTCGGCCGCGGAGATTACGATCCGGCGGGCCACGAACTTGGCGTCCTCACCGGCCTCCAGCATCCGGGCGAGATAGTGCAGGGCGGCGTCGACGTCGGAACCCCGGATCGACTTGATGAACGCGCTGGCGACGTCGTAATGCTGGTCCCCGGCCCGGTCGTAGCGGACGGAGGCGACATCCAGGGCCCGCTCCGTGTGCCGCAATTGGATCGTGACGTGCTCCGCCGTTCCCGCCCCGGCGGCTGTGTCAGTATCCACTGCGTCGATGTCGTCCGCGTCGCCGAAGGCGACGCCAGCCGCGGCTTCGAGGGCCGTCAGGGCCCGGCGGGCGTCACCGCCGGAGAGCCGGACCAGGTGCGCCAGCGCGTCGGCGCTGAGCTCGGCCTTGCCGTTCAGTCCGCGGACATCCGAGACGGCCCGCTGCAACAGGCCCTCGACGTCGGCATCGGTGAGAGGTTTCAGGGTCAGCAGCAGCGAGCGGGACAGCAGCGGGGACACGACGGAGAACGACGGGTTCTCGGTGGTGGCCGCCACCAGCACCACCCAGCGGTTCTCGACGCCGGGAAGCAGCGCGTCCTGCTGGGCCTTGTTGAAGCGGTGGATCTCGTCGAGGAAGAGGACGGTGGTGGTCTTAAAGAGGTCGCGTGCGGTCAGCGCCTCGTCCATCACGCGGCGGACGTCCTTGACGCCGGCGGTAATGGCGGAGAGCTCGACGAATTTGCGGCCGGGGCCCTTGGCAATGACGTGGGCAAGGGTGGTCTTGCCGGTGCCGGGTGGGCCCCAGAGAATCACCGAGCTCGGCCCGGCGGGGCCGGTCGCGTCGGAGCCGGCAGCCAGCTGGCGCAGCGGGGAGCCCTGGCCGAGCAGATGCTGCTGGCCCACAACGTCATCGAGGGTGCGCGGCCGCATCCGGACGGCGAGCGGGCTCCGCGGCGAGGCTGCCCCCGCGCCTGACCGGACCTGGCCCCGGGCGTGGCCGGATTCCTCGGCGCCGCCGTTGCCGTCTTCGCCGGGGTCGTCGCTTCCGTCGGCGTCGTCCCGCCCTGCGCCAAAGAGATCATCCACATAGATAGGCTACTTCTAGTTCCTGCCCGCCCTGCCATCATCACTTCTCACCCCTGCAATGGAGAGCCTGCCATGTCCAGCCCCGAGACCCGAGTGGCCTTCGTCTCCGGCGACCGGCTGCCGGGCTGGGTGGACCGCTTCGCCGCGAGCCACGGCGACCTGGCGGTGGAGGAGCTCGACGCCGGCCTGCAGCTGCGCGCCGCGGATGGCGCCGTGGCCGTGCTCCGGGCGCCATGGCCCGTGGACGGCCGGCCCGGGAGCGGCCACGACGCCCTCTCCCGGCTGGCCTCCCTGGCCGGGCAGCCCCGGAGCGTCGGTGCCGTACTGGTCCGGCGCGGCGGATATTCCGTGGCTGTGGTCAGCGCGGGCGCCGTGCTGGCGTCCAAGACCGGCACGCGCCACGTCCAGTCCCGGACGGCTGCCGGCGGCTGGTCCCAGCAGCGCTTCGCCCGGCGGCGCGCCAACCAGGCCGACGCCCTCGTGGAAGCTGTCGCCGAGCACGCCGGAAGGATCTTCGCAGAGCACCGGGTCGAATATTTGGCGCCGGGCGGCGACCGGACGCTGGCGGACCTAGTGCTCGCCGAGCCCGTGCTAAAACGCTACGCCGACCTGAAACGGCTCGCGTTTCTGGACGTCCCGGATCCACGTGCCGCGGTCCTGAAGAAGGCCGCCGCGGAGCTGTGCTCAGTGCGGATCCTGGTGACCGATCCGCAGTAGTGGTTCCTGGCGTGCAGTTCCCGACCGGCTGGCTGCGGTTCTTTGCTACTTCTTTTTTGCGTCCCTGCCATTTCAGGGCCCGACGGCTCCGGCCGGGCGCGGAGCTGCCGTAGGGCGCTGAGCTTGGCTTCCACCGGATGACCAAGTAGTTCGCCAGGGTCCCGGGCCACCACCTGAGTACACGCCATTGCCGGGCGCCGTGCGAATTCGAGTAATTCTTACTCGTTTCCCTTGCATTTTTACGCCCATAGACTCAAACGCATCCTTTGTCACTGAAATCAATCGCTAATGGGGAACTCAATGTGCAACATTGACCATCCGATTCCCAGAATGACAAATAGGGAATCATCTCCCACCGCCATCCGCGTCTACAACGGCAGAATACGCAACGAGCAGGATGCGGCTGGCCGTGAATAACCTACAACGCCCCCGGCGCTTAACAGCGCTCATTCTGGCGTTTCTTATTCCTTTGAATTTTATCGTGGGCGCCGTCGCCGTGGCGGCCGACGCCGTCAATCTCGTGAGGAACTCGTCTCTTGAGGAGGGTACCGTGGACGCCACTTGCTTCAAACGGGCCGGCTGGGGAACCGAAGGCAACTGGAACTTCGTCGAGGGTCGCCTCGGAGGCAGGGCAGTCTCCGTCACCCTCCAGGGCCATACGGCGGGCGATCGCAAGCTCCTCCAAGAGGAAAGCGCCCAGTGCGCGCCGGCTGTGGTCCCGGGCCGCAGCTACACCATCCAAACCTGGTACAAGTCCACGGCGCCGGTGTCGCTGACCCTGTTCCGCCATTCGGCACAGGGCTGGAGCTACTGGGGCGACATCCAGCAGCAGGCACCGGCAGCAGGCTGGACCCTCGCCACCGCCGCTACACCCACGATCCCCGACGGAACGGATTTCATTAGTTTCGGACTATCGCTGGGAATTGACGGAACTCTGGCAACCGACGACTATTCACTGACGGAAATCCAGGCGCCGACAAATAACACCAGTGAATTGATAATCAACGGAAATCTCACGGACGGAACTCCGACACCGGCATGCTTTATGACGGCCGGCTGGGGAGACCGGCAAATAGCGAGTTCACTCTCAAATGACGTCCCGGCCAATTCACCGGCCGGAACGCGATCCTTTGCCATAAATGTCACGGGCTATCAGTCCGGAGACGCAAAACTCATCCAATCGGACGCGCCGGGCTGCGCACCAGCCGTCACTGCCGGGGAGCAATACGACCTCAAAGTCGATTACAAGTCCACCGCGGGGGTTCCGTCCGGCCTGACCGTCTTCAGCCACACTGCCACCGGCTGGCAGTACTGGACCGATCTCAAGGAGTTGCCACCGGTTTCCGGCTGGACAACGGGCCAGGCACGTACACCGTCGATCCCCGCCGGCGTCGACCGGATTTCCCTCGGGGTGTCCATCGCCGGCAACGGCACCTTGTCCACCACCAACTACTCGCTGACCAAATACGACGCCGCGGGGCCGAATCCTGTGGGAGGGCCGGATGCCGTCGGATCCTGGGAAACCCTTTCCGCCCAAATGCCCGTGCGGGCGCTCCATTCAACGCTGCTCCACGACGGACGCCTATTGCTGATCGCCGGTTCGGGCAACGACGAGACGAACTTCAATGCAGGCTCGTTCCGGGCGGTGGTCTGGTCGCCCACAACGAACGAATTCAAAAACATCCCCGTGCCCTACGACATGTTTTGTGCCGGCCATGTCACCTTGCCGGACGGGAAAGTGCTCCTCGCCGGAGGCACCCAGGCGTTCCCCACCGCCAACGTGGGACCCACAACCTTCCAGGGATCCAAGAAGAGCTACTACTTCGACCCGGCCGACGACACCTTCCATCAACTGGCCGACATGGCCGGGGCCCACTGGTACCCGTCGCTGACCAAGCTTGGCAACGGCGATATCTGGTCCGCCGGCGGCCTCGACGAAAAGGCGCAGGGCACCGTATTGACGGAGATGTTCGACACCTCCGCCATGAGGTGGCTGCCGCAGAACCAGGTGCCGCAGACGTGGAGCTTCTGGGGCACCTACCCGCACATGTTCCTCCTCGAAAACGGCAGGATGTTCTATTCCGGGGGCCACACCTTCGGCAACGGGCTACCGGGGACGGGATCGTCGATCTACGACTGGACCACCGCACAGATCTGGGACGTTCCCGGGCTGCGGCAAAAGGATCTCAGGGACCAGGCCGGCTCCGTGTTCATTGGTCCGGTCCAGGACCAGAAACTCATGATCGTTGGCGGCGGCAACGCCGACGGCAACACGCCCGGCATCAACCTCGTGGACATCATCGACCTCAAACAGCCAAGCCCGCACTATGTGCCCGGACCGGACCTCCCGGGGCCCGGCAAGATGTATGTCAATGTCCTCAACCTGCCCGACCGCTCCGTGCTGGCCGCGAACGGTGCACAGTTGAACCGCTCCGGAAACATCCAGACGGCTGCCATCTACACGCCGTCGACCAACTCCTGGAAGACAGTGGCGGCGGACCCTGTGGGCCGCAACTACCATTCGACGTCCATTCTCCTGCCGGACGGCCGTGTGGCGGTCATGGGCTCCAATCCGCTGGATAATTCCTTCGAAGCCAGGATCTCGGTCTACAGCCCGCCGTACCTGTTCAAGGGACCCCGGCCGGCCATCACCTCGGCTCCGGGCCAGGTTGGCTACGGGCAGAACATGCAGCTCGGTGTGTCGGGCGATGTCACGGCCGCCTCGCTCATCCCGCCGATGTCCCAGACGCATCAGACAGACACCAACGCGCGGGTCATCGATCTTCCGTTGGCAGGTACGGGTGCGGGCCGCACCGCGCAAATCCCCAATAATCCGAATCTCGTGCCGCCAGGGCCATACATGCTCACCGTGTTGTCCGCTGACGGAATCCCCAGTGTTGCCCGTTGGGTGTGGGTCTCATGACGCGCCACACGGCACCTACAGCACGCGGAGCACGCGCCGTCGTCGCCCTGACGACGGCGGGCCTGGCAGCCGCGGCGGCCATGGTGTGGGGCGGAATGTCCGCCGTCGCCACCGTCAGCGCCGTCAACGCCGGTCCACGCGCGAGCCAAACACCAGGGGCTGCCGAGCCGGACCAGGCACCCACAGGCACCCGGCCGGGGCCGTCCGCCATCACATCCGCCACCATCACATCCGCCACAGCGGCCCCTGCCAAGGGCACCACCGGCCCGGGCAACGCACCGAAACTGGGACCCATACCCCCGGTTTCCGCGGGGCCAAAGACGTCTACGCCGGCAGGCGACTCACCCGAGGTCTCCCTGGCTCAGGCCGCGCGGGCGGAAACCGGCGTGGCAGCCTCCTTGCCGGAGGGCGGCAACGCCACGGGCCTCAAGCAACGGGGCCCCATTGATCCGGCGGCGGTACTGTCCGATTCGAGCCTGTCCCTGGGTGGTTGTCTCCCCCAGTACGGCTCCGACGGACAGTGCCTTCCCGCCATTCCGCCGAGCATGAGCCGGCATCTGAAGGAGATGAAAGACGCGGGCCTTGATCCTGGGGCCATGCCGCATTCCTGGACCTGCACCGAGGTCCGCACCTACTTCAAGAGTGGGCTGCCGGTGCGCAAAGCGCATGTCGATCCGCAAAAGCTCGACGCCAACCACGACGGCGTCGCCTGCGGCGCGGCCGACTAGCCACCCCGCCCGTTCCCGGATCCTCCTGCGGTCCGGCTGACTCCCACTCCGGCCGACGATCCCGCCTGTTTCCGAGATCCCCTGCGTCCACCCACCCCATTGGAGCTCCGTCATGTCCGCTACCTTGCTGGCCAGCGCCCTTGTCCTCATCATTGCCTTGGCGCTCTTTGCCATCGCCGTGTCCACCCTCTACCTGAACACCTACGCATGGTGGGACCCCAAGACGCAGGTGCGGACGTCCTACTCCGGCCTTCAGTCGCGAGAGGGACATTCGTTTTCCCTGATCATGCCGTGCCGGAATGAACGCGAAGAGGTCATGCGGGCCACCTTGGCGGCGCTCCTGGCGCAGACCCATTCGTCCAAGGAAATCATTATCTCGGTCGGACATGACGACACGGCGACGGTGGAGATCGCGCACCGGCTGGCCAGGGAGTTTCCGGAGTTCGTACGGGTCAGCGTGGATATCAGCGAGAGGAAGAACAAGCCGCGGCAGCTGAACAAAGCGCTGTCGCTGTGCCGCAACACCGTGGTCGGGGTTTTCGACGCCGAGTCGATCGCCGCGGAAGAACTGCTGGCCCATATCGACAGCGTCTTCACCACCAAGAACGCCGACGTCGTCCAAGGTGCCGTACAGCTGATCAATTACAAGGACACGTGGTATTCGCTGCGTAACTGCCTTGAGTACTTCACGTGGTTCCGGTCCAGGCTGCACGCCCATTCCCGGCAGGGCTTCATTCCCCTCGGCGGCAACACCGTGTTCATTAAGCGCGAACTGCTGACAGCGGTCGGCGGATGGGACGGCTCCTGCCTTGCCGAGGACTGCGATCTCGGGGTGCGCCTGTCAACGCTCCGCCGCAAGATCGTGGTGGCCTACTCCCCGCAGTTGGTCACGCGTGAGGAAACGCCCGACAGCCTGTCCGGGCTGATCCGGCAGCGCACCCGCTGGTCCCTCGGATTCATGCAGGTTTTCGCCAAGGGCGACTGGAAGGCCCTGCCGTCCCGGCGGATGCGGACCATCGCCTGGTGGACGCTCATGCAGCAGCATTTCATGGCACTGGCCGGGGTCTGCATTCCCATCGCAATCGCCGCGGCGATCTGGGGCAAGTTTCCGCTCGTGGTCACGCTGGTCACCTTCCTGCCGCTGATACCCACGCTCGTGACTGTGGCATTCGATGTCTGCATGCTCCACGAATTCGGCCGCGACCATAAGTTCGCGATCAGCTGGTACGACTACTTCCGGCTCATCGCCGGCACTCCGCTGTACCAGATGGTCCTTGCGTTCGCGGCCCTGCGGGCTTTGTTCAAATTCGTGCGCCGCGATTTTGCCTGGGAGAAGACCGATCATTCCGGATCCCACCTGGCCTACCTCCTCCCCGGCGCTGCCGAACCCGCAAGCCACTAGCACTCCAATTTGCGTTTTCAACGGCCCCCTTAGGAGGCAGTAATGGCAACCACGGAACTAAAACCTGATCAGCCAGCGGCGGCGGCCGGCGAGCGGAGCGCAAGGGCCGAAAGCGCGCCCAAGCACCGCGGCACGGCGCACGGCGCCCCGTTCAACCTGAGGTTTCTCCCGCTATCGGACAGGATTGCCCTCGCTGCGCTGACGGTCAGCGCGGCAGTGCTCAGCCTCTGGAACCTCGACGGCGCGCCCAGCTACCAGGACGACGAAGGCACCTACACCTCCCAGGCCTTCGCCGTGCACTCGGGGACCCTGGCCCCCTACACCTACTGGTACGACCACCCGCCGCTGGGATGGATCCAGATAGCGGCATTGAACTGGCTTCCAAATCTGCTCGGGCTCGGCGACGGCACCACCATCGGTGCCACCAGGTACGTGATTTCGGTGTACTTCGTCGCCAGCGCGGTGCTGCTCTACATGGTGGCCCGGCGGCTGGCCATGCGTATTCCATTCGCGGCCCTGACCACGGTGCTCTTCATCCTGTCCCCGCTCTCCCTTGTGCTCGGACGGCAGATCTACCTTGACAACATCGGTGTGCCCTGGCTTTTGCTGGCCTTCTACCTTGCGTTGTCCTCGCGGGACGCGCTGTGGCACCACGTGGGGGCCGGGCTATGTTTCGCGATCGCCGTGCTCTCCAAGGAAACCCTCTCCATCTTCGGCCCCGCCCTTCTGCTCGCCCTGACGTACCGGCCAAAATGGAGCAACCGGTCATTTTCGGTGGTCGGCTTCCTGACCGCGGGCGGGCTGCTGTTGGCCTTTTACCCGCTGTCAGCACTGCTTCGGAACGAGCTCCTTTCCGGACCCGATCACGTCTCACTCCAAGACGCCCTCGCCTACCAGCTCCTGAACCGTTCCGGCTCTGGCACCATCTTCGAGGCAGGTTCCAGCCGCGCGGAGTTGCTCTCAGGGTGGCTCTACTTTGACAAATACCTCATCGCCGCCGGACTGGCCGCCGCCGTCGTCTGCCTGCTGCGCCGGCGGTCCCGGATTCTCTTCATCGCCATCGTCTCCTTCGCCACGCCGGTGGTGCTCGGCCAGGGCTATCTCCCCGCGATGTACATCATCGGAGTGATCCCGTTCCTCGCCCTGGCATGCGGGTCGGCCGTGGATATCACCTGGAGCGGCGTGGAAAGACTCGCCCGCCGCGAGCCAGGCCTGACCCGGCCCCTTCGCGCGGCTTTTGTCGCCGTGCTGTCGGCGTCTTTGCTCCTGATGTCGCTGCCACAGTGGTTTGAACAGGACAGGACTCTCCTGACTGCCCAGACCAACTCCAACTGGCGCAGCGCCATGACCTGGGTCCAGGACAACGTCTCACGCAGCGAGGTTGTGCTCGCTCCCTACTCCATGTGGCACGACCTGAATTCAAGTGGGTGGAACAACGCCTGGACCATGATCGCCACAGAAAAGCCGGACCTCGACAAGCAGTTCGACATCGAACGGCCGGGCGGGTGGCGGGAAATCCGCTGGATCATCGTCGGCCCGTCCGTCACGGCCAACATCGACTCCCTGGGACTGACCCGGGTGAAGACAGCACTGCAGAATTCCGAGGAAGTCCAGACATTCGGCGAATGGAGCGTACACCGCGTCACCAATCCTCCGTCCAAGTAGGACGCAGACCAACAGGACGGCAGTCATGAAACTTTCAGTCATCGTCCCCACGCGCAATGAGGCGCCGAACGTCCAACAATTGATCCGCCGGGCCGCCGAGGCCTGCCGTCGAATCGACGCCGAACTCGTGTTCGTTGATGACTCAACGGACAACACCCAGGACGTCATTGCGGCCGCCGCAGCGAAGGAACCAATGCGCATCAGGGTGATCCACCGGGAGGCGCCCGCGGGGGGCCTGAGCGGGGCAGTCGTGGATGGCGTGCGGGCAAGCGACGCCGAGTTCTGCATGGTGATGAGCGGCGATCTCCAACATCCGCCGGAACTCATCCCAGCCCTGCTCGCGGAGCTTGAAGACAACGACGCCGACATCGTGATCGCCTCGCGCTACGGGGCCGGCTGCGGCGGCCGCGTCCCGAGCCGGGGCCGCGGCGGCTTGGCCACCTGGTCCCGCCATGTGATCTCTGCCGGGGCCACGCGCATCACGCGGGCACTGTTCCCCTTGCGGCTGCGGGGCTGTTCCGATCCCATGACCGGTTTCTTTGGCCTGCGGCGCTCCGCCATTGAGTGCAGCGCACTGCGGCCCAGCGGGTTCAAGATCCTGCTGGAAATCCTGGCCCGGCACCAACTCAGGGTGTCGGAGGTTCCGTTCACCCTCGGGCCTCGGACCGCCGGCAAGTCCAAGGCGGGAGTGGGCCAGGGGTTGCGCTTCCTCCGGCAACTGGGCGAGCTGCGCGCCGGAACGGCATTGCTGTTTGCCGCCGTGGGGGCAGTCGGGGCCATGCTGAACCTCTTGATCATGGCCTTCCTGCTCTCCAGCGGAACGCACTTCATCGTGGCCGCCGTCGTGGCCGCGGAGGTCACTATTGTCTCGAACTTCCTCATGCAGGAAAACATTGTCTTCGGCACCCTGCCACACAAGGCCAACGGCTTGCGGTCCCGGTTTGGGCAATCGTTCTGTTTCAACAATCTGGAGGCGCTGGCCCGGCTTCCGGTCCTGATGCTGGCGGTGAATGTCCTGAACATCGACGCGGTCCTGGCGCAGGCCGCAACACTGGTGGCGGCATTCGTGGTGCGGTACTTGTACCACTCGAGAATTGTGTATTCGGCGGAGCCCGGGCGCACTCGCGGCGCCGCGGCGGAGCTGGACAGCAATGCTCTGGCGACCGGCAAGGGGTTCGCCCGCCGCCGCATCCGCCTTCGCAACCTCTTGGGGCACGGCCTCGGGGGGCGCGGCCTCGGGAGGCGTGGCCTCGGGGCTGGGCACGCCGGAGAGGGAACGTGACGCCTTCCGGACGGACCGACTAGCAGCCGGTCAGGTGCCGCTTCGGTCTTTCCTGCCGGTAGAGGTACCGGCCGGCTTCGCGGAAACCGGCGTGGGCGTACAAGCTCCGGGCACCGGCGTTGGATGCCATCACCAAAAGCCAATACCCGGTCACGCCGCGGGCCCCGCCTTCGCGCAGCAGTGCCCGGACAATCCGGCCGCCATAACCCAACCGCCGCGCATCCGGACGCGTGGCCATGCAGTACAGGCCACCCCACGCGGGCCCGGGTGGTCCCGCGGGCCC
>Ga0163162_10006467_pt1 | contig 11344 bp, 7 predicted proteins | sample S55metaG_FD_115310 | JGI IMG/M metagenome (GOLD analysis project Ga0163162, IMG submission 115310) | Switchgrass rhizosphere microbial communities from Kellogg Biological Station, Michigan, USA - S5-5 metaG | ecosystem: Host-associated > Plants > Roots > Rhizosphere > Soil | place: USA: Michigan...
AGCGCAAAAGAGAGCGGTCAGATCGGAGCGCTTACAAAACGCTTGAGTTACGAAATCCCTGCCTACCGAACCGTTATCACCAAGACACTGCGCAAGCTCCCGGACAGCACCGCAACGTCTAAGCGCGAGGCGCTGATTGCTGTGGACAGTGCTTGGGGAGACGTAAACTATTGGAAGGCCCTGAAGCAGGCATCGTCGAAGCTGACGCCTTACTTCTTGCTTGCAGCCCTTGATCATCGTGTTGATTCCGCCACCGGCAGCATTGTCAAAGCAGAGCCGAACCAATCGATTTACCTGGATATTTTCACACGCACCTTCTACATCGGCGGCGTTGTAACGATCCTCTGCCTGTTACTCGGTTTTCCAGTCGCTTACTGGCTGGCCACTTTGCCAGAGGGTAAAAGCAATCTGTTGATGATCTGCGTTTTGCTGCCCTTCTGGACATCTCTGATTGTTCGCACAGCGGCGTGGATCGTACTGTTGCAGTCAGATGGTCTGATCAACCGCTCGCTCATGTTCCTGGGGATTGTGGACGCACCTGTCCAGCTTGTTTTCAACAGGACTGGCGTAATCATCGCGATGACTCATGTCCTTCTGCCGTTCATGATTTTGCCGCTCTACAGCGTGATGAAAAGCATTCCTTCGAACTATGTTCGCGCCGCCATTTCTCTTGGAGCACACCCTTTCGTTGCCTTCTGGCGAGTGTATGTCCCCCAGACCTTCGCGGGTCTGGCAGCCGGTGGTTTGCTCACCTTCATTCTGGCGATTGGTTACTACGTGACGCCAGCGTTGGTAGGTGGTGCAGCGGATCAAATGGTCAGTTACTTCGTCGCGTTCTACACCAACAAAACCGTCAACTGGGGCATGGCATCGGCGCTAGGTAGCCTGCTGCTGATCGCAACACTGCTGCTCTATGTGGTGTACGGAAAGCTCACCAACCAAACCCAGGCGAGGTAATCGACATGTTGCAGCCTTACGCTTCCTCAGCAGAGAAACTGGCCAGGTTTGGATTGGTCTCTACCTCAATACTTGTACTGCTGTTTTTGATTGTTCCGATACTGGTGATCATTCCTTTATCGTTCAATTCATCGTCTTTTCTCACATACCCAATGGATGGTTTCTCCTTCCGTTGGTATGAAGAGCTGATGTCGTCTCAAGAATGGCGCCAAGCATTCAAGAACAGCTTCATCATCGCTCCAGGCGCCACCTTGCTGGCGATGGTGTTCGGGACGATGGCATCCGTTGGCTTGTGCCGGGGCAACTTCCCGTTCAAAAACGTGGTTATGGCCTTTCTCATCTCGCCAATGATCGTGCCTCTGATCATTGTCGCAGTAGGTCTGTACTTCTTCTTCGCCAAACTGCAGTTGCTCAATAGCTACATTGGATTGGTACTGGCGCACGCGATGCTGGGTGTCCCTTTCGTAGTTATCACGGTTAACGCGACCTTGCAGGGCTTCAACACCAATCTGAGCAGAGCAGCTGCCAGTCTTGGCGCCCCGCCGCTCACGGTCTTTTTTAAGGTCGTGTTGCCTTTGATTGCCCCTGGGGTGATCTCGGGAGGACTGTTCGCGTTTGCCACGTCTTTCGATGAAGTGGTGGTCACTCTCTTCCTGGCCAGCCCGTCGCAAAGAACGCTTCCGCTTCAGATGTTCTCGGGTATCAGAGAGAACATCAGTCCAAACATCGCGGCTGTCGCCACCATCATGGTCATCCTGTCCGTATTGATGTTGCTGACACTGGAGTTACTCCGCCGTCGCAACGAGAAAATGAAGATAAAACAAGAATAAGAAGGCACACGTAGCCTATTCAGGCTCGTTAAAAGCTACGTAAAACCCCTCTCGGGACCAATACCCGGGACGGCTAACTACTGTCAAAATTCAGAGGTTTTTATGCCTAATTTAGTTGGTGATGTTTCCAGCGCTGCTCGTATCCTGCCTGACCTGAATGGTGAAAAACTGTTCATTAGCAAAGGCAAAGGCGCGTACCTTTGGGATGACAAAGGTCGCAAATACATCGATACCGCGCTGGGCTTTGGTGCGGTATTGCTTGGCCACTCGAACGACTCGGTAAATGCTGCAGTTACTGAAGCATTAGGCGACAGTGCGGCGCCATCCTGGGCTCATGTCCGTGAGCATGGAGCCGCGACTGAACTGGCCAAACATACCGGCGAGCTCTCGAAGGTGATCTTCACTAACTCCGGTAGCGAAGCTGTGCACCTCGCCTGCCGTGCAGCTCGGGCTTATACCAGCCGTGGAAAAATTGCCAAGATGGCTGCCGGTTTCGATGGCTGGTTCGATGATGTCAGCCACGGCAACGTCACCTCCAAGGAAGCGAGCTTCCAGGACGGAAAGCGTCCGTCTACCGAACGTACCACGCTGATCCGCTACAACGATTTCGCAGATGTAGAGCGTCTATTCGAAGAAGACAATGACATCGCGGCGGTCATCCTTGAGCCGATGCTGGCCAACGCTGGCTGCATCATGCCATTGCCTGGTTACCTCAAACATGTGCAGGACATTGCTCATAAACACGGTGCACTCGTGATTTGTGACGAGGTTCTGATGGGCTTCCGGTTGTATGCGGGTCTGGCAGGGCTGCGTGAAGGTTTGAGCCCCGATATTGCGAGTGTCGGCAAAGCGATAGGTAACGGTGTCCCAGTCTCCGCCATCGTCGGCAAACCTCATATCCTGGCAGGCTTTGAAGAAGGCCGAGTCCTTCGCGGGGGCACCTTCAGTGGTAATCCGCTGGCTTGCGCAGCCATGACGAGCACCCTGACTCAACTGGATAACAGCGACTACGAGCAGCTCATTCAACGCGGCAACGATCTACGCATTGCGATTGAGACCATTTTCGAATTGCATGGCGTGATCATTTCAACCAGCGGCTACGGGAATGTGTTTGGTGTGTGGCTGGGAATGACGACTCCAGTGACATACGAGCAGGCAGTCGAGATAGCGAACCCTGCCTTCACCAAGGCCCTGCACCTTGCGCTGCGCGAAGCAGGAGTGTTGATCATGCCGTCTGCGTACGGTCGCATCTACATTTCCTTTGAGCACAACAGCATCGTGATCGAGGAAATGAAAGTTGCCTTTGAGAAAGCTGCTGCCAAGTTAAGCGCTGAATTCGCGAACGCCTGATCAAAAAAGGAGGCCTTCAGACCTCCTTTCACCATCTAATAAGTGACAACCATTTGTGTACGACGTTCGCGTTATGCCGAGCCTCATCGCGACACTGGCAACAGAGACGTCCGGTTCCAGGCATTCCCGGGTGAATGCCTGGACTGGTCTTCCCACTGCCATTTGGCCCGAAAACATGACAAATACACTTTTTCAGCTCGAATGGCTCAACATTCAGGTGTGCTAGCCATTGGAAATATATCGGCCCATTCGACCATTTTTATCGTCGCGCACATAGCCTTGAGAATGCGGTTTACCGTTTAGGTGTGACTATTCAGGAAGCTGGCAAAAAGCTCCGACTGGGTTTTTATGTTCAGTTTGCTGTAAATGTGCCGTCGGTGTGTTTTCACTGTATCAACCGAGATTAAAAGCTTGTCGGCAATTCCTTTGCTGGAGTGCCCACTCAGCATGAGCTGGCAAATGTCGAACTCTCGCGAAGTCAAAGCAGCTCTCAAACCATCAAGCCCATCATTGGGTTCCACACCTGCAAGATCTTGCCGCTCGTAAGCCATTCGTTGCCTCATCAAGGCCAGTAACCAAGGCTGCATCAATGTCAGCCAAGCCACCTCTTCATCAGTGATCCTGCGCTGAGATCCGAACGACAGGCAGACTAAACGTCGTTCATCCAAACGGCAGTTGAGCTGGATTTCGTCGGCTACCACATTCAGATGGAAGTAGCGTTGATAGTAATCCGTTTCCTCAAAACAATCCGGCGCAACGTCCCGAAGCTGAAACAACCCACTGCGGGCATCTTCACAGTTCACACGGTAAAACGGATCTATCAGATAGATTCCGCTTAAGTAGTCTTGGAATAGTGGGTCAGGGCCGCCGCCGGGTGCAGTAGATTCCGCTAACAAATGGGGACGGCCATCCTGAAAAAGCAGTGCTACCCAATTATCAAAATGAAGGACATCACCCACTCGCCTCACCACAGCCTGCCAGAAGCCTGGCTGGTCGATGGATTCAATGAGAATGCCAAAAGCTCGGTGCCAGGCGATCTCTCGCAATGCGGGGGTCATTGTCACTCCTTAGGATTACCTATCTCGTGCGATTACCGCCCTAACGGCGACTAGCCATAATACCGCAGTGTCACAGGTTGAGACCTGATTAATGTCTAGTGGAGTTTGCGAATGAATGTCGAGTTAGCCCAAATTACCGGGCGTGATGGCGATACGGCTTACAACCTTGCTCGGGCGCTGGGGGTCATCGAAACGTGCGCGAGCGAAACGCAATTGTTGGTGCTACCGGAAACGTACCTCACGGGATTTCCTACTAAGGCGAATGTTGCGCAAATCGCTGAGCCTCTCGACGGCCCAAGCTTAAAAGCCATATGCCAAGCGGCGAAGAAAAAGGGCTTATCAGTAGCCGTAGGTTTAGCTGAAAACGATGGTGGTCGGTTCTATAACACCACGGTGTTGATAACTCCGGATCAGGGCATAGTCCTCCACTATAGAAAGACTCATCTTTGGTCAGGTGAGCGGGATGTCTTTGAGCCAGGCGACCGCATGGTGACGGGAATGTGGAACGGACTTCGAGTTGGCCTCTTGATTTGCTACGACATCGAATTTCCCGAAACAGCCCGCGCGCTTGGTCAGCTAGGCGTTGAGTTGTTGATCGTTACCAACGGCAATTTTGATCCTTACGGGCCAAATCACCGAACCTGCATCATGGCTCGCGCGTTAGAGAATCAAGCGTTCGCAATCATGGTTAACCGAGTCGGCCCTAGCGATGACGGATTAGTGTTTGCCGGTGGTTCTGCTGTGGTGAATCCCTTTGGCGACCTACTGGTTGAAGCAGGTCGAGAGGAAGCGCGTATTCGCATGTCCTTGGACACATCTTTGCTTGCGAAGGCACGTATCCCCTACATCTACGGCAACGATCAACGAATGCGCCTGAACGGGCAATTGCGGGAAGACGGTGAACGCCGCGAGCTAATTATCACTAAGTACCAATAGCCAAACCAACAGATACAGCAAGCAGCTTTTTTTGAAATATCTACCGTGTATCCGGCCGCTCCTGGCGGACGATAAAAACATAATCGGAGACGTCAATGGCTAACTTAAAACGCACCTTGTCGCTGAGCACACTGGTGATTTTCGGGGTCGGGCTCATGACCCCCATCATCGTGCTTGGCACATTTGGCATCTTGGCACAGTCGAGTGGAGGACATGTTCCGACGGCTTATCTTGCAGCCCTTGTAGCCATGTTGCTGACAGCACTGAGCTACGCCCACATGGCCCGGGCTTTCCCAGTTTCTGGATCATCGTACACCTACGTACGTAAAGCGATTGATGCACGCCTTGGCTTCATGACGGGTTGGGCGATCCTCCTGGACTATCTGTTCCTTCCAATGGCGATATGGTTGATCGGGACAGCGTATCTCAACTCGGCTTTTCCTGGGGTGCCTGCGTTCGTGTGGCTGCTAACGTTTATTGGGCTGACAACGCTGATCAACGTGGTGGGCCTTAAATTGGCCACAGCTGTGAACATTCTACTGCTGCTATTGCAGGTACTGATTTTAGGTGCGTTCGTGGTTATGTGCATCCACTACACCCTTGGAGACCCTACTAAACCACTATTCAGTTTGGCGCCATTTGTAAGCGGGGGCATCCAATGGCCAATGATCATGAGCGGCGCAGCCATCGCATGCTATTCGTATCTTGGCTTCGACGCTGTCAGCACCTTGACTGAGGAAACCCATAATCCAGAGCGCAACATGCCAAGGGCAATCCTTTGGGTAACTTTGATCGGTGGATTGATTTTTGTAGGCACCTCATACGTTGTGCAACTGGCTCAGCCATCACTTGAGTTTGCTAATGTAGATTCTGCCGCTTACGAAATCGCTCGCAATATCGGAGGTGACCTGTTCGTCTCGATCTTCCTGATTGGCTTGGTGCTTGGACAGTTCACATCCGGCATTGCTGCTCAGGCGAGCGGCTCAAGATTGCTGTACGTGCTTGGACGAGACTCGGTGCTGCCGAAAGCTTTCTTCGGCTACCTTTCTCCACGCTTTGGCACCCCAATCTGGTGCTTGATATTAAGCGCAGTAGTAGCCTTGCTTGCTCTCAACATGGATGTGACTACCTCGACCTCTTTCATCAACTTCGGGGCATTTCTGACCTTCATCCTGGTCAACCTCTCTGTAGTTTTCCACTACTGGCGCACCGAAAAGCGCCGTGGGTTTACGGCGTTTGTTCTGTACCTGCTGCTTCCAATCGCAGGAATGGTTGCTGATCTATGGCTAATGTTCAGCTTGGATCACAAGGCTGTGGAGCTGGGCTTATCTTGGCTGGCGATCGGCTTCGTTTACTTGATTTTCCTAACAGGCGGGCTTCGTAACCAGCCGCCAGAATTGGTTTTGGAAGAGGCAATTTAGTCAGTCTGCTAAGCCGCCATTTCAACATCTATTCAACAACAGAAGGGCCCTCAATGGGCCCTTTTGTACTCAAACCAAGATCACTTGGATAGCCAGGACTCGACAGTCGCGGAGCCGTACTCAGCGTTCCACTCTTTCAGAGTCTGGTGATTGCCACCTTTGGTTTCTACGTCTTCGTCAGCGTGACTTTTTTGTAGACCTTCACTTGGCGTGGCTTACGGATACCTGCTTTGGACTCAACGGCTGGAGCGCGACGGCGAGCCTGAGGATCCCCTGCTGAAGTGATCAGGCAGTGAATCGTCCCTAATTTCCTAAACGAGTCTAATCGGCTGTTTTTCGTCGACTCTAGCCTTTCGTGATCGGCAGAAAACCGCCAACGTCTGTCGATGCCGACCGACAGCTATATTGGGTCGACTCTGTTGAAAAAGTCGGACTTTCAGCTCGACTGAACTCAGGCATGGCCACCACCGGAGAACCTGATCCATGCTTGAAATGGGCATAGCATTTGCTGAGTCGTCTAGCGGCGCTCGCTGCCAACGGTGTCTAAGAGAGTCGAACCGAAATTAGCGAATCCCCGAAAAGTTACCACCGGGTTACTTCTTTAGGGAGGATTTACGAAACCAAGGGCAATTCACTTGCTCCGATACCCCGAGCGGTCTAGAAGGACGAGGCCGATTCCACCTTCGATAAAATCCTCTAATGCATCTATGTCCATCGGGGGACCAAATAAATATCCCTGATAGTTACGGCAACCCAAAGCAGCCAGCATGTCACGCTGCGCTTCCGTTTCTACACCCTCAGCAATGACCGACAAGTTCATACTGTTTGCTAACGCGACCACCGTCTTGGCGATTGCAGCGTCGTTTAGATCCACCAGGATATCGCGTACAAATCCCTGGTCGATCTTGAGCTGGTCCAGCGGCAGGCGCTTCAGATACGACAGGGAGGAATAACCGGTGCCAAAATCGTCCAGCGAAAAGACAACGCCGATGGATTTCAACGCATTCATCTTGGCAATCACATCCTCGACGTTAGAAACCAGCATACTTTCAGTAATTTCCAACTTGAGACGATGAGGATTGGCACCGTAGCGCTTGAGCACAGACCGTATTTGTTCGACAAAGTCATCCTGATTAAATTGCCGAGTACTGACGTTGACGGCGATGCTCAGGTGCGAGAACTCGGATCTATCCGCCCATGCGGCCAACTGCTGACAGGCGATTTCCAACGCCTGCTGGCCTAGCGGCAAAATCAAGCCACTCGCCTCTGCCAGTGGAATGAACTCTGCCGGAAAAATCATCCCCCCGCGCAGGTCTTTCCAGCGCACTAACGCTTCCACGCCTGTAATCCGACCTTCATCCGTAACCTGCGGCTGGTAGTGCAGCAGGATGTGGTGTTGTTTGATAGCCTTGCGCAAGCCATCCTCAAGCGCGATTCGAGCGCTGACGATCGCCTGCATCTGGGGGTCAAAAAAGCGCAAAACGTTGCGCCCGCAGGCTTTGGCCTGGTACATGGCCAACTCGGCGCGTTTCAAGGGCTCGCTTGCATCCTCATGCTGCTCGCCGAACAGCGTGATACCTATACTGCAGGTTCGGTGCAGTGTGGATGTACACACGTCATAAGGCTGCTCGATCTCCCGCAGGGTTTTTTCGCCAATGTTTTCAGCATGGCTCGCCGCTTCCTGGGGATTGGTGCTCTGGCTCTCCAGAATAAGAGCGAATTTGTCGCCTCCAAGGCGGGCAACGGTGTCACCCTCCCGCACACAACGCCTCAATCGCTGGGCGACTTCATTTAGAATCAAGTCGCCCTGTCCATGCCCCAGGGTTTCGTTGATGGACTTGAAATCATCGAGATCGACAAACATCAATGCGCCCATCCATTGATGGCGAGCACTCGAAATCAACGCTTGTTCCAGCCGATCCATAAAGAGTCGGCGATTTGGCAATCCCGTGAGCTGGTCAGCGAACGATAGTCTTTGGATCTGCTGCTCAGCAGCCTTTCGGTCGCTGATTTCCCGGACGATCGCCTGAATGCATAGAGTGTCATCCAGGGTCATCATGTGCGCCGAAACCAGACCGGGCCACGTTCGGCCATCCTTGCTTACAAATTCAGCTTCACGATCAATGAAGTATCCGTTTTGCTGCAGGAGACAAACCGACTTGTGACGCTCTTCCGGATAGCGCCAGATATCGATATCAAAAACCGTTTTGCCAATAGTATCTTCCCGTGTCCAGCCAAATACGGGCGTAAATCCGTCATTGACCTCAAGAAGTCGCCCATCCTCCAGGCGGGTTATGACTTGACTATCCGGGCTGGTGCGAAACACAGTACGAAAGAGTTCCATTTTTTTCGTCTTACGCGATTCAGTTTCACGTCTATAGCTGGTATGCGTGTAAACAAGAATAACCAGGGTGAAAATTGCCACCAGTAAAAGTGTTATGACAACTTCCTTTCGCCAGGGAGCAAGAATGTCGTCGGTGCTCTTTGCGACGAAGATATAGAGAGGGTAATTCGCAATTTTTCGATAGCTATAGAGTCGTTCGATGCCGTCTACTGGAGCAACTGCGGTGTAGTTCCCGGCATTCGGGGACGATCGAGTGGTTTCAGTAGCTTTGGCTGAAACCAGCCTGGCACCCACTTGCCCGCTTTCATTCGCTGCTTTCGGATACCGGACTATGAGCGCCATCTCATCATCACGAATAGCGATGACCCCTTGTTTTCCAACATCAATAGTGGAAAACATATCGCTGAAATACTCCATCATGCGCAACGAGCCCAGCGCCACACCCGCAAAGGAGCCATCAGCGTAGTTGATACGTCTGGACAGGAGGACCGACCAGGTTTTTGTGCTGCGTCCTATCACCGGCCTGGATACGACCATTCCGAGATGCGAGTTCTCATGCAGGCGTTGGAAATACTCTCGGTCGGTTATATTCGTTACTTTGCCGGCAGTCATTAATGTTCCCCAGGGGACATCACCTTTCTCATCTGCCACCCACAGTCCTTCGCAATCCCGAATCTGCGCCTGCTGCTGTGCTAGATACCCGTTCAGCAACGCCCCATTAATGCCTCCGACAGCCATTTGCCGCTCTACTTCACTGGTTACAGCAAACAGGCCGACATCAACCTTATCAAGGATGCCGGAGACGTTGATAGCTAAGGACCTCGCCAGGTTCTCTGTTGTGATGATCGCTTGAAGCTCATGCTGTTGCTTGCTCTTGTAGAGCGCCAGCCCCGCCAGCGCATAGACAAACAAAATGATGGAAACAATACCTGCCGCAAGACGGACCGCTAAGGAATGTGATCGCCACTGCATAAGGAAGTCTCGACAAAACCAATTGAGGGCATAGCGGGACACTTCATAGGCTAGTCGGTCAGGTAGTACTTGCCGTCGAAAACTTGAAATACTCACAGATTATTGAGTAGCAACGCGCAAAATGCCGTCGAAGGGCGACGCTAAACCGGGCTGTTTGCGGTTAGCGCATCGGGCGCTCTAGAAAAAGATCCGCGCGGGTTTGCGAAAGCCACGCACTGGAGGATCGTCGCAAGTTCACCTTGCCCTCCTCCGGGATAAGCTATCAGGTGGGCAACGACGCCGTGGGAGAGCGCTCGTTCACCACCAGCGGTGCGAAGGTGTTCGTCATGGATTAAGCCAGGGCAACAGCGATGCAATCAGTGCGATCCGAATCGAATTGCCCTCTTTGGCTGTGAATTCTCAATACTGGTATCCAGCTTTTCTTCATACGCTGGATCGGGATGGGATGAGGACGACTAAATCTGTATCACCTATGTCGACACCTGCCTGTGAAAGCAGCGTAGTAACCTGGCCACGGTGATGGGTCTGATGGTTGAAGAAATGCATCACCAGGCCGTAAAAGTCCTTGTCGGACACTACACCTTTCAAGCTGGCGTAATGGAGGGTATGGTCTAGATCGGACTCTGTAATAGAGCTGGCCCATTCGACGATTATCTGATCAAGCCTCTCTCGATATACTGAGAGTTCCCGAATAGTAGAGAACAACGCTTGGTCAAGGTTTTTCGAATCAGAAAGTCGCCTGACCGGCTCCAATGCCGAGTGGTTCGCTGGATGTTTGGCGAATCGCTTTAGCCACACAGTGTCTCCGACTGCCACGTGGTTTAGCGTCCCGAGAGTCGATCTGAAGAACGCTTTTCTATCAGCTGAGAGCTCATCATCGGACAAGCACCTGGCCGCTCCATAGATCTTTTCGTTCATCCATTTGTTATAGGTCGCCATCAGGCAGATATGGCCGGTACGGCTCATGTGCTCATCCTTTGAGTGGGTATTTGACAAGCGCTCCACGCTCCATGTTCATCGCAAAACCCAGTCTATTGCACGGTGACCCGTACGCGGTAGAGATCGTTATTGCTCCGATACTCGCCGGTCGCCCCCCAAGAGGTAACCTTCGACATTTTCCATGGACAGGGCTTCGAGCAACACCTGCTCCAGGATGGCAAAAAAACATTTGATGTGAGCCTGCTTTAATGCCTGTGGCCGGGTTACCAGATAGACCTCCATATCTGGAAGGTGGAGATCCGGGAACAACCCGATCAGATCCTTCGCCAGTAGACGGGGCAGTACGGCCACCCCCATACCTCGCCTCACCGATTCGAGCTGCACGACGAACGAGTTCACGCTGATCTGCGCGCGGTCCAGACCACCGGCCTTTGCCGCACGCATTTGCGGCAACATGTCCAGCGGGGGAAGCAAGGCAACATTGACCGCAGTGGCCGGGGTCACCCCCGGAAACCGCTTCAGATAACCTGCATCAGC
>Ga0163162_10006468_pt1 | contig 11343 bp, 9 predicted proteins | sample S55metaG_FD_115310 | JGI IMG/M metagenome (GOLD analysis project Ga0163162, IMG submission 115310) | Switchgrass rhizosphere microbial communities from Kellogg Biological Station, Michigan, USA - S5-5 metaG | ecosystem: Host-associated > Plants > Roots > Rhizosphere > Soil | place: USA: Michigan...
AGACAGTAGTTGCATTCGTTAGTCTCCGCAACCGCAAGCGCGATGAGCTCTCCAATTCTTGCTCCAAGTTTTCCGCCGTTGAGCGTATCGCCAAGGCTGAGATAACCCTGCAAAAAGGCTGGCGAATTTCCCATCGTTTGCATCATATTAGGAACCACTCCCAATCTTCCTTTAATTACTCCGTACAAATCTTTTGTTTTGCCCGTTGCTGATTCAGGGCTTACCGGTTTCAATCGTGTCATTTTTTTCGTTTTTGTTTTTTGTTTGATTATTGTCGTTAACGGAGCAAAGATGACTTTAAACAGGAACCATAAAAATGGATGAAAGGCGCAATAGGATGGATAATTTTCCGCAACAGACATGAAGCTTATGTTGTCAACTCTTCGAACACGAAATATTGATTGTAGTGTGGGAAGCAATTAAAAAAAAAGTACCACTGACCGGCTTCAACAGCGAAGGGCAATGGTACTCAGTGTTGCAATAGTAATAGTCGCAGGCCTGCTTTCTACTCCTTGTCTTTTAACCCAGGCCAAATCTTGTCGGCCTTATCGATTCTTTCCTTTTCGCCTTCCCTCCATTTCGTTCTGATATCCTTGCTGTAATTCAAATACAATTTTCCATCAACAATTGTCCACGCATCCGGGTCGGTCGGTGCTTTATGTCCTTCCGAGAGACCATAAGCACAATATCCTCCATACTGTGGGACATATTTGTCCGGGTTCTTTGAAAATGAATTCAAGTTTTGGGTCGACGAAAAATACCAATCTGCGTCCTTCCAGTGATAAGTCAGACTTTCGTTCCCTTTTACAGCTTTTCCTTCCGTAAAATATGCCACAGGATCATATCCGCGGATAGCCTTGTTGGAAGGATTAAACACTTCAGATTTTTGAGCAAATAAACTTGCCACGACTGCCATTAAAAACACTGTCAATAGAATTTCCTTTTTCATAACGTATAAATTTTGTCGCAAACTAAACCGCGGTCACATCCGAATTTGTCGCATACTCGACATTTCAACGCCAACGTTTTGTGAAATTGTACGTTCTAAAAATGGGGCTTCCTTTGTCTTTGATCTCCCTTTGGATGGTTGAAGAATAAAAGATATAAGCATGCAAATTATAGTAAGCAAGGTCGACTCAAAGCATGATCTGCCATTCGGATTGCTACTATTGGCTGACGAGACGATTGAGGCAATTGAAAAGTACATCTATGATTCTGATGTTTATGTCGCCAAAGAACGTGAAGAATCTGAAGGATTTGCTGTATTTGCACTGTATAAAATCGACGACAGCTACATTGAAATAAAAAATATTGCTGTCGCGAAGGGCCTTCAAAATAATGGAATCGGAAGCTTCTTGATCAGCGAAATCAAACGGATTGCCAGGTCATCAAAATACGAAAACATCATAGTGGGTACTCCTGATAGCGCATCAAGGGTAATTGGATTTTACGAGAGAAACGGCTTTAGGAAATATGATGTAAAGAAGGATTTCTTTACAAACAATTACGTGACGCCAATTATAGAAGATGGAATCATCTTGAAAGACATGGTGATGCTAAGGTTGAGAATCTAGCCTGGCTGGCTGATAAGGAATGGTAGGGCTGATACAACGACTGTCGAGATTCCGTGATCATACTTGAGAGACTTGCAATTCAATTCTAATCACGGTGGTCAAGCTGCATGCAGCAATAACTCCATTGATTTGTCAGCTGCCTTGCACAACGGTCCAACTTTCATGATTCCGGGTTTTTGAATGATATAGTTTTGCTTTCAATAAAGTTGATCGCTCAATTAATATTATGAAAGCATTGACCTTCTCATCTTTCGGTAAGTCTGAGGTTCTGGAGTACACTGAAATAAACAAACCTGGGTTAAAACGGGACGAGATATTGGTGCAGATGAAAGCCATTGGTCTTAACTACGCTGATATGATGCGGAGAAGTGGTATCTACCCATTAAAAGGAAATGCTCCTTATATAAATGGTTACGAAGGAGCCGGGATTGTTGCGGATATTAATGGCCATAAAGAATTTGAGATTGGCGACAGAATTGGATTTGCGGATGTGCCCTTTGCGAACGCAGAACTGGTGGCGGTGCCGATATCTCATGCTATACCGCTACCTGGCGCCATTGATTTTGACACGGCCGCTTCTGTATTGCTTCAAGGTTTGTCGGCGCATTTCTTAACAACCGATTGCCATAGGGTGACCGCAGGAGAAACTGTATTAGTACACGCCGCGGCGGGAGGTGTAGGTCAGATTATGATTCAGATCTGCAAAGTAATGGGAGCAAAAGTGGTGGGCCTTGTTTCATCTGAAAATAAAAGGCAGCTTGCGTTATCAAAGGGAGCCGATCTGGGTTTCTTATATAGCGAAAACTGGAAAGAAAAAATACTTGCTCTCTATCCGGACGGTATCGATGCCGTGTTTGACAGTATTGGCAATACCATGGAAGAAAGTTTGCATGTAACAAAGGTGAGAGGAAAGGTAGTTTTCTTCGGTATGGCAGGAGGTCAATTCAATTTAGGCAATCCACTTTACCTCATTGGAACATCCAAGACAATTGTTGGTGGTGATCTATGGGATTATCTCACCTCTCAAGAAGAGAGAATCAAACGAGCCAACCAACTTTTCGAATGGATCATTGCCAAGAGGGTAAAAATTTCAGAACCGGTAAAATTTAAATTATCCGACGGAAAGGCTGCGCATGATTATATGGAAAGCCGCAAAAGCACAGGAAAAATACTGCTGATCCCATAAACAAAAACTGATCAAGGATTATTGACGGGAAACTCTTTTTAGTCTGATTCCACAAATCAATGCTGGCATAAAATCCACCAAAACTAAAAGGAGACGACGATAATTTCTTGTGGTCAGGAGTTGCTGTCAGCTCATATGGCCGAACGGGATTGATTTAAAAGCGCTCTGATATTCGGTAATAGCTCCAAACCGCTGTTAACGGGGGTGCTTCCGATAACAGAGAAGAAGCTTCAACTACTCATTTTATTCCACGGGTAATCAATGAAGGCTTCTGATTTACGTCAAAGTCAACCGAAGTAACATTCTTTACGAACGGTCGGCTTACCACGGCTTTTACCAGGTCAGAATTCATAAAATCTTGCATTGCCTGTTTGTTTTCCCATAAATAGAAACCGCCAAAAGTGTTTTTTTCAATATCTGCGAGCCAAACTTTTGAAATAAGACCTTTTACTTTCGCTAAAATTGGTGCATCTGGTTCAACCATTTGTTTAAGATATTCCGGTTGAGAAATATCCTGTAATTGATAAGTGATTAGTTGTGCATGCATTGTTCGATATTTTTAATTAATAATAATGCAAAGTAAAAGTGTACTACCAGACCAAGCGATGTTATCTTGTTTAGTTGCTGTGCTTCTTCTTACCATATCCGTGACATCTGTATTGAAAACGAACCAAAACATTCCTCCCCGTCCTCTGATTTGCTGCTAAAGCATAGAACGACTTAAGTCCGACCTTTGATTTGGCATGAGCGGAGCTTCCCCATAAAAGGTATGAACTTTTTACTCAAAACGGCACGAGGGAGGGCTTCAGGTTTCACTGCAGCTGCCGGCAGGCTGCGACCTGTAACGGCACAAGGCTTTCTCTTGCTCCTATTTCTGCGGAGGCATTTCTTTCGCTGCCATTTGATGAAACTCTACCACTTTCCCTTCTTTGTTAAAAAACCAAACTTCATTCAAATGAACTTTTGAAACCGTTCCGTCTTTATTGGTATCGGTTTCTGCGCCCCAGATAGTTACTATTTCGCGGTCAGGCACGTCGGGACTTTTTAAAGTTACAACGGCATCTACTGTGCTGACAGCAGAAGCAAAGCTGTTTCGATAGTCTTTGAAAGCTTTCATGACATTCTCTTTCCCTTTAAATGCACTACCGTCAGGCAAAGTAACTAACACATCATCTGCAAAAAGATCGCCCACTTTGTCTACATTATTGTCATCATAAGATTTCCATGCCCATAAAACTTTTTCAGTATAAGCCTGGTTGCCCAATGTTATTTTAGTTGTACTTACCTTGTACGGCTGATCTGAAGTGTTGCTGGGTGTTTGTTTAACGTCTTTTTGAGCATAGATGGTAAATGAAAAAGAGGCGAGCACTATGAACGCTGTCAAAATCGTTAGGTGTTTCATATATGTGAGTTTTTTAGTTACCTGGAAGATTCAGAAGTAAACAGAGGGAAAGAAAAGTTTTGGAAAGGAAAGGATAGTAATAGTAAGTTACGGAAGTTGGAGGGGATTATTAATAATCTTTTTGGAGCCTGATCGCCCTTTGCAACAGCTCGGTAAACGCTGGGGTGAAAGGGCTTGGGTTATCCGGCAGGCATCTGTGGCTTTTGCGCATTGATTTTTATTTTGTTTTTAACCATACAAGACATACAAGGCTGATTACTTGTATATGTACTTCAGTACCCTCCATGTCTTGTATGGCTCTTTTTTTACAGTTCCCGAGATAAAGAAGAAGAACGATTGTGACCAATGCGGTCACTTTTTAGTTTTGGAGATCGATATTAGTGCTTGTCCTGTATTCGTTGATATACTATCTCTGAACCACCATCCGTTGGAAAAAAACCTGAAAGAAGGGTCAGCTCGTCATTTAATACTTCGACAAATGTTTTAGGAGATGCAAGGTCGTCGTCAAAGATTATCCTGTTTGTGAATTGGCCGCGAGGAATAACAAGGCCCACGGAAGTCTCCACAGAGTCATCTCGCACCAGTGTATAGGTCCCGGTTTTGACAAGCATTCCGTTTGTATATCTCTCGTATCCTGAACCTGAAAACACCAACATGTTTCCATTTCCCTGGGAGTAATCTATGGTTGGTATCATTCCAGTTTGGGCATGTCTTAATTCCCAGGTGCCAATAACAGAAGTCGAACTGGAGCCGGCAATATCTTTTTTGCAACTACCAAGACACAAGATGACTGCGGTGATGAAAATTGTTGCCATAAAATATTTCATAAACCCGGTTTTATGTTTGACACCGGGAACAGCAAAAGCGTTGCATTGATCCCACAATCGACCATTGGTGAGACAGGCGGCTTCGTCGTTGAGACACTCACTTAACGCTCGGATGGTTGTTATTTTCACCTTTTAAAAGCTTGCTCTAATTCGGCATAGTTACCTGGTGAATACTCATCTTTGAGGAAAAGTGTCACACTGTGAGCGGCTAAATTCCTGATTTCATATACGTACCCTTCAATATCTACTTTTGAATCGGGGGCAATCGTGTACTTGTGGGATTCAATCACTCCGTCATGGGACATCACAACATCGCCGCTAGTTTGAAAATCAAAGGTGGCTCCATTCCCGGGTTCGTTTACCGTGGTGACCAATGCGTTATTCTCATAGCTCTTTATAATTGTGGATTCAAGACTCCATTTGCCTTGCAGCGAAAGAGCAGGTTCTTCCTTGACAGGGTCCTTCTTACAAGAAGTCAAAATGATTGTAGCGGCGAGGGTAAGAATGGCTATCGGTTTCATTAAAATAGTTTTAAAAGTTCCTTAATTTGTTTAAGGACTTAAAACTATACTCCTTAAACGACCATTTATAATTGAATTTTGCGGTTGCTAAGTTCCAGTTGGTAGAAACTGCAATTTGACCCACTGGTAAGCAAGTGTAGGCCTTGCAAGCACAGCGACTTTTCACTTTTGCTTGCGGCCTTAAATTAGGGCTAGTGTCAGCCCTGTTCTAACTAACTAAGTAAAAAACAGTAGGCAATCGATTCTGGCCGCCGACGTTTTCGGAAAACCTTTCGTGTTTTCATCCTAAAAATTGAAGAGGACACAAACTTTAGTGTCCTCCGCATTTTCAACCTTTACAGTATTGCATCCTAAACTTTTTTCCATGCAACAATTCCTGTTTTTTAGAGTAGACAAGACCTATGTTAAGCTCCGATTTACGGATATACTTTATGTCCAGGCAGAAAAGAAATATGTAAATCTGATTTCAATGGATAAGTGCTACACGACGCTGTGCCCGATCGGACATGTTGAAAAGATCTTGCCGGCAGAGATTTTCTGCAAAGTGCACAGATCTTACATTGTTTCACTCGAGCATGCGACAAAGTTTGACAATGATTTTGTGTACATAGGAAACAAAAAGATCCCCATATCGGAGCAGTATAGAAATATTTTGAAGAATTCAGTGATCACACTGAACTATGAATTGAATTTATTCCAGCCAGAGAATAATTTTAGCCAACCGCAGCAAGATCCTTTCTATAAAATTTCATTTCTAAAAAATGCATGGTGAATTAAACAACCAGATTCGTTCCTTAAATGCGGGTACTGGTGATGTGCTTGTTAAACGCGTTGACAGGTTGTATAAATTCGATTTCTCAAACATTAATCTTGTCGTCAAAATTTATTTTAATCATCCTACTACTTCGCTTCGGGGCACTGTACTCCCAATCAACACCGGATTCAGTTCTTAACACGATTGATCCCGATAAAATAACTGTCTCCATTGAAAGGCAATTGAACAGGCTCGAAAAAAAGATTGATTTCAATAGCGAGAGAATTTTAAAGTGTTTGCAAAAACAGGAAATAAAGATCTACGAAAAGGAGATGGGGACAAGAGATTCTTTAGTGGCAAGATCGAGAATTGGAGAAATTCAAAATCGATACAGGACGTTCGCAGAAAGACTGAAAAGCCCATCATCACTCATTGGGTCGAGTATGGGCCAATACATTCCTCGCCTGGATACGCTTCGTTCAGCTTTGAAATTCCTTGATCAAAATAATGCAACCGCAGATTTGACGGAGGCCCTTTCAAAAATTCAGGCCTTCAATGACAGACTGCAGCAGGCACAGGATATCGCAGCTTTTATCCGTGAAAGACAGAAGACGCTTCAACAAGAGCTGGGTCGACTGGATTTAATAAAGCAATTGAAGCAGTTCAATAGACTGGTTTATTACTACAGTGGACAAATAAAAGAATATCCAGAGATAGTAGGTGATCCTCGTAAGCTTAAAACAAAGGTCGTAGCCCTGTTGAGTGAAACGAAGGCCTTCCGGGAGTTCATGCGTAAGAATAGCATCCTTGCATCACTGTTTAGCATGCCTGTTGATGAGGGTAATTTGGTTGTTTGTGCAAATCTTGCAGGTCTTCAAACAAGAGTAGACGTTAACAACTTGATTGTTCAACAATTTGCGTCGGGCGGTTCCAATGCACAGTTACTACTCGAGCAAAATATTCAACAGGCGCAATCCCAAGTCGATCAACTAAAAGAACAGCTGTTAAAACTTTTCCCCACCGCCAGGGGTTTGGTGGAGGCTGGTGATATTATGCCGGAAGGGTTTAGGCCTAACAATCAAAGGAGAAGGTCATTTCTAAGGCGACTGGAATATGGAGTAAACATCCAGGTGCAAAGCGCGACAAATTTTTTTCCCGCGACCACAGACCTTGGTTTATCGGTTGGATATAAACTAGGTCAAAAATCTATTATTGGAGTGGGTGCATCTTACAAGGTTGGATTAGGGCATGGCTGGAACCATATGGAATTATCATCACAAGGCGTGGGTTTTCGCAGTTATATAGATTGGAAATTAAAAGGAAGCGTTTGGATCAGCGGCGGATATGAAATGAATTACAAGTCGCAGTTAGGTGGAATTCAAATTCCTTTTCCCTTTGGAACCCATGAGGCGGACGCATGGCAAGAAAGCGGACTTATTGGATTGAGCAAAGTGATTGATGTAAAGTCAAATTTTTTTAAAAAAACAAAGCTTCAATTGCTCTGGGACTTTTTGAGCTATCAACAAATACCGAGATCGCATCCGGTGATTTTTAGAATCGATTACAATCTGAAATAAAATAATTAAAGCCCGACCGTTTTATATGGTGACAAGAAGATTTGTGTTTTGCGGAATGGTAGTGGTTAACTTATTGCATGGTGAGATTCCTGCCCATGCACAAGATACCTCAAACACCATTGGAAGAGTAAGTATCGCTTCCCCCAATGCAGCATCACTAGGAAAGTATATTGACATCCCGGTCAGTTATAACACAGGAATTCCCCAGGTTCGCATTCCTATTTATACGGCTAGATCGGGTTCCGTGAAATTGTCTATCAGCCTTAGCTATCATGCTTCAGGCCTGAGGGCGGGTGAAACACCGGGCTGGGTTGGAGCGGGCTGGTCCCTAAATGCAGGGGGTATGATCACACGCTCAGTAATAGGAGCACCTGATGACCGGGGCTTTTCAATCAACAATGTTTGGAATGGCCATTATAGAGATTATGGGTTTAATAGCTATTTGACTAACTCAGGGGGGCAGATTGACGATGGAGCTTTCTTTAGAGGCAACAAAGACGGTGAACCCGATCTGTATTTTTTCAATTTTGCGGGGTACACAGGGAAATTTTATTTCAATGATGACAGAACGCCAATACTGGTGCCGGGACAGGATTTCAAGGTTCAACCGTTTCTGGAGTCTGCGACCGGCTTTGTTGGATTTGTTGTTACTACTCCTGATGGTACGAAATATTATTTCGGAAAAACTGGTAATAACGGAACCGCTAACCCTATCGAGTCGACTACACCTGCTACTATTCAAAACGGAATATCAAATGCAAATTCGGCAGCATCTTCCTGGTTTTTAAACAAGATGGTGTCTGCTGATGGAACGGATTCGATAACCTTGATCTATCAACCGGAAAATTATAGTTACTACATACTCACTACACCCCCCGTTTTATCTACCAATTACATGCCCACCCAGGGTAACAAAATGGGTATTGACCTGGTAAAGAATTTTGTTTCGGGGGTAAGACTTAGTCAGATCAATTTTGCAAATGGGACGATCGTTTTTACAAAAGCGGCCACGGCAAGAACTGATATTGCAGGAGGCAGCTTGGTCGACAACAGTTTTTATGACGCAACAAATACCGGGACTTCAGCGGCGTATGCTCTTGGGAGCATTTCTATATCGGATAACAATGGTTTTTGCAAAAAGGACAGTTTTTATTACAATTATTTTTTTGACAATAGTTCGCTGAGCTCGACTTTCTTTTCTCCGTATAGTATTTATAATCTTCATTCTGACCAATACCGGTTGAGATTAGACAGCGTGCAGGAACTTGCCTGTGATGGAAGTACAAAGATTCCTCCTCACAAGTTTTCGTACTTCACGGAATCGTTACCGAGAAGGTTGAGCTTTGCATTTGATCATTGGGGTTATTCGAATGGAAACATCAACAACACCGGGCTCGTTCCAACTTATGCAATAATTAAAAATGGAGTTTCTGTTACTGTCAATGGAGCTGGTCGGGATGCAGCCTGGCCTGCAATGCGCGCCGGAAGCCTTCACCAGGTCACGTATCCAACTGGTGGATCTAGCAGGTTTGACTTTGAACCTAAGTTGATTGACACTTTCAACACATCCGTATTCCAAAATGTATTTTTAACAAGTCTCGTCGTGCATGAATATGGTCAGTCTAACGTTACGCAAACGCTACCATTTACTGTTTCTGCCACAGGAGGAAATTGCACTATCCAGGTAAACAACAGCTCAAGCAATTGGTCTCCAACGCTCATTATAAACAATAGCGGCGGAACACAAGTTTATAGTTCGGGAACTATCCCGGTATCCTCTTCATTCAATACAAATGTTGCGCTGCCAGCCGGAAATTACACTGCCACGCTTTTTTTTCCGGCTAATTCCCAGTCAACGTTGATCAATGGCGCAGATGCAACGATCGGACAATGGCAATGGGTGCCAGTTCAAACTACACTTAAAGTGGGAGGTTTGCGGATCAAAACAATAACTACTGATGATGGAGCAACATCAAGCGATATCGTCACATCATTCACTTACCCTGGGACTAGTGGCTCAACCGGAGGAATGCTTTACAGCATTCCCGTGTATCTACAGATTATACGAAATGATTTGATGGCGCTCGTATGGCCGCTTTCATGCAGTCCGAATGGTTGTCAGTCGTGCGATGGGCTAAATGAGCATAGTTACTTTATTTCCGCCGGCAGTATTCGTCCACTGTCGACCATGCAGGGAGAAAATGTTGGTTACAACGAAGTCCAGGTGTCCCAGGCAGGAAATGGTAAAACAGTATACCGGTACTACGGCTCGAATATTTGGGATAACATCCTCGCGGATGTCTGTGTGCGAACTCTCACTCAATCCAGTTCATGTAGCCTTTCAATTCCAAACTTCCCTGCCGCACCTCTTCCATTCGAATTTATGCGCGGCGAGCTTAAGTACGAGGGTTATTTCAACGAGGCCGGTCAGGTGTTGAAGGAAATGACACATTACCCGGTATATGTCGACGACGCCCTTACGACCCCAGGACACATTTCAATTAATCAACCCGGCCTTTCTTCCTATACTGAATATCAATTGCGTTCTGCTTATAAGACCCGGGACGCAGTAATTACGACTTCCCACGATCCGGTTCATATGAATTCAGCAACCACAACCACCACTATTTACTACGGGAGTTTGTATCATCATCAACCGACAAGAACCGTTGCGACAACTTCAACTAGCGATAGTGTTGTGATCAAGGCTAGATATGCATTTGACTTTAGAATCAGTAGTTGTGATAGTTATCCCGACAGCCTCGCTTATTACAATACAACCGTGCACAATGACACAACATGGCTAAACAGCAATATCACCAATTGCACTCCGCAAAACAATCAAGTCAGCAATTGCCGGAACATCATATTTGCTCAATTCAGGCAAATGATGGCACAAGCCCGTGTAAACTTCATTAGGTATCGCAGAAGAAAATTCACTGATAGTGCCAACCTGGTTAGGGATTGCTACCTCATGGCGACTCAAAACGGCGATGCAATTCTTAAACCCGTATTAAGATTACAAAATGCATATTGTAATCCTCAACTTGAGGTTAATGAATGGAGAAATAGTAAACTTCTTCATTCCAGTTTTACAAAATATGACACATCATCCAGTCCGCTCGGCTTTGCTTACCCGGGAAAAATAAGGTTAATCGATCTTGCCAGTCCTTCTGCTTCATTTTCGGTCGCCGCCGTCTCTGGAAATTCCATTTCGACAGATAGCCGGTATAAGGATGAATCTTTCTACTTATTTAGCACTGGCAATCCAGTGGAAATAACACCTCGTGCCGGTGTGACTAATTCATATATCTGGGATTACCAAAATTCTGAGCCAATTGCAAGGGTATCGGGAGCGGCCAGCAACCAGGTGGCGTATACTTCGTTTGAAGCCGACGGCAAAGGAAACTGGAACTTCAGCGGAACACCTACGATAGATAATTCAGCACCGACAGGCAAAAGGGTTTATACATTAACAGGTTCTAATAATATCACCAAATCG
>Ga0163162_10006469_pt1 | contig 11341 bp, 10 predicted proteins | sample S55metaG_FD_115310 | JGI IMG/M metagenome (GOLD analysis project Ga0163162, IMG submission 115310) | Switchgrass rhizosphere microbial communities from Kellogg Biological Station, Michigan, USA - S5-5 metaG | ecosystem: Host-associated > Plants > Roots > Rhizosphere > Soil | place: USA...
AACAAACATGAAGACCACAGCCATAAAGATGGTTTTGCTTTAGAGGATGAAGGTGAGCCATGGGAGCAGAAAGAAAAGGCTATGAAAGCGGCCCTTGAACATAAAGGTAAAGATGTTACCCGTTTTGATAAATTCAGGGATAGCTTTATGAACCTGATGGACCGCATGATGCCTAACCGCAAAATACTGGTAACAGTTTATGTGGTAGCTGCTTTCGGCCTTGCCTTCCTGTTGTTCAATATCATTGGCCGTGACGTGTTGCCAAAAGTAAATTCAGGTACTTTCCAGGTACGTTTGCGTGCTGCAGATGGCACCCGGTTGGAGCGTACCGAACTGATAGCCGTTAAAGCACAGCATATATTGGGTGATATTGTGGGTAAAAACCATATAGCTATTACCTCAACATTTGTTGGCTCGCACCCTTCATCGTTCTCAACCAACCCGATATACTTGTTTATGGCCGGCCCGCAGGAATCTGTGATGCAGGTAAGCTTAACTGAAGATTATAAGGTTAACCTTGATGACCTGAAAGAAAAATTCAGGTATCAGATGGCTAAACAATTGCCGGATGTTAAACTATCATTTGAGCCTATTGAACTTACCGATAAGATCCTGAGCCAGGGATCGCCAACGCCTATTGAAGTTGCCATTACCGGTAAAAACAAGAAGCAGAATGTTGAATACGCTTTTAAGATCATCAATAAACTAAAAGATATCAAATACCTGCGCGATGTACAGATAGGTCAGTCGTTTAATTATCCAACTATCGATATTAATATCGACAGGCAGCGGGCTGCACAGCTTGGTGTAGGTTTAAATGATATCTCACGCTCATTGGTGGCATCAACTTCATCATCAAGGTTTACTGAAAAGAATAACTGGATTGATGAAAAATCAAACTTAAGCTACTTGGTACAGGTACAGGTGCCTGAATACCAGATGGCCAGTTTAAATGATGTTAAAGAGATCCCTGTACTGGCAAACCAGGCCCGCCCGGTATTGGGTGATGTGGCCGATGTTAAAACCGGTACTACTTTTGGCGAAAATGATAACGTGGGCGCCGTGCCAACATTATCGGTAACAGCAAACATCAATAAAAAGGATTTGGGTACGGCAACTAACGATGTACAGAAAGCCATTGACGAACTGGGCAAGCCACCACGCGGCTTAACTGTTGAGATGCATGGTTTGAGCCAAACCCTTACCGATACTTTAAACAGCTTACAAACTGGTTTGTTGGTTGCTGTATTGGTGATATTCCTGATGCTGGCGGCAAACTTCCAGTCATTCAAAATGTCGATGGTGGTTTTATCAACCGTACCGGCCGTATTGTTCGGTTCGCTGTTGTTGGTTAAGATCACCGGCGCTACGCTTAACCTTCAGTCATACATGGGTATGATCATGTCGGTAGGTGTATCCATTTCAAACGCCGTGTTACTAATCACCAACGCCGAAGAACTACGTAAGCACAATGGCGATGCATTGAAATCGGCACGTGAAGCGGTAGCATTACGTCTGCGCCCTATATTAATGACCAGTTTGGCCATGATCGTAGGTATGATCCCGATGGCATCAGGCTTGGGCGAAGGTGGTGACCAAACATCACCGCTCGGTCGTGCCGTTATCGGTGGACTTATCGCATCAACCTTTGCTGCGTTGCTGATATTACCATTGGTTTTTGCCTGGGTACAAGGTAATGCCACTACCCAATCTGTTTCATTAGACCCAGAAGATAAAGAAAGTAAATTTTATGTCCCTTTGCACCACCATGAATAAGCTAAAAAATAAATCAATACTGCTGCTTGCCGTTTTAGCAATGGCAGTTGGCTCCATGAGCGCCTGCCACTCAGATGATAAAGAAAAAAAGGAGCAGCAGGAAGAGGAACAACAGCAGGAAGCTGTTGAAACCCCAACGGTACAAATTGTATCGTTAACTAAAGGCAGATTAAGCAGCAATATCTCCATTCCCGGCGAGCTGATCCCTTATCAGCAGGTTGACCTGTATGCCAAAACCAACAGCTATGTTAAAAAGCTTTTGGTTGATATCGGCTCGGAAGTACATCAAGGCCAATTACTGGCTGTACTTGAAGCACCCGAAATTAACTCGCAATTGGCTGCAGCGCAATCACGTATTAAACAATTTGAGGCTGTTTATTTTGCCAGCAAAGCCACTTACGACAGGTTGGTAAGCACCAGCAAAACCCCTGGTACCGTTTCACAAAATGACCTGGAGCAGGCTGAAGCTAAAAAGAACGCCGACGAGGCCAATATTGATGCTGCAAAATCTGGCTTGAAAGAGGTATCGGCTAATTTGGCTTACCTGGAGATCCGCGCTCCATTTGATGGTGTGATCACCAGCCGTAATGTTAACCTGGGTGCCTACGTTGGTCCGGGAGGTAAAAGTATCGATCCATTGTTTACTATACAGGATCAGGGTCGCCTACGTTTAGTTGTATCCGTGCCCGAAGTTTACACTGGTGCATTGAGCAATAAAAGCGAAGTTAATTTCACCGTGAGAGCCTTGCCAAGCCAAAAATTTACCGCCCAGGTAAAACGTATAGCAGGTGCGCTTGATGAAAAATTACGTGCCGAACGCTTGGAGATGGATGTTTACAATAAAGATAAAAAACTGCTTCCGCATATGTTTGCAGAGGTAAGCTTGCCGTTGCCAGCCGGCGATAGCACTTATGTAGTGCCTAAAACTGCTGTGGCAACTTCAACTGAAAAGGTTTTTGTGATAAAAGTTGTTGATCACAAGGCTGTTTGGGTTGATGTTAAGAAAGGCCTGAGCAACGGCGATAGCATTGAGATCTTCGGTGGTGACCTGAAACCTGATGACAAGCTGGTAAAAGCGGCCTCAGATGAGATCAGGAACGGATCGACCCTGAAGTATTAGTAATTTGAATTTTGGTTGATTTGAAGATTTGGAAATTTCTTCTTCAAAATCAACATTCTGAATAGTGCGAAGGGAAAGGTGCTTGAAAGCTTAATCAGTTTTCAGGCACCTTTTTTTGTTTGGATGGCTTTTTAAAACCTATGGATAAAAATGTCATTGCACGAAGCAATCGCTTGCTATAGAGAGCGGTTCTGCCTCCGTGCGATTACTTCGTTCCTCGCAATGACATGATTTTATACTATTTAGCCCCCGCCTGCAACTTCTTAATAATCCCCGTCCCTACAGCGTCTGTACTTTCAGCTGCATTTGATAACACAACCACCGCCAGTTTTTTATCAGCGTTAAAAGCTAAGAAGCTGCTACTGCCATAAGTACCTCCGTTGTGGAAAATGTATTCCACGCCATCAACCAAAATGATGTGCCAGCCAAGGGCTATTTTGGCATCCTTGCTGTAAGTTATTTGATGGGTCAGCTCAAAGGCCTTTGATAGCTTGTCAGCGCCGCTGATCATGTTGGCCTTTGCGTATATCAGCAGATCATTTACTGTTGAATGCAGGGCTCCGCAGGCGGCAAGGGCGTCAAAATCCCAGGCAACTGTAGGGTCGCCATATTGACTATATACTTTGGTGAAGTGGGGGAGCTGTAAAGCGCTTAAATGCTGAACCGTATTTTTCATTGCTAAAGGATTGCAGATCACCTCCTGTACCATCTGATCAAATGTTTTGCCGCTTACCTGCGATAATATCGTTCCTAATAAGCCCACTCCTAAATTAGAATATGCATACTGCTCGCCCGGATTACTATTGAGCTTACAGGTTTTGAGGTAACTGTACAGCAGCCTTTTGCTATAGCTTTTATAAGGATTAGCGGCACTGGCCGAATCAAACTGAAGGTTTTCAGGAATCCTTGCCAAACCTGATGTATGGTTGCTTAGCGTTTGCAGGGTTACAGCATTTAGCGCAGCATTGGTTTTTACCGAATCGGGGAGGTATTTGGTAATAGGATCCGTAAGTTTTACTTTGCCCTCGTTGGCGTAGTAAGCCAGCAAGGTGGCAGTAAATGTTTTGGTGATAGACCCTATTTCGTATAGGGTACCTGCCGTCGGTAATTGTTTGTTACCCCGGGCCGTTTCGCCATAATTATAGATGCTAATCTGCCCGCCTTTAAATACACCAATACTTAAGCCCACGGTGTTTGCTTTTTGAATATATGGACGTGCTATCTCATCAACCTGTTTATCTATGGCAGTAAGCAATTTATTTGACGTTGGCATTTGTATGGTCTTATCGGCAGTAATATCCTTGTAAGGCTGAAAAAGAAAAAGCTCGATCTTATTGTCGGTATCAAGGCTCATGAGCAATTGCAGCGTTACTGATGGAAATACCAGCTTATAAGTGCTCACCTTGTTGTTAACGAAGCTGATCACAGTTGAGCCTTTAATTTCATTCAAGGGAAACAATTGCTGTTGACTAAGGCTGCGGAACTGGCCTTCACTTACGGCATGCCTGAAATTTGCCCCGGTTAAAGCATAAATAGAATCGGCTTGTTTGGCGTTGAAGAATTTTTTCACCAGTACAAATACCGAATCGGTTTTATATTGCTGATGGCTTTGGGCAAATGTTATGCCTGAAATAAATGAAAACAGAAAAAGGCAGAGCTTGAATTTCATTAAGCGTATTTATATATCCTGGTAATCTTTGGCAAAGTAGTTATCAGCCAAAGGATCGGTTAAGCGCACAAAGCGTTTTTCATTACGTTTCCATCTCATGCGGAATATGATAACGGCAATACCGGCCCCAATCATATAATTGTAACCGATAAAAGCAAACATATCGCCGGGTTCGGCCAATAGGGTGTGCAGATCTGTCTTTCCGCTTAATTTAAACCAGATAATGCTTGTTAGGAGAGACAGGGCTAATCCGAAAATAAATCCGCCGTCGATAATGCAATAATTCCACATGCCGCGTTTGCGCGAGTGCTCCCACTTTTTTACGAAGCTGATATTGTCAATATCTTCTTCGGTAAGGCCTTTGGCCTTGAGCTTTTCGGCCTGGGTTAATTTATATTGATAGCGGTAATAGCCCTGTACAAATGAAAAGGGGAAGAATATCAGGAAGATGATATTGTTGTTGTCGTAAAAATACAACGCAACAATAACGGCAAGGTAAAACAGTTCACCTTTGTAAGTATGTTTCAGATATGTTTTGAAATTGAACTTCATACCTGAAACATGCTGTTTATATGGTTGGTGTTTGTCCGGCCAGCAGATAAAGCACAGCCATACGTACGGCTACACCGTTTTCTACCTGGTCGAGAATAATAGATTGCTTGCTGTCGGCAACATCACTGGTGATCTCCACACCGCGGTTGATAGGGCCCGGGTGCATTACCGTGATCTCTTTATCCAGTGAATCCAAAATAGTTTTGTTAAGACCAAATAGCATGGTGTATTCCCTCAACGAAGGGAAATACTTAATATCCTGGCGCTCCAGCTGAATGCGGAGCATATTGGCTACGTCGCACCAATTAAGCGCTTTAATCAGGTTATGCTCAACTTTTACACCTAATGAGCCGATATATTTCGGGATCAGTGTAGTAGGTCCGCAGACCATCACTTCGGCACCAAGCTGCTTGAGGCAAAGAATATTTGAAAGTGCCACACGTGAGTGCAGGATATCGCCTACGATCACCACCTTTTTACCCGCTACATCACCATACTTTTCGCGGATAGAAAATGCATCAAGCAAAGCTTGGGTAGGGTGTTCATGCGCGCCGTCACCCGCGTTTACAATCTGGGCTTTTACATGTTTCGACAGGAAGATTCCCGCACCGGCATATGGATGGCGCATCACCACCATATCAACCTTCATGGCCAGGATGTTGTTCACGGTATCAATCAGCGTTTCGCCTTTACTTACCGATGATGATGAGGCAGCGAAATTGATCACATCTGCCGAAAGCCTTTTTTCGGCCAGTTCAAATGATAAACGGGTACGGGTTGAGTTTTCAAAGAAAATATTGGCGATGGTAACATCCCGCAGCGACGGCACTTTTTTGATCGGCCGGTTTAAAACAGATTTAAAAGTATCGGCAGTTTCAAATATCAGCTCAATATCTGCCCGGTTCAAATCTTTTATACCCAATAAGTGTCGTGTGCTCAGTCCTGCCATGTTATTTTGATTTCGGATTTCGGATTTTCGATTTCGGATTTTTCTATGTTGTTAATCCGTCATTGCGAGGTACGAAGCAATCCCCGATTGGCAGAGGCACCGTGCATGATCACCCTGTACAGTTTGGGATTGCTTCGTACCTCGCAATGACGCGTTATATATATCTTATTATTTAATCTCCGGTTTCTGAAACAAGAACTATCTTGTCTTCACCATCAGTATCTTTCCAGCTTACTACTACTTTTTGCGATGCAATAGAATCGACCTCGATACCCACATAATCTGCCGATACCGGGATATGACGGGAATAACGACGGTCAACCAATGCCAGCAACTCTATCTTTTCCGGCCTGCCGAATGCCTGCAGGGCATCCATTGCGGCGCGGATAGTGCGGCCTGTCCACAGTACGTCATCCATCATGATCACTTTTTTGCCTTCAATAATAAAATCTATTTTAGTTTGATTAGGCAGCAGCTGTGATTCGCGGCGGCGAAAATCATCGCGGTAAAAGGTGATATCAAGGTCGCCTTGCAGTATGTTTTTATCGGGAAGGATCTTTCTTAATTCTTCAGCAACGCGTTTGGCTAAATAAATGCCACGTGGCTGAATACCAATTAGTACTGTATTTGAAAAGTCGTTATGATTTTCAATTAACTGGCGACATAAACGTTGTATGGTGATTTGAAACTTTTGTCCGTCGAGCAGTGTTAGATTTTGCATCGTATGGGTGGATTTGGGCAAAAGTAATAATTTGTTTTCAGTTTTGGAGGATGAGTTTTGAAAGTGGGGTTAACAACACAATAGGTTAAAGCGAAATAAACTTAAGAAGGCTCTAACTGCCTGCAAAGTATATCCAAGGGGAAGGACAACATGAAAAATAAGGCCACACCCAATATTGCCAAAATTATTATCCGCATTAATAGTTGTACAGATGTATATTTCGCCCGCAAATATATTGTACGAATAGAAATTCCCAAAAAGCAAATTGAAGGACATAGCGTGCATAAAATGAGAATACTTAAGAACAAAGCATACGGCATTATGTAGTGATTAAAATTAAGTGCGAACATTAAAAATAACCCAAAGGCAGATAACAGTGTTATCAAAAAGCAAAACTTTGGAGTAAATAAGGTTATTATTTGCTTTTGCATAATGTTTCCTTTTACCGGTTTATTATCGGGATAATTGTTTCAAAGCTTCCATCGCCCTTTCTTCATCTTTTTTAGCTACAAAAATATGATCATGATAATAGGCTGCCACCACATTACAGCTGATATTTTCTTTAGCCAGTGCTGTTGCAAATGCTGCTGTAAGCCCGGTTGCTTCTAATGATGAATGGATGGTTAAAGTGATCCAGGCGGCAACGTAGCTATATTCAAGGCTTAACTTATCGGCGGTTTCCTTTTTGAGGATAAGGGTTATAGCTTCCTGTTCTTTAAAAAAGGCTATAATGTTATCGGTATTGATGTTAGTTAACGATGTTGTTGTACAATAAACATAATCACCTTCATTAAGCACCGGTGTCATGTTTTTAAGCAGGGTATTGAGGTTGGTTTCTCCGGTCATATGACAAAAGTAAATTAAAAACATGTCATTGCGAGGCACGAAGCAATCGCACGGAAGTATAGCCGCCCTGTATAGCATGCGATTGCTTCGTACCTCGCAATGACATGTAATTCAAATCAAAAAAGTTTCACCCAACAAAAAAGCCTCCCGATTTATCGGGAGGCTTGTATAAAGTGTTAAGCTAAAATTATGCTTCTTCTTCAGAGCTATTAGCAGCTGGTGCAGCCTTGCGGGCTTTGTTTTCAGCACCTTCCATTTGCTCTTTTAACTGAGCTAATACGCTAAGATCGCCTAAAGTTGATTTTTCAACAGAATCTTTCACTTTTTTCACCGCGTTAGTAGCAGCTTTTGCTTCTTTTTTGCGGTTTTCAAATTCCTGTACGCGGGCATCAGCGCGAGCTTCTTCCCAGATACGTGAGTGTGAAATAACGATACGTTTGTTTTCTTTGTTAAATTCAATGATCTTGAATTCAGCAGCTTCTTCAGCTTTTAAGCTCTTGCCGTCTTCTTTAACCAGGTGTTTGGTTGGCGCAAAGCCTTCAACACCGTAAGGTAAAGCTACGATAGCACCTTTGTCGGTTACTTTGATAACGGTACCTTCATGGATCGAATCGATAGTGAAGATAGTTTCAAATGTATCCCAAGGGTTTTCTTCAAGCTGTTTGTGGCCTAAGCTCAATTTGCGGTTTTCAACATCAAGTTCAAGTACAACCACATTTAATTTTTCACCAACTTTAGTGAATTCGTTAGGGTGGTTAACTTTTTTAGACCAAGAAAGGTCAGAGATGTGGATCAAACCATCGATGCCGTCTTCCAGTTCAACAAACACACCAAAGTTGGTCATGTTTTTAACTGTAGCTACGTGCTGAGTACCAATTGCGTACCTTTCAGCAGCGTTTTGCCATGGATCAGGAGTCAATTGTTTAACACCTAATGACATTTTGCGCTCTTCGCGGTCTAAAGTCAATACTTGAGCTTCGATCTCGTCACCAACTTTCAGGAATTCCTGAGGATTGCGCAGGTTTTGTGACCATGACATTTCTGATACGTGGATCAAACCTTCAACACCAGGGATGATTTCAAGGAATGCACCGTAATCAGCAACGGTAACGATTTTACCTTTAACTTTTGAACCAACCTGAATTTCTTCAGAAAGGCTTTGCCAAGGGTGAGGAGTTAATTGTTTCAAGCCCAGAGCAATACGTTTTTTCTCGTCATCAAAGTCAAGAACAACAACGTTGATCTTTTGATCCAATGCCAAAATTTCACGTGGGTGCTCAATACGGCCCCATGAAATATCTGTAATGTGTAGTAAGCCGTCAACACCACCAAGGTCAATGAATACACCAAAGTCGGTAATGTTTTTAACGGTACCTTCCAATACCTGACCTTTTTCAAGGCGTGCAACAATTTCTGTTTTTTGATTTTCCAGATCGTCTTCGATAAGCACTTTATGTGATACCACAACGTTCTTGAATTCATGGTTGATTTTAACAACTTTGAATTCCATAGTTTTACCTACATACACATCGTAATCCCTGATAGGTTTGATATCGATCTGTGAGCCAGGTAAGAAGGCTTCAACGCCCATAATGTCAACAATTAAACCACCTTTAGTACGGCTCTTAACAAAACCGGTGATGATCTCATCATTATCAAGGGCTGAATTAATGCGCTCCCATGATTTTTGAGTTTTTGCGCGTTTGCGTGAAAGTACTAACTGACCGTTAGCGTCTTCCTGCGACTCAACAAAAACGTCAACTTTGTCACCGATCTTAAGATCTGGTGTGTCACGGAATTCTGATACTGATACTAAACCGTCTGATTTGAAACCTACGTTAAGCACAACATCTTTGTTGTTAACGTTAACAACAGTACCGGTGATAATTTCGCCTTTGGTGATAGAGCTGAAAGTTCCATCATACAATTTCTCAAATTTCTCACGGTCGTCATCGCTGTAGTTACCAAATTTTTTGTCGTCAGCATCCCAGTCGAAATCTTCGCTTGGTGTAGCTGCAATTTTTGATTTGATCTCTTCGATAGAGATTGAATCAGCTTCTGATTCAATAGTTTCCTTTTCGCCAGACGCATTAACTGTACCCAGTTCAGCTTCTTTCGCTTTTAATTCTTTTTCTGCTTCTTGTTTTTTTGCCATTAAATAATTTTTCTCCTTTTCCCAATTTGTTAATTGGGACTGCAAAGGTACGGATATATTTTATTGAAAAAAGAAATTTTTTAATGTTAATTGCTTATATTTTAGGAGTTTTTATGTGTTTTTGGTGCTGTTAAGCAGGTATAAATTAAAGTTGGTATAAATTTCACCCAGAATAAATGATTTGGTAACAGCGTCAGTGTTATTATGCGGACTACAAATTAATGAGTTATGACTAAATATTTGCAAAGGGCATGGTCGGATAGTGAGGATGGTATCAATATGGATAATGTGCTAAGGGCTATTGCCGAAACACAGGATATGGATGATGAGCATGGTGCTTTTTGGGTTGGAACAGAAGAGGAAGAATGTATTTTGGAAACAGATAAGTCATTAAAAATGATCTGTGTTATAGATGGCAACGAATTATATTACCAGGCGAAAAGCTGGGATGAGGTAATAAAACTTTATGAGCTGCTTTTGAATGAAGATTTTAACAGCCTGGTTAATGCTATTAAGTAAACTTTTATTACTCATTGCTCAATTTGGCATTTATCTCTTCAAAAATCAACATAAAATCATTCAGCATTTCTTCCCGGTAGGCGCTTAATATTTCATCCATCAATGTTTCCTGCTCAGGAGTAAAGGGATTATTCCAAATCCGCATGCAGATCCGTTTAAGTGCGTAAGCTATCTGGTGCGTTTCCGCATAGGTATGCAGGTACTGGCTTTTTTTAAACCCTTCGTAAAATTTAAGGAAAACATCTGTGTCCTTAAGCCCTGCAAAAGTTAAAAACTCCATTATTTTATCCGCCCGGCAGCCACTCAGGTGATCATAAAATTCGTTAACACTTATTTTACCTGTTGTGAGCAGCAGGTTATCGATAATAAGCTCCAATGCGATGTGGCCTAAAAAGAATGGCTTCACCGGGGAGCCTGAAAGGGCCGGCGCAAGCAGCTTTTTTAATTCATGCGAGCGCATGGTGAAAAAATCGGACGAGTGAAAATAACGGTCGACATCAAGGTGTTTGTTCCATCCGGATATGATAGAATTGATCTCGTTATCACTATGGTGCAGTTTTTCGGGGTGAAGGATAATGGTTTTATCGGCATTTTTTAACAGGTCGGGCAGTACCGTTCCCAGCACGTGGTAACAGTTAGTAGTATGCCTGTCGAAATAAAAATGCGATAAAAAATTCATAACCCTTGCTTTGCAAAATACCCGGTTTTGCTCAAGATACAAAATATAAGTAATTATTTGAAACTGGGTTTACCTATAGTTAACCGTATACCTGCCTGAGGCCGGGCTGTTAAAATCTTTTACATGAATGCTTTTCAAGGCGCTTGCAATTGAATCTAATTACACGGTTTTTTAAAATGGGTGCAGTTGTAATTCGTGTAATTCAATTCAATTAGTGAAAATTAGTGTATCAATTTCATTTATATTTGCACCTTTTTGAAACAGAACTTGATATGAACTTTGTTGAAGAATTACGCTGGCGCGGCATGCTGCATACCGAAATGCCCGGAACCGAGGATATGTTAAATAAAGGTAT
>Ga0163162_10006470_pt1 | contig 11341 bp, 7 predicted proteins | sample S55metaG_FD_115310 | JGI IMG/M metagenome (GOLD analysis project Ga0163162, IMG submission 115310) | Switchgrass rhizosphere microbial communities from Kellogg Biological Station, Michigan, USA - S5-5 metaG | ecosystem: Host-associated > Plants > Roots > Rhizosphere > Soil | place: USA: Michigan...
AATAGTAATAGATTCCGGGGCGACACCGGCATTAATGACTTCTTTCTGGAAAGCTGGTGTTGCGGCGAGGCCCTGCCAGTAAGGGTCTGCGGAATTGAATACCTGCTGCCATTCACGGAAATCATCCTCTGGTGGCGGGATCTGGCTGACCTGGGAAAAATTCATCAGGCAGATCAGGTCCTGTTCCTCACATGATCGCCGCAGCGTAAGCAGGCTCATTTGTTCATCATAGTTTACAGAAAGGTTACTACGGTCCGGGTGTTTCAGGGCCGGCAGTTTTTTCCGCAGTGTGATCAGGGCCCGGTAATAATTCAGCATATGACGATGCGGCTCTTTATTCACCTCGTCCCAATTGAGCCCGGAGGCGATGAAAGTCCTTTCTGACTGGGGGTCAGGCGCCTCCCCATCGCCGTGAAAGTCTCTGAATTCTGCTTTACGGCCCTCTCGTACCGCCCGGATCAGGTTTTCGTCGCCATGGCTGACAAAATATTGGAAGGGAGTCGATGCTGACCATTCTTCGCCCATAAACAACATAGGCAGATAGGGGCTGACTATAACCGCCGCGGCCATCAGCCTTTGCATTCCTGCACTGAATAACTGGCTGCTGCGTTCACCCAGCATCCTGTTACCCACCTGGTCATGGTTCTGCGAAAACACGATGAACTGCTCGCCAGGATTATCTGCCGTATCCGTTCCGAAATATTTCTGCCTGTGCGGCGAATACTGTCCGTGATAGACATAGGCGTTTTTAAAGGCTTCGGCCAGGGAGGGTATGCCCTCAAAATCCGCATAGTAACCGTTCTTTTTTCCCCCGGCAGCGACACGCAAAGCGTGATGAAACTCATCTGTCCATTGCGCATCCATTCCATATCCTTTGTTCGCAACCGGATCAATATAGCGCGTATCATTCAGATCGCATTCGATAATAAGATAATACTTTTTCCCTGTGTATGCCATCAGCCGGTCAGTATGCTCGCGGATTTCCTGCAGGATATGTTTAGGCGAAAAATCTTTGATCGCATGTACCGCATCCAGGCGCAGGGCATCGGCGTGAAAATCCCTGAACCACATCAAAGCGTTTTCGATAAAGTAGCGGCGTACGGCGTCACACCGGGCATCATCAAAATTGATCGCATTGCCCCATGGTGTCTGATATTTCTCCGTAAAGTAAGGGCCATAGTTGCTGAAGTAATTCCCTTCGGGGCCCAGGTGATTGTAAACTACATCGATGATCACTGCCAACCCCTTCTGGTGGCACAAATCGATCAGGTTGCGCAATCCATTTGCACCCCCATAGCTTTCTTGTACCGCAAACAGATACACCCCGTCGTAACCCCAGTTGCGTCCCCCCGGAAACTGCGCTACCGGCATCAGTTCAATGGCGTTTACCCCAAGATCTATAAGATGATCCAATTTGTCGGAGAGTCCCCGGAAGGTTCCTTCCGGGGTAAAGGTTCCTGTATGTAATTCGTAAATAATATAATCCCGCAGATCATGGTTTTGCCAGTCGTCATCTTTCCAATCATAATCCTGCAGATCAATAGCGACGGACGGGCCATGCACATCAGGCTGTCCTAAAGAAGCGATATCCGGGTAGGCTTTACCGTCCAAACCAATTTGATATGACATCCCGGGTTTCAAAGAGGGGGTCAATAATTTCCAATAGCCAAGCTTTTGCAGGACCAACTCAATCTCGATCTTTTCCATGATGAGCGTTACCCGTTCGTTATCGGGGGCCCATATCAAGAGTTCTGCTAAATCATTTTTGAAGTTTACACCAATGTTGCGTTGTCTGATATCTACGGTCTTCATTACCTGATATTTTTGAGTAAAACCACTGAACGCCCTTCGATCTCCATTACCTCGCCTGCATTGTAGCGTTGCCTTTCCTGTTGGTCACAATCGTGGGTACTCAGAACGAGTTCCCATTGTGTGCCATATTTTTTTCTCGGCAGATGATAAGCGATACTGTCCGAGTGTGCATTAAAGATTATATAGAAGCTTTCGTCCTCAACCCTTTTGCCTTCGGAATCCACGGCATGAAGGCCTTCTCCATTTAAAAAAATGGCGACCGATTTTGCGTGTCCCTGGTTCCAATGCTCTTCGGTCATATGTACGCCATCGGGCAGAAACCAGGCAATATCTTCAGCGCCGCTTTCTGATACTTTAGCGCCGCGGAACCAATTTTTCCGGGAGAAGACCGAATGATTGTTTCGCAAATGGATCAGCTTAGCAGTGAATTCAATCAACGTTTGATCTGCGGTTTCCCAGTTTATCCATGAGATTTCATTGTCCTGGCAATAGGCATTGTTATTGCCGCCCTGTGTTCTCCCCGATTCGTCACCTGCAACGAGCATCGGCACGCCCTGAGAAAGAAAAAGTGTTGCCAGGAAATTCATTTTCTGTTTTTCTCTCAGCGCGTTGACGGCAGCATCATCTGTCGGCCCCTCGGCGCCGCAGTTCCAGGAGCGGTTATGGCTTTCGCCGTCATTATTATCTTCACCGTTAGCCTCATTGTGCTTTTCATTATAACTCACCAGGTCGTGAAGGGTAAAGCCATCGTGGGCAGTTATGAAGTTAATGCTCGCAGTCGGACGGCGATAATCTTTGTATAAATCAGAGCTGCCGGTGATCCGGTCCGCGAATTCTGCAAGCGTGTTTTCTGAACCACTCCAGTATTCGCGGATGCTGTCCCGGTATTTCCCGTTCCATTCTGCCCATCCGGGAGGAAACTTACCCACCTGGTAACCGCCTTCGCCGACATCCCATGGTTCGGCAATCAGCTTAACCTGTGAAATGACCGGATCCTGGTGAATGATATCGAAAAAAGCGCTCAGGCGATTCACCTCGTGCAGTTCCCTGGCCAGGGTAGCCGCAAGATCAAAACGAAAGCCATCGACATGCATTTCAGTGATCCAGTAACGCAGGCTGTCCATCATCAGCCTCAGCACATTCGGAAGATAGGCGTTTAATGTATTCCCTGTGCCTGTATAATCATTATAATAACGCCTGTCGTCGGTAAGGCGGTAATAAGATGCATTGTCAATTCCTTTAAATGATAGGGTAGGGCCCATTTGATTGCCCTCCGCAGTATGATTATAAACCACGTCAAGGATGACCTGAATTCCGGCTTTGTGGAGTTCTTTCACCATATTTTTAAACTCCGCAACCTGTTCGCCCTGGTTTCCGCCAGATGAATACCGCGCATCCGGTGCAAAAAAACCCAGCGTGTTATAACCCCAATAGTTGCTGAGGCCTTTTTCTTTAAGGGACCTGTCCGATACGAAATCGTGCACAGGCATGAGCTCCAGTGCGGTAATTCCTAATTTCTTCAAATAGCTGATAATTTCAGGGTGAGCTATCCCGGCATAAGTTCCCCGTAACTCTTCCGGAACTCCCGGATGAAGTTTGGTCAAGCCCTTCACGTGCGCCTCATAGATCACCGTATTATGATAGGCCAGAGAAGGGCTGCAATCGTCTTCCCAGTTGAAGTGCGGATCGACCACCACCGCTTTAGGCATAAAAGGAGCGCTGTCAGTTTCACTGAAGCTCAGATCTTCATTTTCATTTCCCACTTGGTAACCGAACAGCGAGTCATCCCATTCGACCGTACCTGATATCGCTTTTGCGTAGGGGTCTAACAGCAGTTTATTGGGATTGAAGCGATGGCCGTTTTCGGGTTCATAAGGCCCTTCAACGCGGTAGCCATAAAGTTGCCCTGGTTGTAGGCCCTCTGCGAAAACATGCCAGATCAGGTCAGTCTTTTCCGTAACCCTGATCCGCTCACCGGGAGAGTTATCTTTGTTAAAAAGGCAAAGTTCTACCCCGGTCGCATTTTCGGAATAAAGCGCGAAATTGACCCCTTTTTTATAAACAGTCGCGCCTAATGGGAAAGGTTTCCCAGGCAGTATATTTAAATTCATAGATTAATGTGTTTTTTGATAATACGTTTTAGCGGAAGGTCCTGTCAATGGTATATTAAACATTCCATTATTGATCACCAATTGCCAGGTCCTGAAATATTTGAATACAGCGCCGGTTAACGGCCCAATGGGCCACATAGCCAACGCGATGATAAATGCTGCGAAACTTCCTGCTGCGCTGGTTGTCCAATTTGAAAAGCATTCGAATAAATTTTTTTTTTTCTTCATCATTACTTCCAGTCTATATGTATTTGACTATCACCCCGCACAATGAATTCCAGGTGACCGTCTTTAGTCTTTTTACCTTTGATTTCTTTTTTATTGCCTTTGAAAGTCACCATAAATGCCGGCATCTTTTCTTTGCCGTTTTTTACTAGCATAAGCCGGCAGGCCATCCGGCCATCCCCGGCAAGCCTGAAATTAACCGGTCGCTTTTTATGAGCGGCAAATCCGTAGGTAGGATAATCGGTATAGATCATGAAAGCCTCTCCATTCACCTGCATATAATGTCTGGGCAATATTCCGAAGGCGTTCCCTGCGCCATAGACTTCCTGCCCGACTTCCCCCGATTTTTCCCAGCCGTCATGCATATCTTCCAGCGCTATCCAAAGCTTAGGATCGACCTCACCGGTCTTCACATCTGCTGATAGCATATCAGCAGGCAGCATCGTCGGATAATAAAATACTGCCCGTTCCACCAAGTACCGGATGTATTCGGAAAGTAAAAGCCGCAGGGAGGGTAATATGTCGACATCTTCCGCGTGGCGCAGGTAATCATGAAAAGCACAAAAGACTTCCTGTTCCTCGTACACCGCGGTATAAGGCGCATCGTTTAGTGGAAAAAGGGCGAAAAAATTCGGGAAGTTTTTGCCGTAGCCGTAATTACAATCCCAAAGGCTGACGTTCTTCATCACATTTGCCAGGCACAAATAACTGAGATCGAGATAAATTTTCTTTTTGGTAATCTTGTATAAGCGAAGCATTGCACCAGCAGAAAATGCCGTATTGTTCGCCTGGTAAAACAGCCCAAATCCTAATCCCCTTAATTTCAAAGCCGCTTTTTCCGCTTCCGCCAGGTAACGTTTTTTTCCTGTCAGTTCCCAGGCCTGCAAAAGGACATGTGCGTATAAACCAGGAACATCCGTTTCTCCGCCTTTGCCCGGCTGTGTTTCCGCTTTTACCACCTCCAGGTTGTCCATTTTATAAAATACGGGCCAGCTATAGTTGAAATGATGAGCAACTTTGATCGCAAACTCCAGGGAATCCAGGAACAGTTTTTTTGCAACCTCATCACCTTTTAATGCGAGGCGGGAAAGGTTAAGCAATGGATGCTGCAGGTACCAGGAATCCATTACCAAAGGTTTTTTATGTTCCTCTTCCCCCTCCATGGTGTCCGCCATTTTCGGGTGCCAGCGCATGATGGTGCCAAATTTTTCATTATAAAATGATCGCAGCCCGGCCTTGATATTTTTCATTACTTCCAATTCCTTATCGCTCCATTCCACATAATCCAGCAGGGGTAATAATACGGCCAGTTGAACCATGATCTCCGGAGGAGTCTTATAATCGGAAACGTAAGCGTTCAAATAATGATTGCCGTCCACCTGTGACCAGCAACCAGGGCTTTCCTGCAGATCTCTTAAACCTTTGAGCAGGATCTCCGGCCAGTTCTTATAAGTAGTTGCCGGCAGTGGCAACTGCAGGTAAACTTCCGCCAGGAAACCCAGGTATTGCCGTACCATCGCCTCTTCATTTGCAGGCGCCTCTTCACTGGTGACTATAAATGCATCGCTCAGGGTGTAGGCCTTACCCGGCTGAAGCGGTTTGTTTTTTAAGGTCGGTGGCAGCGCAAAGCCGATCTCCGGCCATTCACCGCCGACCGTATCTCCCGCGGAGGTTTCAGTGTCCTGGTTATAATCACCCAGCGCAGTCAGATTTTGCACATAGAGCACAGCCCCGGTTTTGGGCTTCGTCACGGTGAAATAAAGCTGGCCGGAACGCGTGCCAACCTGGCTGACCTTAATTTCACCATCTGCTATGCTATGGGCGTCCGTTCCCAACGGAATAATATCCCTTGGCCAAAATGGAAATAACAATGGAGCTGAAGCGGTTAATGTTGCTGTTATCCTGATCACCCGCGTCTTTTCTCCCGGCAACAGGATTATTGCACGATAATTTCCGATCACTGTGTTCAATGTGAGGGTAATTTGACCCGCATGCTCCTTAATATCAGCCAGCTCCGGCTGATCGTTCGGAGAGTAGGCAATGCGGAAAGCTATGCGATTCTTTTTTGGCTGTGTTATAACCAGCCAGCAAGAATCGCCAATTATAACGATCTCAAAATTTGAACCATAACATGTTTTTGTAAAAACCGGTTTCAACTTCTTTTCATGAAGTTGCTTTGTCGTATTTAAAAGCCATGGAGATATTGCCTTCATTATCAGTTCAAAGGTTTTATGGTACGAGATGATAACTTTCGTGTGAAAAAAATGTTTCCAATTTATATTAAAAATTAATTTTCTTAATTAGAAACAAACTGTACTACTTGAAGCTGTAATCAAACAAGCAATCGCGGGCGCGATTGTTTTTTTGTTCATGCATTAAATCATTTTTATTGTTGGATCAATTTGGCGGGGAAAATGCTGAGTTAACTGCGGCGATGCATACTTTACCCGGGCCGCCTTCTATATCCGATTTACCCTATACGTTATGTATCGGGTATGTCCCGCTTAGTTTCCGCCCGGCCCCCGGAAGTTTTGAAACTATCATATCAGCGCTCTGATTTTTCTTCCTATAGTCATGGCAGCAACTGCCAATAACCCAACAGCCAAGCCCGCAGAAATTTCTATGAAAATTGCCGGAACCCCCGGCGCCAGGTGATGCAGAAATCCAATATAGTGAGTGAATATGCCCCCTGACACTAATACCAACGCCAGGGTACCCACCACGGCCAGTACCTTAATCACGATGGGAAGGGCCCGCACCAGTAAAAAGCCAAGCTTTGAAATGAAAACGCGTTTGCTACCCGAGCTTTTGATAAGCCGGTAGCCCGCGTCATCCATGCGGACGATAAGGGCGACAATGCCATAGACCCCAATCGTGGCCAGCACGGCAACTGCAGAAACACTCAGGATCTGAATCGGCAAACTTTGCTCCGCGACCTCGCCCAGCGCAATGATGACAATCTCGATTGACAGGATAAAATCTGTCGTGATTGCACCTTTGATCTTTGCTTTTTCCTCCGTGGTCACAACCGTATGAACGTTTTTTGAATGATGGAACAGGAACCCGATGATTTTTTCTACTCCTTCATAGGCCAGATATACTCCGCCGAGGACTAGCAAAACAATTATCGCCGCCGGTAAAAAGGCGCTCAACAGCAAAGCTACAGGCACAATAATCAACTTATTGAGCAGCGATCCTTTGATGATCGCCCATAGTACGGGCAGTTCACGGGACGCGACAAAGCCCGTCGCTTTTTCCGCGTTCACAGCCAGGTCGTCGCCTAATATCCCGGCGGTTTTGGTCGCGGCAATCTTAGTCGTCACCGCCACATCATCCATTAAGGACGCTATATCATCTAAAACCGCAAAAAAACCAGATGCCATCGGGTAAACTTAAGCAAACTTAATGAGGTCTCAAGCGCACATAAGGCGCTGAACGCAAATTTAGGCACCATCTTTATCACAAACGGCTATCCTAAAAAGAGGTATTAGTTATTTGTCAGGATGGATAAATATTGACCTTTTTTCCAGAAAATTTGGCGCAAGAATGACTCGTAGAGTTGTGTGAAGGCATAGTTGTTAGACCTGTGATCAAAGGGTAATAAAGGGTAGTATACCTTTTTCTGACTATTTTCAACTGATACCTTTTTTCATATTCGAAGAAATTACCTAACCGAATTATTTATAAAAACATGACTACCCGTTCCAGCCTGGCGCATGCGCTTTACAATCACCCGCTATCAAATCTGTTAACCATCTATTCTGAAAAACAAGCATCCATAGGCCGCCCGCGCTAATCAACTGCTCCGGAAGGGGTGACGACCAGGAATCTATTTATCACATCACCATAATCTATGAATACCGACACCGAATACCTGAAAAGTATTGCGCAAGCTATCCCGTTTAAGTCAAACCGGCCTAACAAGGAAACGGCCGACCATCATTTAATAACTGAAGCCAGACGCCTTGAACAAGCCATCATTACACAACTGACATTTGCCGCCCAAACCAACCAGACAAACAATCAACTCACGCACACACTCGCAAAACTTACCGATATCTGCGATATACTTTATAACGTCTCCAAAACCGTAACACCAGATGTCGTAGTAGTAATGGACTTACTCACCTGTATCCGCCAGATCATCCCAAACAACATCCGCCCCATTCTCAAACTTCCCATAGCGTTTGTTAAATTGTGTGAAAACGACTTGCTGAAGAGCTGGTCTGAATATGCGGAGACTATGCACTCACACGGCATTGCCGAAAAGCTGATCGAAATTGCCGGCATTCCCTTCCGGCGCTTTATCGAATTTAAAACAACCCTCTATTGGGGCGACTATACCTGGCTAAAAGGCTACCAGGGCAAACTTGATATCATGGATTGGGAAGACCTCGATTGTAGCAGTCCTGAAGAGGCCCTGCTTTCCTTGCTCATCGGCCGTGACTTTAACGATGACCGTTTTTACATCTACTGCAAGAAATATATCCAGGCCCGCACAAATAAGATCAGCGGCAAACGCAACAAACTACTCGAATACGCTGAATGCCGGAAACTCGTCTTACAGGAAACCCAGGTCAATGTACCTTCCTTCGACGTCCATGCAAACCCCGTCAGCACCCGGCTGATCAAATGGATAGGCGAGGAGATCGATTTCGTGGAAACGCATGAAAGGGAAAGGCCACTATCCAAATTCGAGTTCAAGTGGAACGTAGAAACTATCGCCTTCTTCTTCAAACTGCTTTGGGACCACAAAGTCTTCGGCAAAGTATCCCTCGAACCCTTATCAGAACAGATCGCATCGAACTGCTCGTCGGTAGGGAAGGACGAGTTCCAGGCTACGACAATATTCAGCCGGTTTTATGTAAAGGATAGGGAAGTCCTGGTAGCGGTAGAGAAGATATTAAGCGGAATGCTGGAGGATGTGAGACGATTTTTGTGACGGGGGAACAATGCCGGGCGGTAAGTTCCGGCAGGCGGGCAGGGAACAAAAAGCCGCCTCATATTTTATTAGGAGACGGCTTCAGCAATTCTTTTGTCCGTGTTAAGCTTGTAAGTGCATGTGGCTGATTTTTAGCATCGCCGTACGCTTTTTATTATGCACGATTTAGTTTTTATTACAAATCCGTGCCCGTGCAATTTTCGTAAATATTTAATAATCTAACTAATAAATAATTGGGAAGATCAATTAAACCAGTATGCAGGAGGGATTTTTAAAGGCGACGGAGAGACTGTTCCGTAAAGAATATACATTTTATTACTCTGTAATAATTTGTATGTTGATCGCATCGGTATATATTCTTGTCAGGCCCGCGCAATATAAAATCATTTACGGCATTACTGTCAATCATCCCGATATGCTCCTTGATTCGGCTTATTCCGGGATCAGGTCCAGGTCCCTGCTCCAAAAAGCCATCGGCCATTTGCCTTTCGAAGTAAACTATTATTGGGAGCGCGCCCCACATGAAGAGATATTTGGTGATTCTCTGCCAGTTAGGGTAATTGTCAATAACAGCTCAGGAAAAAAATATCATGGCGATCTGCAAATTAATTCTTTAAGCAGCCACTCTTACAGTGTGGACCACGAAGATACGGTGCAATTTTACGAATTTGGTGAAAACGTGAAGCGCTATTACGGAGATTTCAGACTGCTCAAAGGCCCTGCCTTTAAATCCCATTTTGCCCCTTTAATCGTTCGTTTTAATCAACCCGGAAAGCTGCTGGATAGTTATTATCAAACGCTTTTTATCGATTCCGATAGCCATGCCGGAACCGTAAGACTCAGCGTGATCGCCGCCAATCCTTTAAAAGGCAAGGCATTTTTGAGTGAATTGATCAAGCAATATAATGCCGCCCATCCGCTTCCAGGCGGAGCCCACCATTACCAGGATTCCTTAAAGCTCGTTGAAAAAAGACTTGCTTTATTTAAATTATACCGCCAGGATAAACAACAAATAAAAACGCTTGAAGTGATTAAACGGTATGCACAAAAGCCTCTGCGGCAGTTTGTGCAGCTCCCATATATCGATGAAGTTAAAAATGCCGGGCTGAAACCTGGCCTGGAAAAATTCAATAAAACACAGTTGGAAAAGCAGCATCTCTTAGCCGCTGCCAAAGTCGATGACGCAGCAGTGGCTCATGCTGACATGAAATTAAGCATATTAAAAACGGAGATATCCGACCAAATAAATGGCGAGCTTCCCAACTTCGCAGATGAATACGTAATTAAACGTTTGGTACAACGGTATAAAAGAATAATTGCGGACCAGGCAGGTAGCGAACGGGTAAAAACCCAGGACGCTATCACTTTGCCAGGCAATGACAATATTCATGTAGAGGCAACTGGAGTCAATTTTATGGTGATATATATGCTAGCCGTCTTATCCGGATTTGCATTGCCAATATCATTTGCATTTATCATCAACCTGAAGTTCACCGTCATGCGTGGTGAATGGTTCAGCAATCAGACCCTCACTGAAAAAATGAAAATACTTTTTGGCATCAGCAGATCGACTGATGCATAACCTATAAATTAATAAAAAAAAACTGTATGAAAATTAACCCGTTAAAACTTGTTGTCCTTGCCCTTACAGTGATGGTCGGCACCGCACCCTATGTTTCAAATGCCCGCAACTATAAATCGCCGCCTAAACACAAATCGTCCGGCATGAAACCTCCCGCAATTGCTGCTATGAAATTCAAAAACATTGAGTTTGGCGTTAATAAAGCGGCCGTGCCTGCTGAAGCACACGCTTCTTTAGACAAAGTAGCAAAATTGATGAATGAAAATAAAGCCTCTTTAAAGCTCGGCGGTTATGCCGATAAAACGGGTGGCTATGTTTACAATTGGAAATTATCCAAAAAACGCGCTGATGCGGTCAAGGCTTATCTTGTCAGCAAAGGGTCTGACTCTACCCATATTGCTTCGGTTGAATATGGCTATACCCATCCGATTGCTTCCAATAGCAGTGCAAATGGTCGTAAGAAAAACAGGCGTGTGGAAATACATTTCACCGAGTAACCATATAATCACGCCGGAATAATAAATGTCAGTAATAGATGTATCGGGCTTTGTTAGTCACTCCTTTCCACATGTATCAGAAATTTGGTCACTGCTCCTGTGATTTAATTCACAACTGAAACATAATCAGTAATTTGCGCTTGTTTTATAAACCTAAATACGCTCAAGATGA
>Ga0163162_10006475_pt1 | contig 11338 bp, 9 predicted proteins | sample S55metaG_FD_115310 | JGI IMG/M metagenome (GOLD analysis project Ga0163162, IMG submission 115310) | Switchgrass rhizosphere microbial communities from Kellogg Biological Station, Michigan, USA - S5-5 metaG | ecosystem: Host-associated > Plants > Roots > Rhizosphere > Soil | place: USA: Michigan...
TTCCGGGAGGATATCCCCGTGCGCAGCAATCGTCGCAACCCGTCTCTTTCTTTTTAGCCGCTGCTCACCGCGGGAAAAAGCGGGTATCATTGCGGGTATGAAACGCGTCTACTGAACTCAAACTCCTTGTCCAGAAGCCATTTTGAGTTCGTTATCACCATGAAGTTTCCACATGACAATGTGACGTAGCACGGCAGACTCCTTCTTGATCGAGGGCTCAAGCGTATCAAAAAAAGCCGCAGCGGCACGCCTGCAAGATCCGGCGTCACACGATCTCGAACAACCCCGCCGCCCCCTGCCCGCCCCCGACGCACATCGTCACCACGACAAACTTCGCCCCGCGCCGCTTCCCTTCGATGAGCGCATGCCCCGTCAGTCGCGCGCCCGACACGCCATACGGATGCCCGACCGCGATCGCGCCGCCGTTGACATTGAGCCGCTCGTCCGGAATGCCGAGCCGGTCGCGGCAATAGAGCACCTGCACCGCGAACGCTTCGTTGAGTTCCCAGAGATCGATGTCCTCGACCGCAAGGCCCGCGCGCTTCAAGAGCTTCGGCACGGCGAACACCGGCCCGATGCCCATCTCGTCCGGCTCGCACCCCGCCACCGCGAAACCGCGAAAGATCCCGAGCGGCTGCAAGCCTTCCCTTTCGGCGACCGCAGCGCTCATCACGACGCAAGCCGACGCCCCGTCCGAAAACTGGCTCGCGTTGCCCGCCGTGATGACGCCACCCGGCAGTGCGGTGCGGATCTTCGACACGCCCTCGAGCGTCGTGTCGGCGCGAATGCCTTCATCGGCCGACAGCGTGACCTCCGTCGTGAAGAGCCGCCCCGACGCCTTGTCGGCGACACCGCCCAGCACCGTGATCGGCACGATCTCGGCGTCGAACCGGCCCGCCGCCTGCGCCGCCGCCGCGCGCTGCTGCGACCGCACGCCGTATTCGTCCTGCCGCTCCTTCGCGATTTCGTAGCGCTTCGCCACGGTTTCGGCGGTCTGCAGCATCGGCCAGTAGATCTCGGGCTTGTGTGCCTTGAGCCATCCTTCGGCGAGCATGTGCCGGTTCATCTCGTTCTGCACGCACGAAATCGACTCCACGCCGCCCGCGACGTACACATCGCCCTCGCCCGCGATGATCCGCTGCGCCGCGAGCGCGATGGTCTGCAGGCCCGACGAGCAGAAGCGGTTCACCGTCATGCCCGGCACCGCCACCGGCAGCCCCGCGCGCAACGCGATCTGCCGCGCGATGTTCGCGCCCGTCGCGCCTTCGGGATTCGCGCAGCCCATGATCACGTCCTCGACGCGCGCCGGATCGATCCCCGCGCGCTCGACCGCGGCCTTAGTCACGTGCCCGCCGAGCGTCGCGCCGTGCGTCATGTTGAGTGCGCCGCGCCACGATTTAGCGAGCCCCGTGCGTGCTGTCGATACGATTACCGCGTCAGTCATGTCGTCTCCTGCAATATGTGTTGGTGTGCCCGCGCGCCGGAACGGGACCGGCAATCACGACGCTTGCAGCAAGGCGTCCGAGCCGATCCGCCCGACGCCCGCCGCCGCCATGTCTTCCCACGCCTTCGCGAGCGAACCGTCAAGGTCGATCGCGCGGCAGGCGTCTTCGATCACGGTCACCTCGAAGCCCGCGTTGCGCGCATCGAGCGCCGACCACGCGACGCAATAGTCGGTCGCGAGTCCGCAGAGATAGACGCGCGACACGCCCACGTCGCGCAGATAGCCGGCAAGGCCCGTCGGCGTCTTGCGGTCGGCCTCGATGAACGCCGAGTAGCTGTCGACATTCGCGTGATGCCCCTTGCGGATCACGAGCCGCGCGTGCGGCACGTCGAGATCGCGATGCAGCGCCGCGCCTTCGGTGTCCTGCACGCAATGCGTCGGCCACAGGACCTGCTCGCCGTAGGCAAGCGTCGTCATCTCGAACGGCGTGCGCCCCGGATGATTGGCGGCGAACGAAATGTGCCCGCGCGGATGCCAGTCCTGCGTCAGCACGACGTGCGAAAACCCGCGGGCAAGCCGGTTGATCACGGGCACGATTTCATCGCCGCGCGCCACGCCGAGCGCCCCGCCCGGCATGAAATCGTATTGCACGTCGACCACCAGGAGGACCTCGTCTGCGCCTTTCATCATCGATTCCGTGTTCAGCTGTTGAAACCCTTGCCCTGTGCCGCGAGCCCGGTCACGCGCGCGGCCGTCTTCCACGCGTCGCCGTTCTGCTGCGCGGCGTACTTGCGGATCGCGCGCTCGACGTTGTAGAGGCCGATGGTATCGGCATACAGCATCGGGCCGCCGCGATGAAGCGGAAAGCCGTAGCCCGTCAGATAGACCATGTCGATGTCCGACGCCTTCGACGCAATCCCTTCCTCCAGAATCTTCGCGCCTTCGTTGACGAGCGAAAGCACGAGCCGCCCGACGATCTCCTCATCGGAGATCGCGCGCCGCGTCGCGCCCTGCTCCTTCGAATACGCGACGATCATGTCCTCGACGAACTTCGACGGCCGCGCATTGCGCTCGCCGGGCTGGTAGTCGTACCAGCCGGCGGCGGTCTTCTGCCCGAAGCGCCCGGTCTCGCACAGCCTGTCCGCGATGCGCGGATAGTGCAGGCCCGGCTGCTCGGCGTAGCGGCGCTTGCGGATGGCCCAGCTGATGTCGTTGCCCGCGAGATCGCTCATGCGAAACGGCCCCATCGCGAAGCCGAACGCCTCGATCGCGCGATCGATCTGCTGCGGCATCGCACCTTCCTCGACCATGAAGAGCGATTGCCTGAAGTACTGCTCGATCATCCGGTTGCCGATGAAGCCGTCGCACACGCCTGAGACGACCGCGGTCTTCTTGATTTTCTTCGCGAGCTGCATGACGGTGGCGAGCACGTCTTTCGCGGTCTTCCCGCCGCGCACGACCTCCAGCAGCTTCATCACGTTCGCCGGGCTGAAGAAGTGCATGCCGAGCACGTCGGCGGGACGCTTCGTGAAGGCCGCGATCCTGTCGATGTCGAGCGTCGACGTATTCGAGGCGAGGATCGCGCCGTCCTTCGCGACTTCGTCGAGCTTTGTGAACACCTGCTCCTTCACGCCGAGTTCCTCGAACACCGCCTCGATCACGAGATCGGCCTGCGCGAGATCGCCGTAGGCGAGCGTCGGCGAGATGAGCGCCATGCGCTCGTCGAGCTGCGCGGGCGTGAGCTTGCCCTTCTTCACCTGCGATTCGTAGTTTTTGCGGATCGTCGCGAGCCCGCGATCGAGCGCTTCCTGGCTCGTCTCGAGCAGCGTGACGGGCAGCCCCGCGTTGACGAAGTTCATCGCGATGCCGCCGCCCATCGTCCCCGCGCCGACCACGCCGACACGCGCGATGGCGCGCACGGGCGTATTCGACGGCACGTCCGCGATCTTGCCCGCCGCGCGCTCGCCGAAGAACGCGTGGCGCAGCGCGCGGCTCTCGGGCGTCTGCACGAGCGCGAGAAAGCACTGGCGCTCGAACGCGAGGCCGTGGTCGAAGCCTTCCTTCACGCCCGCCTCGATCGCATCGATGCACTTGTGCGGCGCCGGAAAGTGCTTTGCGACCGCCGCGACGCTGTTGCGCGCGAACTGAATGAAGCCTTCGGCATTCGGATGCTCGATCGCGCGCTCGCGTGCCTTCGGATGCGGGCCGCTGCGTGCGCCCGCGTCTTTCGCGAACCGGATCGCTTCATCGAGCAGATCGCCCTCGACGAGCCGGTCGAACAGCGCGGTCTGGGCGAGCTTCTCCGACAGCACCGGCGTGCCCGAGACGATCATGTTGAGCGCGGTTTCGAGCCCGACCACGCGCGGCAGGCGCTGCGTGCCGCCCGCGCCCGGCAGGATGCCGAGCTTCACTTCGGGCAGCGCGATCTGCGCGCCGGGTGCGGCGACGCGATAATGCGCGCCGAGCGCAAGTTCGAGCCCGCCGCCCATCGCGACGCTGTGGATCGCCGCGACAACCGGCTTCGCGCTGCCCTCGACCGCCCGGATGACGGTGTGCAGCGTCGGCTCCTGGGTCGCTTTGGGCGTGTTGAATTCGGTGATGTCGGCGCCGCCCGAGAATGCCTTGCCGGCGCCCGTGATCACGATGGCGGTGACCGACGCGTCGTCGCGCGCACGCTCGACGCCTTCCACGATCCCGAGCCGCGTTGAATGGCCGAGGCCGTTCACCGGCGGGTTGTCGAGCGTGATGACGGCCACGCCGTCGCGCACTGTGTAATCCACTGCCATTTCGTGTGCCTCCATTCGATGCCCCGTGCCATCGGCCGCATGGCGTCAGGTAACACGGCGACGGTGCCTCGGGATATTTTGAGTTACCGCGCCAGAATACACAAAAAAGAACGCTCGTTCAATTTTGTTCGGGAATGTGAGGCGGAAAAAAGGCGGAGGGTAGCCCGAGCCGTCGCGGCCCGGGCGCGCGGATTCGATCAGACGGTCTTTTCAACGACCTCGGGCAGCACGTGCTCGCGGTAGATTTCGCGCAGCCGCAGCTTCTGCAGCTTGCCTGTCGCGGTGTGCGGCAACTCGTCGGCGAAGACGACGTCGTCGGGAATCCACCACTTCGCGACCTTGCCCGCGTAGAACGCGAGCAGTTCGTCGCGCGTCACCGTCGCGCCCGGGCGCCGCACCGCGACGATGAGCGGGCGCTCGGTCCACTTCGGATGCGAGCACGCGATGCACGCCGCCTCCGCGACCTGCGGATGCGACACCGCGATGTTCTCCAGGTCGATCGAGCTGATCCACTCGCCGCCCGACTTGATCACGTCCTTGCTGCGGTCGGTGATGTGCATGAAGCCGTCGGGGTCGATCGTGGCGACGTCGCCGGTCGGAAACCAGCCCTCGACGAGCGGCGTGTCGTCCTTGCGGAAATACCGGTTGATCACCCACGGCCCGCGCACGTGCAGGTCGCCGAACGCGCGGCCGTCCCACGGAAGCTCCTGGCCGTCGTCGCCGACGATCTTCATGTCGACGCCAAAGAGCGCATGCCCCTGCTTCTCGCGCGAGTGGCGCTGCGCTTCGACTGGCCGCTGCTTCTGCTTCCAGTTGAGCTTCGCGAGCGTGCCGAGCGGCGACATCTCCGTCATGCCCCACGCGTGGATCGCCTCGACGCCGTATTCGTCCTCGAAGGTGGCGAGCATCGCGGGCGGGCACGCCGAGCCGCCGATCACCGTGCGCCGGAGCGTCGAGAAGCGCACGCCGGCCTGCTTCATGTAGGCGAGAAGGCCGAGCCAGACGGTCGGCACGCCGGCCGAATACGTGACGCCTTCCGCCTCCATCAGCTCGTAGAGCGACTTGCCGTCGAGGTCCTTGCCGGGAAACACGAGCTTCGCGCCGACGAGCGGCGCCGCGTGCGGAATGCCCCACGCGTTCACATGGAACATCGGCACGACGGGCAGGATCGAGTCGCAGCACGAAGCGCCCATCGCGTCGGGCAGCGCCGCGGCGTAGGCGTGCAGCACGGTCGAGCGATGCGAGTAGAGCGCCCCCTTGGGGTTGCCGGTCGTGCCGGACGTGTAGCAGAGAAACGAAGCCGTGCGCTCGTCGAAGACGGGCCATTCGAAGTCGCCGTCCTGCTCGCCCACGAGCGTCTCGTAGCTGAGGAGCGGCACGTCGAGGTTGCCGAGGTGCTCGCTGATGCACGCGGCGTCGCCGAGCGCGATCCAGCCTTTCACGTTCGGGCACTGCGGCGCGATGATGTCGACGAGCGGCGCGAACGTCATGTCGAAAAAGACGTAGGCGTCGTCGGCGTGATCGATGATGAACGCGATCTGGTCGGCGAAGAGGCGCGGGTTGATCGTGTGGCAGACGGCGCCCATGCCCGTCACGCCGTAGTAGCACTCGAGATGCCGGTAGCCGTTCCATGCGAGCGTGCCGATCCGCTCGCCCGGCGCGACGCCGAGCGCGATCAGCGCCTGCGCGAGCTGCTTCGCGCGCTTTTCGCAGTCCCGGTAGGTGTAGCGGTGAATATCCCCTTCGATACGGCGCGACACGATCTCCGTGTCGCCGAAGTGCCGTGCAGCGTGTGACAACAGCGACGATGCGAGCAGCGGTACATCCATCATCTGGCCGTAAAGCGGCGACGTCATGGGCGAAATCCTCTCAGGTCCGGATGCACGTTGTTCACTGCTCTGGCACGTCGCGCAGGGCTTTCAGCAGGCCCGCGCACGCGGATTTACAATATCGGTTAATAGAGAGGCGCTCAATATGTCGTTTTCCCCAAGCAATGCCGTGCAAGCCGATGAAGCAGATGCTCTTTCCATGGACGACCTGGCCGCTGCGATCGACATCGGCCGGCCCGGTGCATTCGCGGCGCTCGGCTCCGCGTTCCTGACCCGTCTTCCCGCCACGCCCGTTCCCGAGCCCTACGTCGTGGCCATTTCCGCCGACGCCGCCGCGCAACTGGGCTTCGACCCCGCCATCGCCGCCGATCCCGCCTTCGCCGCCTTCTTCGCGGGCAATCCGACCAGCGACTGGCCCGCCGAGCGCCTGCCTTACGCAACCGTCTATTCGGGCCACCAGTTCGGCGTCTGGGCGGGCCAGCTGGGCGACGGCCGCGCGATCGGCCTGGGCGAAGTGGAGCACGGCGGCGAGCGCCTCGAGGTGCAGATCAAGGGCGCCGGGCGCACGCCGTATTCGCGCATGGGCGACGGCCGCGCCGTGCTGCGCTCGTCGATCCGCGAGTTCCTCTGCTCGGAAGCGATGCACCACCTCGGCATCCCGACGACGCGCGCGCTCTGCGTGATCGGCTCGGACCTGCCGGTGCGCCGCGAGACGATCGAGACATCGGCAATCGTCACGCGCGTGGCGCCGAGCTTCGTGCGCTTCGGCCACTTCGAGCATTTCTATTCGAACGACCGCGTGGACGATCTGAAGAAGCTCGCCGATCACGTGATCGAGCGCTTCTATCCGCAATGCCGCGAAGCCGACGACCCGTACATGGCGCTCCTCGCCGAAGCCACGCGGCGCACCGCCGACCTGATGGCGGACTGGCAGGCGGTCGGCTTCTGTCACGGCGTGATGAACACCGACAACATGTCGATTCTCGGCCTCACGATCGACTACGGCCCGTTCGGCTTCATGGACGGGTTCAACGCGCATCACATCTGCAACCACTCCGATATGCAGGGCCGCTATTCGTACAGCCGCCAGCCCCAGGTCGGCTACTGGAACCTCTTTTGCCTCGCGCAGGCCCTCGTGCCGCTCTTCGGGCCGCAGTATGCGGAGGAAGGCCGCAGTGAACGCGCGATCGAAGACGCGCAGCGCGTGCTGGAAGGCTTCAAGACGCGTTTCGCGCCCGCGCTCGAGGCGAAGATGCGCGCGAAGCTGGGTCTCGCCGAGGCGCGCGAAGGCGACGACAAGCTCGCAAACGGCCTGCTCGAAGTCATGCATGCGAACCGCGTCGATTTCACGCAGACGTTCCGCCATCTCGCGAAGATGTCGAAGGCCGATGCGTCGAACGATGCGCCCGTGCGCGACCTTTTCCTCGACCGCCCCGCCTTCGACGCCTGGGCGAGCGGCTACCGCGCGCGGCTCATGCAGGAAACGCGCAGCGACGCCGAGCGCGCCGCCGCGATGAATCGCGTGAACCCGAAATACGTGCTGCGCAATCACCTCGCGGAGCAGGCGATCCGCCAGGCGAAGGAGAAGGACTTCTCCGAAGTCGAGCGGCTCGCGCGCGTGCTCGCCCGCCCGTTCGACGAACAGCCCGAATTCGAGTCTTACGCCGGCCTGCCGCCCGACTGGGCGAGCGAGCTCGAAGTGAGTTGCTCTTCCTGAAAACGCCCCTACATAGATGAGCCTGCCCAGGCTGCCCGAAACCAGAGGATTGATATGAACAGAGACGACATCACCCGCGAAGAGAAGGCTCCGCTGCAAAAAGACGACGAAACTTACCGTCGCGAGCTGTCCGAGATGGAATATCAGGTCACCCGGCACGCCGCCACCGAGCGGCCGTTCACGGGCAAATACTGGGATCATTTCGATCGCGGCGTTTATGACTGCGTGTGTTGCGGCACGCCGCTCTTCGAATCGGATACGAAGTTCGACGCCGGCTGCGGCTGGCCGAGCTACTTCAAGCCGATCAACGGCGAAGTGATCGCGGAAAAGACGGACCGCTCGCACGGCATGCTGAGAATCGAAGTGCAGTGCAAGAACTGCGGCGCGCACCTCGGCCACGTGTTCGAGGACGGCCCCGCGCCGACCGGCCTGCGCTATTGCATCAATTCGGCTGCGCTACAATTCGAACAGAAGTAATGCTGCGACCGTAGTCCGGTCGACCCTGCACGCGTCGTTGCCGCCGGCCGCAAGCCGCCCGCAAACGGCGCGTGTTTTTCATGCCCGTGCCCTCCTCGTCCGAACGCCAATGAAATTCCTGTTCGATCTGTTTCCGATCATTCTCTTTTTCGTCGCATTCAAGATCTGGGGCATCTATACCGCCACCGCCGTCGCGATCGCGGCAACGCTCGTGCAGATCGCGTGGGTCGCGTTCCGGCATCGCAAGGTCGACGCGATGCTGTGGGTGAGCCTCGGCGTCGTGGTGGTGTTCGGCGGCGCGACGCTCGTGCTGCACAACGACACGTTCATCAAGTGGAAGCCGACCGCGCTCTACTGGCTCTTCGCGGCGGCGCTGATCATCGCGCAGCTCGGCTTCAGAAAGAACCTGATCGAGGCGATGATGGGCAAGCAGATCGTGCTGCCGCATCGCGTCTGGGGGCAGCTGAACGTCGCGTGGGCCGTGTTCTTCGCGCTGCTCGGCGTGGTCAACCTGTTCGTGGCGTACAACTTCACCACGGATCAGTGGGTGAACTTCAAGCTTTTCGGCGCGACCGGATGCCTGTTCGTGTTCATCGTGCTGCAGAGCCTGTGGCTCGCCCGACACATGAAGGAGGACGGACAGTGACCCATTCGATGAACGACTTCATGAGCGCGTCGGCGGCGGACAAGATCGCGCATCTCGAAGCGCGCCTTCACGCGGCGCTCGCGCCGGTGTCCCTGCATATCGACGACGACAGCGCCGCGCACGCGGGCCACGCCGGCGCGGCTTCCGGAAGCCACTATACGGTCACGATCGTGTCGGGCCAGTTCGCCGGCAAGCCCCGCGTGGCGCGGCACCGCATGGTGTATGATGCGCTGGCCGAGGAGATGCGGCGCGGCGTTCACGCGCTCGCGATCAGGGCCTACACGCCCGAAGAATTCGCAGAACAATTCGAATGACCTTCCCCGCGGTATCCGATCAGCAGTTTCCGACAAGCTTTTGCCTTCCCATTTGTCTTTTAACTCGCCTCGTAAGGCCTCTGTTGCCTAGTTAGGAACATTCGATGACTTTGAAAAAAACCCGTGTCTGGGTGTTGCTGGCTGCGTTCGCGGCGGTGCCCGCCTTCGCGCAGAATATCGCCGTCGTGAACGGTACGCCGGTGCCGACCTCGCGTGCCGATGCGCTCGTGAACCAGCTCGTCCAGCAAGGCCAGCAGAACACGCCGCAGTTGCAGGCGGCGGTTCGCGAGGAACTCATCAACCGGGAAATCCTGATGCAGGAAGCCGCGCGCCGCGGCATCGCGACGCGTCCGGACGTGAAGGCGCAACTCGCCGTCGCGCAGCAGACCGTGGTGCTGCGCGCGATGATCGAAGACTTCGTGAAGACGCACACGCCGACCGACGCCGAGATCAAGGCCTGCTATGACGAGCTCGTCAAGCAGGCGGGCGGCGGCAAGGAACTGCATCTGCATCACATCCTCGTCGAGGATGAAGCGCAGGCGAAGGACCTGATCGCCAAGATCAAGGCGGGCGCGAGCTTCGAAGACCTCGCGAAGCAGTACTCGAAGGACCCGGGATCGGGCAAGAACGGCGGTGATCTCGACTGGTCGAGCCCGCAGGCGTATGTGCCGGAATTCGGCGCGGCCGCGCAGAAGCTGAAGAAGGGGGAAGTGACGGCGGAGCCGGTGAAGACGCAGTTCGGCTGGCACATCATTCGTCTCGACGATTCGCGCGATGTCGCCCCGCCGCCGCTCGACCAGGTGAAGCCGCAGATCGCGCAGCAGATCCAGCAGGAGAAGCTGCAGGCGTTCGAGGAAGACCTGCGCAAGAAGGCCGTGGTGAAGTAAGCGCCGCACACCGCGTTAAAAAAATGCCGCCCCTTGCATTGCAAGGGGCGGCATTTTTGTTTCGGGGCAGCGCCGCTGCCTTCAGCCGAAGATCAGCCGATCCACCGGCGCGCGTTCTGGAACGCGCGCAGCCACGGGCTCGCGTCGGTGGTCCAGTCTTCGGGCGTCCAGCTCATCTGCACGTTGCGATGCACGCGCTCCATGTGCGGCATCAGCACCGTGAAGCGTCCGTCCGTCGTCGTGACCGAGGTGATGCCCTCGGGCGAGCCGTTCGGGTTGAACGGGTAGCGCTCGGTGGCGTTGCCGTGGTGATCGACGAAACGCATCGCGACGAGCGCCTTCGACGCGTCCCCCTGCTGCGAAAAGTCCGCGAACCCCTCGCCGTGCGCGATCGCGACCGGAATGCGCGAGCCTTCCATGCCGGCGAAGAAGATCGACGGCGAGCCCTGCACTTCCACGAGCGAGAAGCGCGCCTCGAACTGCTCCGACTTGTTGCGCGTGAACTTCGGCCAGGCCTCGGCGCCGGGGATGATCGACGCCAGGCTGCTCATCATCTGGCAGCCGTTGCAGATGCCGAGCGCGAACGTATCCGCGCGGCCGAAGAATGCGGCGAACATGTCGGCGAGCCGCGGATTGAAGCGGATCGTCTTGGCCCAGCCTTCACCCGCGCCGAGCACGTCGCCGTAGGAGAAACCGCCGCACGCCACCACGCCCGCGAAGTCCGCGAGCGTCGCGCGCCCCGCGAGCAGATCGCTCATGTGGACGTCGTGGGCGTCGAAGCCCGCGCGGTCGAACGCGTAGGCCGTTTCGAGGTGCGAGTTGACGCCCTGCTCGCGCAGGATCGCCACGCGCGGACGCGCGCCCTTCAGGACGCCCCGAACGACGTCTCCTTGGGGGATGAACGGCGCGGCCACGTCCTGCGCCGGATCGAACGTGAGATGCGGCGTGATGCCGGGGTCGTTCGCGTCCGAGAGCGCGTCGTATTCGGCGTCGGCGCAGGCGGGGTTGTCACGCAGACGCGCGATGCGCCAGCTCACCTCGCCCCATGCGCGATGCAATTCGACGCGCGGCGCCTCATAGATCTTCTTCGCGTCGCGATAGATCTCGATCGTGTCGCGCTCGTTCGGCTTGCCGATCACGTGCGAGCACGCCGACAGCCCATGCTCGCGCAACGCGACGAACACGGCGTCGCGATCGGCCGCGCGCACCTGCACGACCGCGCCGAGCTCCTCGGAAAA
>Ga0163162_10006476_pt1 | contig 11338 bp, 11 predicted proteins | sample S55metaG_FD_115310 | JGI IMG/M metagenome (GOLD analysis project Ga0163162, IMG submission 115310) | Switchgrass rhizosphere microbial communities from Kellogg Biological Station, Michigan, USA - S5-5 metaG | ecosystem: Host-associated > Plants > Roots > Rhizosphere > Soil | place: USA...
AACAATCGACCTCATCTGTGTTTGACGCAGAAACAATAGTAAACTCAGAGGTGGATGATTTTTTCATTGCATCTATTTTGAGAGTGAAACAAAAGGATGAGACTGATCATAGGGTCGAGACTTAGAGTCTTACAGTTATCGATCCCTTCGTTCAAAAATTTATTTCAAAGAATTTCGCTGTAACCACAAAGGACCGGCATTTGCTGGGAGATATTGCTATATTCATATGGAATATTTTGCTCTATCCATTATTTGATATGGGTAATACAACTGATCAATCAACATTGTGGTTTTCAAAATCAATTGAACGAACCCTCGAAGAATTGAAGGTCAACGCAGCCACCGGGCTTACGGACCAGGAAGCTGAGACAAGAATGACCCAATATGGTCTTAATAAACTACAGAGCAAGAAAAAGAAAACCATCCTGCAAATGGGTGTGGCACAACTCAAGGATGCGCTTATTTATGTGTTGTTTGGAGCCGTTATTATCACTTTTTTTATGGGTGAATACATTGACGGCATCATCATTTTGCTGGTGATTATTATTAACGCGGTATTGGGAGTGATACAAGAGATAAAAGCAGGAAATGCTATTGAAGCTCTTCGCAACCTCTCAACTCCAAAAGCGCTAGTGAAAAGAAATGGAACAGTAAAAGAAATTGAATCGGAGAAAATGGTGCCTGGTGACATTCTTATTCTTGATGCAGGAAGATTGGTGGCTGCCGACCTGCGATTAATTGAATCTGCAAATCTGAAAATAGACGAGTCGGCTTTAACTGGCGAGTCTGTAGCGGCTGAAAAGGATGCTGATGCTATATTGGAAAGTCCTGAAACACCTTTAGGCGACCGCATAAATTCAGCTTTCATGTCCACCCTCGTCACTTATGGACGTGGTGTTGGAGTCGTCGTCAGTACTGGCATGAACACCGAGGTGGGCAAAATTGCAGGCATCATCGATGAAGAAGGAGAGAATGAAACACCACTTGAAAAACGTCTTGATGAGTTAGGAAAAACGCTAGGGAAACTGGCGGCAGGAGTTTGCGTTGCTATTTTCATTATTGCTTGGTTGCAGGGCCGAGACCTTGTGAATATGTTTCTCACATCTGTTTCGTTGGCAGTTGCCTCTATTCCCGAAGGACTAGCGGCCATTGTGGCCGTAGTACTTTCTATTGGCGTTACAAAGATGGCAAGACGTAAAGCCATTATCAGGAAGCTACCTGCTGTAGAAACACTTGGTTCAGTAAATATTGTTTGTTCTGACAAAACCGGCACGTTAACGCAAAACAAAATGACTGTTACCCGCTACTTCAACCTGAGCGAAGGGGAAGTGGCAGTATCCGATGTAAAAGATCATCCGCGTGAGGAAGCCATCCTTCTTGCACGAGCCATGATCCTTAGTTCTGATGCGACTTATGAAAATGGAAAAGGAACGGGTGATCCAACAGAAATTGCTGTACTCATTTTTGGAGATGGGTTAGGCATTGATCGTAAATCATTGGCACAAAAAAATGTTAGAATCGAAGAAATGGTTTTTGATTCGGATCGAAAACTAATGTCCACATTGGAAGAGCAGGATGGACGGTTGCGTGTTTTTGTTAAAGGCGCGATAGATAATCTAATTCCACGATGCACTCATGTTCGTGTCAACGGAAACGTTTTATTAATCACAGAGGAACATAAACAACAATTCAAACAAGCTACCGACAGCATGTCGGGACAGGCATTGCGGACCCTCGCTGCTGCTTACAAACCCGTCGAATCGATAATTGAAGGCAGTGAAATGGAGAGAAACCTGATCCTTCTGGGCATAGTAGGCATGATTGATCCACCACGAATGGAAGTGAAAGATTCGATCCGAAAAGCCAAACAGGCAGGCATCACAGTTATTATGATCACCGGCGATCACAAAAACACAGCGTTTGCCATTGCGAAAGAGTTAGGCATTGCCGAAAGCCCGGAACAAGTCGCCACTGGTGAAGAACTGAATAAATTTTCCGAGGCAGAACTCATTCAAAATATTCATCGCTACAAGGTATTTGCCCGTGTTTCGCCAGAGCACAAAGTGAAAATTGTGCGCGCCTTTAAAGCACGAGGAAATATTGTTTCCATGACCGGCGATGGCGTGAATGATGCACCCTCATTAAATACTGCCGATATTGGCGTGGCGATGGGCATTACAGGAACAGATGTAGCTAAGAATGCATCCGATATGATTCTTGCGGATGATAATTTTTCAACAATTATCTCTGCCATTGAACAGGGGCGCAATATTTATAACAACATCAAAAAATCGGTCATTTTTCTCCTGGCGAGTAATCTGGGTGAAGTGGTATCGATGGTTGTTGCTATACTTATTGGCATGCCTGCACCACTCATTGCTACGCAACTCCTATGGATCAATTTATTGACTGATACATTACCTGCCATTGCCCTGGGCATGGATCCGGGTGACCCTGATATTATGCAACAAGCACCAAGAAATCCGAAAGAAAGCTTTTTTGCAAAAGGGGCAGGAAGGAGAGTCATACTGGGTGGCACTCTGATTGGCCTGCTCACCATTTTTGCTTTTTGGTTTGGCTATTACCAACACGGATACAGTCCTTACAGCACCAACATTCCCGAAAACGTTCATGAATATGCGCGAACGATGGCCTTCATGTCCATTGTGAGTTGTCAATTATTTTATTCCCTCACGTTCAGACATCCGGTAAAATCCGTTTTTAAGATGAGCATTTTCTCGAACAAATATTTGATTGGTGCAATCGTAATCGGCTTGTTGCTGCAATTAATTGTCTTAGCCATTCCGGTCATGAACAATGCTTTTAAATTGGAGATGCTTAACGCAAGAGGATGGATCAGTGTCATCATTATTGGATTTATTCCAATCGTGTTCAATGAAATTGTGAAAGCGATTATGCGAAAAAGAGTACCAAAACCACAAAATACCTGAGCATTGTATACCCAAGGGTAAAACCCACCGTTCAGCACCCATCTCATTCGCAAAGTCTTAAACCCAATTCATAAGAAAAGATTGGGCCTGGTAAGTTGCCAATTTCGAACTGTTGACCTCTATCCATGCAGTCTTGTTTATTGCCTTTCTGTGATGACTTCGATCTTACATTGGGCAAGCCTTTCAAAAAGACTTGCGTCCCTTTTGAATTGACGCCAATCGTATAACAGTAGATCTGCAGGTCGCCAAAGCGCAACCCATCCCAGGATAATAAGTATTTCACGGAATATGATGGACAGCCCTCCCTCGGGAATTCGCCTGATAACAAGCAGGGTAAATAAAACAAGTAGACTGAGGAATACAATGGCGATCAGCAGGCTTCTCCAGCCAAATTGCAATGTGCGGTTCAACTGTTTCAATGACTTATTTTTTCTGTAAGTAAAATGCTGATGAACTGCAGCCTCAATTTCGTGTGCCCTCTTCACAGCGTCAGGAGGCAAATAAACTTTCAAATATATTGCAGTCCGGTAAGGATGTTTTTCAGATTCTTCAATAAGGAATTCTTCTGCATTGTGATTTAACATACGTTTTCCATAAAACACCTCGCGAGGCGCGATCAGCATCTGGTCCACATTTTCCAGCTTAAGTATTATTTCTGTGACCTTCATTATTTCTGTTAGATTGTGATTTTCTCTCCAAGTTAAGTTAATTAGTGTCGTTCAATAGGCCGGTTCTAAAAACAAAATATGAAGTAATTTACGTTTACCGAAAGGCAGGTAAACTAATATCACTGTGTCACAGACTTGGGTAAAGAATACTGACCTTGACATTTTTTTTCACGGGATATTAGTAGATAACTCATCATTCTTCTTTGTAATCTTAAGTCCGTCCAAAAAGAATGTTGCATCATAGATGAAATTCTCTTTTGTACCTAAAAAGTATTAAGTCTTCTTTAGCTAATTATTCAAGGTTTATTGGTATATTTGAAATCATGCGAGGTAACATTACAAATAGTCTCCTTAGTTTTCCTAAAAAGTACATTGAGCTTGATATGAGGAATTCTTGTACCTGCTCATTTACGGAATTTTTGCCTTTTTGCATCAAGTTATATTACTTCTCCAATTTTAAGGACTTTAATACACTTGCCCAAGCCTAATGTTCACAGGTCTTGGGTTGACTTTCTTCAAATACATTCACAGTATTAATCTTGGAGTAGCGGTCATGAACAGGGGCCCTGGTTCAATTATTCACTTTTCGTGATATAGCTAACTCGCATAAGTCCGATTTTTTACCACAAAATCTATTTAACATGTCAACGATTATTGTTGCAGCAGTCCTTATTTTAGTAATTATATCCATTTGTCTGATTCTTATCTCACTAAATAATAAGGATAGGCAAAAAACAACTACCGAGCTTCTTACCCACTTCAGAACGTTGGGGACAGAAAATAATTTATCATTCTCAAGCCAGGAAATCTTACAGAACAGTATCATTGGGCTGGACGGAAAACAAAGAAAACTATTGATTCTAAAGAAAAATGACGAGGATAAATATGACTCCCTTGTCTTAGATCTGAATGATATGAAAAGTTGTTCTAAAAGGAAAATATATAGAAGCGTCAATATTGGAACTGAAAAAAAGGAGAAGTTTGAAAATCAGATCGACAAAATTGTGCTGGCTTTTGATTTTAATGATAATAGGCAACCGATACATATACCGTTTTTTGATCCTCGCACTAATCAAATATTTGCAATGTCGGAATTGGAACAAAGGGCTAAGAATTGGGAAACGATTCTTACGAAATTATTAAGTACTGGTTTAAAGAAAATAGCTTAATAAGGGGCCTTTTAATACGATCGAAATAAAATATTAATTTATGAACACAAGACAATTAACTGAAAGCGTTAGCGCGAGAGGTTCTAAAGATTATGCTGAACCCAAGCCATTTAGCATGGGTCTTGATTTTTCCAGTATCGATGACAGAAGTCCGAGGGAGGCCATCGTGAGAGCTGGGGCAACAACGCCTTTGAAGCGGGTTTTTTCGAAAAGACCGCCCTCTTCCCAGGAATTTAACAGATGGAAGCTTGATTCTATGATCGATTATATCGTCGGCACCCATCATCAATACGCCAAAGAGAATGCCGTCATTATTTATGCCCTCGCGCAAAAAGTTGCACATCATCACGGCAAAAATCATCCGGAGTTGACACAAGTAACCACAACAATGTTTCTGTTGTTCCATGATTTGCTCAATTCTATGGTAAAAGAAGAACAAATACTCTTTCCTAACATAAGGCTCTTGATGAATAAAGGCCATTCAGGAAAGTCCGAACGTACAACGTTCGGCCTGATAAAGGAATGGGTAAGCTTGATAGGTAAAGGACATCAGGCATCAGTTAAAAATATCGAACTGTTCCACGACCTCACCAATGGCTATACGTTACCGGAAGATGCCTGTCACTCTTACAAATTCTTATTTGAAAAAATGAAAGAATTTCAAGATGATTTGTTAATGCATGTTCATCTCGAGAATAATATTCTGTTTCCAAAGGCACTCGCCAGGATGAGGAGTTTGACGAAAATGCTTTCGCAAGTACAAAATGAAAAAAAATAATGGTTATGCTAAAAAAGCCCATCACTCGAAGCGAACATATCAAAAGACTTTCCCGTGAGCATCACTTCAGCTTGCTTTTCTGTTGGAAAATTAGACAAGGATTGAAAACGAATGTGCCCGGGGAACGTATCAGAAAATATGTGCACTACTTCTGGCAACAACATTTACAACCACATTTCCAGGACGAAGAGAAGATCCTTTTTGTTCCAATTGCGGATAGGCACGTTCAAAGAGCCATAAATGAACATAAATCCATAAGACAACAGATTGAACAGTTGTCAAATTATCCAGAAAATAAGGAGCGAAAAACTTTGGCGAAAATAGCTGACATGGTGGATGAGCACGTACGATATGAAGAAAGGGAATTATTCCCTCATTTGGAACGAAAATTAAGCAAAGAACAATTGGAAAAAATTGGCAAGCTGATACAGCAACACCATTCATCATTACCGGACTTGTATGAAGATCAATTCTGGAACATGAAATAAGAACTTGGAAAACAATCAACCCCTCCCAGCGGCCAAAAAAAATAAAAATGAAAAATATTTCTCCTCTCGAAAACATCATGACCATTGATATTGGAGGTTCATTTATCAAAGCAACGGTTTTAAACCAGGAAGGTGAATTATTACAAGACTACCAGGAGGTAAAGACTCCGAACCCGGCAACACCTCAGAAAGTTTTGGAAGCGATACAATATCTTGTCATGGACTTTCAAGATTATGATAAAATATCCGTCGGTTTTCCAGGCTATATAAAAAAAGGGATAGTTCAGACTGCCCTTAATTTAGGTACTGATCTATGGAACAATGTAAACCTAAATAGACTGCTCACTGATGCCTTAAACAAACCCGTCCGTATGGCAAATGATGCCGATATGCAGGGGTTAGGCGTTGTCAGCGAAAAAGGGTTGGAGATGTTAATTACTCTTGGTACTGGCTTTGGTACCGCATTATTATTAGACGGACATTTGCTGCCTCATCTCGAACTGGCACATCATCCTATCGCAAAAAACAAAACCTATGACGATTACATAGGTGATAACGCTTTAAAAAAGACAGGTGTGAAAAAATGGAATAAGCGGATGAAAGAGGTTTTGGATATTTTAAAAACAGTTTTTAATTACGACAGGTTATACATTGGCGGAGGCAACTCTGGCAAGCTAAATTTCAAGCTTGATGAAAACATAAGAATTATCAGTAATAAAGATGGGATAAAGGGCGGTGCCAGGCTATGGCAACTTGATGAAGCTCTTTTTATGAAATCCGAAAGTAAGTCTCTTGAACAAATTAAAAGCCTTAAGTACTTATCATGAGTACGAAAACACAAACTTTAGAACAAAGAGGTATTAATACTGTTAGAATAATGGATGTTGAAGCTGTACAAAAAACAAATTTCGGCATCCCGGAACTTCGATGGGTCAAAGGCTATGAATGCCCGGACCATTTTGTTACTCAACTATTCCCCCATCATGGGGTTTGGAGGTTTCAGTAACTTGGATACAATCGAAACAGACACAGCTGCGGAATTAAAGAGAGTGGCACAAAATTATCTGAAGAAGTCAAAGGAATATCTTGGTGATGAAATGATTGAAACTGTTGTGAGCAACGGCGATTTTGCAGAAACTATTTTGAAGACTGCAACCAGGTTAAATGTTGATATTATTGTAATGGGCACGCACAGCAGGCGTGGACTGGAAAAAATATTGATGGGAAGTGTTGCCGAAAAAGTTTTGCGTCACAGCTTAATTCCTATGTTCATTATTCCGACTAAAGCCATTGAAGAAAAATAAGAAGGTAAAATTTATCAAAATTACAGTCAGTAAACTATGGCCCAGGACCCCTATAAAGTGAAGAAATTATTAAGCACTAAAAATGGCACGTTCACCTATTATAGTCTTGCAGAACTTGAAAAGGAAGGACATGATATCAGCAAGCTACCTTTTTCTATTCGCATTTTACTGGAAAATGCCTTGCGCAATTTTGATGATTTTGCTGTAACCAAAGAAAATATTGAAACCATTCTCAAATGGAAACCTGTCGCCTCAGATAAAGACATTCCTTTTAAACCAGCCCGCGTACTAATGCAGGATTTTACCGGCGTTCCTGCCGTGGTAGACATTGCTTCGCTACGTGCGGAAATAGCAAGAAAGGGAAAAAGCCCGGATGAGATAAATCCTTTGATACCTGTTGATCTTATCATTGATCACTCGGTGCAAGTTGACTATTTCGGAACGCAATATGCTTACGCCCGCAATATGGAGGAGGAGTATAGGCGAAATAAGGAACGCTACCAATTCCTCAAGTGGGCGCAAAAATCGTTCACTAATTTTAATGTTGTACCTCCGGGAATGGGCATATGCCACCAGGTTAATCTGGAATACCTTTCAAAGGGAGTGATTGAGCGCAACGGAGAGATTTTTCCGGATACATTAGTTGGCACAGACAGTCACACACCTATGGTAAACGGCATTGGTGTGGTAGCATGGGGCGTGGGCGGAATTGAAGCGGAAGCCGCTATCTTAGGGCAACCTATCTCTTTTATAATGCCGGAAGTAATAGGACTAAAACTAACGGGCAAACTTCCATTGGGCTCTACAGCAACAGATTTGGTACTCAGTATTGCAGAACTCTTAAGGAAATCTGGAGTAGTTGGAAAATTTGTGGAAGTTTTTGGTTCTGGTCTCGATAATCTTTCTGTTCCGGACAGGGCGACTATTGGAAACATGTCTCCCGAATTTGGTTGTACTATTACCTATTTTCCGATTGATGAGAAGACTTTGGAGTATATGCGTAAAAGCAACCGTTCTGAAGAACAGGTAAAGCTGGTAGAAGATTATTGCAAGGCGAATATGATGTGGAGAACCGGTGTCGAAGAGATTAACTATACGGATGTTGTAGAGTTAGATATTTCAGCAATAGAACCTACAGTAGCCGGACCTAAGCGGCCACAGGATAAAATTCTTTTAAGAAATTTTAAAGCAAAATTCATTGATCTCTTAGATCAGTCTTTTGGTCGAAAATACATTCAACCGCCCGAACAATTAACTCGCTGGTTCGCGGAAGGTGGTGGCCAGCCTGTTCAGCCTCCTTTGCCAATGCCCCCTGAAACCAAAATTGAAGAAAAAGTAATAGATGGTATGAAGAATGTTTTGATTACAGTTGGGCAGGAAAAATTTGTGGTATCGGATGGCGCTGTTGTTATAGCTGCTATCACTTCCTGTACAAACACCTCAAATCCATTTGTCATGATTGGTGCTGGTTTGATAGCCAGAAAAGCCCGCGAACATGGACTGGATATAAAACCCTGGGTGAAGCCTTCCCTGGCTCCCGGTTCTAAGGTAGTTACCGATTACCTTGAACGGGCCGGCCTTCTCGATGACCTGGAAGCATTACAGTTTCACCTGGTAGGATTCGGCTGCACATCCTGTATCGGTAATTCAGGACCATTGCCGCCTTACATTGCTAAGGCAGTTGAAGAACATAATCTTGTGGTAGCTTCGGTGCTTTCGGGCAATCGCAATTTTGAAGCAAGGATACATCCGCAGGTAAAAATGAATTTTTTAATGTCACCGATGCTGGTAGTAGCTTATGCTATTGCGGGCAGGGTGGACATAGATTTAATTAATGAACCGATAAGCTATGACCCTAACCAGCAACCCGTTTTCCTGAAAGACATCTGGCCTACCGATGATGAAATAAATGACGTGATGAGTATAGTGCTCTCTCCAAAAGATTTTGCAAAAAACTATGGAGAAATATTTGAAGGCAATGAGATATGGAAAAACCTTATTGCTCCTGATGATAAATTGTATCCATGGGAAAAAACATCTACCTACATTAAAGAAGCTCCGTTTTTCTATCATATTTCCGACGATGCCCAGCCTTTAAATGATATTCTTGATGCCAGGGCTTTATTGGTGTTGGGCGACAGTATTACAACAGACCATATTTCCCCTGCCGGACAGTTTAATGAATTTTCTTCAGCAGGTGAATATTTAATTAGCCGTGGGGTTGAAAAAGCAAACTTTAATTCTTACGGTTCCCGAAGAGGAAATGATGAAGTAATGGTGCGTGGCACCTTTGCCAATGTGCGTATCAAAAATAAACTGACGCAAAAAGAAGGTGGCTATACCAGGCATTTCCCGTCCGGAGAAGACATGTCGGTTTATGATGCTTCAGTGAAATACAAACAAGCGCAGACACCATTAATAGTATTGGCCGGGAAAGAATATGGCAGCGGTTCCTCGCGAGATTGGGCTGCAAAGGGCGCATTCCTGTTAGGTATTAAAACAATTCTGGCAGAAAGCTATGAACGAATCCACCGAAGTAATCTGGTAGGAATGGGTGTTTTACCCCTTCAGTATATGACTGGTGACAGCGCTGAAAAATTAGGACTTACAGGTATTGAAACATTTGCAATATCAGGTATTGCAGAAGACATAAAGCCTTTAAAAAAAGTGCTGGTGATTGCCAAAAAAGAAAATGGAAGCGAGATCAGATTCCAGGCAATTGCCCGGCTGGATTCAAAAATTGAGATCGAGTACTATCGAAACGGTGGAATATTACAATATGTATTAAGGCAATTTCTAAAAAAGACAAATTAATTATTCATAAATAAACTACTTCCAAATGATAAGTAATCGACTTTATCCCGAAACCACAAAAGAAATTTCTGAAAAGAGAACTGCTCTTGCTCCTGAAATTGGAGAAGCGTTCAGAAGCTTTAGTAAGGCAGTTTTCAAAGATGGTGCTCTGTCTGAAAAGACAAAACAACTGATTGCTGTAGCAGTAGCGCATGTAACCCAATGTCCTTATTGCATACACGGCCATACTGCGCAGGCTCTGCGAAAAGGTGCAAGCGAACAGGAGATCATGGAAGCGATTTGGGTCGCTGCGGAAATGCGGGCAGGAGGCTCTTATGCGCATGCCGCATTAGCAATAGATGAAATGAAATCAAAAGAAAAAGCATTTTAAAACCGAACCACTCCAGCAATTAAAATTATGGAGAAAGAAAGTAAAACTATATGGACAATCGGCCATTCTACGCGTTCTTTTGAAGAATTTCTTGACATGTTGCAGTCGTTCAGTATTGAATTAATTGCGGATGTCAGAAGTTATCCCGGGTCCCGAAGATTTCCGCAGTTCAATAAAGAAGCACTGGAGGTTTCTTTAGCTCAGCACAACATTCAGTATGCTCATTTTAAAAACCTTGGAGGAAGGAGAAAAGCAAATCCGGATTCCAAAAATACCGGATGGAGGCATGCCGCCTTTCGCGGTTATGCAGACTACATGGAAACTAATGCTTTTAAAGATGGGATAATTAAGCTTGCAAATAGGGCATTAGAACAACGAACCGCTTATTTGTGTTCCGAAGCACTGTGGTGGCGCTGTCATCGGTCTATGATTTCTGATTACTTAAGGTTACAGGGTTGGAATGTCATGCACATAATGGGTATCGGGAAAGCGGAACCGCATTCTTACACCGAACCCGCAAGAATTGTAGACGGGAAGTTGAATTATGAGCTGGAATTCAAATAAAAATTTAGCTTTTTTTTGTTCATGTTGGGGAAACCGATTCTTTTTTACAGAATACTACTTACATATTTTTTGAATTTGAAATGAATACTTTTTTAAATAAAATACGGAGATGTACAGTTTGTACAGACCATCTGCCTTTAGGTCCAGGGCCGGTTGTCCAATTAAGCGCATTTTCAAAAATTATCATTATAGGTCAGGCTCCCGGAAGACGTGTTCATGAAACAGGAATTCC
>Ga0163162_10006477_pt1 | contig 11337 bp, 8 predicted proteins | sample S55metaG_FD_115310 | JGI IMG/M metagenome (GOLD analysis project Ga0163162, IMG submission 115310) | Switchgrass rhizosphere microbial communities from Kellogg Biological Station, Michigan, USA - S5-5 metaG | ecosystem: Host-associated > Plants > Roots > Rhizosphere > Soil | place: USA: Michigan...
AGCCCTCGGTCTACCTCTACCGCCTCAAGATGAACGAACATGAACAGACCGGCATCGCCGCCACGTTCTCCCTCGACGAGTACGACTCCGACGTCGTGAGGAAGCACGAGCGCACGCGGCGGGACAAGGAGGACGACCGCACACGCCACATGGTGACGCTGTCGGCACAGACCGGTCCGGTCTTCCTGACCTACCGCGACCGCCCAGAGGTCGACCGCCTCGTCGCCGACGCCGGCCGCCGGGAGCCGATCGACGACTTCACCGCGGAAGACGGCGTCGCGCACACCCTGTGGCGGCTGGAGCCCGAGACCGCGCGGCGCCTCGTCGAGGAGTTCGGAAAGGTTCCGCTCCTCTACATCGCGGACGGCCACCACCGGGCCGCGAGCGCGGCCCGCGCCCGCGAAGAGCTCCGCTCGCGCTCACCCGCCAGGGCGGGAGCACCGCGAGACTTCTTTCTCGGCGTGGCGTTTCCGGCCGGACAGGTCCGGATCCTCCCGTACAACCGCACGGTCCGGGACCTGGGTGGACGGTCACCCGCGCAGTTCCTCGAAGAGCTCGGCCGGAAGGTCCCGATCACTCCGGACGCGCCGCCCGCGCCCGCCCGAAGGGGCGAGGTGAGCCTCTACCTGGACGGCCGCTGGTACGGGATCCGTCTTCCCAGGCCGTCTCCCGCGGACGACGCGCTCGACGTCACCCTGCTCCAGGAGCAGGTCCTCGAGCCCATCCTCGGAATCGGCGACGTTCGGACCGATCCCCGGATCGACTTCGTCGGAGGCGCGCGCGGCACCGAAGCGCTCCAGGCGGCGGTGGACGCCGGAAAGGCCGCGGTCGCGTTCTCGCTGTATCCGGTCGCGGTCGAGGACCTGATGCGGATCGCGGACGCCAACGAGATCATGCCCCCGAAATCCACGTGGTTCGAGCCGAAGCTGCGGGATGGCCTGCTGATCCACGAGATTTAGAATCGCCCTCCCGTGAAAGTCCTCGTCGCCGACAAGTTCGAGGAATCGGGCCGCCGCGGCCTCGCGGATGCGGGGTTCGAAGTGCGCTACGAGCCGGACGCGAAGGACGACGCGCTGACCGAGGCCCTGAAGAACAGCGAAGCGGAAGTTCTCGTCGTCCGCGGGACGAAGGTGTCTCGCGCCGCTCTCCAGGCGGGTCATCTCTCGCTGGTGGTCCGCGCCGGCGCCGGCTACAACACGATCGACATCGAGGCGGCTTCGGAGCGCGGCATCTCGGTCGCGAACTGCCCCGGCAAGAACTCGGTCGCCGTGGCGGAGCTCGCGTTCGGGCTCATCGTGGCGCTCGACCGACGCATCTCCGAAAACACGGCCGACCTGAAGCGCGGCGTCTGGAACAAGAAGGAGTACGGCAAGGCGCGCGGTCTCTTCGGCCGGACGCTCGGCCTGATCGGGGTCGGCGGTATCGGCTCCGAGATGATCCCGCGGGCGCGGGCCTTCGGGATGCCGGTCGTCGCCTGGAGCCGGCGGCTCACGCCGGAGCGCGCGCGTGAGCTCGGAATCGAGCGGAAGGAGTCGCCCCGTGACGTCGCCGCGGCCTCCGACGTGGTCAGCGTCCACGTCGCCCTGAAGCCCGAAACGACCGGGCTGATCGGCCGGGACTTCTTCGACGCCATGCGTCCCGGCGCCTTCTTCGTGAACACGTCGCGGGCCGAGGTCGTCGACCAGGCCGCGCTCGCGCGCGCCGTCTCGGAGCGGGGATTGCGGGCGGGACTCGACGTCTTCGCGGGTGAGCCCTCCGGCGGCTCCGGATCCGTGGACGATCCGATCTTCCAGCTGCCGGGCGTGATCGGGACGCACCACATCGGCGCATCGACCGACCAGGCCCAGGAGGCGATCGCCGCCGAGACGGTGCGGATCGTCCGCGAGTACCGGGAAACGGGGCGGGCCCCGAACGTCGTCAACCTGGCGAAGAAGTCGCCGGCGACGCACCTCCTGATCGTGCGGCACTGTGACCGGGTCGGCGTGCTCGCCGCGGTCTTCGACCGGATCAAGCAGGCCGGCATCAACGTGCAGGAGACCGAGAACGTGGTCTTCGACGGCGCGAAGGCGGCCGTCGCGCGAATTCACCTGAACCAGGCGCCCTCGGAGGAAATCCTCCGCGACATCGAGGCGAGCACCAGCGATATTCTGGAAGTGACGCTCATTCCCATCTGAGGAGAACCATGGCGACCGTCGCAGAAGAAAAAGACCGGAAGACGAAACGAATCTTCAACTTCGGCGCGGGGCCCGCCGTCCTGCCGGAGCCCGTGCTCGAGGAAGTCCAGCGCGACCTCCTCTCGCTCGCGGGAACGGGGATGTCGATCCTCGAGATCAGCCACCGTTCGAAGGCGTTCGAGGAAATCCTGGACGGCGCTATCGCGGACATCCGGCGACTCGCGGGCGTCCCGTCGAACTACCAGATCCTCTTCGTGGGCGGCGGCGCGTCGCTCCAGTTCTCGATGGTCCCGATGAACCTGCTTCCCGCGGACGGGAGCGCCGACTACGTCGTCACAGGCGTGTGGTCCAAGAAGGCCGTGAAGGAGGCGCAGAAGGTCGGCATGGTGTCGATCGCCGCGACCTCCGAGGAGGACGGGTTCTCGCGGATCCCGGAGCAGTCGGACCTCCGACTCGACCCGGAGGCCGCCTACGTCCACATCACCACGAACAACACCATCTACGGCACGGAGTGGCACCGCGAGCCCGAAGTCGGGAGGGTGCCGCTCGTGGCGGACGTGTCCTCCGACGTTTTCAGCCGGCCGATCGACATCGGGAAGTACGCGCTCCTGTACGCGGGCGCCCAGAAGAACCTGGGTCCGGCGGGCGTCACCCTGGTCGTGATCCGCGAGGACCTCCTGTCGCGGGCGCCGCAGGGGCTGCCGACGATGCTCGACTACAACACGCACGCGCAGGGGAAGTCGCTGTACAACACGCCGCCGGTCTTCGCCGTCTACGTCGTCCGCCTGGTCGTCCGTTGGATGCTGGACCAGGGCGGGCTGGAAGCGGTCGGCCGGGTGAACGCCGAAAAGGCGGAGGCGCTGTATCGCGCGATCGACGGCTCCGGAGGCTTCTATCGGCCGCACGCGAAGCCCGGCAGCCGGTCGAACATGAACGTGACGTTCCGCCTGCCGTCGGAGGAGCTCGAGAAGACGTTCGTTTCGGATGCCGGCAAAGCCGGCCTCGGGGGTCTGAAGGGCCACCGCTCCGTGGGCGGCATCCGCGCGTCGATCTACAACGCGATGCCGAAGCGGGGCGTGGACGAGCTCACGTCCTTCATGAAGGAGTTCGCGAAGCGGAACGGGTGAGGAGCCGGCGTCACCGGCGCGTCTTCAGGGCCCGGTGACGTTCACCAGCTCCTGCCGGACGGTTCCCTTTCCCTTCAACTCCTCGACCAGCACGAGGCCGACGCCCGCCGCGTAGTACTTCACCTCGACGTCGCCGGGCGAGAGGGGCGACCACTCCTTGGTCACGAGGACGTTCGTGAAGTCCCCGTACGGGACGGAAACCCGCGCGTTGACTCCCGAAATCTTCGCCATGTCCTCGGCGATGCCCGCCGCGAACTCCTGCTGGTACGCCCGGCCCTTGCGCGGGTCGGCGAGCATGATGAAGCCGGCCTGCGCCCCGTTCATCCCGGCCTCCCAGGATCCCTCGGTGCTCGTGCCGGTCAGGTTCCAGTTGTCGTCGTAGAGGTACGCCACGGTGGACTCGCCCAGGTACCAGACGTTCCCGAAGTTGTCGGGCGCGAACCAGTCCTGCGTGTCCTCGATGAGGAAGGTCATCCCTCCCGCGTCGAGAAAGGCGACGTCGTGGACGACGATCGCGGTGATCCCCACTCCGGAAATGAGCTTCGTATCCGAGGTGACCGTCGTCTCGGTTCTCTCGAGCCCATCCGCGGTCTGCGACTCGTAGAAGTACGTCGTTCCCGGCACGAGGGGGAAGAAGGGGTTGGCCACGGGATTCGTGAAATTGGCGGGATCCGGTGGTTCTTGCGGGACGGTGGCCGCGAGCGAGACGGCAGCGGTGCAGGTCAGTGCGAGAAGGAAAGCGGCGGGGAGGCGAGCGGTCCTCATGGGACCTCCTTTCCGGCGTCGAGCCCGATGCAGAAGGGGTTTTCGATGCAAGGCGCGTGCGCGCCCGCCTAACCGTGTCAGACGATCAGGCTCGTCCTCTCCGTGCGCTCCGGCGAGAACGCGCGCCACGCGCGCGCCAGGCGCTGGATCCCCTCGGTCATCGTCTCGGCGTCGTGCACGAACGGCAGCCGCAGCCGGTCCGCGCCGCTTCCATCGGGCGACGCCAGCGGTCCCGGGACGACCGCGACGCCGTGACGCAGCGCGATCTGCGCAAACCCCGTGGCGTCGCCGTACGGCAGCTTCACCCAGAGAGACAGGCCTCCGGCCGGAGGCGTCCACGACCACGACGGCAGGAGCGACTTCAGGAGCTTCGCCAGGCGGGTGTACTTCGTGCGGACTTCGCGGCGGCGCGCCCGCCGGATCACCTCGATCCGGCCGAGGAGCTCGACTGCCGCGAGTTGCGAGAGGATGGAGCATCCCAGGTCCGTCAGGATCTTCAGCCGCGTGAGCCGCGAGAGCACTGCCTCCGGCGCGCGGATCCAGCCGATTCGCAGTCCCCCCCAGAGGACCTTCGAAAGCGATCCCACCGTCAGCACGGGACCTCCGCGCGAGAACGCCGCGATCGGCGGCGGCGGCTCGGGGCCGAGCGTCAGGTCGGCGAGCGTGTCGTCCTCGACCAGGGGCACGTCGCTCTCGTCCGCGATCTTCGCGATCTCCCGGCGCGCCGCTTCGGGGACGAGCGCTCCGGTCGGGTTGTGAAAGGTCGGAACCAGGTAGACGACCCGCGGCGACGCCCGGCGCACGACCTCGCGCAGCTCGTCCGGCCGCACCCCGCGCTCCCCGACGGCGAGCGGCACCAGGTGCGCCCCCGCGTTCGTGAAGAGATCCATCGCCCCCAGGTACGTCGGGGATTCGAGCGCGACCGCGTCGCCGCGCTGGAGGAAGAGGGACGCGACCAGGCCGATCGCCTGCTGCGCGCCGCTGGTGATCAGGATCTGCTCTTCGGTCGTCGGAAGGCCGCGCGCTTCCAGGCGGGCTGCGATCGCTCGCCGCAGCTCCGGAAGTCCCGCCGGCAGGTAGCCGTGATCCCGCGCGAGCCGCGCGACTCCGTCCTTGAGCGCGAGGATCTCTCCCGGGATTGCGCCGGCGCCCGGAAGGTGGGCGCCGAGAAACTCGATCGTCCCGCCCGAGCCCTCGATCAGGCTCCGGTAAACCGGATGCCGCCGGAACGACGGGGGCTCCTCCCGCGATGAGATGGTCCGGCGCGGGCCCGTGCGAACGCGGGTGCCGCTGCCGCGCCGGCTCTCGAGCCACCCCTCCTGGCGCAGCACCTCGTACGCCGAGACGACCGTCGTCCGGCTCACCGCGAGGAGTCGCGACAGGTTGCGTTCCGCGGGAACGCGCGCGCCCGGCGCCACGTCACCCCGCAGGACGGCCGACCGCAAACCGTTCGCCAGACGCTGATAGACCGGGCCCGACGCCTGGGACCAGGCTCCGAGCGCGTTGACGAACTCGTTCTCGGCCAGCTGCCGGCCGGGAGGGATGTCGGCCCGCATTCGCTCTGCCCGCATGGCTCAGTCCACTTTCTTCAAAGTGGCTATTGATATTAGCAGAACAGGGGCGGATGCTGCGGGCGTCATGAGATCCAATCCGAATTGGACTCTTCGATTGGCATCGTCAGCGAAACGGGGTCGGGCGATCCCCTGACCCGCTGGAGGGAACGATGGCACTTCCCCGCTACGCCTTTTTCCAGGGACGGGTCGTTCCGTACTCCGAGGCGCACGTCGGCGTTCTGACCCATGGCCTGAACTACGGCACCGGAGTCTTCAGCGGGATCCGCGGGTACTGGAACGACGACGAGAAGCAGCTCTTCGTGTTCCGGCCGGAGGACCACTACACGCGCTTCCTGGAATCCGCGCGGATGCTGGGGATGACGCTGCCCCTGGACGCCCGGGGGTTGACGGGGGCGATGATGGATCTCGTCCGGCAGGAGGGTTTCCGGGAAGATTGCTACGTCCGGTCTCTCGCGTTCTACGCCGACGAGACGGTCGGGGTCCGGCTTCACGACCTCACGCCCGAGACCGCGATCGTCGCGCTGCCCTACGGCCGCTACATCGACAAGGAAGAGGGCGCCCACGCCACGATCTCGTCGTGGCGGAGGGTCGATGACAACGCGATTCCGGCGCGCGGCAAGATCGTCGGCTCGTACGTCAACTCCGCGCTGGCGAAGACGGAAGCCATGCGGTCCGGATTCGACGAGGCGATCGTCCTGAACGGCGACGGCCACGTCGCGGAGGGATCCGCCGCCAACTTCCTGCTCGTCCGGAACGGCGTCGTCCTGACGCCGCCGATCACCGACAACATCCTGGAGGGAATCACGCGGCGGACGGTCATCGATCTCCTCCGCGACGAGCTCGGCATCCCGGTCGTCGAGCGCTCCATCGATCGCAGCGAGATCTACGTGGCTGACGAGGCGATGTTCGTGGGCACTGGCGTTCAGATCGTCGCGATCACGCGGGTCGACCACCGTCCGATGGGCAACGGCCGGATCGGTCCGATCGCCGCGGCTCTCCGGAAGCTCTACTTCGACGTGGTGCGCGGAAGGCGGCCGGAGTACCGGCACTGGTGCGCGCCGGTCTACACCAACGCGGAGGAGACGGCCGGACGGAACCGCGAGGAGGCACAGCGAGCGGCGGCCGTCGCCCACTCGTGAGAATCGAGACGGTCGCCGTCCACGCGGGCGCCGACCGCGATCCCGTCACGCGCGCGGTCGCGCCTCCGATCCACCTGTCGACGAACTACGAGCTCGGCCCCGGCTCCGAGCAGATCGGCGGGTACATCTACGCGCGGAACGCCAACCCGACTCAGGACCGTCTGGAGTCCGCTCTCACCGCGCTCGAGAAGGGCGAGGCCGCCCTCGTGTTCGGCTCGGGCGTGGCCGCGGGAGCCGCGATCCTCCAGGCGCTCCCGCCCGGCTCCCACGTCGTCTTTCCCGACGACGTCTACTACGTGTACCGCCAGATGGCCGTCGAGTACCTCCCGCGGTGGGGCATGGAAGCATCGATCGTCGACATGACCGACCGCGCCGGCCTCGCGGCCGCGATGCGGCCGAACACCCGGCTCGTGTGGGCCGAGACGCCGTCGAACCCGCTCCTGAAAGTGGTCGACCTCGCGGCGGTCGCCAGGATCGCAAAGGCTGCCGCTGCGCTCTGCCTCGTCGACAACACGTTCGCGACCCCGATCCTCCAGCGGCCCATCGAGTCCGGTTTCGACCTCGTCCTCCACTCCACCACGAAGTACATGGGCGGCCACGGCGACGTCCAGGGCGGCGCGCTCGTGTTTGCCCGGAAGAACGAGCTCGCCGACGCGGTCCGCCACGTGCGCGACGTCCAGGGGGCGGTGGCCGCCCCGTTCACGTCGTGGCTCGTCCTCCGCGGCCTCCGGTCGCTCGCCTGCCGGGTCGAACGCCACGCCGCGAACGCGCTCGCGGTCGCGCGGTTCCTCGCCGGTCACAAGGGTGTGCGCGCGGTCCACTATCCCGGCCTGCCGGACGACCCGGGGCACGCCGTCGCGGCCCGGCAGATGTCGGCGTTCGGCGGGATGCTGTCCTTCCACGTCCGGGACGGCCGGGAGGCGGCGGTCCGGGCGACGGCGCGCACGAAGCTCTTCGTCAACGCCACCAGCCTCGGCGGGCCCGAGAGCCTGATCGAGCATCGCGCCTCGAGCGAGGGCCCGGGCTCGCGGACGCCGGAGGACCTGCTGCGACTCTCCGTGGGGCTCGAGAGCGCCGAGGATCTGATCGAGGACCTGGACCAGGCCCTGGACTAGATCCCCAAAAAAAAGGTCTTTTCTTCCGGGCGCCGAAACTCTACGATCGTCGTCGCGTATCTACGCTTGTAGAAGGAGGCGCGATGACCCGGAAAACGCCGGTTCCCGAGCTCGGCCCGCTGGAGTTCGCGCTCCTCCGCATTCTCTGGAAGAAGTCGCCGGCCACGGCGGGGGAGGTCCTGGAGGAATACAACGCCCGGACGACCCGGCCGCTCGCCTACACGACCGTGATGACTCTTCTCACCCGCCTGGTCGAGAAGGGCGTGCTCCGGGCGGACCGGGAGCGACAGCCGTTCGCGTTCTCGCCCCGGATCGGCCGCGAGACCTTGCTGAAACAGCGCGTCCGCGAGTTCGTGGACGTCTTCTTCGACGGCCGCGCCGCGGATCTCGCGGTCCGCCTGGTCGAGGAGGGACCATTCCCCCCGGACGTCACCCGCCGCCTGGAAGAGCTGCTGCGTGAGCGGAAACCGGCGACCCGGCGCCGGGATCGGGGGAAGCCGTGAGCGCCACGACCGCTTCGGCCGCGGCCGGGATCGTGTCGCTCGCGCTCACCACGCTCCTCCACGCGACCGCCCTGGCGCTGGTGGCCCGCGTCGTCTGTTCCCTCTTCGGCCGGCGGATCCGGCCGTCTCTGCAGGCGGCGATCTGGACGGTCGTCCTCCTGAAGTTCTTCGTCCCGCCCGTGCTTCCGGGAGAGATCTCCCTGTCCGGCGGGATCGCGAACGCGTTTGGCTCGACGTCCCCCTCGCGAATCGAGGCGGAGCCTCCGCCGTCCCGGCCGGATCCGGCTCTCCTCTTCCGGGTCGAAGCCGCGCGCGCGCCCGCCGCGACCCCCCGGCCGATCCGCGCGATGCCGGGTGGAGTCGCGGAAGTCGTGCTCCTCCTTTATGGTCTGGCGTTCCTCGTCTTCGTCCCCCGCTCCCTCGCCGTCTCCTATCGGACGTGGCGCCGCGTCCGGAGGCTGCCGGCGGCGACGGGGGAGGTCGCCTTCGAGGTTCGTTCCCTCGCGCGGCGGATCGGCCTGCGTCGCGCGCCCTCGGTCCGGACCTCGGCGGATGCGACGACCCCCTTCGTCGCCGGTTTCCTGCGGCCGGTTCTCGTGCTTCCCCTCTCGGTCCTCGAGAGGACGGACACGCGGTCGCGGGAGCCACTGCTCCTTCACGAGCTCGCCCACCTCCGGCGGGGAGACCTCGTCACGCGCTCGCTCCAGAACGCGGCGAGGCTCCTCTTCTTCTTCTGGCCGCCGGTCTGGTGGGTGTGCCGCTCGATCGAGCGGGCCGCGGAGATCGCCTGCGACGAGTGGGCGCTCGCGCACTCCGCGGTGCCGCCCCGGGTCTATGCCGCGACCCTGCTCGACGTCGTGCGGCGGCGCGAAGACGCGTCGTTCGGAGCTCAGGCCCTGGCCCTCGCCCGGAACGGGCGATTCATTCAAGAGAGGTTCGAAATGATCCTGAAGAATGTCAAACCCCGATCCCCCCGTCTCTCGCTCCTGGCCGTCGCCGCGCTCGTCGGCTGGGCAGCGTTCTCGCTCGCCGGCGGAGCCACGGAGCCCAAGAAAGAAACTTCGCAGCGCAAGGAGCTGGTCGTGATCCGGCACGATGGAGGTGGTCCGGCGGCGGTCGTCCCCCGGTGGGCCGGCCTCCTCCTTCTCCAGCCCGCCGCGGACACGGACGGCGACGGAGAGTTGAACGACGAAGAAGTGATGGTGTACGCGAGCTCGCGGAGCGCCGCGGAAAAAGCGTACCTCTTCAAGATCGCGCCGGAAGCCGACCACGACGGTAACGGGCAGCTCGATGCGCACGAGATCTACCAGCTGCTCGACGAGTGCCTGAACACGCCGTTCTCCCGGGGACCCCGGCCGAGCAAGGTCAACCCTCCGGAGGCCGACGCGAACGGCGACGGCAAGATCACGGAGGAGGAAGCGCAGGACTACCTGAAGAACCGGACCTCGGACGAGCCCGTCCAGTTCGAGTGGAACCAGGAGACGAGCTCCGACGGCAAGAAGAACGTCGAGAAAAAGGTCATCCGGTACGACGGCCACCCGAAGAGCCCGAATCACTGACCCTAAGCAAGTCGCGGGGACAGGGGCCGAAGGGCCCTGCCCCCGCATCCTTATTTCCCGCTCGAGTTCAGGGGGCGGCTCGAGCCGCCCCTTTTTACTCCGCCTCGGTCAGCCGCACCCGGTCGCCGGCGCGGAGCCCGTCCCGCACCTCCGCGAACTGCGACGTCGTCGCTCCCAGAACGATTCTTCGCGCCTTCGGTCGCCCGAACGTCGAGGTCACCCAGGCGAACGAGCCGTGCTCGTCGGTGTGGACGGCTTCGACCGGGATGTAGAGGGCGTCGGCGACCCGCGTACCCCGGACGGAGCAGCGCGCGACCATCCCGGGCCGGAACCGAGGATCGCTCTGGTTCACGTCGATCGTCACGGGGAACGAGCGCGACTCGTTCTTCTCGGAGGCGCCGACGCTGCCGATGTGCCCGAGCACCCCGGTCAGCCGCCGCTCCGGGAAAGCGTCGAGCGCGACGTCGACGCGCTCGCCCGGCGACAGGTTGTGGATCTCGGACTCCGGGACGCGCCCCTGGATCGCCATGCGCGTCAGGTCCGGAAGCGTGACGACCGTCGTGCCGCCCCAGACGGAGTCGCCGACCCGGACCTTGCGCCGCTCGCCCGTCCGGTCGAAGACGTCGCTGTGGACCGCCAGCCCCGGCGCGCGGGCGTTCACGGTGCACCAGGCGATCTTCTTCTCGGCCTCGGCGATCTGCCGATTCGCCTCCTCGAGGCGGATCGCCGCCAGGCGCACGGCGGCCTCGGCTTGCTGGACCGACACGCGCGACCTCTCCCCCACGAACTGCAGCTCCGCCCGTTCCCTCGCGGCCTCGTCCAGCTTCCGGCGGATGAGGTCCGGGTTGGTCCGCTGGACCAGCGCGGCGTGCCGCGCCCGGGCGAGCTGCAGGTCCGCGGCCGCCTGATCGCGCCGGGACTTCGCCGCCCGGAACTCCTCCTGCGAGATGTACCCCTTCTCGACGAACGGCGCGAGGCCCGCGAGCTTGTCCTCCGCCTCCTGGAGAAAGCGTTCTCTCTGCTCCAGGTCGTGCGCCGACTCGCGCGCGGTCAGCGGGGCGCCGGTGTTGACGAGCGCGGAGAGGTCTCGCTCCGAGGTTTCCGTGGAGAGCCGGGCAGCGCGGACCTCCGCGTTCGATTTCAGGCGCAGCGCCGCGAGCGCCAGCCGCGCCTGGTCCCCCTCGTTCGAAAGCTCGCGCGCCCGCGCGCGCGCCACGTCGCGCTCCTTCTGGAACGGGGCCGGGTCGAACTGGATGAGCCGATCCCCGGCCGCGACGAGCGTTCCCTCTTCGACGAGCGCGAGGATCTTCAGCTCGACGCCCGGAACGACCGCGCCGTAGGAGTCGGAGCGAGCCGCGTTCAACGTGCCGACCAGGGGAAC
>Ga0163162_10006481_pt1 | contig 11333 bp, 9 predicted proteins | sample S55metaG_FD_115310 | JGI IMG/M metagenome (GOLD analysis project Ga0163162, IMG submission 115310) | Switchgrass rhizosphere microbial communities from Kellogg Biological Station, Michigan, USA - S5-5 metaG | ecosystem: Host-associated > Plants > Roots > Rhizosphere > Soil | place: USA: Michigan...
AAAGCGCGCTCAGCCGGCGCTCGGTGCGGACCACCGACGCGAACTGCTTGATGACCTCGGGATCGCTCGTGTCCTGCTTCTGCGCGACGTGGCTCATGGTCAGATGCTGCTCGACGAGCCATACGATCAGTTCGCTGTCTTCCCGGCCGATCTCGTGTTCACGGCAGAACCGGCGGGCGTCGGCCATGCCGAGCACGGAATGGTCGCCGCCGCGGCCCTTGGCGATGTCGTGAAAGAGCGCCGCGACGTACAGCACCCACGGCCGCTCGAAGTTGCCGATCAGCTGGCTGCAGAACGGATATTCGTGCGCGTGCTCGGCGATCGCGAAGCGGCGCAGGTTGCGCAGCACCATCAGAATGTGCTGATCGACGGTGTAGACGTGATACAGATCATGCTGCATTTGTCCGACGATACGCCGGAAATTCAGCAGGTAACGCCCGAGCACGCTCGTCTGGTTCATGAGGCGCAGCGCGTGCGTGATGCCTTCCGGCTGCTTCAGGATTTCCATGAAGAGACGCCGGTTTTCCGGGTCGCGGCGCCAGTGGCGGTCCATCAGGTCGCGGGCGTTGTAGATCGCGCGCAGCGTGCGCGCCGAGAGTCCCTTCACGCCGCGCGTCTGTTCGTAGAGCAGGAAGGCTTCGAGAATCGCGTGCGGTTCGCGCTCGAACACGTCGTCGCGGGCGATTTCGAGCATGCCCTGTTTCTCGACGAAACGTCCCGAAATCACGCGCGTGATGCCGCTCGTCGATGGGAAAAGCTGCGCCTCGACGTTCTGGATCAGGATGGTCGCGAGCTGCGTCACCGCCTTGGCGGCCCAGTAGTAGCGGCGCATCAGCTGCTCGCTCGCGCGCTTGGCCGCGGTCGCCTTGAAGCCGAAGCTCTCGGCGAGCGGCGTCTGGAGGTCGAACACGAGGATGTCCTGGCGGCGTTTCGCGATCACGTGCAGGCGGGCGCGCATCGTCTTCAGGAAGCCTTCGTTGCGGCGCAGCTCGCGCGCTTCGCGCTCGGTGATGAGGCCGCGCGCGTCGAGTTCGCGCCAGCTGCTGCCGAAGCCCGCCGCACGCGAAATCCACAGGATCAGTTGCAGATCGCGCAGGCCGCCCGGGCTTTCCTTGATATTCGGTTCGAGGCTGTAAGGCGTGTCCTGAAATTTCGCGTGGCGCTGGCGCATTTCCAGGACCTTCGCCTGGAAGAACGAGCGCGGATCGAGGGTTTGCTGATAGCGCGAGGAGAATTCCTGGAAGAGCGGCGTGTCGCCGCAGATGCGCCGCGCCTCGAGGAGCGAGGTCAGCACGGTGATGTCGTTGCTCGCCTCGTGGATGCATTGCGACACCGAGCGCACGCTGCTGCCGATGTCGAGCCCGAGGTCCCACGCCATCCCGATGAAGCGCTCGATGCGCGCGTTGATCTGTGCTTCGCCCGAATCGGCGGGCATGTGATCGGGCAGCAGCACGAGGATGTCGACGTCGGAATAGGGCGCGAGCTCGCCGCGTCCGTAGCCGCCGACCGCGACGAGCGCGGCTGCCGGCGGCATGTCGCACGCGTCCCACGCGCCGGTGAGCGCGCAGTCGGTGGCGCGGGCGAGGGCGTGCATCAGCGAATCCACGTTCGATGCGCTCTGGAAGCGCTCGAGCAGGGCTGCTTTCGCCGACTTGTAGGAGGCTTTCAGCGATTCACAGGGCGGGGCGACGGCGGTGACGCTCATGGATGGAAATGGGCGGAAGCGGATCGGTTGGACGGAGAAAGGCGCTTGCTCGACTGCTGCGTTTCAGTTCGGCTCGGTTCAGCTCAGGGTGCGCCGGCAGCCGGCGGCGCGGGACGTGCGATGCAAACAGGGACTGCGTTCGACCGGGACTTCATTCGATCACTTCAGCGCTCGGGTGCGCTCGCGCAGAAGGATTCCGGTGCGTCATTCGGGTTCGGGCCTGAAGGGCTTCGTGCCATCGAGGGCTCCGTGCCGTCGACGCCGGAGGCCGCTCGGGCCCTTCGGTCAACGGCGCCCTCGTGTCACAGCGCGCTCACAGCCCGCTCATGCCGCCGTCACGCCGTGGCGGCGATCAGCTGCGACGGCGCCTGCGTGCCGGCCGACACCGTCAGCACGTCGTAGCCGGTCGGCGTGACGAGCACGGTGTGCTCCCATTGCGCCGACAGGCTGCGGTCGCGCGTCTTGACGGTCCACTGGTCGGGCATCGTGCGGATGTCGCGGCGCCCGGCGTTGATCATCGGCTCGACGGTGAAGATCATGCCCGCCTGCAGTTCGATGCCGGTGCCCGGGCGGCCGTAATGCAGGACCTGCGGCTCCTCGTGAAACACCTGGCCGATGCCGTGGCCGCAATATTCGCGCACGACGCTGTAGCCCTGCGACTCGGCGTGCTTCTGGATGGCGTGGCCGATGTCGCCGAGCCGCGCGCCGGGGCGTACCTGGTCGATGCCGAGCCACATGCAGTCGAAGGTGGTCTGAACAAGGCGCTTCGCCAGGATCGACCCTTCGCCGACGATGAACATCCGGCTCGTGTCGCCGAAATAGCCTTCCTTGATGACGGTGACGTCGATATTGAGCGCGTCGCCGCTCTTCAGCGCCTTGTCGCCCGGGATGCCGTGGCGGATCACGTCGTTGACCGAAATGCAGGTCGCCTTCGGATACGGCGGGTAGCCGGGCGGCTGATAGTTGAGCGGCGCGGGAACGGTGCCCTGTTCCTTCACCATGTACTCGTGACAGAGGCGGTCGAGTTCGCCGGTCGTCACGCCCGCCACGATATGAGGTGTGATGAAGTCGAGCACTTCGCTGGCGAGCCGGCAGGCGACGCGCATTTGCGCGATATCGTGTTCGTTTTTCAGCGTAATGGACATGACGTGGATCGAAAATTCGTGTAGGCAGCCGTGAGGCGCGAAAGCGGCATTATCGCACCTTAGGGCGGGCGCCGCACCCGGGCGGGGCTTGCGCCTGCCCGTTTTTCCGCGGCGTCCGGACGGGCGCCGGGGGCAAACGAAGGCGCTGGAAACGGCCGTGGCGCGCTGAACGGTCCCCCTTTTTCCGGCATTCCCCGAATTTCTCACTCAAACGGGCGACTTGAGTGGTGTAACTCGCGCGTGCTATACTCTTTGGCTAAGTCTAGTCCTACTTTGCGCTTGGTCAGCGGCAGACCTGTAGCGGGTCAGCAGCCGAGCTCACGAACTGCAAGAGCGGCAAGCGTGGCGCGCAAAGCCAGAAACCAGACTTGATTCGCAAGCCGGCGCACCCAGGGTGTCCGGCGTTCGATCCCGAATGAGCCAAATGAGGCGGGGAAGGGCGCTGGATGCGGCAGTCGGCTTAAGACCCAACCCTCGCGGAGAATTTTCATGGCAGTTACCATGCGTCAAATGCTGGAAGCCGGTGTCCACTTCGGTCACCAAACGCGCTTCTGGAACCCGAAGATGGCCCCGTATATCTTCGGTCATCGCAACAAGATTCACATCATCAACCTCGAAAAGACGCTGCCGCTCTATAACGACGCGCTGAAGTACGTGCGTCAACTGGCAGCCAATCGCGGCACGATCCTGTTCGTCGGCACGAAGCGCCAGTCGCGCGACACCATCGCCGAAGAAGCGCAGCGCGCCGGCATGCCGTTCGTGAACGCACGCTGGCTCGGCGGCATGCTGACCAACTTCAAGACGCTCAAGATTTCGATCAAGCGCCTGAAGGACATGGAAGCGTCGCTGGAATCGGGTGAAACCGAGCGCATGAGCAAGAAGGAAGCGCTCCTGTTCGAGCGCGAAATGCTCAAGCTGCAAAAGTCGATCGGCGGCGTGAAGGACATGGGCGGCATTCCGGACGCGATCTTCGTGATCGACGTCGGCTATCACAAGATTGCCGTCACGGAAGCCAAGAAGCTGGGCATTCCGGTCATCGCCGTGGTCGACACGAACCACTCGCCGGAAGGCATCGACTACGTGATCCCGGGTAACGACGACGCCAGCAAGGCCGTCATCCTGTACGCGCAAGGCGTGGCCGACGCGATCCTGGAAGGCCGTGCGAACGCGGTGAACGAAGTCGTCCAGGCCGCCCGCAACGGCGAAGGCGACGAGTTCGTCGAGGTCAACGCAGAGGCGTAAAGAGCCCCTGTGTCCGGCAAAAAAGGGGCTTCGCGAAAGGCCCCTTTTTTTTAGCCGGCCGGCCGCTGCGCCGCTGCCGCAGCGCGGGCGGTCCGGAAAGACGCGCAAAAGACGAACCGGCGGCAACCATATTCCTGCCGCGGGCTCAAACGCCGGCGGCACGTACCAAACAGACTCAAGGAGCGAATGATGGCGGCAATTACGGCAAGCATGGTGGCAGAACTGCGCGCGAAGACCGACGCGCCGATGATGGAATGCAAGAAGGCGCTGACGGAAGCCGACGGCGACCTCGCCCGCGCCGAAGAACTGCTGCGCGTGAAGCTCGGCAACAAGGCGAGCAAGGCTGCGTCGCGCGTGACGGCCGAAGGCATCGTCACGGCGCACATCGAAGGCGGCGTGGGCGCGCTCGTCGAACTGAACTGCGAAACCGACTTCGTCGCGAAGAACGACGACTTCCTCGCGTTCGGCAAGACCATCGCCGAAATCGTGGCGAAGCATCATCCGGCGGATGTCGCCGCGCTCGGCGCGCTGCCGCTCGAAAGCGCGACGGTCGATGCCGTGCGCCTCGCGCTCGTCGGCAAGATCGGCGAAAACCTGTCGATCCGCCGTTTCGTGCGCTTCGAAACGAGCAACAAGCTCGCCTCGTACCTGCATGGCACGCGCATCGGCGTGCTGGTCGAGTTCACGGGCACGGACGAGCAGGTCGGCAAGGATGTCGCGATGCACGTCGCGGCCATGAAGCCGGTCTCGCTGTCGTCGAACGACGTGCCGGCCGACCTGATCGCGAAGGAACGCAGCATCGCCGAGCAGAAAGCCGCCGAATCGGGCAAGCCGGCTGAAATCGTCGCGAAGATGGTCGACGGCAGCGTGCAGAAATATCTGAAGGAAGTGTCGCTGCTCAACCAGCCGTTCGTTAAGAACGACAAGCAGACGATCGAGCAGATGCTGAAGGCAGCCGGCGCGTCGGTGCAGAAGTTCGCGTTGTTCGTGGTCGGCGAGGGCATCGAGAAGCGTCAGGACGATTTCGCAGCCGAAGTGGCCGCGCAAGTCGCCGCAGCGAAGCAGGGCTAAGCCCGCAGCGGGCGCCGCGCCGGGTCGAAAGGCGCCGCGCCCGCGGAAAAAAGCAGCACCAGCAGCAGGAAACAACCGCCGCGGGACGTTCGTTTCGCGGCTCTCAGGCAGGCAAATCGGCCTCGCGGGAGAGCCAGGGTTAACCCTTTATTTCTCCCCGGTGCTTCAATTTGGCACGCTTGCCCGAAATATCGTTTCACCCCTACAGTTCTACGTTGTTGCAACCTCCCTCGGCGCGAAACGGAAACTTCTATGCCCACAGCCTACAAACGCGTACTCCTCAAACTCTCCGGCGAAGCCCTGATGGGCGACGATGCGTTCGGCATCAATCGCGCGACCATCGAAAGGATGGTGGCGGACGTCGCGGAAGTGGTGCGCCTGGGCACCCAGCTCGCGGTCGTGATCGGCGGCGGTAACATCTTCCGGGGCGTGGCGGGCGGCGCGGCCGGCATGGACCGTGCGACGGCCGACTACATGGGCATGCTCGCCACGATGATGAACGCGCTCGCGCTGCAGGACGCCATGCGCCACGCGGGCATCGAGGCGCGCGTGCAGTCGGCGCTGCGCATGGACCAGGTCGTCGAGCCGTATATCCGGCCGCGCGCGATCCGTCAGCTTGAGGAAGGCAAGGTTGTGATTTTCGCGGCCGGCACGGGCAACCCGTTCTTCACCACCGATACGGCCGCTGCGCTGCGCGGCTCGGAAATCGGCGCGGAAGTGGTGCTGAAGGCGACCAAGGTCGACGGCGTGTATTCGGCGGACCCGAAGAAGGACCCGGATGCCACGCGCTACAGCACGATCAGCTTCGACGAGGCGATCGGCCGCAATCTGCAGGTGATGGACGCGACGGCTTTCGCGCTGTGCCGCGACCAGAAGCTGCCGATCCGCGTCTTTTCGATCAACAAGCCGGGCGCGCTCAAGCGCATCGTTCAAGGCGACGACGAAGGTACGCTCGTCCACGTGTAAACTCTCGCGGTAACGGGCGCGGCGCGGCTCGAAGGCCGGCGCCGGGTGCGCCCCTATCGCCAGTAACCCAAGGTTCGGAGGTTCAAATGAGTGTGGCTGACATTAAAAAGGGCGTCGACCAGAAGATGCAGCGGTCGATCGAGGCGTTCAAGGCTGATCTGGCCAAGATCCGCACGGGTCGCGCCCATACCGGCTTGCTCGACCATATCCAGGTCGATTATTACGGCTCGAACGTGCCCATTTCGCAGGTCGCGAACATGACGCTCGTCGACGCGCGCACGATCGGCGTGCAGCCGTGGGAAAAGAAGATGGTGGGGGTCATCGAGAAGGCGATCCGCGAGTCCGACCTCGGCCTGAATCCCGCGACGCAGGGCGACCTGATCCGCGTGCCGATGCCCGCGCTCACCGAAGAGCGCCGCCGCGAGCTGACGAAGGTCGTGAAGAGCGAAGGCGAGACGGCCAAGATCGCCGTGCGCAACCTGCGCCGCGACGCCAACGAGCAACTGAAGAAGCTCGTGAAGGACAAGGAAATCTCCGAGGACGACGAGCGCCGCGCAAGCGACGACGTCCAGAAGTTCACCGACAAATTCGTCGCGGAAATCGACAGGCTGGTTCAGTCGAAAGAAGCCGAAATCATGACGGTTTGAGGCCGATTCCGGTCTTGCCAGCCTTGCTGGCGCTTGATTCCGTCGATAATAAGACTCAGCGGCCATGACCTATACCAGCTCAACCGTTCGCGTGCCCGATGTCGCCGCTGTGCCGCGTCATATCGCGATCATCATGGACGGCAACGGCCGTTGGGCGACGCAGCGGCGCCTGCCGCGCGTCGCGGGACATTCGCGCGGTGTCGATGCGGTGCGCGCGACGGTCGAAAGCTGCGCGCGCCGCGGCGTCCAGTACCTGACGCTCTTTGCTTTCAGTTCCGAAAACTGGCGCCGCCCGACCGAGGAAGTCTCGTTTCTCATGCGCCTGTTCGTCACGGCGCTGGAGCGCGAAGTCGGCAAGCTGCATGCGAACGGCATCCGGCTGCGCGTCGTCGGCGACATTTCGATGTTCGACGACCGCATCCGCGCCCTGATTCAGCGCGCGGAGACGAAAACCGCGCGCAACACGAGGCTCACGCTGACCATCGCGGCCAACTACGGCGGCCGCTGGGACATCATGCAAGCAACCCGTAAGCTCGCCGAGCAGTCGGCGGTGGAGGGGCAGGCGGTTCTCGTGGACGAGGAATCGTTCGCGCAGCACCTCGCCATGGCTTACGCGCCGGAGCCGGATCTCTTCATTCGCACGGGCGGCGAGCAGCGCATCAGCAACTTCCTGCTGTGGCAGCTCGCCTACACCGAGTTCTATTTCACCGATACCTACTGGCCGGATTTCGACGCCGATGCGCTCGGCCGGGCGATCGAGTCGTACGGCGAGCGCGAGCGGCGGTTCGGGCGCACGAGCGCGCAGCTCGAGCCGCAATCGCAGAAGGCCGACACCTTTTCATGCTAAAGACCCGTGTCATCACGGCAGTCGTTCTGCTGGCGGTGCTGCTGCCGATCACGCTGTTCGCGCCGGTCGGCGCGTTTGGGGCGCTGATCGCGTTTGTGGTCGTTTTTGCCGCCTGGGAATGGGCGCGCCTCCTGAAAATGGGCGGGGCCGGCCCGGTCGTCTATGCGCTGATTGCCGCGCTGGCGCTGGTTTCGAGCACCTATCTGGGCGTCGCGCCGAAAGGGCTTTTTCAGATGGCCGTGATTTTCTGGGTGCTGGCCGGGCCATTTGCGCTCCTGCGCAAGCCCGTGCTGTCGGCCGGCGCATGGCGGATTTTCCTGCTTTTCGCGGGCATCGTCGTGTTCGTGGCCTGCTGGCACGCGCTCGTCGCGGCCCGGACGATCGGCGTGGCTTTCGTGCTATCGCTTTTACTAGTCGTCTGGCTCGCCGACATAGGCGCATACTTCGCCGGAAAAGCTTTCGGACGCCACAAGCTCGCGCTTTCGATCAGTCCCGGCAAGACTTGGGAAGGCGCCATCGGCGGCTGGCTCGCGGTGATGGTGATCGGTTCGATCGCCGCTGCAACAAGCATTTTCGCGCCGACGCTGTTCACGGCATTCGTCCAACAACTCGGCTGGATCAAGGCGCTTTTCGCGCTGACCGTGCTGGTCGCGTTCAGCGTGGTCGGCGATCTGTTCGAGTCGCTCTTGAAGCGCCAGGCCGGCGTCAAGGATTCGAGCGGTCTGCTGCCGGGCCACGGCGGCGTTCTGGACCGCATCGACGCACTGTTGCCTGTACTGCCGATCGCACTCCTCGTCGTCGGCTAAAGAAGGATTTATGCAAAAACGTCTGACTTTGCTCGGCTCCACGGGCTCGATCGGCGAAAGCACGCTCGACGTCGTGGCGCGGCACCCCGACCGGTTCTCGGTCCACGCGCTCACCGCTCATCGCAACGGCGACAAGCTCGTCGCCCAGTGCCTGCGCTTTCAGCCCGACGTGGCGGTCGTAGGCGACGCCGACACGGCGGCGAAAGTGGCCGCCGAACTGCGCGCCGCCGGCTGCAGGACCGAGGTGCACCATGGCCCGGCGGCGCTCGTCGATGCCGCTTCGTCGGCCGGGTGCGACACGGTCGTCGCGGCGATCGTCGGCGCAGCCGGGCTCGCGCCTACGCTTGCCGCCGCGCGCATGGGCAAGCGCATTCTGCTTGCCAACAAGGAAGCGCTCGTGATGTCGGGGCAGATTTTCATCGACGCCGTGCGCGACAACGGCGCCGTGCTCCTGCCCGTCGACAGCGAGCACAATGCCGTGTTCCAGTGCTTGCCGCGCGAGGCGGCGCTGCACGGCGGGGTGTCGAAGATCATCCTGACCGCCTCGGGCGGGCCGTTTCGCACGCGCGAGCCGTCCACGCTCGTCGACGTCACGCCCGACGAGGCCTGCAAGCACCCGAACTGGGCGATGGGCCGCAAGATTTCCGTCGATTCCGCGACGATGATGAACAAGGGCCTGGAAGTGATCGAAGCGCACTGGCTCTTCGATCTGCCGGGCTCGCGCATCGAGGTGCTGATTCATCCGCAGAGCGTGATCCATTCGATGGTGTCCTACGCCGACGGCTCGGTGCTCGCACAGCTCGGCAATCCCGACATGCGCACGCCGATCGCCCACGCGCTCGCGTTTCCGGACCGCGTGAATTCGGGCGTCGCCCAGCTGGATCTCGCGCAGGTCGCCACGCTCACGTTCGAAAAGCCCGATTTTCAGCGCTTTCCGTGCCTCGCGCTTGCGATCCGGGCGCTGGAGGCGGGCGGCATCGCGAGCGCGGCGCTCAACGCCGCGAACGAAGTCGCCGTCGAAGCGTTTCTTGCGCGCCGCATCGGCTTCATGGCGATCGGCGAGGTGGTGGAGAGCGTCTTGAACGCGCTGCCGGTGACGAGCGCCGCCACGCTCGACGACGTGCTCGCCGCCGACGCCGAGGCGCGCCGCCTTGCGTCCCGCTTCGCTTCCAGCTTCGCCGGCACGCCGGCAGCAGGCGCGCCGAGCGCCGAGCGCATAGCGCATTGAGGCCGTCATGAACTTCCTGACCGAAATCGTTGCCTTCGTCGTCGCGATAGGCGTTCTCGTCGTTGTCCACGAATTCGGCCATTACAGCGTCGCGCGGATGTGCGGCGTGAAAGTCCTGCGCTTTTCCGTTGGCTTCGGCAAGCCGCTCGTGCGCTGGGTGAGCAAGAAGACCGGCGTCGAGTGGACCATTGCCGCGCTGCCCCTCGGCGGCTACGTGAAGATGCTCGACGAGCGCGAAGCCGACTCGAGTATCCCGCCCGAAGACCTGCCGCTCGCGTTCAACCGGCAATCGGTGTGGAAGCGCATCGCAATCGTCGCGGCGGGACCGGCGGCGAACTTCATTCTGGCGATCGTGCTTTTTTCGGCGGTGTTCGCGGGCGGCGTCACGGAGCCCGCGGCGATCGTCTCCGCGCCCGCGCCCGATACCGCCGCGGCCCAGGCGGGCTTCGAGGGCGGCGAAACGATCGTGTCGATGCGCGATGCGCAAAGCGGCGGCGACTCGCACCCGATCCGCTCCTGGTCCGACCTGCGCTGGAAGATGCTCGATGCGTCGTTCGACCATCGCCGCGTGGTGCTCACGGCGAAGACGCCGGAAGGCACGTTCGACTTCCCGGTCGACGTGGCCGGCATCAGCGATCCGGACGCCGAACAGGATTTCATGGACAAGCTCGGCTTCATGCCGGGCGGCGGCACGCTCTCGGTGGCGGGCGTGGAAGCGGGCAGCGCGGCGCAAAAGAGCGGCCTCGCGGCAGGCGACACGCTGCGCGCGATCGACGGCCGTCCGATCGACAACGCGAACAACTTCATCGACTACGTGAAGGCGCATGCGGGCAAGCCGATCACGCTGACGATCGAGCGCGGCGGCGAAGCGCGCACCGTGCAGGTCGTGCCCGACGTGAAGCGAGACACGCAGACGGGCCACGACGTGGGCCGTATCGGCGCGGCGCTCGCGAACCAGCTGCCGAGCGTCGACGTGCGCTATGGTCCGATCGAAAGCGTGCGGCTCGGCGTGAACCGCACGTGGGACATCAGCGTGTATTCGCTGCGCATGTTCGGACGGATGATCGTCGGCGAGGCGTCGCTCAAGAATCTCTCCGGCCCGGTCACCATCGCGGACTACGCAGGCAAGAGCGCGCGGCTCGGATTGACCGCTTTCGTCTCGTTTCTCGCACTCGTGAGCATCAGTCTCGGCGTGTTGAACTTGTTACCGATTCCGGTTTTGGACGGTGGGCATCTGTTATATTATTTGGTTGAAGCCGTTACTGGCAAAGCGGTATCAGATCGCTGGCAGCTGGTTCTGCAACGGGCGGGCCTCGTTTGCATCGTCGCTCTGTCGATGATTGCGTTGTTCAACGATCTGGCTCGCCTGATCCGTTTTTGATCCATTTCACAATTTCTGGCGGCGTCCCATGAGCGACCGCCGGAACTGATGCAGCTTTACACACTGGGGAAGCACGTTGTTCAAACCTCATCGCTTTGTTCCTAAGACGGCTGTGGCCGCGGCACTGGCCGCAACCGGCATGGCGGCACACGCGACCGCGCCTTTCGCCGTGCAGGATATCCGCATCAACGGTCGTCAGCGTATCGAGCCGGGTTCGTTCTTCGCCTACCTGCCGATCAAGCAAGGCGACACGTTCACCGACGACAAGGCATCCGAAGCGATTCGCGCCCTTTAT
>Ga0163162_10006482_pt1 | contig 11331 bp, 10 predicted proteins | sample S55metaG_FD_115310 | JGI IMG/M metagenome (GOLD analysis project Ga0163162, IMG submission 115310) | Switchgrass rhizosphere microbial communities from Kellogg Biological Station, Michigan, USA - S5-5 metaG | ecosystem: Host-associated > Plants > Roots > Rhizosphere > Soil | place: USA...
ACCTTCTGAACCGAGATCATCTGCCAGCCCCGCATCTGGCGATTTCGTGCCGGGTTCCTACGTCAGACATTCAAAGTATGGCCGTGGTCTGGTATTGAGGCGTGAAGGCGCGGGTGAATCGACGAAGTTGACTGTGAGCTTTCCCGGCTACGGACAAAAGAAACTGGTTGAAAAGTACGCGAATTTGGAAAAAGCGTAGCACAGACTTCAGTCTGTGCTGCTAAAGCCTGTGCTACGTTCAATCCGAAATTTCACAGACTGAAGTCTGTGCCACTCCTAACTCGCCGTTAGTTCCGCAACGAGGTCGTTCGCTCCGAACACTTTCTTCAGCACTTCCAACATGCCTCGCGAGTCAACTGAGATCGCTCGATTCACCGATTCGTCGTACATGAAATCGCCGACCAGCGACTGGATGTTGCCGTCGAAGATCAGACCGACGAGTTCACCATTTTTGTTGATGGTGGGTGAACCGGAGTTTCCACCAATGATGTCATTGGTCGAAACGAAATTGAACGGGGTCTTCAGGTCAATAGATGATTTCTTCTCCAACCAGCGAGGAGGCAGGTTGTAGGGAAACTCCTGCTTGAATGAGTCAGCGCGCGCGTAGAGACCTCCCAACGTCGTATACGGAGTCACCTTCTTATCATTTTCTGTGTAGCCCTGAACTGCGCCGTACGACAGTCGCAACGTGAAGGTCGCATCCGGATAGAGTTTGGTTCCCTCCGTGTCAAACAACGCTCGAGCGATTTTTCCGTAGTTCGTACGCTCAACTCCTGTCACTTCACTTTCATAGCGCTTTCTCGCTTCGCGGGCTTTCGCGTCGACCAATCGCGCAACAACGATCATTGGATCGGTTGACGCGGCGATTGCTTCGCGACCACCCTTGGCGACTTCTTTACGATATTCAACATCAGCGAGCTTAGTTCCTTCGATCAATTCATTTGCTCGTGCCTCAGGAGTCTTCCCGTCGAGCACTTGCTTAACGAGCGCGTTATCCGCGCCGAGAAGTTCAACCATGAAGCCGAGCGAATCAGCCAGTTTGAGTTTCTCAAAATCTTTGTGAATCGGAGCCGGCGAGTAAAGACCAAGCTCCAGAGAGGCGCGACGAGCATCCGTGTATTCGGGTAAGCGCTCAGCGTTTGGCTTCGCACTTTCATCTGCCAGTCTTACGAGAGCGCGCGCAAATCCAAACAGTACCGTGTTGAAGCCCCCAGACTGATCGAAGATTCTTCGGTCACGAATGTAACCTGGATAGCTTGCATGGGCTCTCGCGATCTGATCCCAGGCATCGCCGTATTTTTTCTGCCGCTCAGGATCCGCCGCGATCGATTGTCGCAACGCAGCTTCCTGCTTCATCTTCCGAGCCATCAAAGAAGAATCTTTAAGTCCGGCGATTTGTCCGCGGTAAACCTTCAAACTGTTCTGGACGCTGTTTAGTTCGTTCTGTGCCTGCCGCGTCTGTTCCTCACCCATCGCCATGTAGTTTTTCAACATAGCTTCACGACGTTCCAACATGCGAAGAATGATCGGAATGCTGGTGTCGCGTAGTTGCTGAAGATGAGCGACGGTGTCGAGACGTGAAGTCGAACCAGGATTACCGGTTACAAAAACCGGATCTCCCTCTTTGGTTCCCGTTGTCGAGAATTTGAAATAACTACCGGGATGAACTGGTTGGTCGTTTTCATAAACTCGAACCAATGACATGTCGATATTGAATCGCGGAAAGTTGAAGTTGTCCGGATCCCCACCGAAGAATGCAGCTTGAAACTCCGGTACAAAAACGAGACGAACGTCTGTGTACTTTTTGTATCGATAAAGGTTGTACAGTCCACCTTGATAAAGAGTCACTACGTCAGAACGTAGACCAGTTGCCTTGGTCGACTCACTCTCAATCGCAGAGATTTCAGCTCGACGCGCTGCAAAAGCTTCGGCATCAGTAGCGCCAGCCTTCACCGCTCCATTGACGCGACTAGTCACGTCCTCAATGCTCATGAGGATATTCACTTCAAGACTGGGCGCTTTAATTTCTTCAGCGCGCGTCCTGGCAAGAAAGCCTTCCTTCGCCAAATCTTTTTCCGGCGTACTCACTTCATTAACAACATCCTCAACGATGTGGTAGTTGGTCAGTACCAGGCCGTTTGGTGAGACAAAAGATCCTGAACCGTTTGGAAATCTGACTGAGGCCAGCTGAAGTTTTTTAAGCCAGTCGTCGGTGACTTCAAATCCATACTTCTTTTTGATCTCGGCGCGGGGAACGTTGTTGAAGGTCCACATCCCTTCGTCAGCAAGAGCCGTAATATGAATTGTTTGGAAAGTGAAGAACGAAAGCAGAAGAACAGACAAAAGTTTTCTTGATTTCATTAGTATCCTCTTAAACAAAGTAGCGGGAGAAAAAATTAGAGCGCCTGGCCGGAAAAATCGATGCCTAAGCAGTAGAAACGTAAACTCGGCAGGTGGGAATAGTCAAATTGCTGATTGCCGATTTCTGATTGCTGATTGGGGTTGGTTACTTCAGAGTTTTGTATTGTCCGACTTCGCGGGCTGTTGGTTGGTTGTTTGTGTTTGGGATTTTGCGGTCACTCTGCTACCACACTGTCTGCACACATAAATCTCGGATTGTTGTGCAGTGGGTACAAGCCACAGACAACCGCAAGACGGACAAAGAATCGTTGATCCTAAAAGCCATTCATTGAACCGGATCTGTTTCTCCACCCTCATTTCAAACACCCCCTTTAGCCCGTACTCCGTGACGTTTGAACTATCTAAACGACAAACAAGGCGAATGTTTCAACAAATTGTCGCGGTTATTTGTGCCACGGAACTAAAATTAGGAAGTCCGGTTGACTGAGAAGAAATTGAGTTTGACAATCACGCAATGCCCACACGACACCAGCGACTTCCACGTATAACCAGCTTCGCTAGAGCAGTTCTCGGAGAGTGGCGAAAACTTAAGCTTCCAATCAAACAAGGCTCAATAGTCGTGGCAGTTTCAGGGGGCGCCGATTCTACGGCGCTCCTGCTTGCGTTAGAGGAGTTAACCAGGTGGAGAAAACTCGACCTCATCATCTATGTTGCGCATCTTGACCACGGCATTCGGGAAGCGAGCCGGAAAGATGCAAAGGCAGTCTCGGAGATGGCCAGGAAACTCGGGTTGGTGTCCGTCATTGGGCGGGCAAAAGTCGCGGAACGCGCTCGCGAAAACTCAGAAAACCTCGAACAGGCGGCGCGCAAGGCACGCTACGATTTCCTCGAGAGAACTGCTAAAAAACGAAAAGCTCAGTTCGTCTTAACCGGACACACCATGGACGATCAGGCCGAGACGATGCTCCTGCGCTTGATGCGGGGAAGTTCAGGTGTCGGCCTTGCAGGAATGGAGGCGGTGCGTCCCATCAACAAAGATTCCAAGGTCTCACTTGTTCGTCCGCTACTTTGGGCGCGTAGGAGCCAAACCGAAGAATATTGCCATCAACGCAAAATCAATTATCTGCATGACGAAATGAACGATGATGAGGGTTTTGCCCGAGTGAAAGTCCGTAAGCAACTCCTTCCCATGATGCAGACTTTCAACCGGAAGGTCGTTGAAGCGTTGTCGCGGACGGCCACCCTTCTCCGGGAGGACGGTAATGTGCTTCTCGATAAATCAGATGCGCTCCTCGAAAAAGCATCGAACAACGAGACCGAAAAGCGAACCGAAGTGCCTCCCTTAAACGTACACGTTCTTTCCGGCTCACCACCAGCTTTGCGACGGCGAGCGCTCAGGCAGTGGATTTCCAAGGGGCGCGGCGGAAATACGAGACGGCTTGAAATGGTTCACTTATTGGCCGTCGAACGGTTGTTGGAGGGAAGTGCCGGCGGGCGGGTAGTAGAGCTACCGAGTGGGTCGCGCGTGAGGCGAAAGCGCAGCTGGCTGGAGTTCGAAAATGAAAACGATTGAAAAAGAGCCCTTCAATCTTTATAGTCAAAAGGTCAGTGTTCCGATGTGCTTCAGCCTGTCGGGAACATCCAGAAATCGCAAGAGCGGTCTCGCCAGACTGAAGCACATCGGACATCAACTTTTGCGCAACCGTATTTTTGTTGAAGGCATCGTACTTTCGATGATTTTTGGTTAAAAATGGCTCAGTTCCGGTTCGCAATCAGCGAGACCGGGCAGCGACAAAGGACACCGGGATCAGGTATTATCGGCGTCGGAGGCTTTAATGAATTTGAGTTCTACTGCAAGACAGATCGTATTTTGGCTCCTGATTATCGCAGGGGCACTTTTGCTCTATAAACTGGTCAACCCACGTGGAAGTAGTTACGAGAACGTAGACCTGACCAGAATGGATCAGATGATCCAGAGCGGCAATCTTAAACAACTCACCGTAAAACAGGCTGAAACGGTAGCAATAGACGTTAATAACAAAGAGTACCGAGCGGCGTTGTCGAATGAGCAAACGAAGAACGACCTGCTCAAAACGGCTCGTGAGGTTGTTAATGGCAAACCGCGTGTAGCAAAGGTCGAAGAGGAATCCGGCAGTAGTTACATTTGGCCCATGCTCATTACCTGGGCACCACTGTTATTCATTATCGCAATCTGGATTTTCATGTTGCGCCAAATGCAATCAGGCGGCAACAAGGCGTTATCGTTTGGGAAGTCCCGCGCCAAGCTCCTCAATAACCAACAAAAGCGAGTGACTTTTAAGGACGTCGCCGGTGTTGAGGAAGCCAAGGAAGAACTTCAGGAAATTATTGAGTTCCTGAAAGAACCACAAAAGTTTCAGAAGCTGGGCGGTCGAATTCCTAAGGGCGTCTTGATGATGGGCCCCCCGGGAACTGGTAAGACACTTCTGGCGCGAGCGATTGCCGGCGAGGCTAATGTTCCTTTCTTCTCAATTTCAGGTTCTGACTTTGTCGAGATGTTTGTAGGTGTCGGCGCCTCCCGTGTTCGCGATCTGTTTGAGCAAGGGAAGAAGAATGCGCCGTGCATCATCTTTATCGATGAGATCGACGCAGTCGGCCGTCATCGGGGTGCTGGTCTCGGCGGCGGACACGATGAGCGCGAACAGACATTGAACCAGTTGCTCGTCGAGATGGATGGGTTTGAATCAAACGACGGTGTGATTTTGATCGCATCGACAAACCGTCCCGATGTTTTAGATCCGGCGTTGTTGCGCCCAGGTCGTTTTGATCGGCGTGTAGTTGTTTCGCGTCCGGACGTCCGAGGACGAGAAGGCATATTGAAAGTTCACACCCGCAAGATTCCGCTGGGTGAAGATGTGGACATATCAGTGATCGCGCGTGGTACACCCGGATTCACCGGAGCTGATCTTGCCAACCTGGTTAACGAAGCTGCACTAAATGCCGCGCGTTATAACAAGAAGTTGGTTGCCATGGGTGACTTTGAACTCGCCAAAGACAAAGTGCTCATGGGTGCCGAGCGGAAGAGCATGGTGATTTCAAACGAAGAGAAACGCGTCACTGCTTACCACGAGGCAGGACATACGTTGGTCGGGCTGAAAGTGCCAAACGCTGATCCGGTTCACAAGGTAACCATCATTCCACGCGGTATGGCACTGGGTGTTACTCAGCAACTTCCTGAGGGCGATAGACACAACTATAGCCAGGAATACTTGCTGGGTCAGATCGCAATCCTGATGGGCGGACGTATCGCTGAGGAAACCTTCCTGGGCAGCATTACCACCGGAGCATCGAACGACATCGAGCGTGCTACCGAGTTGGCGCGTGCAATGGTTTGTGAATACGGTATGTCTGAGATGGGACCGCTGACCTTCGGTAAGAAGGAAGAGCAAATCTTTCTTGGACGCGAGATTGCGCAACATCGTGATTTCTCTGAAGACACTGCCATCAAGATCGATCAGCAGGTAAAGAAGATCGTCACGGTTCAGTTCGAACGAGCGAAAGGGATCATCGAAGAGAACCACGACACTATGGTTCGACTTGCTGAATGCCTGCTCGAGCGCGAGTCGCTTGATGGTGTGGAGATTCGAAGAATTGTGGCAGGCTTGCCGCTAGACGACACGACTCCGTTATCTGACGGAGGCGACGAGGATAGGCCGCAGTTGAAGGAACCATCACCCAAGCCGCTTAAGCCAATCCTGCCGCCAATCACCGGCGGTAATCCGGCGCCGGCCTAACGGCACCGCATTCAAGGAACTTCAAAAGGGAACGGTTAATTCCGTTCCCTTTTTGTTTTTGGAGGATCGTTTATTATCGGTTCATGCTGAAAGGCTGGAGAATCAAAGATCGAACACTACCAATCGGTGAACGCACACTTGTGATGGGCGTTCTCAACGTTACCCCTGATAGTTTCAGCGATGGTGGCCGCTTTTTCTCTTTTGACCAGGCACTCGAGCATGCAACACAAATGATCAGCGATGGTGCTGACATTATTGACGTGGGTGGAGAATCGACTCGCCCAGGGAGCGGCGAACCCGTCCCAGCCGAAGAGGAGATCGATCGCGTTGTCCCCGTTATTAAGGCTGTGTCTGAATCTTCCGACATTCCGATCTCGGTCGATACAACCAAATCAGAAGTCGCCAGGGCCGCTTTGGAAGCAGGCGCTGATATTGTCAACGACATCTCTGCGCTTCGTTTTGATTTTTATGTCGCCGATGCAGTGGCCAAAGCAGGGGCTGGCCTTGTCCTAATGCATTCACGTGGAACACCAGCAACAATGCATCGACTCCCGCCAGTTGCAGATATCTTTCACGAAGTCACAACAAACCTCGGAGCGAGTCTGAAAATGGCTCAGCGACGTGGAGTACAACGGGAGTCGATTGCGATTGATCCGGGAATCGGTTTTGGAAAGAGTCAGGAACAGAACCTCGAGTTGATTGCCAAACTTGATCGCATCGCAGAGGCATTTCCTAACTTGCCAATTCTGATCGGTACTTCAAGAAAATCGTTTATCGGTCGAATACTGGCAGACGAAGGCGGCACGCCGGCTCCGCCTGATCATAGATCCCAAGGGACGATGGCCTCTGTTGCCGCAGCCATCCTTAAGGGTGCAAACAGTGTGCGCGTTCACGACGTGAAAAAAACTGTAGAGTTTGTTCGCGTACTGGATGCGATCAAGCACTTCTAGAATTTGTTCTTTACTTCAGCGTGTCGATCGATGTCCGATATGCTTTTGCAAGTCGGCCGGCCAAGGAGTTTTCAGTTTATGAATCATTCTCCGACAAGCTAAAGCATATCGGACAGACTTCAACTTGCCTATGTTAAGTTCGTAAGAGAGAATCCTTTTTCTGAATCAAGCTTGAATCTTCCGAACATTCCAGACTAGTCGATGAAAAAAGTATTTCAGTTGAAAACCCTGCGTGTGTCGGCGCTGGGGATCATGCTTCTGTTCGTATCCGGATTTGCGGAGTGCTATAAGCCGGTTACTAAGAATCAACTCCCTGCTCGCATCAAGACCGTCGCGGTTCCGGCATTTCAACTGGAGAGCCAGGCGCTGCGTTACAAGATTGGTTCACGTTTTACCGACGCAGTGATGCACGAACTCGTACATCGCGGTCGCGGTTTGCGTGTTCAGTCAGATCGCGAGGGAGCAGACGCAGTTATCGAGGGCGTCATTCGAAATTTCCGCTTCGGTGGTGTACTGCTGGATGACAAAGGCCGAGCCCGCATTTTTGAAGTGACAATTACAGCCGCCGTTACCGTCAGGGACCAAACCGAGAACCGTGTACTCTACGACAACCAGAATTTTGAGTTCCGTGGCGAATATGAATTTGCGAGTGACCCACGAAGTTTCTTCAACGAAGAGGATCCTGCCGTCTTGAGAATGGCACGCAGTTTTGCCGAGAGCATAGTCTCAACACTCATTAATGCAGTTGAAATAGGAAAATGAAAACATTAACTCGCGATCAGCTCGAGCGGACAGTTCGCGAAGGTGTCGAGCCTCTCTATTTGTTACTGGGAAGCGAAAGCTACCTGCGTGGAAAGGCTGCTCAATTGATTGCCGACGCCGCGTTAAATGAAACTCTTCTACGGGAGTTTAATGAGTCCAGTTTTAGCCTGATCAGCGATGCCGTCCAATCGGCTGTAGCGGCAGCCGAACAGCTGCCGATGATGTCTAACAAGCGGGTTATAAAGGTGAGGGACTTTGCGAAGCTCCGTGAAGCGGATGAACAAGTATTGATCGCTTACCTCAACAACCCTTCACCTTCCACTGTGATGATCTTTGCTGCCGATGATCTAGACAAACGAAAGGGAGCATCGAAAGTACTTCTGGACCGTTGTGTAGTTGTCGACTTCTCACCCATCAAAGATTCAGAAGCCAAGACCTGGAGCAAAAACCACCTTAAAGAATTGAAAGTAACTGCGGATGACCAGGTGCTCAATGAAATTGTTCGACTTGTCGGTACCGATGTTCAGACACTTTCAACGGAACTGGATAAACTGGCTGCGGCCGCGATCGACAGCAAGAAGATCTCTTTGGAACTGGTTGATGATTTGATCGGGCGGTCACGCGAATTGTCGAACTTCGAACTCGGCGATCATCTGCTCGGCAACAATCGCAAACGTGCTTTAGAGACTCTCTTCCGTTTACTCGACGATGGCGCCGAACCGGTCATGCTTGTTGGACTCCTTGCCAGTAACTATCACAAGCTCGCCCTAGGCAAATACCTGCTTGCTCGGGGAGGTCGCGATGAAGTATTTCGAAATGTTTCGATGCCGCCATTCAAACGCGACAGCTACATTTCTTCTTTGCAACGAGCAGACACCGCCAAGATCGAGCGTAGCATTCAACGTATAGCCGCCACAGATCTCGCCATCAAAACATCGCAAGCAACGCCCCGACTCCAGCTCGAGTTGTTGGTGTATGAATTGGCAAGCTAAGCCTCTCTCCAATCCTTCAAGTCAGGTTCGACAAACTCTTCGCGGGCCCGTTCAGAGAACAGCAAGTCGCGCGAGTAATAATCCAAAGCCAAATCTGCATTACCGAAACGTTCGATAACCTGGTTACATTGCTCCACCACTCTCATATCTGGAGGCACGGTACTCATTGCCTGCGCGACGAACTGAAACCAGAAGACAGTGATCGTTTCGTTGTACTTCCTTCTATCAACCTGGTGATGATCAACAAAACGAAGAAGGGCCTCTCGCATCTTGTCGATAGCCTGCTCCAACGTCAGTTCGCGCAAGTAAACAACGGCGACTGTGAGGTGGTGCTGATGTTTGAACGCGGACTTATCAGTTGTGCACGACTCAAAACCACGGACCACGTCGTCGATTTGAGCTTCAGTTTGATAGGTAGACATAACTTCTCCAAACAATAAAAAACGAGGCGAGTCGCTATCGACCCGCCTCGTAGTTCTTGAAGTCTGTTCCCGCGCTATTTACCGGTCTGGTTCGCCTGCACGGTCAATCTCGATTTGTAACGAGCAGCGGCGTTGGCGTGCAACACGCCCTTTTGAACTGACTTATCAATGACTGAAATTGCTTCCGGCAAAATCTGGTCAACCTGCTGCTTTTCGCCCGATTCGAGGGCGCTTCGGAGCTTCTTGATGTAGGTTCTTACCTTAGTGCGGTGACCGCGATTAATATCGCGTCGCTTCTCATTTTGTCGCACGCGCTTCTCAGCTGATTTATGATTAGGCATTAAATCTCTCCAAAACCTTAGAAAAACTCTCTTGAAATCCTGTTGCAGGTGGGCACAGACTCCAGTTTAGCCCATGAAGCAAGTGACGGAGTATAGGGATCGGGAATTGGAGTGTCAAGCAAAGGTAAGGCGTGAGTCTCACTTTGTAATAAGACTACTTGAACCGTAAGACGCAGAAAATTGCTCCGGTAAAAGCCTACTCCCACAGTAAAGATACGATAGATAAATTTCCACTATCGCGATGCTGACAGTTTGTTTGACACGCTAGTTACGGCTGTAGTAGCGTCAATCGCATCCTGATGCAAATGCAACAAATCTCGCCACCACTTACTCCGATCACAACAGATCAAGCTGTCCGAAGGAGAACGTTTTAGCAGTTGAAGAAGATTGAACTTCCGCCCAGGGGTCTTGAGACGTTGTTTGGTGTTCACGATCAGAACATCAAATACCTCGAATCCGTACTTGATGTCCGAATCGATGCCAGAGGTCAGGATGTCTCTATTGATGGCGATCCCGCCGACGTGGAGACGGTACAACGGATACTCCAGGACTTTTCGGATCTCTTCAAGGAAGGCAAGCACTTCACTGATAAGGAACTCCGTGAAGCTTTTGCACAGATAGCTGAAGACCGTGCATTTAGTCTTCGTGACTACTTCACCAAAGCGCGCTTCAATCCGGCCGGCAAGAAACAGGTCGCTCCAAAGTCCGTTAACCAGCGTAAATATATTCAAGCGATCCAGGAAAAGGACGTCGTTTTTGGAATCGGAGTCGCCGGAACCGGCAAGACATACCTTGCCGTCGCTATGGCCGTTCAAGCTCTGATGCAAAAGCAGGTGAACCGAATCGTACTTGCCCGTCCTGCCGTGGAGGCCGGCGAGAAACTAGGCTTTCTGCCGGGCGACTTACAGGACAAGGTCGACCCGTACTTGCGACCGCTCTACGATGCTTTGTTTGATCTTATTGATTATGAGCGCGTGACAAGACTACTCGAAAAACGTGTGATTGAAGTTGCTCCCCTTGCCTTCATGCGCGGACGAACTCTTTCCGACGCCTTTATTATTCTCGACGAAGCTCAAAACACAACGAGCGAACAGATGAAAATGTTTTTGACTCGCATTGGCTTTGGTTCTAAGGCCGTGATTACAGGCGACGTCACCCAGGTTGATCTACCTACCGGCAAAAGAAGCGGTCTGATCGAGGCTGAACGAATCCTCGCTGGTCTTGAAGATATCGAGTTCGTTTACTTCACCGACAAAGATGTAGTTCGCCACAAGCTCGTCCAGTTGATCATCAGAGCATACGAAGAGCAAGGCAAGAAGAGTCATATTTGATGATTGAAGTGGTTAACCGCCAGCGCGGTCGAAGGATCGCAACGAATCCATGGGTGAGTCGTACGAAGAAAATGCTCGATGTAATGGCTAAGTCAGACTCGTCCGTTACGATTGCCTTCGTTTCAGATCGCAAAATACGTGAGCTCAACAGGCAGTTCCGCGGCATCGACAAATCCACGGACGTTTTATCATTCCCGGGTGAAGATACGTCCCTCAATCTTGGCGACATTGCAATCTCAGCAGAAACGGCATCGCGACAAGCAAAAGAGAATGGTCTGACGTTGAATGGGGAAATTGCACAACTCATTCTTCATGGCTTGCTCCATCTCTCAGGTTATGATCATGAAGCTGATAACGGTGAAATGAACCGGCTGGAGTTGAGGTTGAGGAAGAGGTTGG
>Ga0163162_10006483_pt1 | contig 11331 bp, 6 predicted proteins | sample S55metaG_FD_115310 | JGI IMG/M metagenome (GOLD analysis project Ga0163162, IMG submission 115310) | Switchgrass rhizosphere microbial communities from Kellogg Biological Station, Michigan, USA - S5-5 metaG | ecosystem: Host-associated > Plants > Roots > Rhizosphere > Soil | place: USA: Michigan...
CCCGTCAGCGCACAAAATTGCAAAGAGATTGCCGTACAATTGCTCACTGCGGATGACGATTATTTATCCCCACAACGCGTGGTGACGCCGCCGGCGTTGGCTGCAGTACCTGTGATCCCCTTTCCTCGCGAAGTTCGCCGGTACGCGCCTCAGCGCCGGGATATGTCAGCTGTGCAGTTGGCAATTTGATCGCGGATTTCTGGATTCGCGATTGAGCGACCAGACGGAGTGTCGAGATGATGTCTCTATTTACAAGAAGGAAAGTGATTGGTTTGTTTCGCTTGGCGGGGCTCGCAGTCCCGTTCAAGTTTTCGCCTCTCCTTGCCGCCGAAGCCGCCACGAATACGTCAGATGTCCACCTGCTGAGCCAAGACGCTCGGCCTCCTCCATCGGTCCCTCTACAAGATGCCCGGCTTTGCGCCCCAGCCAGTGACCGCCCGAGGTCTGATTCAAACTTGCCGAATGTAAATTGGCTGCGGGGCAATGAGGCACGCGCCGAGTGGACTTGGGCGGCGCAGCTCGCGGACAGCCCCGAAGCAGTTCCTAACAATCTCGGGAGGTACTTGGTCCAGATACCTGGGGTATTCGAAAAACAGCTTGATTATTCCACCAGTCTTATCTTCGACACGCCGTCGTTCCGAAACGGAGTTCAGATATCGGGGTTCGTCGACCGTGTGACGAAGGAGCTTGTAACCAATGCGATCGCCCAGCGACGGAGAGCTTGGTACACAATGACGCATCATGCGTTTCTGGGCATGCAATCCGCACGTCGTTATGGCACCGCCCCCGACAAAATGGCGCAGAAGATGCTTCACCTCGACGCCCCGTCGACGCCGGGCATCTTTGATCGTCATGAACGCGCAGCGGTGATTTTCGCAAACAAGTTCGCCACGGATCCGCAGTCATACAGCGACCAGGATTTTGCGGAGTTCCGGGCCGCTTTTGCTGAATATGACCAGAATGTCTACGCGTCCGTGGAGCGTCCATTCCTGCAGCTTCGCGCCGCGCGTGAAGCCCGAGCCCAGGCGCTTGTCGATGCCAAATCAGTCAACGAGGCGGATACGCTCGCCCGAAGAGCCGCAGATGGCGTTCCTACAACGATGCCGAAGGATCTTCTCGCGCGGAAAATTAATAGCCAGTTCGTCGAGCTTTGCTTTCTCGGTACGCAGTTCGTCGGCCTAGCCGGCGTGTTTTCCGCTCTAAATATTCCCGACGAGGGACCAATGGACGGCGCCCTTCAGCCGGCGTACCCCCCTGAGTTCATTAAGAAGCTTAACGGTCTGCTTGCCGCAGGATCGAACGGGATCGGCGAGATCGTACCGCCCGCCGTCATTCCGCCGACCGAGGCAATTGCTGCTGGCCGCGTGAAGGTTGGGCCTACCCCACTGAAAGGAGCTCGCATCCCACTTGCATCCTATGAGTTAAATCCTGACCGCGACTTCGGCATAACTCAGGGCGGACAGAGCGTCGGCGCGTGGGGCTGGGGGCGCGGCTCGCACCAACCTGGCAGCCTAGTCTATGCGCTGCAGTATCTGCCGGACGCAGGTCGTGAGGAGGCTTTTTACTCGCTGGCTCTGATGTTCAACGAAGATCAGACTCGGAACGGCGTGCTGGTGGCCGGCTTTGTCGACCGTATACTCAAGGAACTGTTGGTCCAGAAAGTCTACCGGCGCAGCCGCTCCCGCTATGGTTTGGAACATCACACGCTATTCGCCTACGATGAATTCCTTCGGCATTACAGCGGCGGCGGATACAGACGGCAGGGAACGAGCGAGACTGACGCGCGGCGAGCCACAGAACGCGCGCTGTCAGAGTGCACCGAAAAGCTCTTGTATATCCATGAGGCGGCTAAGCACCCGGACAAGTATTCACCCGTCGAACTCGCGGCGTTCGCGTGGGTGGATGCAGTTATCCTGAGACCTCATGAAGCTTATCGGCTGGAACCCGCGTTGCGCCAAGCGTTGAAGAATCAGAACGAAGCCGAAATTGCGGCTGGGACGCGCTGGCTCGACATGGCGGGAGGCGTGACGCGCGGCGACGCTATGAATCGCTTGCTCGATCATCAAATTGCAGAACTGGCTATGTTTGTCTCACACATGGACGGCATCGGACGTGCGATGACGATGATGCGACTGGAAGCGGAAGAACCTGTCCAAATCATTCGCGGCAAGTTCGGTCCGAGCGGTGGCATCGTTCCCGAATTGGACAAAGACGGTCAGGTGATGCCGACCGGGCATTTCAACAACCGACTTGGCTTTCATGCACTCATGCGAGCAGTGGGTGTCGACGAAAGAATCATGACACTCAATGAGCTTTTCGCAAACCCCAAATTGAACTCCGAAATCACACGTCAGCTCGCAGCGGGGCAGAGGTCAGTCTCAATTTCCGGCGAGGACGCAGCGAAAACCGGAGAGTTCTGAACGTTTAATTCCGACGTTTCAGTCCTTTTTATCCTGGTCAATGCTGCTTTCACCCTTTGCAGTATCGCGACGACGTACGATGCGCCGGTGCCAAGGATAAGCAGCACGCAGTTTCTTTGATAGCAGCGGCCCATGCCTGATACTGACACCGTCAGCCATGCTCGTAAGTTTCTGCAGGGCGAGCAGCTTAAATTTGCAAAAGCTAATGAACTCTGGAAGCGGCTGAAAGAAGAGGATCAGTTTTCATTGGCGAGGCAGGTGCTTCGGCAGTTGCGCGAAAAACCTCTCTGCCTCGGCGATGGCGTGCCAAACGACACCGCGACAAGGGAAATCCTTTGCCGTCAGGAAGCGCTAGTGACGAGCAAAGATCCGGAGCTCGATGCGGCCACCCGTCATGATAAAGCGCTCAACCTCCTCGCTAACGGATTCGCATTCATCGAGGATAAAAAGCTTGCCGGCGACGGAGAAACTCTCGGTATTGCGGGCGGCATTTGTAAACGCAGGTGGAATGACCTCGGCCAGCTGAAAGACCTGTTGCAGGCAGCGGAGTTCTATGAACGCGCAGCCAAAGACGAATCGGGGGACGACGCCTACCCGCACATCAATGCAGCCTTCCTCGAGGATCTGCTAGCGGCAGCGGGCGACCGGCCGGCCGAGCGCCTCGAACGCGCAAAGAATCTCCGCGAGCGCATTCTGAGAGACCTGCCGGTAAGCGGTACATGGTTCAACGCGGCGACACGCGCTGAGGCTCTGTTTGGAATTGGGAAATATGCCGAGGCCACCGAAGCGCTAGGGCGCGTTGGAGCGGATGCCAAACGTGCGCCTTGGGAGCTCCGCACTATGGCTGAGCAACTTGCCCAACTCGCCTATCTCCGCGAGGAACGTCCGCTCGAACATCCGGCAATCCGCACGTTTTTCGAAACTCTGCTGCCGGGCGCGAGCGACGCCATTCGCTCCGTCACTATTGGAAAAGTGGGGCTTGCGCTTTCTGGCGGCGGATTTCGGGCCTCGTTTTACCATCTCGGGGTATTGGCGTGCCTCGCCGAACGCGACATCCTTCGCGACGTAGAAGTACTTTCATGCGTTTCGGGCGGCAGCATCGTTGGTGCGTGCTATTGGCTGAAATTGCGCCAGCAATTGTTGAAACCCGAGCCGATGCGGCGCGAAAGCTACATCGAGCTTGTGCGCGAACTAATCTCGCACTTCCAGGATGCCGTCCGTGCGAACCTTAGAGGGAAGATTCAGCCCTACGTGGCAGAAGCCATTTGGCGCTTCCTGAGCGACAAAAGGGGCGTCCTGGATCCGGAAAAAACAGCGGATGCGCTTGAAGAATACTTCTATCGGCCACTGTGGCCCGGCGATGGTCCCATCCAAATGGATCAACTTGCCTTTAGTCCGGCAGATCATGATCCGGCTCTGACCGGGTCTGAGGAGTTCAACCCTGCCAAACACAACTGGCTGCGGGCTCACAAGGTCCCGGCGCTGATCCTAAACGCGACAACGGTCAATACCGGACATGCCTGGCGCTTCACGCCGACCTGGATGGGTGAGTCGCCTTGGTCCGTCCACGAGTCGGCCGACAGCATTCCAAGGTTGGAATGGTCCATGTACGACAAGAGCGCGGGCTGGCAAATTAGTCTCGCTCGCGCCGTGGCAGCCTCGGCCTGCGTCCCGATGGTGTTCGCACCGTTGCGCATCGGCCAATATTACGGACAAGGAATCGAGGTATCGCTTGTCGATGGCGGAGTGCACGACGGCCAAGGCTCGGTGTCACTGCTTGCCTCGGGCTGCAACGTGGTTCTCGTCAGCGATGCCTGCGCCCAGCTCAGGCTGGAGCCGGCGCCTGTCCCGGGCCTGAAGGGTCTGAAGACGTCGACCTTGCGATTTGTAGATACGCTCATGGAACGCGTACGCCTGGCCAATTTCGCGGACTTGGAAGCCCGTCGTCGTTCCGGTCTGCTTCGCGGTTTGACATTCCTCCACATGAAAGCAGGGCTCGATGCCGACGTTATCCACCTAGCCTTTTCCCAGGCAGTATACGGCCTGGAACGTACGCCTCTCTCGCCGTCGGGTGTGCGCAAGGACTTTCAGCGGGCTCTGGCGGAGATGCGGACCGATCTAGATGTATTCACGCCCGACGAAGCGTATGGCCTGATGGCATGTGGCTATCAAATGGCGTCAAAAGGCCTCGACCGCGAACTGCCAAAGCTCCAGAAAGTGTGGCGAGCAACGCCTCGCGCCGATTGGCCGTTCCAGGAGATGCTCGCCGAGATAACATCGCTTGCAAGCACGACGGCACATCGTGATGATCGATTGGCTGCGCTGCGGGCCGGGCATAACGTTGACCTTTCGGCCGGCTCACCGAGCCGCCTGGCACGAACATCGCTACCACTATGGAAGAAAGTCAAATCTTTCCTGAGCACTTAGTACAATCGCATTCGTGAAGCTTAAGTGCACCGTCCCACCGCAGTTTTTCACCAACTACCTGTGTCTGCTCAAAGTTGAGGGCCGATCGCAGATCGTTCAAAGAAAGGGCAGGTGATCGATGATCCGTATTGGAATTATCGGGCTGGGCTGGTGGGGCAAGCAGATCGTGACCTGCCTTGCAGAGAGCCCGCGCTTCAGGATCGTTGCCGGATGCGACATCGACATGAAAATGGCGGCGCCGTTTGCCGCTACCCACAAGCTGGAACTCGTAGACGACTACAGGAGCCTGATCCGGCGCGCCGACCTCGACGCGGTTGCGGTCGTGACCCCTCACCTTTTGCACGAAGAAATGGCCGTCGCTGCGCTTCAAGCCGGCAAGCAAGTTTTTTGTGAGAAACCGCTCGCGCTTACAGCGGCCAGTGCGGAGCGGATCCTGGCGGCAAGCGAAAAGGCCGGCGGCGTTCTTGGTATCGGTCACGAACGGCGATACGAGCCCGCAATGGAGGAAATGCGTCGTCTGTTCGACAGCGGAGTGCTTGGCCGCGTATTGCACATGGACGCCAATGTGAGCCACAACAATTTCCGGAAAATGGATCCGTCGAATTGGCGTCGCGATGCCCGTCACGCCCCGGCCGGTGCCTGGACGGCACTCGGAATTCATCTTGGCGACATGTTTGTATCTCTTGCAGGCAAACCCGTGCGCGTGGCGGCCCGCACGGCGTCGCAGATTTTTCCGGCACCATCAGAGGACTTCGTCAGCGCCGAAATCGACTTCGAGAACGGCGCCCGCGGACGGATCACTTGCCTGTCTACACCGCCGTTCTACGGCCGCTTTACGCTTGTTTGCGACCGGGGTTGGGTCGAAACCCAGGAAGGGGGCAATGTAGACAAGGGTATTCCGTCGAGTTTCGTCTATTGCAGTCCGGATGGCGCTCGGCACACGCGAAACTACGAGCACGCGAATACTGTACGCATGAATTTTGAGGCTTGGGCCGATGCGCTCGAAGACCGCGTGCCCTATCGATTTACGAGCGAGCAGTTGCTCGCCAATATCCGCATTCTCGATGCAGTAACCCGCTCGGCGGCGGCGGATGGAAAGCCTATCGCGCTCTGACGCCACGTGCCGCTGGTCCTCGAATTTTGTCCGCATTTAAGCTACACCGCGCCGTATGCAGAGCGAAAAAGAACAAGTTGCACTGTCCTCGATCTTCGCCTCCGCGGGGTTGACCATGGCCAAGGCGATTGTCGGATTTTCCACGGGTTCGCTAGCGATTCTGTCGGAAGCGGGTCATTCGCTTATCGACCTCGGCGCCACGATTATGACGTACATCGCCGTGCGAATTTCGGGCAAACCAGCGGACGCTAAGCATCACTACGGGCATGGCAAAGTGGAGGCCCTTTCGGCCCTTGCCGAGACCGCTCTGTTGTTTCTGCTGTCCGGGATCGTGGTGTGGGAGGCGACCAAGCGCCTGGTCGAGCATGAGGCTCATGTCGTCGAAGCGACCGTGTGGGCCTTCGCCGTTATCGCCGTCTCGATCATTGTCGACTTCTTCCGCGCCCGCGCCCTATCGCAAACTGCGGAAAAAACTTCGAGTCACGCGCTTGAAGCTGACGCGCTCCATTTTTCCTCTGATCTATGGTCCTCTCTGGCAGTGCTGGTGGGGTTGATTGGCGTACGTTTCGGATTGCCGTGGGCGGATTCTGTGGCCGCACTGCTAGTGGCGGTGCTCGTCTGCATTGCCGGCTGGAAGCTCGCCAAACGCACCGTCGACGCGCTGACAGACGTTGCACCACCTGGGGCAACCGAAAAGATCACCGGTCTTGCCGCTCGAATCCCTGGTGTCGTCGCCGTCGAACAGGTGCGCGCCCGCGCAGTGGGTGAGCAAACATTCATCGATCTGACGGTCGCGGTCAGTCGCACATTGCCGCTCGACCGCGTGAGCGCGATCAAAGAGGCGATCATCGCGGCACTGCGCGAGCAAATACCGGGCGCTGAGCCGGTCATCACAACCAATCCTGTCGCACTCAACACCGAAACCGTGCTTGACCGGATCATGGTGATTGCGCGCAACCGGGCGTTCGCCGTGCATCATGTCACTGTCCATGGGCTTCAGGACAAGCTTGCCGTTTCCCTCGATCTGGAAGTCGACGGCAAGCTTTCGTTGCAAGCTGCGCATGAAATGGCTGACGGACTTGAGAGCGCAATAACGGCCGAGCTCGGGTCCGATGTCGAGGTAGAAACCCATATAGAGCCGCTGCAGCCGCAGGATGCCTCCGGACGCGAGGCGCCCCCCGAACGGGTCAAGGCAGTCGCAATGGCTCTATCGGAGCTGGCCGCCAAAGGCCGGCATATCCGCGACGTACACGATGTGCGGGTGCGCGAGACCGGCGAAGGTGAAATTGTCAATTTTCACTGCCGCGTCGATCCGCGTTTGAGCGTCCAAAGCGTTCATGAAAATGTCGACGCTCTTGAACGTGCGCTCAAGGAGCAATCCCCGCCGATCAAACGCGTGATTGGTCACGCCGAACCCATGCGCTAAACCACGCGTAGCGATTGACGCGCTGAGAGACGGCACTAGGGCACGATGACCGCGGCACCTTGCACACGACCGTCGCGTAGATCTGACAACGCCTGGTTTGCGCGCGCCAGCGAATAATGCGTTACCTCGCATCTGACATGCGCCCTAGGCGCAATGTCGAGAAACTCTCGTGCATCTAACCGCGTGAGATTTGCAACCGACATCACCTGTCTCTCCTCCCAGAGCAACCGATAGGGAAAGCTCGGTATGTTCGACATGTGAATTCCTCCGCAGACGACGCGGCCACCTTTTTTCACCGCTTTGAGAGCAATCGGTACGAGCGCACCGACCGGTGCAAAGATAATCGCGGCATCGAGCGGCTCCGGCGGTAATTGATCGGAGGCGCCTGCCCATGCCACCCCGAGGGAAAGAGCAAACCGCTGGGCCGATTCATCGCCAGCGCGCGTGAATGCGAAGACACGCCGGCCCTGCCATTTTGCGACTTGTGCGAGAATGTGTGCGGCAGCGCCAAATCCGTAGAGGCCAAGCGTTTCACCCTCGCCGGCCATGCGATAGCTCCGCCAGCCGATCAGACCTGCGCAAAGCCAGGGCGCGATTTGCAGGTCATCGAGTTCGCTAACCAACGGAAAGCAGAAACGAGCGTCTGCGACCGTATGCGTGGCGAAGCCGCCATCCCGCGTATAGCCGGTAAGAACCGGCCTATCGCAAAGATTTTCGCGGTTGCTGCGGCAAAAGCTGCAGAGGCCACAAGTGCTGCCCAGCCATGGCACCCCAACGCGATCGCCTACCCTCAATGTCTCGACGCCCGCCCCTACTACCTCGACGCGGCCGACGATTTCGTGACCGGGGACGATCGGCAACCTAGGATGCGACAGTTCGCCATCGGCCACATGCAGATCGGTGCGGCAAACTCCGCAGGCCGTTACAGATATCCTAGTTTCGCCGGGGCCTGCGACCGGCAACGGCCGCTCGCGCAACACAAGCGGCGTTCGTGGGCGCTCAAGCACCATGGCATGCATGTGTTGCACCATTCTTTCTTCCAATTACCGGCGGAACATCATAGATCACCCCGCATGCGTACCGACACTGCACAGCCGATCCGGCTGCAAGACTACCGCCCGCCCGAGTGGCTGGTTGATCGAGTTTCACTCGATGTCTCGCTGCATCGGAGCAGCGCCAGGGTAAAGGCGACCTTGTGGCTGAAGCCGAACCTGGCCAGCGCGGCGGCCCCATTGGTACTCGACGGCGACGGCTTGAGTCTCGTGTCGCTTAAGCTCGACGGGGCGGCGGTGCCGGATAGCAGTTTCGTCGCAACGCCTGACGGCCTCACAATCCCGCAGCCGCCAAACAGGCCGTTTACTCTCGAAGTTGAGACAATCGTCGATCCATCCGCGAACACGCACCTCTCCGGGCTTTATCGATCGAGCGGCACCTATTGCACGCAATGCGAAGCCGAAGGCTTCCGGCGGATCACTTATTTCCTCGACCGGCCCGACGTCATGGCCGTCTACACCACGCGCATCGAGGCCGACAAAGCTGAGGCACCCATCCTGCTCGCAAATGGCAACCTGGTCGAGGCCGGCGACGCGCGCGACGGACGGCATTTTGCGGTCTGGCACGACCCGTACCCCAAACCGTCCTATCTGTTTGCTCTCGTTGGCGGCGACCTCGCCGTTATCGAAGACCGGTTTGTCACGATGTCGGGACGCACCGTGACGCTGCGGATCTATGTCGAACATGGCAAGGAAGACCGGTGCGGCTACGCGATGGATTCGCTCAAGCGAGCCATGCGGTGGGACGAGGCCGTTTTTGGGCGCGAATACGATCTGGACATCTTCATGATCGTCGCCGTGTCCGATTTCAACATGGGCGCCATGGAGAACAAAGGACTCAACGTCTTCAATGACAAGTATGTGCTTGCCAGCCCCGAGACTGCGACCGATGCTGATTACGCTCATATCGAGGCCGTCATCGCGCACGAGTACTTTCACAACTGGACTGGCAACCGCATCACCTGCCGCGACTGGTTTCAGCTTTGCCTGAAGGAGGGGCTCACCGTATTCCGCGATCAGGAGTTTTCCGCCGACATGCGTTCGCGGCCCGTCAAACGCGTCGCCGATGTTCGCGCGCTTCGCGGCGCGCAGTTCGTCGAGGATGCCGGACCGCTCGCACATCCGGTCCGTCCGGAGACATATCGGGAGATCAACAACTTCTATACGACCACCGTCTACGAGAAAGGCGCCGAGCTGGTTCGCATGGTGCAGACCTTGATCGGCAAAGAAAAATTCCGCGCCGGTATGGATCTGTACTTTGCCCGCCACGACGGCGAGGCCGCAACGGTCGAGCAGTTCATCCAATGCTTTGCAGATGCCAGCGGCCGCAACATGACTCAATTCATGCGATGGTACAGCCAGGCCGGCACCCCGGAGGTAACGGTCGCTGGGCGTTTCGATACGGCACGCAAAACTTTCATCCTGGAATGCTCGCAGGTCGTTCCGGCGACCCCGGGGCAGCCATCGAAAGCACCGATGGTGATTCCGCTTTCGATCGGGCTTGTTGGAAAAGACGGGCGCGATCTCGTGCTTAAGGCCGCGGACGGCAGACCGCTTGAAGGCCAAACCATCGTGTTGGCCGAACGAACGGCCCGGTTTGAGTTCGCCGACGTCGGAGAACGCCCAGTTCTTTCTATCAATCGCAGCTTTTCCGCGCCGATCAACCTGGTAACCGATCTCGGTACCGACGATCTCGCTTTCCTGGCGACACATGACAGCGACCCATTCAATCGCTGGCAGGCGCTTCAGACTATCTCAATGCGCCTGCTTCTCGACAACGTTGCGGCGACTCGGGCCGGGGCGCCGCCGCGCCAAGACGACAGGCTCGCGAAGGCACTTGTTGCGGTGCTTGAGGACAGCACCTTGGAGCCTGCATTTGCCGCATTGGCTCTGATCTTGCCCAGCGAGGGTGATATTGCGCGCGAGATCGGGAAGGACATTGACCCTGATGCCATCTTCCAGGCGCGCACTGCCCTGCGGATGGAACTCGGCGAGCGTCTCGGCGTCCCTCTCACGGCGATCTATGAGCGAATGACCGGCGGGGGCCACTACACTCCTGATGCTGGCAGCGCCGGGCGGCGCGCCTTGCGGAATGCCGTCCTCGATCTCTTGGCGGCGAACGGCGCACCCGCGGCGATTGCGCGCGCCGCCGGGCAATATCGGAGCGCTGACAACATGACGGACCGCATGGCGGCGCTCGCGACCCTATCCTTGTATGATGTGCCGCAGCGCGAGAACGCCTTGGCCGATTTCTACAACCGCTTTGCGGGCGATCCACTGGTGGTAGACAAGTGGTTCTCATTGCAAGCGACGATCCCGCATCGAGAGACGCTCAGCCACGTCCGCACCCTCACCACCCACCCCGCTTTCTCGCTTGCCAATCCCAACCGGGTTCGCTCGCTCATCGGAGCCTTCGCGCAAGGCAATACCACACAATTCAACCGCCCCGACGGGGCCGGCTACGATTTCATCGCTGACAACGTGCTCGCTCTCGACCAGAAAAATCCGCAGGTTTCGGCACGTCTCGCAACCGCTTTCCGTAATTGGCGCACAATGGAGCACGGTCGACAGACGAAGGCCGAAGGCGCCTTGCGGCGGATCAGGGCAGCATCCCCTCTTTCACGCGACCTTTCAGATATCGTCGATCGGGCTCTGGCTACCCCGTGAAACGGCCGCTTTGTGTTGCAAAAACTATTCGTGGGTAACTTTTTTTAAATATTTGACTCTTCGGACTCTCGACAAATCGGCGCCCATCGATTCCAATCGGCAAGTGATTCGGGAAGCGATGCGGCACATCCTTCCGTCTCGTGGGTGACAGGGGAACTTCCAACGGAGGCCGACTATGGCGCGCGCCGATACGGCGAGTGCGTCTGCACATCCCGATTCCATCAA
>Ga0163162_10006484_pt1 | contig 11331 bp, 8 predicted proteins | sample S55metaG_FD_115310 | JGI IMG/M metagenome (GOLD analysis project Ga0163162, IMG submission 115310) | Switchgrass rhizosphere microbial communities from Kellogg Biological Station, Michigan, USA - S5-5 metaG | ecosystem: Host-associated > Plants > Roots > Rhizosphere > Soil | place: USA: Michigan...
AAAACCTGGAAACTTCTCTTTACTGGTGTAGGGAAAATAGTCGAGTCAAACGGTGTACTCCTTGGGACCGGCCCAAAGGGGATATTAAGATCGACCGATGATGGTGAAAACTGGAAGTGGATGCTTATGGAGGGCGGTGTTGGCATCGATGTAGAACCCATCAAAGGTGGATTCGCCGCTATCACTTATAGTTCAGCGTCGAATACCAGAAGAGTGCGAACATCCTACGACGGCGGTCTAACCTGGCAGCCCATCGATGCTGGCCTTCCGGCGCAACTCTCCATTACCTCTATTATTCAGGCTGGTGAAGACTTCTTTTGTGGTCATCCTGACGGCATTCTTAAATCATCAGACCAGGGAAAAACCTGGAAACTGTTGCTTCCTTCAAAAGATGGCAAGATTTTCAATTTATTTGTTTCAGGCAACGTGATTTATGCCTTATCGAGAACTAGTAGAGGATGTTGAAAAATTCAAGGTTGTATCGGAAAAAATAAGAAAGCCTGCTTGTATGAGCAGGCTTTTTTTGTAGTCCCGACAAGAATCGAACTTGTATCTAAAGTTTAGGAAACTTCTATTCTATCCATTGAACTACGGGACCAATTATCTAGTGGACAGTAGACAGATGACAGTAAATCCTCACCGCCCAATATCCAATACCCAATACCCAATACCCAATACCTTTGCTCAGAATCACACAAGGCCGCGAATTTACGAAAGAAATAATAAATCCCGCCACCCTTCTCATTTTTTGACCGTTACAACCTCCCGCTTTCCACGCTTTTGTTCTATCTTATTCGGGTCTTAAATAAAATCGACTTGAAAAAAATTGCCCTGTTCCTTTTCATGGTCTCCCTGCTCGCATGTAAGGACAACAAGCGCAGTAAAAGCTATAACGGTTTGTCGCCACAAGAAGCCCTGAAGGGATTCAGGTTGCCGGAAGGCTTCAAGATCGATTTGGTGGCCAGCGAACCAATGATTTCAGACCCCGTTGCCATGGAAGTGGATGAGTATGGAAATATCTACGTCCTGGAAATGCATGGATATCCGCTGGATACTTCGGGAACCGGCAAGATTAAGCTTCTTACCGACACCAATGACGACGGCATTCCGGATAAAAGCGAAGTATTCGCAGACCATCTGCGACTACCAACCGGCATCATGCGATGGAAGAAAGGTTTGATCGTCGTGGATGTTCCTGATGTCCTCTACCTGGAAGATTCCGATCACGATGGGAAGGCAGATATAAAAAGAAAAATCATCACCGGCATTGCGCTCACCAATCCACAACATATCGCCAACACACCCATTTTCGGGATTGACAACTGGATCTATCTCGCACACATGGGCACGGTGACGCCAAAGGTTTCGATGATGTTCAATGATAGTGGAAACCTCGTGCGCTTTGTTGATGCGCCCGCGGCAAAAACATTGCCGCGAAATGCAGATGGAAGAAATATCAGGTTCAAACCAGACAAACTTGAATTGGAAATGTTGTCCGGCGAATCGCAGTATGGACAAAGTTTCGATAACTGGGGCCATCATTTCTGCGTCGAAAATGCCGATCATATTTTTGAGGAAGTGATCGCCGGCAGGTACCTGAATCGAAATCCAGCTTTACTTGTGGCAAATGCATCAGACTATATTTCTGATCATGGCAGCGCCTGCGAAGTTTATCCCATTACAGTCAATCCTGAAAACCAGCTGCTCACAGATCGCGGCGTCATTACCTCAGCCTGTGGTATCACCTATTATAATGGCGGTCTTTTTCCCGACAGCTTTAACAACGTCACCTTCGTCGCGGAGCCGGTCAGCAATATTGTGCATGCTGACAGAATTCAGGATCGCGGTGCGAGTTTTACAGCATCAAGAGTTTATCCCGAAAAGGAGTTCCTGGCAACTACGGATGGTTGGTTTAGGCCCGTGCAAATGTATGTGGGACCCGACGGCGCGTTATATATAATCGACTACTATCGACAGATTATTGAACACCCGGAATGGTTGAGTGAAGAAGTCATTCACTCAGGCGCTTTATACAATGGCTCCGATAAAGGTCGCATTTATCGCATCTCACCCTCTGGCGCAGCCAATATGAAATGGTGCAATCACATCGCCTTAAACAAAGCATCCACAGAAGAATTGGTAAGAACGCTTACAAGCAACAATGTCTGGTGGCGCCGAAATGCCCAACGATTGCTGATGGATAAGCAAGACTCTTCTTCTGTGCACATGCTTCAAAAGCTCATAGATACCACCACATCCGCAGCTGGAATCGTTCATGCGCTTTGGACACTGGAAGGCCTTGGCGGAATGGATACGCTCAGCCTGACTCACGCTCTCCGCAGCGATTCGGCAGGCGTTCGGGAAAATGCAATCAGGATTGCAGAACAACATTTGAAAGATATGCCGTCCCTTGTTGAAACGCTCTTGCACATGCAGAATGATCCGTCCGCCAGGGTTCGCTTCCAACTCCTTTGCACTTTAGGTGATATCAATACGCAGTCGTCTATCGCCGCACAACAGAAAATACTGCTTAGGGACATAAACGACAGGTGGGTACATGTCGCAGCGTTGAGTGCCGCTAGTGGACGGGAATGGACATTGCTTCAAATGACCCTTCCAATATTATCTGCCCGTGAGACGAGCGGCAGCGCCTTATTTTTCTCCAATTGTGCGGCAGTGTTGGGTTTGTCGGGACGTGCAGACGACATCAATGGTATAATAGGACTTGCCACTAATAAACATTCCGGGCAATCTTCATGGTGGCAGGCGGCCTTACTTCACGGATTGAGTAGGTCCTTGCGTCTAAAAACGTTGACCCCAAATAATCATTTCGAAAGGGCTCGACTTCAACTGCTGAATTGTTTTGAAAAAAATACACCGTCGCCCACACGAAGAGCAGCGGTTGAATTGTACGCAAAGATGGATGTGCCTTCACTTCAAAAATGGAAACAAGTTGTCGGTTATGCGGAGACGGTAGCTACCGACACGGCGCAATTGCCCGCATTCAGGGAGGACGCCGTGGAAGTTCTCGCATTGAACAAGGGCGCCAATTACGGAAAATTATTCGAGGAGATCATTGTTTCAGAAGCGCCGCTGTCCTTGCAACAATCGGCATTAAATGCGTTAAATCAACACTCTCCAACCGATGCAGCCAAATGCATTGTGAGAAATTGGAAGATACTTCCGAAAGAACTTCGCAAAACCGGGGTTGAGGCCTTGCTTTCCTCAACCGCTGGCATGAACGCGTTGCTTAATGCAGTGAAGAGCGGAGAAATTCAGACCAGCTCTATCAGTTGGCCGGGAAAAGTTGAATTGATGAACAATGACGACGACAGCATCCGGAAAAAGGCCAGGCTTCTCCTGGCTTCAGAAATTGAAAGTCGTGAAGCCGTGATTAATCGTTACCAATCTGCCCTCATTGAAAAAGGAGACCCTATTCGGGGGTTGGCCGTCTACCAATCCGTTTGTGCAAGTTGCCATCTTTACCAGGGCAAGTATGGCATTTCTATCGGGCCGGACCTGGCCACCATCAGCAACCGCGATAAAAGCTCCATTTTGAAGGACATTCTTGATCCCAATCGCTCTATAGCAGTGAAATATGATCTATGGACCGTCACCTTATCAAGTGGCAAAAAAGAGAGCGGCATTATTTGTTCGGAGTCCTCTACCTCTATTACGCTCTGTGTATTGGGAGGAGGACAAATTGTTATTGGCAGAAACGAGATCAAAACCATGGAGACAGCCGAGACTTCGGCCATGCCCGCAGGCCTTGAGTCGAGCATCACAACAGCACAAATGACCGATTTGCTTGCTTTTCTTTCAAAGAGGAAATAAAATCAAACCAAGGTAAAGAAATCATAATTCCTCCTACTTGTCCTATCTTTGCACTCCTTTAAAATCTGCAAAAAAGGTTCATGAAAATATATAACGTCATCATAAAATATCGCTTCTGGCTGGGTTTGGTGCTGCTGGCGCTGGGTATTGCGATTAATATTTATGCAGGCTTCTGGCCGGCTTTCGTTCTCTATTTCGGTGCCCTTATTTGTATTGTTACCCATTTTCTTTTTGGTCCGATGCGGTTAATCCAGGAGCATATGGAAAATGGTGACATAGACGGGGCAGAAAAAGTGCTAAATGGAATCTGGGCGCCTGGTCTGCTTATTAAACCCGTTCGCAGCGTTTATTTTTACCTGCGTTCTAATCTTGCTTTGTTCAAACAGGACTTCGACAAGGCCGAGATACTGATGAAGAAAAGCCTCGCTTTGGGGATGCCCCTTAAAGAAAGTGAGGGCGCCGCTTATTTCCAATTGGGAAGTATCGCGATGCAAAAAAATAACCTCAAACAGGCCGAAGAATATATTCGCCGGGCTATTCGCACCGGATTGCCCGATAAAGAGAACACCGCTGCGGCTTATTTGCAAATGTGCCAGATCTACATTACAAAGCGCGAATTCAGGGCCGCAAAGGATTTCTTCAGAAAGGCGAAGGACCTGAAGCCAACCACACCCCAGGTGGTTGACCAGATCAAACAAATCGAAAAGTATATTTCGAGAATTCCAGGTTAATCCATCATCGGAATTTTCTTTTCCACCCATTCCGACAATGGCAACGAAATTGCTACTGATCCCGAATGAGCCTGGAATATCCAATTATAATCGTGGGATGCGGTATCGCCGGCCTGGTGGCCTGCAGAAATTTGCTTGAGCGTGGGGCAAATGTCACCATATTGGAAGGACGCGACAGACCCGGCGGAAGAATACACAGCATTCACAGCGATATCGGCATTGTTGAAGCGGGTGCAGAATTTATTCACGGTGAACTCCCGCTAACCCTTCAACTATTGCGCGACTACCAGATCGACTTTCATGAAACCGAAGGAGAGATGTTGCAGGTTGAAAATGATAGGACAAGAAAGACAGGATCCTCCATTGACCATTGGGGCAAGCTACTGAAGTCAATGAAAAGATTGGACAATGACATTCCTTTTGCGGAATTTCTTTCAAAAAACTTTGAAGATCCCATTTATGATAACCTGAGGAAGTCGGCCACGCGATTTGCGGAAGGCTTTGACCTGGCTGATACAAGAAGTGTGAGCACCTTTGCACTTTACCGCGAGTGGGAAGCCGATGATGATGAACCGCAATTCCGGATTGGAGCAGGTTACGGAGCCCTGGTAGATGCCCTCATGAAGGACTGCATGCATCGCGGCGCAAAAATTGAATTTTCGTCTATCGTTAACCGTGTGGATTGGCAAAAAGGGAAAGTGAGGTTATTCACAAGGACAGGCAAGGAATATCTCGGAAGCAAATTACTGCTAACCATTCCAATGGGTGTTCTGCAGTCTTCGATTCAGCATCCAACTCATATCCGCTTTTCGCCTGCGATTGCACAAACAACACAGGTGCACAATGTTGGATTCGGCTACCTAATCAAAGTAGTTTTGGAATGCGCTGAACCTTTCTGGCAACAGAAATCAAAAAATGCAGGATTCTTTTTTTCCGACGAAATCATACCCACCTGGTGGACCCAATTACCTAAGAAAGAAAACATCCTGACGGGCTGGCTGGGTGGATCAGGGGCGAGGGCACTCGCGTCAAAATCGGATCATGCCATAGCAGAAATCTGTTATGAATCACTCGCAGGCATTTTTGAGAAATCGCAGTCCCACATTGAGTCGTCGATCTCTAAGACACATGTTTTTAATTGGTCGAGAGATCCTTTTTCATTGGGGGGGTACAGCTTCCCAACGCTTCAGAGCACCGAGGCGAGAAAGCTCATCGGCACGCCTGTTGAAAACACTATTTTTTTCGCAGGTGAAGCATTGTATGACGGCAAGAATGGAGGCACGGTTGAAGCCGCCATCAGCAGTGCGATGACGGCCTCAGGCCTCATCCAACATTAACTGCCCTTTTGGAAATCTTTTACTTGCACTATTTCTCTTCCCGCTATGGTCACCACTTTCAATTCAGTGTCAGATTCCATATATAGCATGTAAATTTCATTTGCCTGTGGATCGGGCAAAATGATATCGGCAACCCTGTTTATTTTAAAATCATAATACACGCTCTTCGCGATTCCGCGCACATCTTTCGATAATTTTGATTCGTCAAAATACCTGATCGTGTGGTTGAGTGAGCCACCGTGATTGTAAGCGGCCACTGTTCTCACCGATCCATCGTCAAAAATTGCAAGCCATCCACCGTCTTCGGTATGGTACCAGTTTGCATTTGCAACGGTAGGATAGGTGCGCTGAAAATCGCGAACCGCGCGTTTGTTGACAGCATTCACGTCCACATCAGGGGTTGCATTTTCATCGATGATTTTTTTGGCGTAAGAAGCCTTAACCGGCCCGCCTTCCGCCCGCAAAAAAAGACTAAATAATAGGAAAACTGCTGATGTTAAAGTCGTAATGCCTAACTTTTGGAAATTGCTTTTCATTTTGATTCTTTTTATTTGTTAAAACTGTTATATCAAAAAATTTGCTCGTAGTCGTCTTCGGTAAACTGAAATAAATCAGGCTTCACTTTTTTCTTTCCCACGAAATGAAAAATCTTAGCCAGGGGTAGAAACTTTTTGTACAACATGGTTATCCCAATCATGATAAGTTTCATTTTTATGAATTTGACTTTGCCGAATTGATTTTTTCATATCTCATGCTGTCCAACTTCTTCCGATCCATGTCAAATAGCACGAACACCACCAGGGGCACTCATGTTTGCAAAGGAAAGGTTCATCAATAAGTAAGTAGAACAGGAAGAGACTCTTTCATAATCTCAAACAACCGCTGTTTCAATTGGGTGAAGAGTGCCGGATAGCGTTGTGCCAGATCGGGTCTAAGTGCGGATTGCGTCAGAGAAACCCAGGATTCATCCTTGCTAAATGCCACTTTGAAGAGTTCACGTGAAGGAAGAGCCACCTGCCATTGATCCAGTTTTGTAATTTCCGGAAAATAGTAGGCGGGAGAATATACTTCGAATATTACGCCGTAACTGCGCGATTGATTTCCCTTTCTAAAAATGAGTTCGGAAATCTTTGCCTTGGCAACACCAAGCGAAGTTCCAAAAGCTGTTCCCAACCAATCGGGAAGCGTGAGCAGTTGAAAATCCAGGATGCCCGCGCGAATGGCACAATTGCTTTCGGAATTACAGGAAATGATGTCTTCAATATTCTTTGCATTTGCATATTCCTCGCCAAATGCATCATCTCCTGTTTGCTGCTTCAGGAACAGCGTATATTTTTTCGGCCATTCTTTTTCCTCGAAGCTCAATTGTTCAAATACCCAATCGTCGCTGTATCGGAATTGCCTGTCGTAGATGACCCCTTCTTCCCTGATCACTTCCGAAAGCAGGTAAGGAGAGTGTTCTACGCCAGGGAAAACTGCCCCTTCAGATTGTTTGTTTAATACTACGCCTTTCATAAAAAAAATCCTTTCAAGTTGACCTTTGATTCAATCCTGGTGCAAACTTCAAAAGATTTTTGATGGTATAAAGGGGCTATATGACGACTAAACATTCGCCATTTCGGGGACGGCGGATTATTGGTTGTAAGCGGTTTCGAGATCCTTGATCATTATTTTTTTCATTTTTAACATCGCTGTCATCACATTTCCAGCTTTGCGAGTATCCTTATCCTGCATCAACTTTCCTAGTATTGTTGGTACAACCTGCCATGATAGTCCAAACTTGTCGCGTAACCAGCCGCACATATCTTCTTGCCCGCCCGCTAAAAGTTTATCCCAGTAAAAATCCACTTCCTCCTGGTTGTCACAATTAATAAGGAGGGATGCGGCTGGCGATAATTTATAAACCGGACCGCCATTCAACAGGCCGATCGCTTGTCCAAATATTTCAATCGTACCCACCAGGAGCGCGCCTTGGGGACCGGGGCCGGCATCACCATAATAACTTTTTGAAATCACTTTCATGTTGTTCCCAAATACCGAGCTGTACAATTCAAGCGCTTCATCTGCATCATAGTTGTACCAGAAAAATGGAATAATCTTTTGCATATCTGTTTGTTTTTGGAGTCAATTCAAAAAAGGAGGAAGCATAGCAACCAGCCATTCGGTGTGCATCATGAGTGATACGTGTGTACATCCCGGAAAAACTGCAAGTTGAGACCAGGGCTCCGCACTATCTATTTTAAGGTGTTTTATGAGTGCGGCTACGTCATCACCCATTGAAGAAAACGAATAGGGCCTGTTAATATCCGCCGTCCTTCCATGACCCTGGAGTTCCAAAGCGATCACGCGGTGATTTTTATTTAGCTGAGGAATGATCTGTCCAAAGTTGAGATCAATTGACATATAAGAACCATGAAGTAAAATGAGCGGCCTTCCTGAACCACTTATTTCGTAATACATTTTTAAGCCATTCACCGCGCATAGCCGCTTTGCTTTTCCGGGGGCGACTGGGGGATAAAGTTGCGACTTTTTGAAAGCGAAAGGCGGGGCAATAGCGACTAATTTGAAGGCCGGATACGACTAATTAACGCACCAAGGTTACTGTCCCTTTTACATACAAAGGACCAGTACGGTTTGATCCGGAAATGGTATACACGTAAACACCAGTGGGCGAGGGTGCACCATTCACCTTTCCATTCCAACCTGCTAACCGGTCGGTTGTGAAAAAAATGCGCTTACCCCAGCGATCATAAATGGAAAATTCTTTCAGGGTAAGGTCGGCTTTAGGCGGAATTTTGAAGATGTCATTTAAACCATCGTTGTTTGGCGTAAAAGCATTTGGAATAAATAAATTGGTGCTCTTGATTTGGATATTCGCTCTCGCGGTGCTGACGCAACCAAATTCATTTTCAAGCGACAAAATAAAATCCACGTCATCCTTTAATTCAATCGTGATGGGATTGAGGCTCGCGGGATTTTGCAACTGGATGGAAGGGGACCAGGTAAAATGATCAATATTACCCGATACGGAGGTAGATAATTGTATGGATGTGCCCATGAAAACTGTGGTGTCGCTGGGACTCAAATTGACAACGGGGCTGGGCTTCAGTGTTGCCGTAATTGTGTTTGAAGTAACCGGGCTTGAAACACAAGCCCCAATGCCCGGGGTCACAACACAAAGTATCATATCGTTATTGTTAAAAGAACTTCCGGTGAATTGACTGCTATTCCCGCCAACATTGGCTCCGTTAACCTGCCATTGATATGAGGGATTGGTTCCTGCGTTCGTGGCTATTGCATTGAAGCTCGTCGTTTTTCCTTCGCAAAACGGACTTGCAGAAGAGCTGACATTTGCGACAGGATCAATGTTGGGATTGACAGTAATCTTAATCACATTCGATTGACCGTTACCGGGAGCAAAGCATTGAGATCCGGCATATGAAGTAATGAAACAGGTAACCTGGTCGCCATCAGCGAGATTGAATGCGGTGAACCTTGTGCTGTCGCTGCCCATATTTACACCGTTGACCTGCCATTGAAAATGCGGATCCATTGCATTAGCTGGAACGCCGGTGAAACTCAGCGTTGAGCCGCTGCAAATGGTATGGGTTGGGCTGGAAATGCTCAGCGTTGGCGGAATGTTATCACCCGTTGTGATCATAATGGAATTTGAAATCACTGAGCCACCGGGTATACAAATTGAATTATCAGTGTACGTGCAGGTAACCTGGTCAAAAGGCGAAATATTATCACTGGTAAAATCTGGCAGGTTATCACCCGCAGGTTGTCCATTTATTTTCCATTCATAGTTTGGAGATGTTCCGCCATTGCCAACCGCAGCGTGAAAAATGGCGATTCCGCAGATGCAGATCACAGGCGTGGGAGTTGTGATGACGATCGTAGGGGAGGCTACATTTGTATTTATCCTGATTGTTGCATTTGCTATGGCCTGAACGCCGCCGGTTTCGCATGGACCGCCCGAGGTAATTGTACAACTGATTGTTTCATTGTCGATAAAATCCGACGCGTCATAAAATGGCTGATTCGTTCCAACCGAAACGCCATTTCTTTTCCATTGAAAACTGGGTGCAATGCCTGCATGGATTGCCGTTGCTTTTATCCTGTTGGGCATGCCACTACAGGCTGTTGTCGTGTTGGCATCGATTATGATTGAAGGCGGAGGGGGTGCCACGCCACCTGGCGATAATTTAACAACCCAGTAATCGGCGCAGGTATTCTGAAGTGTTGGAATGTGAAATCCTGGAATCGCCCTCGAGCAAGTCATGCCACATAAAATATAATTGCCATCATTTAGCGGCTGCACCGCGTAAGCCTCATCCTGGAGTTCACCACCCATGTTTTTTTGCCATTGAAGCGTTCCATCTGCTGCAGTCTTAATGATCCACATGTCACGTACGCCGGCGTTGCAATTAAGGTCTTTGTCAAATGACTCGGATGTTCCAACTGCGACGTAGCCACCATCTGATGTTTGTTTTATATCAAAGAGTTCCTCATTTCGCGAGCCTCCGTATGTTTTCTGCCAAATAATATTTCCGGAAGGATTCATTTTAACAAACCAAAAGTCCTCTGCACCCTTTGCGCCGGTTACGTCGCCATCGTTCGAAGAACTGCTTGCGCCAATCATATAATTTCCGTCACTTGTCATGGCAATGGATCTGGCCGTTTCGCCACCTGTCCCTCCCAGGCATTTCTGCCAAACCAGGTTTCCCGTGTTGTTCAACTTTACAATCCATGCATCCATCCCCCCGTGATAACCGGTTACATCACCATCGCCTGATTTGGTAATGCCGGCAACAATATAATTCCCGTCGGGTGTCGATTTTATGGCAAACGCCTGATCTTCCTGTGTGCCACCCAAACTTTTTTGCCATTGAAGATTACCGGCGGCGTCAACTTTGGTAACCCACCAATCGAAGTAGCCATGATTACCGGTAACGTCTCCATCCATTGACTCTGTAGATCCGGCCAAAATGTACCCGCCGTCTGGCGTGAGGTCCATTGCAAATGCATACTCATTGCGTGAGCCACCGTATTTCTTCTGCCATTGAACATCGCCATTGGGGGCTAGTTTGACCAGCCAGAATTGGCCGCCATTAATTCCATTGGTATTGCATTTGTCGGAAGCGCTTTCTGCAAAAAGAATGTAGCCACCGTCGGCAATTTGCCTGATGAAACCGCCCATTTCCAGCGATAAGCCGCCAAGACAACGCTGCCATTGAATTTTTCCGTTGACATCAATTTTTGTGACCCAAATATCATTGACAGCTGTATTGCCATGGTAACCAGTAATATCTCCGCCCGCCGACTCAACATAGCCTGCAACAACATAACCTCCATCTGAAGTTGGGACAATTGACCAGGCATAATCTCCGTTAGGGCCGCCATAAGTTTTACTCCAAATGACAGAA
>Ga0163162_10006486_pt1 | contig 11330 bp, 5 predicted proteins | sample S55metaG_FD_115310 | JGI IMG/M metagenome (GOLD analysis project Ga0163162, IMG submission 115310) | Switchgrass rhizosphere microbial communities from Kellogg Biological Station, Michigan, USA - S5-5 metaG | ecosystem: Host-associated > Plants > Roots > Rhizosphere > Soil | place: USA: Michigan...
TCAAACGGGGATCGCCTGTCGTTTTAAGCGTAGTTACAAATGCTTCGGCCAGGTAATAAGTATTGGTTAAAGTTTGAATATTAGTGCTAACCGGATTATTATAAGTGGTGTTATATTTAATAACACAATTGTCGGCGTTTGATTGCATAACACCACCGGCTACCGCAGCCTGTACAACAGATTGCGCCTTGGTCGCATCAACCCTTGAATAACGCATACCAATCCTAAGCAAAAGCGAGTAACCCAGTTTTTTCCATTGAGCTACGTTGCCTGCATAGAATATATCAGCAGTTACAATATCCTTTGTAGGATCTAATGCTGCCGATGCTGCGGTCAACTCGTTTACTAAATCAGCATAAATCGTTTGTTGTTTATCGTACTTTGGAAAGTACGTGCTGTTAAGATACGCAAGACCTGCATCTGTATAGGGTACATCTCCATACGTGTCAACCAACATCATAAACTGATAGGCACGCCATATACGGGCTTCACTATAAAGGTTTATCCGTGCTGGATTCCCTTTAATCTGCGACATTAACTGCGTTAAAAGTTTTATCGATCCAGTATAACCCGTGTTCCAATGCGGCGAAGTGTAGGTTTGGTTTATCGAGTTAAAGTTAAAAGCGGAGGTTATACCGCTAAACGGATTAATAAACTGTTGAACAATTGTCGGCTCATTTTCCATTGTTGTTGAATAGGTGGAAAATTCGGCGTTCGTAAATAAAAATGCCGCGTCGAGGCTTGTCGGACTATTCGGATTGATATTGAGTTGCTTGAACCCTTTATCACAGCTTGTTACTGCTAACAGGCAGGTGACTATCAATAAACTTAAAATAAGATTTTTCATATTTTTTCGAATTAAAATTTAACGTTAAGATTCAACCCAAACGTGCGTGTTGTTGGCAACGCACCCTGCTCATAACCAGCCAGGATGTCATTGCTTGATTGAATCGCTTCAGGATCCAGGTTAGGCAGGTATTTTTTAATAATAAGCACGTTGTGGCAAACTGCTGACACTACAAGCCCCTTTATATATTTCGAGGTAACCAGGTCAGTGAAATCATAAGTTAAGGATACGTTCCGTAATTTAATAAATGAAGAACTGTATACAAAAGGTGCCACAATATTTTGTGAGCGATAATTTGCATAAAAATCTTCAGCGTTCACTGCGGTGGTATTTTGTGTGCCGTTTGAATTAACGCCATTAAATATTACTCCGCCAACACGGCCGACTAATGATGGTTTTGATAAACCTTCCCTCAACCAGTTCAGGTTAGAGCTCGATAATACATGGCCGCCAGCCTTGTAATCGATTTGTGCCAGTAACGAAAGGTGCTTATACCTGAACGTATTTACCCAGCCGCCGGTAGCGGTCGGCAACGCGCTTCCAAATAAAGCCAATTTTCCGGCCTGGGGCTTTCCGCCTGCGAGTATATAATTTCCGCTGGCATCCTTTTTAAAGTCAGAACCCTGTATCTGGTTTAGTGGTAAACCCACCTGGTCAACAAGTGTGCCAAAGAATTCGCCTGTACCTATGGTCAGTTGCTGCTGCCCGGCCGCCAGTGAAAGTACTTTGGATTTGTTGGTAGCTGTATTGAAGGCAGTAGTCCAGGTGAACCGGGGTGTTTTAATAGGTACAAGTTCTAAATTAACTTCAATTCCACGGTTTTGTAGTCCGCCAAGATTAAATGTCGAATGGTTATATCCGGATGAATTTGATATTAATACGGGTAAAATTTGATCGGTAGTCTGCTTGTCGTAAGCGGCTATATCAATATTAACCCTGTTGCCAAACATGTGCATTTCTAAACCAATCTCCTTTTCCTTCACGCCAAACGGCTTTAAACTTGCCGGGTTTGGGGTATCTCCATTATTAATACCACCGAGCGGCTGACCGTTAAAGGTGTTTTGAGCCAGGTTGAAAGTAAGTGAGTTGGCATAAGCCCCAATGGTACCGGCGCTTCCGGTTGCTGCATACGATGCTCTTATTTTACCGAAATTAAGCCATGATGGTGGCGTTTTCAAAAACTCCGAGAATATGAAACTGCCGCTTATGGATGGGTAGAAATAATGATTATGCGAAACATCTAATACCGAGAACCAGTCATTACGGCCGGTAAGATTCAAATACAGGTAAGATTTATAACCAAATTCTGCTACACCATACAATGAATTCGTGGCTGATTTAAACACATTGTATGTGGATGTTGTTGTAACACCGTTGCCGATAGTGTATAAGTCCCTGATATAAAAGTTTGTAGCATTGTCATTAAATATGGTTGTGGTTGGTTTAAATGTATTTCCACCAAAGGTGCCATCAAATGAAAAGTCGCCCCATTTGTGCCCGCCGCCCAGTAGGAAGTCTATGTTCATTTGTCGGCTGGTTGTGTTGCTTATATTATAGGTACCATTATATTGGCCTGCAGGCGCGCCGCCAATTGCTGCTGTACCAGTTGGGCTATTTTGCTCAAAAGGGCTAACCAGGTAGTCCATATTAACGCGGCCTTGTGCGTAAAGCCAGTCAAAAAACTGGTATCTCATGCTTGCTGTACCCAACAAATGGTCTTTTGTTTGATGGGTAAATTGCTTATCGATCATCCAATATGGATTAGTCACTGTACTAAAACGTGAAGTAGGTGTTTCGTTCCCAGCTGCATTAATTGCGCCGGCCTTTAGCACGTTAAAATCTATTGAATTGGAGAACCGGTAAAGTGCCTGTGGGATTGACCCGGCCTGTACACCAACCAATGGCGGGTTATTATTAAACTCGTGGTCGTAGTTTATATATACCTGGGCTGTTAATTTAGGTGTCAAACTATAATTGATACCCACATTAAAGATGTTTTTACGATAGGCGTTATTTGGCACAATCCCTTGCGCATATTGATCTGAATAGGACGCCCTGAAGCTGCCTTTTTCGTTTCCACCAGAGAGCGCCAGGGTATTGGTTGTGCTTTGTGCCGCACGGAAGAATGTGCTAACACGATTTTTGAATGGCTCGTATGGCCTTTGCACCCCGTCGAACTGATAGGTTGGCGCACCGTCAAATTTCTCACCGAAACTCCATGCGCCCGTAGTTTGGGCTGACCCCTGGCTGTTTGGCCGCACATTGTTTTCACCCTGACCATACTCGTATTGAAAATCGGTGTAATCCAAGGCTTTATCTACGGCAAAGTTAGACGTAAATTCAACCCCGATACCGGATTTTTTGCTGCCGGACTTTGTGGTGATTATAATAGCGCCGTTTACCGCACGATAGCCATAAAGAGCGGCGGCGGTCGACCCTTTCAAAACAGTCATTGATTCAATATCATCAGGATTTATCTGCTGTAAATTGTCGCCCTGATCTGTAGTTTGGGTGTAGCTGTTTGCGCTGCTTGCATTTTGCGACAAAGGTAAACCGTTAACAACAATCAGCGGTGAGTTGTCGCCGGAAAACGATGACTGACCGCGTAGACGTATTTTTGTACTGCTACCCGGTCCGGCGGCTGGCGGCGTAATGTCAAGGCCTGCTACCTTGCCTTCCAATGCATTTGCAAAGTTAGTGGTACGGTTGGTTGTTATTTCATCAACCTTCACCTTTTCTGCCGCGTATCCCAATTTTTTAGATTCCTTTTTAATACCAAGGGCCGTTACCACAATTTCGGTAAGCTCTGTTGATTTAGGATCCAGGGTTACATTGATAACTTTACGTCCGTTTACTTTTTCAGTAGCAGTCTTGAAGCCAATATAGGTAAATACCAGGGTGGCATCTGCCGAACCTACTTCAATTTTATAATTACCCTTAGCATCGGTAATTGCTGTATTTTTTGCCCCTTGTTCAGTAACACTCACGCCGAAAAGGGACGTACCCTTTTCGTCGGTCACTTTTCCTGTAACTTCCACTGTAGCGACGTGATTTTTAACAGAAGCTGCCTTTGCAGCGCTTAACCGGGTATTATTGGTTGACCCGGCATTGTGATTTGCAGCAAAAACGGCATTCACACACAAAAATGTTACAACGACATTTATGGTGATAAGCCGCCTCAGCGCCAATTCAAATGGTTTTTTTTTCATAATTTTGGTTATTAATTTAATGGTTGAAACATTTAATTAGCCTCCTTGCAAAATTTCATATTTTTGAAGGAGGAATTTTTTTGGCCGGATGTGGTGCCAGCCACGTCCGGTTTTTTTTTGCTGGTAGTACTAGTGTATCTTTCTTGTCATAGTTGATATTTTTAGTTTATAAAATGGGTTACGAAACTTATATAATGTAATTAAGTGATAGCACGCCTATTAGCCCTATTACCGAAACAAGGCTCTCCATCACCGTCCACGACCTGAATGTGTCCTTCATTGACAGTTTAAAATATTCCTTACAAAGCCAGAAAGCTGTATCATTTACATGCGATCCGAAAAGGCTGCCTGCGCCTATAACCAGCACCAACAGGTTAGGGTTTACCGCCATATGCTGCGTCGCGGGGAATAAAACCCCGGCAGCTGTTAACCCGGCAATGGTTGCCGAGCCCAGGCACAGCCGTAAGCCAGCGGTTACTACCCAGGCCAGCATCAAAGGCGGCAATGAGCAGCCGGCTAATAATTCCGTAATTTTTTCGCTTGCGCCGCCATCAATGAAAATTTGCTTTAGTGCCCCGGCGCTTCCGATGATCAGTAAAATCATCGCAATATCCTTCACGGCGTCTGAATAGCAACTCATTATTTTAGACACGGGGTTTCCAAGGCCTATTCCAAGTGTGTATGTGCTGATAAGTACGGTTAGCAACATGGCTACTACCGGATCACCAAAGAAATGTGCGAATCCCAGCGCTATTGCGCTTTGCGGGAACAACATCGAAACCAGGTAAGCACCTGCTATCAGTATCACCGGCAGCAATGAGGAAACAAAACTGTTGAAAACCCCGGGCAATTGATGGTCGGGCGTACCAACAACGTGATCGGCGACGATGAGCCCGTCTGATTTAATTTTCTTAAGCGTACCGGCAAATATTGGTCCTGCAATAATGATAGCAGGTATGGCCAATATCATTCCGTAGAAAAATGTTTTAACAACATCCGCATGAAACACCTTCACCAGGGCCATGGGCGATGGATGCGGCGGCAGGAATCCGTGCATAACAGAAAGTGCTGCCAGCATGGGCATACCTACATATAAGGGCGGCAGCTTGTAACTGTATGCCACCGAAAAAACAATGGGAATGAGCAAAATAAAACCGGTATTATAATACAGGGTTATCCCGACGATAAGACCGGTAAAGGCCATAGCATATGTTATAAGGCCCTCGCCAAAAACATTGCGCATGGACTGTGCTATCTGATGAGCGGCGCCGCTTTTCGCTACCAGGTTACCCAGCATAGCGCCTGCTACTATGATGATAACCACAGAACCAAGTGTGTCACCAATCCCTTTGTTAATGGATGTTACGATAGCCGCAAACTGCATACGAAGCAGCACGCCCGCCACCAGCGACACCACCACGAACGCCAAAAATGCATTTAGCCTGGCCCAGGTGATGAGCACTACGAGTAAAACAATACAAAGGATAAGTAGAATTATCGTCATAACACTTTATATACTTCAATGCGAATCGCGCGTTACCGCCGAGCCCGATTTACCCACCAGAATATCTAAGTCAGCACCTTTATCAGCCTGCTGAACGTGGCGCTGATATAAAGCAACATACCCCCGCGAATCGAAAGGTGCGGGTTGTACCCATGCTGCCCTTCTTTTAGCCAGTTCGGCGTCACTTACCAGCAATTCTATTTTCCTGGCAGGCACATCAAGATTAATCAGGTCGCCATCCATTACCAGCGCCAGGTTTCCGCCAATGGCAGATTCCGGCGATACATGCAATACTACCGTACCATAAGCCGTGCCGCTCATTCGCCCGTCAGAGATACGCACCATGTCGGTAACTCCTTTTTCGAGCAGTTTTTTAGGCAGCACCATGTTACCAACCTCGGGCATTCCGGGATAGCCAACGGGGCCCACATTTTTCAATACCATTACACAGTTTTCATCAATGTCCAGATCAGGATCATCAACCCTATCGTGGTAATCCTCAATCGTGTCAAACACAACGGCACGCCCGGTATGCTGCATCAGCGCGGGGGTGGCAGCAGAAGGTTTTATAACAGCCCCATTTACAGCAAGGTTACCTTTAAGCACGGCTATACCTGCCTCATCAATAAGGGGATTGCCATATTCTTTGATGACGTCGCTATTATAGCAGATAGAGTTTTCCTGAATGTTCTCCGCATGGGTTTTCCCCGAAACGGTCACAACATCAAGGTTAATCTGCCCTTTTAATTCTTTTAATATCACCGGAAGGCCGCCTGCATAGTAAAAATCTTCCATCAGGTACTGGCCCGAAGGCATCAGGTTCAGCAACAGCGGGATTTTACTGCCAAGCCTGTCAAAGTCGTCCAGATTAAGGTCCACCCCTATACGGCCCGCGATGGCGGTTAGGTGAATAATGAAATTTGAAGAACCGCCGATAGCTGCATTTACTTTTATTGCATTTTCAAATGCTGCCCGCGTAAGTATTTTCGACATTTTAAGGTCTTCCTTTACCATCTCAACAATACGGCGTCCCGACAGTTGCGCAATTACTTTTCTGCGCGAATCAACAGCCGGAGTTGCTGCCCCCTGCGACAGGCACATCCCAAGCGATTCAACCATGCAGGCCATAGTAGAGGCCGTACCCATTGTCATACAATGGCCGGCGCTTCTCGACATGCAGCTTTCGGCAGCCAGGTACTCTTCATTAGTTATTTTATTGGTCTTCAGGTCGTCGGTAAGTTTCCAAACAGCTGTGCCTGAGCCAATATCCTTACCCCTGTATTTGCCATTTAGCATAGGGCCGCCGGGAACCACAATAGTTGGTAAATCAACGCTGGCGGCGCCCATCAAGGTAGATGGCGTAGTTTTATCGCAACCGGTTAACAGTACCACACCGTCAATGGGATTGCCCCGTATAGATTCTTCAGTGTCCATGCTCGCAAGGTTTCTGAAAAGCATGGCGGTTGGTTTCAGGAGTGTTTCGCCTAACGACATGATAGGGAATTCGAGCGGGAACCCCCCGGCTTCGTAAACACCTCTTTTTACCGATTCGGCAATATCTTTTAAGTGTGCGTTGCACGGCGTTAATTCTGACCAGGTATTACAAATACCGATAACAGGCCGCCCATCGAACATGTCGGGTGGGAAACCCTGATTTTTCATCCAGCTTCTGTAAAGAAATCCCATCTTCCCTTTCTTTCCGAACCAGTCTGCGCTTCTGAATTTTGTAGTATTATTATCCATTATGAATATATTATTAAATAGGAGTATTAGTTATTTTGCCGTTTACCAAACGGTGAATACCAAGTGTATTGGCGTTATCCAGCTCAGCTGGAAGAAGCGTTTGTGGAAATGATTGGTAGCAAACAGGCCGGGTAAAGCGGTAAATCGCAGCACTGCCAACGGAAGTACAACGGGCATCGGTACAGGCTGGGAAGGGGCCGCCATGCACCATAGCATGGTTTACTTCAACACCTGTTGGAAAGCCGTTAATTACCACACGGCCCACTTTCCGCTCCAAAATTTCAACCAGGTCCCTGTATTGGGGTAACTCATCATCGGTTCCGTGTACCGTTGCTGTGAGGTGTCCCGACAGGCCTTCCGCAAAAGCTAGTAAATCGTCCTTGGCACCGGCAGAGATAACAATTCCCGACGGCCCGAATAATTCTTCTTCCAGTTCCGGGTGCATATTGTACTCCGCAAACGTCGTCGTAAAAAGAACGGGCTGCTGGTGTGCCGGCGAATCTGTCTCAACGCCCTCGGCCATAACTTCAAGGCCGGTAACCATTTTCCTGGCCGCTATGCCGTCGGTATAAGCGGTTTCAATATTTTTTGCGAGCATTACGCCGCCTTTTGTGTTCGTAAACGCGCTTTTCAGCGATGAGTGGAACGGATCTTTATGCTCACCGTCCTGGTGTATCAGCAGACCGGGATTAGTGCAAAATTGCCCAACACCAAGGGTAAGCGCCGCAGAATACCCTGCAGCGATACTTTCTGCGCGTTGTTTCATTGCTTCGGGCAATACAAATACGGGATTGGTGCTGCCCATTTCTGCGTATACGGGAATAGGCTCAGGCCTTTTCACGGCCGTATCAAAAATGGCTTTGCCTGCCTTGTATGATCCCGTAAATGCAACCGCCTTTATTGCCGGGTGCTGAACAAGCATTGAACCTACCACAGCACCATCGCCATATAGCATAGAGAAAATACCCGACGGCATACCGCATTGTTCACTTGCTCTCACAATGGCCTTGCCCACCAGTTCGCAGGTAGCGGGGTGTGCAGAGTGGGCCTTAAATATTACGGGGCAGCCAGCCGCAAATGCCGAGATAGTATCGCCACCTGCAACCGAAAATGCCAGCGGGAAGTTACTTGCGCCAAATACAACAACAGGCCCCAAAGGCCTTTGCATCGACCTGATATCCGGTTTAGGAATTGGCGACCGTGAAGGGTCGGCCGTTTCTATCCGGGCATCAACCCAATAGCCGTCGCGTAATAGACTCGCGAATAGCCTGATTTGGTTAAGCGTCCTGTCTTTTTCCGACCGGATCCTGGCCTCCGGCAATGCCGATTCGAGGCTGGCTATATGCACCAGGTCTTCGGTTATTGCGGTTATTTCATTAACTATAGCATCCAGAAAGGCAGCTTTCTCGGCGCCTGTTTTATTTCTTACCGCAGCAAAAGCGCTCCCGGCTTTGCTGGCAGCAAGTCCGGCTTCTTTATTAGTGGCTTTGTAAAATATATAAGGGAGTTTCTGACCGCTGGTGCGATCAACGGCGGCAAAGCTTTCAGTGCCCGAAGCCGAAAATGTCCCTCCTATTATTTGTTTTCCTTCAAACTTTTCCATTATTACCCAGCTACTTCGTTTATCAATGTACCAATACCTTCAATAGAGATAGCGATCTCGTCGGCATAGTTAAGTGTAAATGTATCAGGCGGAACAATCCCTGTTCCGGTCATCAGGTAAACGCCGTTTGAGAACGACATCTCCCTGAAAAGGTATTCGGCAAGCTCCGTGTGCGACCGCTTCATCCTGTTAATCGATATTTCATCAGAAAACATGGTTTTGCCGCCACGTGAAATTTCAATGCTGATACGTGCATCCGGGTTAATGGGCGTATGTGGCACAAACAAGCACGGACCCAGCGCAGCCGCCCCGTCGTAGCACTTGGCCTGGGGCAGGTATAAAGGATTTTCTCCTTCAATATCTCTCGACGACATATCGTTACCGATGGTATAGCCTTCTATGGTCCCGGCGCTGCACATAAACAAGGTAAGCTCGGGCTCCGGTACGTTCCATGCCGAATCTTTCCTGATCCGCACTTTTTCGCCGTGGCCAACAGCCCTGCCCGCGCTTGATTTAAAAAATAATTCAGGTCGCTCTGCATCGTAAACCTTGGCGTAAAAATCGCCGCCGCCCGCATCCTTTGATTCTTCCATCCTTGCTTCCCTACTGCGCATATAAGTAACCCCCGAGGCCCATATTTCCTGGCTGATTATCGGTGCCTTTGCATTTTTGATAGCATTTTCCAGTGAACTATCGGCAGTAACGGCTCTTATATCATTCAACACTTGTTGATGGAGGCCTTTCCTGTTTATAAAGGCATCCCAACTCCAATCCGGTGAGCTGAAAAACTCATTATTGTATTTTACGATTACTTTTTGGTCAGTGTAAAAAATATGCATATTAAAGTATTTATCGCTATGGGCGTCCTTCACTTCACCATTTGTTTAAACATGTATTTGGAAAAAAAATAACGGATTACAACCCAATGTTAAATCTGTCATTGATTATTTTTAAGGAAACTTGTTTACAATTTGGTGTCTTACAAATAATGCTATAAAAAACAGGTCAATCTTCCATTAAACTACAGCGGCGGTTTTTGTACAAACTCAAATAATAGTTTTCTTAATTATTAGCGTATTAATCGTCAATGCGAGTCAAGAACCAAACTGGAGAATAAAAATGACGTCGTTAATAGGGGATGGACTTAGAATTTCCAGTTAGTATATTTATTTTCAAACGAGTTTATTAAGGCTATGTCTGGTTTGCTAGTTCTTCGTTCTTGACTCTTGATTCGCATTGTTAAGCAAAAAATGGCACTCCCGGAGTAGCATATTTTTTAAGGCCTTCCTCATTAATTTCCACACCTACGCCAGGCTTGTCTGATAAAACAAGGAAACCATTTTCGATAAAAGGTTTATCGTAGTGCACAATTTCTTTCCATTTCGGTTCGGTGTCGCTTAGCGTTTGCCACTCCAGAATATGGAAGTTGGGCACCGACGCACATACATGCGCGGTTGCCATGGCGCCAAGAAACGAGCCAACCATGTGCGGCGAGAAAGGAACATAGTACAAATTTGCGAGGTTGGCAATGCGTTGTCCTTCGCCCAGGCCGCCGCATTTCTGCAAATCGGGCATTACAATATCAATCCCGGCTTCTGATAGCAGGCGGGTGTAGCCATAAGCCAGGTAAAAGTTTTCACCTGCACAAATAGGAGTGGTGGTTTCCTGTGTTATGGTTTTATAAACGTCAATATTATCAGCAGGGATGGGCTCTTCAAGCCACATCAAACTTAGCGGTTCCATCATTTTGGCTACCCGGCGGCCGGTTGTGGCATCATAACGGCCATGCATATCAACGCAAATGTCAATTTTGGGGCCTACCTCCTTACGCACCGCTGCTATAGCATTGTACATTCTGTCCAACTCGGCATTGCTGGCAGTCCAGTTATACCGGTCGAATTTATTGGGGTCGCGGGCGTCATCTATATCAAATTTTACAGCGGTATAACCACGGCTAACGGCACCACGTGCTGCAATTGCATAGTCCTCGGGTTTCGGATTTGTTGCCGTATATAATTCCGTATCGCAATGCACCCTGCATTTATCGCGGAATTTTCCGCCGAGCAACTGGTAAACGGGCAGTCCCAGCGCTTTGGCGGTAAGGTCCCAGAGGGCGGCTTCAATAACGGTAAGGGTTTCCACAAACATTCCCGATTGCGCGCCACCAAAAAAGTTGGCCTTTCTTATTTCTTCTGCAAGCCTGTTTGGGCTTAGCGGGCTTCGGCCTATCAGCATCCTTTCAATGCGTTTGATTACGTAATAAGTGCCAATTACCGCATCAACGCCCTCGCCAGAACCCCATATATCCTGGTTAGTTAGTATTTTTACAAAGAGGCCTCCTCCCGAGTAAGCGCATTTTACCCCTGTAATTTTCAGGTCCGACGGTGCGGACGATTGAGGGGTTCGCTCTTTTGCGTCGATTAA
>Ga0163162_10006487_pt1 | contig 11327 bp, 10 predicted proteins | sample S55metaG_FD_115310 | JGI IMG/M metagenome (GOLD analysis project Ga0163162, IMG submission 115310) | Switchgrass rhizosphere microbial communities from Kellogg Biological Station, Michigan, USA - S5-5 metaG | ecosystem: Host-associated > Plants > Roots > Rhizosphere > Soil | place: USA...
AGGCGCCGCCCCCATTCAGGCCTGGGCGGATCTGCACTCCGTCGATCACGTACAAGGGCTGGTAGTTGCCGGTGACCGTGCTTACGCCCCGGATGATGACCGAGGCTCCGGCCCCTGGCGAACCGCTGCTGGTGGATACATAGACATTGGGAGATTTACCCCGAAGGGCGTCTTCCAGGGTCACATTCACCGTCTTTTGAAGATCGGCATTGGAAATGGTGTGGACTGCGCTGCTGAGGTCGGTCTTTTTCATTTTACCGTAGCCGACGACGATCACATCTTCCAGGTGGTTGTAATCCTGCGACAGCACGATGTTAAGGACGGTGGAATTGCCTGGTTTCACTTCTTTGGATGTAAATCCGATATTCGAGATGACTAACCGCTCCTCTGGCGCAGCTGTAATGGTGAACGCCCCGTTCTCATCCGTCATGACGAAGTTTTTAGTCCCCTTTACGGCGACTGTGGCCCCGGAAAGAGGTGCGCCGTTGTTTTGGGCAGTGATCACGCCGGTGATCCGGTGTGCACCGGGCCGTTGAGCGGTCAGGGGAGGGGTAATGGCCAGGAGAATAAGGAGTAGTCCCAGCTGGGCAAACAGGTCTGATCTTCTTAATTTTCTCATACGTAAGCAGTTGTGTTTTGGTTGTAAGCGAGAACTTGCAATCGATTTAAATTCTCAGGAATAAAAGTAGGCAGATTAGGGCTGAGGCAGGGGGGTAAGAATCGTATAAAAGGGTATGAAAATGTTCAATTTGAGGGGTAAACCCTATATTTGTTATAACGACTGCTTAATATATGATGTCCAAAAAGACCCCTCTGTTCCTGTTTTGCTGGTTGGTTTTCGGCCGGCTGTCCGCACAGCCCAACGAATATCTTTTTTCCCACCTGGATTTCACCAATGGTCTTTCCAACAACCATGTCACCTGCATGTATAAGGATGGAAAAGGGTTTATGTGGTTCGGCACTTTATCGGGACTCAACCGCTATGACGGATACCAGTTCAAGCTATTTAAACATGATGCCAGGGACCAACATTCCATTTCCGACAATTATATTGAACAGATCTTCGAGGGGCCGGAGGGAAAGATGTGGGTAGACGCCAGGGCCGGGCGGTTCAATATCTACGATTTTGCCCTGGACCAGTTTGACGGGGACTATCTGGGGTATCTGAGAAAGCGTGGTCTGCCCGAATCCTGGTTGATAAATATTGTAAACGGGAAGTCCGGTTTTTGGTTTGTTTACAGGGACCAGGGGCTGTACCATTATTTGCCGGATGGCAAGGTGATAGCCCTCAGGCAGGGAGGCGGCGGTGCCATGGCTCTCTCCACTGCCCCGATCGCCGGCGCGAAACAAGACAGCAATGGAGACCTCTGGGTCGTCCATGAGAATGGCCTGCTGGAAAAAGTCGATAGCAGAGAGCATAAGGTAGTTTACCGGACAGAGATGCTGGAAAAAGAATTCGGCAACGATCATATACACGCCGGCATCTATATAGATGGTCAGGATGACCTGTGGATCTACTCCAGCGGGGTATTCAAAGGCACCTATTATTATCATCCCGCCTCGCGGGAGTTAAGACATTTTGCCCTGGATGCCGGCGAAAGGCGCCTGAACAATAATGTCGTCTACAGCGCTTTGCAGGATGGCAAAGGCCTGATCTGGCTGGCAACGGACCATGGCGGTGTCAATATCATTGACAAACGGGATTTTTCTGTGAAGTACGTCGCCCACATTGAGGACGACGGAAAAAGTATCTCGGAGAACTGCACCACTTCCCTGTTCAGGGATAACCTGGGCACGATGTGGGTGGGAACCTTCAAAAGCGGGATCAGCTATTATCACCAGAGCAGGTTCCAATTCCCGCAATACCGGCATGATCCTCACAGGCGGGGCAGCCTGGGCTTCGATGACGTCAACAACTTTGTGGAGGACGCCGCGGGTAATATCTGGATAGCGTCTAATGGCGGCGGTCTTATTTACTTTTCCCGGAAGACAAACACCTTTTCCCAATACCTCCATGATGAGCGTAATAAGAACAGCTTGTGCAGTAACATTGTCGTAAGCCTGTTGTTGGACAAGGACAACAAGTTGTGGATAGGAACTTATTTTGGGGGATTGGACTGTTTCGATGGTCAGCGCTTTGTCCATTACCGGCATGATGATAAGGATACCAGCAGCCTGGCCGAGGACAGGGTAATGTGCATCTACGAGGATTCGGATAGACAGTTGTGGATAGGCACGCTGGCTGAAGGAATGGACAGACTGGATCGACGGGACAATAAGTTCTACCATTATAAATATTACCGGCCGGGTTCGATCCGCAACGGGTATGTTTCATCTATTATGGAGGATGCCCATAAAAACCTCTGGGTGGCCACCGGGTACGGCATTGATGTGCTGGAGAAAAACACCGGCCGCTTCCATCATTATTCCATGGACAGCAACCGGCTTAGCTCGGACAATGTCATTTTACTTTTCAGGGATAGCCGGCAGAATATGTGGGCGGCGACAAGAGAGGGGCTGAATGTTTTTGACCCCGATAAAAAGACATTCCAATCTTTCAGCACGGAGGACGGCCTGCCCGACAACACCGTCCGCAGCATCCAGGAAGACAGCAGACATGATCTGTGGATCAGCACGCCCAATGGCCTTTCCAGGATCCATCTGTCCAGGGGGAAAGATAGCCCGGCCATTCATATCCGGTGCAGGAACTTTCATGAACAAGACGGGCTGCAGGGCAGGGAATTCAATGAACGCTCCGGCCTTGCGACAAGGGATGGACTGTTGATCTTCGGGGGGGCCAATGGCTTCAATATATTCAACCCGGCGGACATCGTTCCCACGGGAAAGACACCACCTATTGCATTCACCGGACTGGAGATCTTCAATAAGCCCGTGCATGCCGGCGATACGACAGGAGGCCATGTCATTCTGAAAAAAGCCATCACAGAGACGAATACCATCACCTTACATTATAAGGATAAAGTCTTTTCCATCGAGTTTGCTTCGCTGGGATTTATCTATAATGCCAGAAATAAATATACATACACCCTGGAGGGCTTTTCCAGGAACTGGCTGACGACGGACGGCAAGATACGTAAGGCCACCTATACCAATCTCGATGCAGGCGAATACTTTTTCCGGGTCAAGGCTTCCGATGAGGATGGGGAATGGTATGACCAGGAAGCTACTTTAAAGATCATTGTGCTGCCGCCTTTCTGGAAAACGCCGCTTGCTTATTTTGTCTATTTTCTTTTGTTTGCCGGCAGTTTGTTCCTGGCCCGGAGAATGATCTTACAAAGGGCGAAAATGCGATTTGCACTGGAGCAGGAGCGCAGGGAGACCCGGCGTATGCATGAGATCGACCTCATGAAAATCAGGTTCTTCACCAATATGAGCCATGAGCTGAGGACGCCGTTGTCATTGATCCTTGCACCTGTGGACAAACTGCTGGACCAGCCTGCTCAGGGCGACCCGCGCCGGCAGCATGAAATGATCCGGAGAAATGCCAAGCGATTGTTGCACCTGGTGAACCAATTATTGGATTTCCGGAAAATGGAGGTCAATGAATTGAAGCTCCACATCCGGCAGGGGGATGTCGTCCGGTTTATCAGGGACATTTACGGCTCTTTTATCGACCTGGCAGAAAAAAAGAATATTTCCTTTTCATTCCAGGAGGATCGCAGATCGCTGGTGACGTTGTTCGATCATGATAAGATGGAACGGATCCTCTTCAACCTTTTGTCAAACGCTTTTAAGTTCACGCCGGAAAATGGGGCTGTAAGCTTAACGCTGCAAACGGAAATCAGGGAAGAGGATGTGCTGTTGTCCATTAAGATAAAGGATACGGGCATCGGCATAGCGCCGGACAAGCAGGAAAAGATCTTCGAGCGGTTTTTCCAGAGCGATGTTCCCGAAACCATCCTGAACCAGGGCAGCGGCATCGGTCTGTCCATTACGCAGGAGTTCGTAAGGATGCATCATGGCCGACTCACCGTAGAAAGCGAATTGAATAAGGGCAGCTGCTTTACAGTGAGCCTGCCTTTTAAGGAAATAATAGCTCCGGAGGCCGGGCTGCTGACGGGGCCGGCGACAGCAGATGCGACGGTGGAGACAAGAGGCGTGACAGCTGTTCTTAAAGGTATCGCGGAGGAAGCGCAGGAGAGCTCCACTAAACGCACGATCCTGATCATCGAGGACAATGAGGATTTCCGTTTCTATTTAAAGGACAACCTCCGTGCCTTCTACAGGGTCATCGAAGCTTCAGACGGGAAAGAAGGGTGGCGGAAGGTGCTAGCCGCCCATCCGCACCTGGTCGTGAGCGACGTCAGCATGCCTGTTATGGACGGCATCCAGCTCTGTGAAAAGATCCGGTCGGACGAGCGGACGCGGCAGATCCCCGTCATCCTGTTGACGGCAATGACAGGTGAAGGCAGTGAGCTGCGTGGGCTGCAGACGGGAGCAACCGATTATATTACCAAGCCATTCAACTTCGAAGTGCTGCTGTCGAAGATCAGGAATGCCCTGGAATACAACGAGATCATTAAGAAGACTTATCAGCGGCAGGTGCAGGCACAACCCGTGCCGGTGGAGATCGCTTCTGCCGATGACTCCTTTATGCGGGATGTGCTGGAGCAGATCGAAAAGAACATGGGTAACCCGGATTTTTCGGTGGGGGAGCTAAGCATGCAGTTCCACGCAAGCCGGAGCACGTTTTACAAACGACTGCTGCTGCTCACAGGCAAGACGCCGGTGGAGCTGATCCGTCACATCCGTCTGAAAAGGGCGGCCGAGCTGCTGGAGAAAAGCCAGCTCACCGTCGCCGAGGTTGCTTATACTGTCGGGTTCAACAACCCCAAATATTTTACGCAATACTTCAAGATGGAGTTCAATATGATCCCTTCCATTTACCGGTCGGAGAAAAAATATCCGGGAAACGGGTCTTCTAAAAAAATGTGACCCGTCCCCCGGAAAGATCAGCGAAATAGCTTTTTGAAAAATAAATTTGCGTAAGTAAATACTTACGCTTAAATTCGTAAGCAAATGCTTACATAAATATTATGCAAACCAGAAGAGATGTATTTCAGGCGATAGCTGATCCTACCAGGAGGGAGATCATTAACCTGATTGCTTACCAGTCCTTAAACCTGAACGCCATAGCGGAGAATTTTGATGTCAGCCGGCCGGCGATCTCGCAGCATATCAAGGTCCTTACGGAATGTGGGCTGATCGTGATCAAAAAGCAAGGGCGTGAAAGGTATTGTGAAGCCAGCCTGCAACAGTTGGGAGAAGTGTCGCAGTGGATCGAGCGGTACAGGAAGTTGTGGGATCACCAGTTCAGCAAATTGGATGACCTTTTGGAGGAGCTGAAAACAAAGCGCAGATCACGAAAAAAATAACAACTAAAAACTTACAACAATGGCAGCAAAAAATCAAACAAAGATCGTGGCCGAACCAGGTAAGCAGGAACTTTTTATCATCAGGGAATTCGAGGCGCCCCGGGAACTGGTGTTCAAAGCCTTTACGGACCGGGAGCTTTTGCCGAGGTGGCTGGGACCTTGCGACATGACCATGAGGATCGATGTCTGGGAGCCGGGCGCCGGCGGATCGTGGCGTTTTGTCCATATGGACCAGAAGGGAAATGAATATGGCTTTCATGGGGTCTGTCATGATGAGACGGCGCCCGGGCGGATCATCCGGACATTTGAATTTGAAGGGCTGCCGGAAAGCGGCCACGTCGTCCTCGAGACGGCAAAGTTTGAAGTCCTGCCGGGCGACAGAACAAAGGTGACGATCCAATCCGTCTTTCAGTCTGTGGCCGACCGTGATGGCATGGTACAATCCGGCATGGAAAGGGGTGTCACTGACTCGCATGAAAGTCTGGACAAGCTCCTGGAGAAAGAAATGCAGGCCAGTCATTAAGCTGCGTGAATTAATTAAAGTTTCATCAATAAATCAAAATCAATATGGCAAAGGATTTTTGGCTCAGTCTTCCCGTGAAAAATGTTAAGCGGTCGAAAGAGTTTTTTGTAAAGTTAGGTTTCGAATTTAAGCCCGGTCCGGGTAATTCAGAACATTCCGCCCCGCTTATGCTAGGCAATAAGGAGGTCATCGTTATGTTGTTTGAAGAGCCCGTCTTCAAAGGATTTGTCAACACAGAGATCGGCGATGCGGGCAAAAGCTGTGAAGTGCTGCTTTCCTTTGATGCAGCCACCAAACAGGAGGTGGATGAGATGGCATCCAGGGCCGTCGCAGCCGGCGGCAAGTCCAACCACAAGCCTTATGAAATGGCGGGTGGCATGTACGGCTGCGTATTCAGTGACTTAGACGGGCATCGGTGGAATGTACTGTATCTGGAGCAAAGCTTAAAATAAAGCTTCCGACGCTGCAATGGTCCTATTCTCAGGCATTAAATCCACCGTCAATGGTAAGTGCGGCGCCCGTGATAAATTTTCCTTCCTCACTTGCCAGGAAAGCCACCAGCCCTCCCACATCTTCTCCTGTTCCATAATCGGACAGCGGCAGCCTTGTCCTGATAAAATCGGCTAACGCACCATCCGATGGATTCATATCCGTGTCGATCGGACCCGGCTGTATTACATTTACGGTGACCTTTTTGCTGCCAAGGTCCCTGGCCAAACCTCTTGTAAATCCTTGCAGCGCCGATTTGCTCATGGTATATAAGGTCGTTTGCGGCGCCATGGCATTGTCCGCCATACTGCTCCCGATGGTGATAATGCGCCCGCCTGTGGAAATATGTTTCACTGCCGCCTGGGCCGCCACGTATACGGCGCGAACATTTATGGCCATTATTTGTTCATAATCCTCCAGGCTATGTTCTTCGAAGGCTTTGCCGATGTAGATACCGGCATTGTTGACCAGTATATCGATCCCGCCGAATGTGGCCACCGTCTTATCTACGGCATCGGACACTTCCCGTGGATTGGCGCTGTCGGCTGCGATGGCGATGGCATGTCCACCGGCTGTGTTTATTTCTGCGGCAAGGGCTTTGGCTTTTTCGGCAGAACGGACATAGGTGAATGCTACCCTGGCGCCTTCGGCAGCGAGTCTCCTGGTGATAGCGGCACCGATGCCACGGCTCCCGCCTGTTACCAGCGCAACTTTACCGGTCAATCGGTTACTCACGGTGTAATTAGTCTTTTCAATGGTGTTCCCTGATACTTCGTGTTTCATGACAATTTTTTTATTTCAACACAAAACTAGGACCCTTGGTTTATATTTGTAAGTAAGCGATAAATTGTTAGGTACTAACAAAAAAGTAAGAAATGAGAAAGAATAGCTCCACCAATGCTTTAAATCAGCAGCAGATCAACGCCGGCTGCGGGATGGCCTATACCCTGAACATTATAGGAGGAAGATGGAAGCCTGCCATATTGTGCAGGCTGCTTTTCGGTCCAATGCGATATGGCGAGCTGAAGAAATCTATCGAAGGCATATCGGAACGTATGCTTGTGGCGCAATTAAGGGAACTGGAGAAAGACCAGATCGTGCAGCGTCGTTTATATGCCGAAGTGCCGCCCCGGGTGGAATATCAGCTGACCCCGCTGGGCAAAAGTATGAAAGCGATGTTCGGCGCCATGTCCGATTGGGGGAATATGCACAGGAGTAAGGTCACCGCCGTCGAGATTGGTTGAGCCCGGGGATAGGAGCGCAGAAATATTTGTATATATGTAGTTAACTACGTAGTTTTGTATTCAATATTCAGGCAATGCGACTTGCGATCATCGGGGACTATGACGACTCTTTCGAACCTCACAGGGCGACCCATGAGGCCATCGCCCATTCTTCGAAAAAATTTGATACCCGCATAGCTTATGACTGGGTGCCCACGGATACCATCGAAGCCCGGTGGAAAGCGATCACTACAGATTATGGTGCCTATTGGATAGCGCCCGGCAGTCCATATAAAAGCATGGCAGGCGCCCTGAAAATAATTCAATACGCGAGAGAGAGGGGCATCCCTGTACTGGGGACCTGCGGAGGGTTCCAGCACATGGTCATTGAATTCGCCAGGAATGTATTGGGGATCGTGGATGCACAGCACGCTGAATATGACCCTTATTCGTCAAAGCTGGTGGTTAATCCGCTCAGTTGTTCGTTGGCGGGGCAGGTATTGGAAATTGAAATAACAGACAAATCGTCCAGGGTGTACAGCATTTTACGGTCTGACAGGATCGCGGAAAGGTATTATTGTAATTTCGGACTTAACCAGGACTACGAGGACCAAATCAACGACGCAGGCTTTAGAATTGTAGGAAGGGACAATCTGAAAGAGGTGAGGATACTGGAACTGAAGGACCATCCATTTTTTATCGCCACCCTTTTTGTCCCCCAGGCTAATTCAACGCCGGAGGCGCCGCATCAATTAGTGACAGCATTTTTAAAATCAATTGTATGATAAAAGACAGCATAATGGACACGGAAATGCTCATACAGCCCCTTGACAATACGTATTGTGACAAGATCGTAGAGCTTATTTTACCTATTCAGCAAATTGAGTTCAATGTCCCGGTGACCCTTGCACAGCAATCCGATCTGCTGGACATTGAAAGCTTTTATATAGCTCCGGGCGGCAACTTCTGGGGTGCATTCAGCGAGGGGCAGCTGGTGGGGACCATCGCACTCATTGATATAGGGCATAATGCCGGCGCCATCCGCAAGATGTTTGTAAGAAAAGCGTTTCGGGGCAAGGAATTTGGGATTGCCCAACGTTTGTTCGAGACGCTGGCGGCATACTGCAGGGACCGGCGGATCTCCGACCTCTATCTGGGTACGGTCAGCGTTCTGAAGGCGGCACTCCGGTTTTATGAACGCAATGGATTTCACCGCCTGGAGAAGACGGAATTGCCTGGGTATTTTCCCTTGATGGCGGCCGACGACATATTCTATCATTTGCATCTTGTCAATCAACAATAGCATCATGAATGTCATAGATGAATCCGGGTTACTGGCCATTTCCACCAGGCTGCAGCGCCTCAGCGAAAGATTGCGTAAGGAAGGCACCCTCATCTATAAAGCCTACGGCATCGAGTTCGAGCCCAAATGGTTCCCTGTGATCTATACGCTGCACTTCAAACCCCTGTTGAGCGTTGTTGAAATAGCGTCGGAGATCGGATATACCCATCCTTCGACGATCAGCCTGCTGAAAGAGCTGGAAAAGCAAAAGTTGATCCGGTCGCGCCGCGACAAGATCGACGAGCGGAAAAGATTGCTCCAGCTGACAGATAAGGGGAAGGAACTGATCGAAAAAATGAAGCCCGTCTGGGCTATCATGACGAAGGCTATTGCCGAATTCACGGATACACGGAACAACCTGATGAAGGCGATCGAGGAGGTGGAAGAGCAATTGGATCAGCAGAGTTTTTTTCAGCGGGCTAAGGCGCTAGAAAAGCAGCGTCTTCATTGAGATGCTTTCCTGCCAGTACTTAAGACAATACCCACCACAACGAGCACCGCCCCGATGATCTGCACCATGTTAACGCTTTCATGTAAAAAGGCCAATGCTATGATAAACCCCACCAGGGGATCGAGATTGATAAAATTCCCTACCTCGGCGGCTGTCAATAATTGAAGGGACTTGTTATACAATAAATAACAAATGCCCGAAGCCAGGGCTCCCAGGAAAAGGATAGCCAGCCATCCGGAGAATGAAACGGAGGGCCATCCTGTATTCCAATTCTCATATACCGCGGCCGGCAGCAATAGCACCGAGCCGGCCAAAGTACAGAGACTGGTGATGAGTAAGGGATCCCTGTCCGCGACCTTTTTTGAAATGATGGTATAGACGCCCCATGCAATGACGGCTATGATCATCAGCACATTTCCTGTAATGCTGTTGCCCGTACTGCTTTGATTGGATGATAAGAACCCGATGAATATCACGCCGGTGACGGATATGATGATCCCGAACACCTGCTTGATGGAAAGCTTTTCCTTGAGAAAGATGGCCGCAAGCACTGCGATACATACGGGGATAAACCCCTGCAGCAACGCTCCCACCGAAGCTGAGGTCAGCCGGACCGAAACATTAAAAAAGATATAGAACACCGTTACGCCTGTAAATCCCAAGAGTATTATTATTCCCCAGGGTATATTGGCAAGAGACCGGTCAGCCGACCGCCCTTTCCTGAAAAAGAGTATACTCAACAGGGTAAGGGCGCCGATGCTGCATCTGTAAAAGGCCAGTGTCAAAGGGGGTACAACGTTTACGATGACCTTTGTGACGGCGAACGAGCCTCCCCAAACGATCATGACGAACAGTATACTGATAAGTCCTACTAATCTCTTATTTGGCATGGGGCCAAATTTACCGTAAAAAATTCTGTAAAGATCATGGAGGACCTGGAGAGCGAAGAATAAACAGAGAAGATGATCAGTGGCGAGGCTGCGCATGAAATTCTTTTTAATTTGCGCAAAACTTAAAATATGCATTCAACACACCGGTTGCGTCGATGGAAAAGGTCAATCATCGCACCTGCCGTTATGATCTTTTGCTCCTTACTGTCCCTTACTGTCACTGCACAACAAAAAAAAGCTACAGGTGAAAAACCTTTACTTCTGGATCCCGTCGTCCGTACGGGCCGGTTAGTCAATGGATTTACCTATTTCGTCCGCCGCAATACAGAGCCGAAAAGCAGGGTGGTGCTATACCTTGTAAATAAAGCGGGCTCCATACTGGAGGCGGATGACCAGCGGGGGCTGGCCCATTTCATAGAGCACATGAGCTTCAACGGTACTACCCATTTTCCCAAAAATGAATTAGTTAATTATTTGCAAAGATCGGGTGTGCGGTTTGGCGCGGATCTGAATGCTTACACGGCCTTCGATGAGACCGTGTACCAGCTGCCCCTGCCGTCGGACGATGCCGATCTTCTCCAACATGGCTTCCAGATCATGCGCGACTGGGCGCAGGAAGCTACCCTGGACCCCGGGGAGATCAATAAGGAACGAGGTGTTGTGCTGGAAGAAAAGCGCCTTGGGAAAGGCGCCCAGGAGCGTATGCAGCAAAAATACTGGCCCCAACTGCTGAACCATTCGCGATATGCCGACCGTATGCCTATCGGGACAGACTCCGTCCTGAATAATTTTAAACCCGCCACTATCCGCCGCTTCTACCATGACTGGTATCGCCCCGATCTGCAGGCGCTGGTCGTGGTAGGGGATATCAATGTGGACTCCATAGAACAGCTGATTAAAAAGAAGTTTTCGGACCTGAAGAACCCTGCCGGGGAAAAACCCAGGCCAAAGTACCGGATCAACCTGACAGGGAAAAATCAGTTCATCGCTGTTACAGACCCGGAAATGCCGTC
>Ga0163162_10006490_pt1 | contig 11326 bp, 9 predicted proteins | sample S55metaG_FD_115310 | JGI IMG/M metagenome (GOLD analysis project Ga0163162, IMG submission 115310) | Switchgrass rhizosphere microbial communities from Kellogg Biological Station, Michigan, USA - S5-5 metaG | ecosystem: Host-associated > Plants > Roots > Rhizosphere > Soil | place: USA: Michigan...
AAAATCACCTGCGATTGCGGGATGGCTTCCGCGTATTCGGTAGTGAAGGAAAGATTGTGCCGGGCGCCGGCCACCAGCTCCGGCAGGTGCGGCTCATAAAACGGGATCTTCCCGGCTTGCAGCGCTTTCACTTTGCGTTCGTCGGCATCGATGCAGGTTACTTTGTGCCCCAGAAATGCCAGGCAAGCTCCGGTAGTCAGACCAACATATCCAGTTCCAATGATCGAGACATTCATAAATTTGGCGTCAATTCTCTATGTTAGCGATTCCGCCGCGGTGCGCGCTCCGTCCCGCATCGACTACCCTGAAAAACATGCGGCGCTTCGCGACGGGATTGGGCCTCACTTTTCGTTATTGGATGCAGACCGAGGTGCACGTCTACGCTTTTTCGGTGGTCGCCGAATCTCTTCAAAAAATATTTCCCTTCCTGATCGTTATGCTGTCGCTCTCGCGGCGGGTTTTTGGCCAGCAGGCCGCCGTCGGCGCCATCGACCTTGCGTTGCGCGACTACTTCCCGGACGCGCTGGGCCAATTTCTGCAACGAAACTTGCCGCAAACTGGCTCGATAGAGCTGATTTCTATCCTATTGCTGTTGTTCACCGCGAATGGCATCTTCGAGCCCTTGGAAGTCGGCCTGAACCGGGTTTGGGGAATCCGCAAGAATCGCAGCTTCTTTCGTAATCAGATCGTCAGTTTGGGCTTAATCTTTATTTGCGGCGGCCTGGCGCTGGGCTCCATGCTGCTGACGGCGCTGAATCAGCAATCGTTCCGAGTGAACGCGTATCCCAATAGCTGGCTGCAGAACATCGTGGGAGGGAGCGTGGCGTGGGTGTCGCTGCTATTTTTCAAACTGGCGGCGGTGCCGCTGGCGGTGCTGGTGTTGTTCTTGATTTACCGTTATTTGCCGAACGGGCCGACTCCGCTGAAGCGCGTGCTGCCGGCGGCAATATTTGTGGGGCTGCTGATGGAGGTGCTCAAATACATCAACACCCTGGTCTGGCCCGGCTTTCAACGCAAACTGGCCCGCGAGTATGGCGTGTTTCAGTATTCGGTGACGCTGATTTTTCTGGGATTCCTGGCGTCGATGCTGGTGCTGGGCGGCGCGGAGTGGGCCGCGAGAGGGCACCGGCTGGATGAGGACACGGAGATGGCGCCCCATGACTAACGGTTTGCTCGCAGTGGTTACCGGCGCATCCAGCGGTATCGGCGAGGAGTTCGCGCGCCAAATTGCGGCACGCGGCTACGACCTTCTACTCGTTGCCCGGCGCGAAGACCGGCTCAAGGCGCTGGCCGCAGAGATCGCGGCGGCGCATCACGTTGCGGTGGATACGATGGCCGCCGATCTCGTGACGGACGAAGGCCGCGCCGCACTGGTCGAGCGTATCCGCAGCGCTCCCAACTTCGGCCTGCTAGTGAACAATGCAGGCTTCGGAGCGTCCGGGATGTTTCACAAAGTTGACCTTGGCGTGCAGGACCAAATGCATCGCCTGCACGTGCTCACTACGCTTGCGCTGTCGCATGCCGCACTCGAAAATCTCACGGCACGGCCGGATGCGGACGGGCGTTGCGGCATCATCAATGTATCGTCGGTGGCGGGCTTCGAGCAGGCGCCCACCAGCGTCAGCTACAACGCCACCAAGGCCTGGATGACCAGTTTCACGAATGGCCTGGCGATTGAACTGACCGTACAGCAGTCGCCGGTGAAAGTGCAGGCGCTCTGCCCCGGCTTCACCTATTCGGAATTTCATGACCGCATGGCCATGGATCGCAGTCCGATCCCGAAGCAGCTGTGGCTAGACGCCGGATTTGTGGTGGCGGAATCACTGCGGGCCTACGACCGCGGCAAGTTGATCGTGGTGCCGGGGTGGCGCTATAAGATCATCGTCGCGTTCCTCCGGGCGACTCCGGGGGCGGTCATGCGCCGCATTTCAGCGGCTTTGGGCCGCCGCTACCGTAAGACGAAAGCCTAAAATGCGCGGGACGCGCGCTCCGGACGGCAGCCGCGCCGGTGCTACACTGACACTGTTATGGCCATCAGCAAGGAACTGCTCGAGATTCTCGTGTGCCCCGTGGACAAGGCAGATCTCGAGCTGAAGCAGAACCCGGATGGCCTGAAGTGTGTGCAGTGCAAGCGGGTCTACCCCATTCGCGACGACATCCCTGTGATGCTGGTCGACGAAGCCCGCATCGAAGATTAAGGCTACGCGGAATAGGTATCGCGCGAAAAAATGGAATCTCTGCTGGCGCGGCTCCCGTCGCGCTCTCGGATTGCCGTGATCCGCTTGCGGTCGATGGGCGACTGCGTGCTCACCACTCCGGCGCTCGCTTTGCTCAAGGCCCACCGTCCCGATCTGCAAGTGCGTGTGGTGGTGGAGCCGCGCTTCGCTGGCGTATTCGAGGATAATCCGGACGTCGACGAAATCTCGCCGCGTGTGGGCAGCCGCGTGGACATGGCGTTGAACCTGCACGGCGGCACGCGCAGCATGTGGATGACGCTGACCTCCGACGCGAAGTTCGGCGTCGGCTTCGCGCATCATCGCTTTAGCGGTATCTACTCGCAACGGATTCCCCGCGCGCAGGAGATTCTCGGCGAAGAACGGCCGGTGCACACGGCGGAACACTTGGCCTCGGCGATGTTCTGGCTGGGAGTGCCCCGTACGGAGATCCCGCGCGCCAAGCTGGTGGCGTCCAGAAGGCCCGACTACCCGCCCTATGTGGTAATGCATCCGTTCGCGGCGACGGCCGAAAAAACCTGGCCTCCTGAACGCTTTCTCGCCGTCGCGAACCAAATGCAAGCCGCCGCACTGCTGCCGATGATCGTGGCCGGGCCAGCCGACGACACTGCGCCGTTCTCCAAATTTCAGGTAGTTCGCAACCCGCCACTGAGCGCGCTGAAGAGCCTGATGTCAGGCGCGGCCCTGTTCATCGGCAACGACAGCGGCCCGGCCCACGTCGCGGCGGCGTTTGGGGTCCCGGTGGTAGCTCTGTTCGGCCCCTCCGACCCGGTGACGTGGGCCCCTTGGCGCGCCGAAGCGCGAGTCCTGACATCAAATGGCGGCATCGGCCAGATTGCGGTGGAGGAAGTAATGGCCGCGGTGGAAGCGCTGCGAAACGGAACGGTGAAGGCGGAAGCATGAGCGAGCTAGGCCGGCTTCTGCGCTTTTCGCGTCCCTACACGCCGTATCTGGTGTTGTCGGTCTTGTTGATGGCATGCGTGGGCGCGGCGCAAGCTCTCACCGCGCTGCTCATCGGACCAATTTTTGACCGCGTGCTCAATCCTGCGTCGGCCGACGTGCCGGTACTGCTGGTCACGCTTCCCATCTTGCGCCACAAGGTTTATCTCTCCGACTTGATGCCCGCGTCGATCCACAATGTGTGGACCATGGTGGCGGTCGGAATCCTGGCAGTCTTTTTCATCAAAGGCCTGTGCGATTACTGCGCCAACTACCTGATCAACTATGTGGGCTTTTCCGCGGTGACGGATCTGCGCCAGACGGTGTTCGATCGCGTGGTCCATCAGGACGCGCATTTCTTTGAAGCAAATTCTACGGCGCGAGTGATGTCGTCGATCATGAACGACCTGGAAAAGATCCAGGTTGCGCTCTCGCAAATTTTGGCGGATTGGCTGCGGCAAACCTTCACCGCCCTGGGATTGCTGGCGGTCCTCCTGCAGATCGATTGGAAACTAGCCGGCGTGAGCCTGACGATGCTGCCTTTCGTCTTGGTGCCCACTTTGCGGCTAGGCCGGCGCATCCGCCGAACGACGCGCAGCGCGCAGGACAACACCGCGGAACTGAATCAGGTGCTGCAGGAAACCTTGAGCGGCCACCAAGTGGTGAAGGCTTTCGGCGCGGAGGATGTGGAATCCAATCGCTTCCGCGACCGCGCCGAGAAACTGCGCAACAGCAACTTGCGCTATGTGGCGCAGCAGGCCATCGCCAGTCCTGTTATCGAATTCTTTGGCGCGATCACCATCGTGGGCCTGCTGACATACGCGCGGCTGCAAATCAAAGCTGGCTCGATGACCACCGGCGAGTTCAGCAGCTTCGTCATCGCGCTGCTGATGCTATACGAGCCCGTCAAGCGCTTGACTGGAATTCACAATATCTTTCAACAGGCGCTGGGCGCGTCGCAGAAAGTGTTCGAATACCTGGATCGCGATCAACACGTGAAGGAGAAGCCGGGCGCGGTGAAGCTCGCCCGCTTCGAGAAGGCCGTTCATTTCGACAATGTCAGCTTCCGCTATCCCAGCGTGCCCAACGGCTTCATGCTGGATTCCATTCAACTTGAGGTCAAGCGCGGACAGGTGGTGGCGCTGGTGGGATCGAGCGGCGCCGGCAAAACCACGCTAGCCAATCTGGTGCCGCGCTTCTATGACGCCACCGGCGGCGCGGTGCTGATCGACGGTCGCGATATTCGCGATCTGCGGCTCGACTCGCTTCGCGACAAGATCAGCATCGTGGCGCAGGATACGTTCCTGTTTAACGACACCGTTGCCGCCAACATCGGCTATGGCTTGCGGCATGCGACGCCGGAGCAGATCCACGAAGCCGCGCGCAACGCCATGGCCGAGGAATTTATTCTGCAGCTTCCGCAAGGCTATGACACCATCATCGGCGAGCGCGGGACTAAACTCTCCGGCGGGCAGCGGCAACGTCTGGCCATCGCGCGCGCGCTGCTGAAGAACGCGCCGATTTTGATCCTTGACGAAGCCACTTCGCATCTCGATACTGAGTCGGAACGCCTGGTGCAGAAGGCTTTGCAGAATCTGATGGCGCACCGCACCGTGATCGTGATCGCCCACCGGCTCTCCACCGTGCGCCGCGCGGACAAGATTGTGGTGCTGGATCAGGGCCGTATCGCCGAGACCGGCACGCACGACCAGCTCATCGGCCAGGGCGGCATTTACCAGCGCCTGCATGACATGCAGTTTCTGGAAGCCGACGCCTAAAACGTTTCCAGCCTGCAAGGTTGCGGTGCTACTATAGGCGAAGGAAGGGCGAAGAATGAACCTCACCCACTTGGCCGAAAACGACTTGGCTCTACAGAATGACCGCCTCCTGGCACGGCGCACCGGACTGGCCGGAGCCATCGCCCGATTCGAGGACTGGATGGCCGATCCTGAGTCGCCGGTGCGTGCCATCCGCCGCCAGCCGGCCAAGCCCGGAGTTTTCGCCGAGTTTCCCGAAGCGCTCGCGCCGACACTGAAGCAATCGCTGGTGTCGCGCGGCATTCGTCAACTGTACTCGCACCAGGCGGAGGCGTTCGAGCACGCTGCGGGCGGGCGCAACGTGGTGGTGGTCACGCCAACAGCCAGCGGCAAGACGCTGTGTTACAACCTGCCGGTGCTGCAGCGCCTGATTGCCGATCGAGGCGCGCGCGCGATGTACTTGTTCCCGACGAAGGCGCTGGCCGAAGATCAACTTGCCGAGTTCCAGGGCGCAGTGGATGCGATGGGCTCCGAAATTCGCGCCTTCACTTATGATGGCGACACACCGCAGGACGCCCGCCGCGCCATTCGCGAACGCGCCAACGTTGTGCTCACCAATCCCGACATGCTGCACGCCGGGATTCTGCCGCACCACACCAAGTGGGCCAAAGCGTTTGAGAATCTGCGCTACATCGTGATCGACGAGCTGCATTCCTATCGCGGCGTCTACGGTAGTCATCTGGCAAATGTGCTGCGGCGTTTGCAGCGCGTGTGCGAGTTTTACGGATCGTCGCCGCAATTCATCTGCTGCTCCGCGACGATCGCGAATCCGCGGGAGTTGGCCCAGGCGCTTACCGGTCACGAGTTCGAGTTGGTAGCGGAAAACGGCGCGCCGTCCGGCGAAAAGTATGTGGTGTTTTACAATCCGCCGGTGGTGAATAAAGCGCTGGGCATCCGGCGCGGATACTTGAATGAGACCCGGCGCATCGCGCGCGAGCTACTGGATCGCGGCCAGCAGACTCTGGTGTTCGCCAATTCGCGGCTGGCGACTGAAGTCCTGCTCACCTACTTGAAGGACGACCGTAGCGGCGCAGGCATCCGCGGTTATCGCGGCGGCTACTTGCCCGAGACGCGACGCCGCATCGAAGCGGGTCTGCGTGCAGGGGACATTCGCTGTGTGGTAGCGACCAACGCGCTCGAGCTGGGCATCGACATCGGATCGCTCGACGCGGTGGTGATGGCCGGCTATCCGGGGACCATTGCTTCCACTTGGCAGCGCGCGGGTCGCGCAGGCCGGCGGCAGACCACGGCGCTAGCGGTGCTGGTGGCGTCGAGCGCGCCGCTGGATCAATACATCATCGAGCACCCTGAGTATTTTTTCGAGCGTCCGCCGGAATACGCCTATATCAATCCGGACAATCTGGAGATCCTGCTCAATCACATGAAGTGCGCGGCGTTCGAGCTGCCGGTGCGCGATGGCGAGAAGTTCGGCACGCGCGAGGTGGACGAGATGTGCCAGTTTCTCGCGGACCTCAAGTTGCTCCATCATTCGGGACCGCCGACGCGCGGCTCCTGGCACTGGACCTCGGACACCTATCCGGCCGATGCCGTGAGTCTGCGCAGTATCTCAAGCGACAACTTCCTGGTGATCGACGTCACCGGCGACCATCAGGTGATCGGCGAAGTGGCTTTCACCGCGGCGCTCACGACGCTGCATGAGAAAGCCATTTATCTGCACGACGCGCGGCAATTTCAAGTGGAACGCTTCGATTATGACGGGCGCAAAGCCTATGTCCGCCACGTGGATTCGGACTATTTCACGGACGCGATCGACTACACGCAGGTGAAGGAACTGGAAGAGTTCGAATCGGCTGCGGTGAATGGAGCGAGCACGGCGCATGGAGATGTCCGGCTCAACCGGCAGATCGTGGGCTTCAAGAAAATCAAGTTCTACACCATGGAGAACGTGGGCGCGGGCAACCTCTCGATGCCGGAGCAGGAGATGCACACTACCGCGTTCTGGCTGCATTTCCCGGAGACGTTTCTCGCGCGCTTTGCGGACCTGACGCCGACCGAGAAGCAAAGTGGATTAGTAGGGCTGGGCGCGCTGCTGCGCACAGTGGGGTCTCTTCGTGTGATGTGCGATCCGCGCGATCTGGGCATCTCAATCACCGAGGCGATCGCGGGGGGTCTGCAGACTTTCGAACCGAATCTGTATCTCTATGACAACTATCCCGGCGGCATCGGGCAGAGCGCACCGCTGTTTAAGATGACGCGATCGCTGCTCGAAGGCGCCGCGGCCCTGTTGCGAGGCTGCCCGTGTGAGGCAGGCTGCCCAGGCTGCGTTGGGCCGATCGGCGAAGTGGGCGAGAGGGGCAAAGAAACCGCTGGCCGGATTCTGGTGGAACTGTTGGGCGGCGCTATCGCGCCCAGTTAAAACCCACCCCGGTGCTATACAGGAAGTCATTCTTCTTGCGACCCGAAGCCGGGTTGCTCAGGTAACGGTCGCTCAGCGAAACATTCCAGTTGAGCCATTTGGTCAGTTGCGTGGTCGCGCCGACGTCGGCGTTCACGCGGTACTCCCCGGTGTCGGAAAGATCGTTGAACATACGGAAGGTCTCGACAAAGCTGGTGCGGGCATTGAGCTTGTAATTGAAATCGTCGCCCCAAAACGCCTCAGCCGAATTGCGAGTGAACGCGGGACTGGAGCCCGATGCTCCAAACACCGCGCGATTCCAGTCGGCGCCGCCTACCACATCCAGATGACTGGCTTCATGTGACCAGATGTGATATCCCAGGCCGCCGCCGATCACCACGCGCAGGTCGAGCGACTGGAACTTATCGTACTCGTAGTCGTTGAAAGCGTTTGCGAATATTTTCTTAGTGAGATTGCGATCGTAGGCCCAGCCTCCGCGTACCGCTTTTGCCGTGGATGAATCCACACCATTGATTTTCGCCGATGAGCTGATCGAGTTGAAGTATGCCGTGGTGCGCGTGGTGTTCGACGCGCGCACGAAATTGACGGGCGTCGTGAGCGTGGACGTCTGCGCATTGCCTTTGGTGCCGGCCAGGTTCAGGCTACCGGTAACAGTCCACAGGTCCAGCAGTCCGGGGTGCAGAAATTTCTGGTAACTCTTCTCTTCCGCGTCGTCGCGTAGCGTCACGACGTCTTTGGGATCCACTGCCTGCGGCGCTCCCGGCGCCGCTACTTGGATGCGGTCGCCCTGGGTTTCAATGTTGGCTTTGACGGTTTTGCCTCCGGCGAGCGTTACGTTGAGCGGCTGGTCGCTCTTTACCGCGGCGACGTCGGCCCACTTCAGCGTCACCGTACCGAAGTTCTTGCTCTTAATAGTTACGCTATCGCCGTCTTTCTTGACGATGGCGCCGGTGATGCGGTCGCCGTCCTTCATGGTGATCTGGTCAGCGAAAACCGGAGGAATAAAAAGGATGAGAAGTGCACCTGCGAGAACCTTCATCACTCCAGGTTACGTCAAGATGTTCTGCGTTTCAGAATGAAGTACACCGGTACACCAATCAGCACGATCACCAATCCCGGCACGGTTGTCGAGGTACGGTAGGCGAACAGCAGAATGAGAATCACCGACGCGCCGGCGATATAGAGAGCGGGCACAAATGGGTAGCCGAATGCGCGGTACGGGCGCTCGTCATTCGGACGGCGTTGGCGCAGCACGAAGACGGCAGCGATGGTCAGGATGTAGAAAATCAGTGCGGCGGAGACCACGTAATCCAGCAGGTTGCCATAGAGATTTCCGAACTTGCCTGTGGCCGCGTCGTAGGTGCGCGCCAGCACCAGCAGCGTGGTCCACCCCGCCTGCAAAATCAGCGCGACGCCGGGAACCCGCGCCTTATTCAGCTTCTTCGCTGCCTTGAAGAATAGATTGTCCTCCGCCATGGCGAAGCAGGCGCGAGCACCCGCCAGCACCATGCCGTTGATGCAGCCGAAGGTCGAGATCATAATGGCGATGGCCATGATCTCCGCGCCGGCGCTGGGAAAAACCGCACCCACCATGGCACTGGCCACGCGATCGAGCGGCGCCGTCTGCACTTTGTCCAACGGCAGCACCACCAGGTAGGCCACATTCGCCAGCACGTACAGGCCGATTACAATCGCCGTTCCGAAAGCCAGCGACAACGGCACGTTGCGTCGGGGCGTCCGCACCTCACCCGCGGTGAACGTGATGTTGTTCCACGCATCGGCGGAAAATAGCGAGCCGGTCTGCGCCACGCACAAAGCCACCAGCAGGCCGAACGAAGTCTCCGGTGTCAATCCGGGGGCGATGGGCATGAACCCGCGCGGCGTCCACAAATCTCCAAAGTTCCCCGCCACCGCTGGCCGATTCCATCCGAAGAAGATGCCGAGCCCGACCAGCCCCACTAGCGATCCGATCTTCGCCACCGTGAAAACATTCTGCACCCGTTTGCCATATTGAATGCCCAGCGTGTTGGTGTAGGTGAGGAACAGGATCACCAGAATCGCCACCAGTTGAGCGGTGGAAAGAGATAGCGCGTAGCCGCTCGATACGTGAATCGGCGCGATCACATAACGGTTTTCCGAGATGACCGGCCATAGCACGCCCAGATAGCGCGCGAACGCGACGCCCACCGCCGCGATGGTTCCGGTCTGGATCACGCCGAACAAAGTCCAGCCGTAGAGGAATCCCCACATCGGTGAAAACGCTTCGCGCAGGTAAACGTATTGGCCGCCGGCGCGCGGCATCATCGCCGCCAGCTCGCCATAGGAGAGCGCCGCGGTCAGCGTCAGGATACCGGTGATGATCCACGAAGCCAGCAGCCAGCCCGGGCTGCCAACGTTACGCGCCATCTCTGCCGACACAATGAAGATGCCGGACCCGATCATCGACCCGGCCACCAGCATGGTGGAATCGAATAGTCCTAGAGTGCGCGCAAGTTCGCTTTTCGATGACGGTGTGGGTTGCACTGGCGTCGTCAATTCTCGAATCCCAAATGCCAGCCTAACCTTCCGCTATCGAACCAGGAGATCGGCACGCCGAACCAGCGCGACCTTGTCGCCGTCTGATACGTGGCTCTCCGCGGCGCGCCGTCTTCCTTTTTGCCGAGTACAAACGCGCACGGGCCATCGCCGAATTGCTGGATCCGCCGCGCCACCCAGGACTGCGCATCCGATGGCTCGGCCAGCACCACCGACGTGCCTTTAAACCAAGCCAGGCGCGCGCCGAAGCTGGCGTCTTCCTGCGTCATCGGTTCGGGCAATGCGTAGGCCTGGCGATATCGCGCCACCGAAGCCTTTAGATCGCGCACCGCGATCACCACGCGCTTCACACCGCTGAAGTCCCGCGTGGCCGGACGACCTTTAGGAAACGCCCGGGCTTCACGCGGCGTGAAATCGTGAATCAGGAACGGGAAGAACACGCCGTTCGGACCCGGCCCTACTGGCGCCGCTTCCCATTCGAGCCGCGTGCCATCGGGACGCTCGCGCCCGCTGCGCTGTAGCGCCACTGTAATTCCCGCTGCCCGCAGCCGTTTGACTTCTGCCTCGGTGTCGTTTGCCCGCACTGCCCACGCCGCTGGGCCCGCGTTGCCCCGGATCTGCCTGGACCAATAATGCGCCGCCACCGCCTTCGCGTCGGGCTTGTCTTGCAGCGCGATCAACTCTAGATAGGATCCGTCGGGGAAACCGGTCAGCGCCATTTGCGTCGCGTGATTGCTGTGAGGTCCGCCGAACTCGCTGGGGATTCCCAGCGCCGCCAGCCGCGCTTGCATTTGCTTGAGGTCGCGGCCGGCCACGCTGACATGATCCACCGTCAACTCGGCCGCGCCGAGAGAAGCGCTCAGTAGAAGGGCAGTGATCGCTAGAAGTCTCGTTGACATCCTATTTCCGCAGTAGCGCATTCCAGTTCGCAACCACTGTGATAGGCGTCGAACTGCGATCTTCCGGCGCGGCGTTCACCAGAAACCGCTGGCCATCAGGAGAAATATCCCAGCGCCAGGAAAGGTTCGGCGCCCCTCCCTGGCCGCCCGCCACCGGCACTCGGAATAAAGCTTTGGCGACGCTGGCCTGGAACACCGGTTTGGTAGATATTTGCACCGCCATGAGCATGCTGTCCGGTGTGACGTAAAACAGTTCCTTGCCATCGGGACGCCAGCGGGCCTGCGTTCCGCCGCCATTCGAGATCAACCACTTTCCGCCACCCGATGCGGGAAACGGCCGCACGTAGATTTCCCTAGCTCCGGACTCATTGGACGTATAAACCACAAACTGCCCGTCGGGCGAAAACCTGGCTTGGCCCTCGTTTTGCGGAGTCACCAGATAAGGGACCGGTTTGATATCTCCAACCGCCTTGCCAGGATCCGGGAGCACCCATAGATCCGCACCGGTATCCTTGCCGCGCGTCG
>Ga0163162_10006492_pt1 | contig 11324 bp, 10 predicted proteins | sample S55metaG_FD_115310 | JGI IMG/M metagenome (GOLD analysis project Ga0163162, IMG submission 115310) | Switchgrass rhizosphere microbial communities from Kellogg Biological Station, Michigan, USA - S5-5 metaG | ecosystem: Host-associated > Plants > Roots > Rhizosphere > Soil | place: USA...
CCAAAATTCAGCAGCGGGTTGTTACTTGAAAACTATATAAATAAACCAAGCCAATTTGAATGCTTTGCATCTATCCCGGTTAATATCGGCAAAGCCTTATTTTCAATACCTGCGCAGTTATTCACTTTTACTGTAAAGAAAAACAATCTGCCTGAGGGGAAAGCCAACCCGGTTAAAACTGATAAGAAATATAATAAACCCAATAATAAACTTTAAATCACTAAAATTATGCCACCTAGAAAAATTGCACGTTATGGATGGACCCCGGATCTTCCGGATAACAGGGATATTAAATACTCAGCGGTACGACCTGTGTTTGTCACGCTTCCCCCGATGGTTGATTTGCGCCCCAAGTGCCCGCCGGTTTACGACCAGGGACAAATAGGGTCGTGTACGGCTAATTCAATCGGCGCAGCCTTTGAATTTGAGCTCCTTAAGCAAGGCTTAACAGATTTTACGCCCGCCAGGCTGTTTATATATTATAACGAACGGGTTATGGAAGGCGACCCAAATTCGGATAACGGCGCGCAAATAAGGGATGGCGTGAAAAGCGCTGCTCAGTTAGGCGTTTGTAATGAAACCGAGTGGCCTTACGACCCTAACAACCTGTTTAAAAAGCCGGACGACAGTTGCTACCAATCAGCATTATCAAACCTGGTTGAACAATATGTTTCAATCGATAACAAGGATATCAACCAGTTAAAATCATGTTTAGCTGAAGGTAACCCTTTTGTATTTGGTTTTACGGTTTATCAGAATTTTGAGAGTGCATTAGTCGCCCAAACCGGAGTGCTTTCCATGCCCGTTGCAGGAGAAACAGTAGTTGGCGGACATGCCGTTTTAGCGGTAGGGTACGATGATTCAAAAAGCGCTTTTATTATACGCAACAGTTGGGGCCCTAACTGGGGCATAGGCGGCTATTTTTATATGCCTTACACCTATATTACCAATCCTGACCTGGCTACTGACTTTTGGGCAATAAAGCTGGTGGGGTAGAATAATTGTTGGATATCAAAGATTTACGAAGTTTAATTCGGAATTGCTTGTTTTTCAATGGCCTCATCGAGGGCTTCGCCGTTTTAAAACTTCGTAAATCTGCCCACTGCCCACTGCCCACTCACCACTCAATCCATCCTTCAAACACTTTCACCGCAGGCCCTTCTAAAAAAATGTCGGTAAATTTTTCTCCGTCGTAATCAAAACGGATGCTCAGATCACCGCCCAGGGCTTTTATTGGGGTGGTAATGTGCCCGGTTTGCTGCTGATGCTTAGCCATTGCCAACGCAACCGCCGTTACGCCGGTGCCGCATGCATAGGTTTCATCTTCAACACCACGCTCAAAGGTGCGCACAAAGTAACCGCCATTGTGTGGTTCTACAAAGTTTACATTAATGCCCTGTGCCCTGTATGTATCGTTATTGCGAATAGCGTATCCTTCGCTGTACACATCCTTTTCCTTTAGTCCATCGGCTAATTTGATATAGTGGGGCGACCCTGTATTCAAAACGTAAGCCTCCCCGTCTTTACTTATTTGTTCAACATCTATCATCTGTAAACTCACCCAATCGCCTTGTTCTGAAATTTTGGCATAATGCGGGCCGTCAACTGCCAGAAATTCGGTCTCGCTGTCAACAATGCCCAGGTGTTTTGCGAAAGCTGCAATGCACCTCCCTCCATTGCCACACATACTGCTTGGCTGCCCGTCGGCGTTGTAATAGATCATCTCGAAATCGTACCCCTCTCTGTTTTGTAGAAACATAATACCATCGCCACCGATACCAAAACGGCGGTTGCACAGGCGCGAAATCAATGCCGGATTATGGTGATTTATAGCCATTGAACGGTTATCTATCAAAATAAAATCGTTTCCTGCGCCCTGGTATTTATAAAATTGAGTTTTCACGATAGCTTTTTTTCTGTGGCATTAATCTTAAACCGTAAGGGTTAAATAGTTAACTTTTGCCTTTATGTAATATTTAACAAAATTTAACAAAAATACGGATAACTTAATATAGGTAATAACGTCTATATGGTATTAAATTTGTCTAACAAAAGTAAAGGTGTAAAAGAAAAGAAAATATATTATATGAAAAAGATAGGTTTAACATTACTAACAGCCTTTGTCGGCGGTGCAATGGCGCTGGGTACTTACAAAGTTATTGAGAATAAGTACGCAAATAACATGAGTTTGGAAGACCGCCAAAAGGTTTATTTCACAAGTAATCCCACTCCGGTACAATCTTTATCATCTGCAGGGCAGGTTGACTTTACCGGGGCTGCTGCAGCCGTAACTCCTGCAGTAGTTTACATCCGTACTACGTATTCATCACAGGGAAACGACCAGGAAAGCCAGCTTCAACAAATGTTTGGTGATATGTTTGGTCAGCGTGCTCGTCCGCAGGGTGCGCAAATGGCTTCAGGTTCAGGGGTTATTATTTCGCCCGATGGCTATATCGTTACCAACAACCACGTGGTTGAAAAAGCCGAAAAAATTGAGATAACTACCAATGATCACCGCAATTTTAAGGCAAAAGTAATTGGTACCGACCCCAATACCGATCTCGCGCTCATTAAAATTGAGGCCAACGATTTGCCGATTGTAAAATTGGGTAACTCTGACGCTGTTAAAGTAGGAGAGTGGGTATTGGCAGTAGGAAATCCGTTTAAGTTAACCTCGACTGTTACTGCAGGTATTGTAAGCGCAAAAGGACGCGGTATAGGTATCATCGGCACCCAGGATGACGATCAGGATGCCAATCCATTTGGCCGCACCAGGGCGCAGCAGAATACACCGAGGCTAAACCGTGGTATCGAGTCATTTATTCAGACAGATGCTGCCATCAACCCCGGTAATAGTGGAGGCGCACTGGTAAATACTAATGGCGAGCTGATCGGTATCAACTCCGCAATCGCATCTCATACTGGTTCATACGAGGGTTACGGTTTCGCCATCCCTATTAACCTGGCCAAAAAAGTATTAAATGATATTCAAAAATATGGTGCCGTTAAGCGCGGCTATGTTGGTATAAGCTTTACCGAGCTTAACCAGGATAATGCCGACCAACTGCATACCGATAAAACTGTGGGTTTGTATGTTGACCAGGTAATGCCAGGCAGCGGCGCAGCACAGGCCGGTGTCCAAACAGGCGATATCATCACCAAAGTGGATGGTAATACCGCATATGAATCGTCAGACCTGCAGGAACGTGTAGGACGCTTGCAGCCCGGCGATAAAATTAACTTAACTGTTACCCGTGGTAACGAAGTGAAAAACTTCACAGTTACGCTTAAAGCAGATGTTCCGAAAGCTGCAGTAGCAGTTACCAAATCAGCCGAGGAAATGTTTAACAAAATTGGCGCTAGCTTTATACCGCTTAATGCAGCCCAAAAAGCTAAGTTCCATGTTAACAACGGCGTAATGGTTACCCAGGTGAGAGAAGGCGGTTTGTTTGATTATACCGATGTTCCGGTAGGATCTGTGATCACCGAAGTTAACAGGCAACCTGTTTCGAGCATAGCCGACATGGATCGTGCATTAAGCAATCTCAAAAATGGTGTATTAGCCATCTCGGGTTTTTATCCTGATGGTACAAGGCTAAGAAGCACTATTCAATTGCAATAATAGTTTAAATGATATAATAGTTAAGCTGCTCTCAAAAGGAGCAGCTTTTTTATTAGGTGCATATTAATAGCACTGTATTTATGTATCCGTATTACCCACTTTTGTATAAATCCGTTTGAACCGCTGCCGGTAGTTTTGCATTGTAAATTTTAATTAAATAAACAATGACAAAAACAATTTTTATAACCGGTGCTTCCAGGGGATTTGGAAGAATCTGGGCCGAAGCCTTTTTAAAACGTGGCGACCAGGTGATAGCAACCGCAAGGGGTTTAGATACACTAAATGACTTGGTTAACACTTATGGAAATCAAATTTTGCCGCTTCAACTTGATGTAAATGACAGGCAAGCTTGTTTTGAAGCGGTAGAAAAAGCGAAACAGCATTTTGGTAAAATTGATGTATTGATCAATAATGCAGGTTACGGCTTATTTGGAACTATTGAAGAAACAACCGAGCAGGAAGCACGCGCGCAGATTGAAACCAATGTATTCGGGCTTTTGTGGGTAACACAAGCAATACTTCCTATTATGAGGGAACAGGGGTATGGTCATATAATACAAGTATCGAGTGTACTCGGAATAACTACTTTGCCTGTTTTAGGATTGTACAATGCTTCTAAGTTCGCAGTTGAAGGTTTGAGTGAGACATTAGCAACTGAAGTGAGCGGTTTTGGAATTAAGGTTTCCCTGATTGAGCCAAACGGGTTTGCTACTGATTGGGGTGGCGGTTCGGCTGCGCATACCACACCTATAGACGCATATGATGGTGTAAGATCGGCATTCCAGGCTGGTTTAACCGATGACATCTTTGGCATTCCTGAAGCGACAACCGAAGCTGTATTGAAATTGATTGATAGCGAAAACCCTCCATTGCGTTTATTTTTAGGCAAGGTGGCGCTTCCCTGGGTAAAACAGGTGTATGCCGGTCGTTTAGCCGGTTGGGAAGAATGGGGCGAAGTAGCTGCCGCCGCTCATGGCAAATAAACAATCTGAAGTAAAGATTTTATTAAACTACACTGACAAGTCTGTACCCTTCGGGGCACAGACTTTTGCTAATATTGTAAACCATGAAACATTTTAAAAGTTTAATCGAACTGCATCGGGCTAACGGGTTTGCCGCACCTGAAAGTCCATTGATAAGTTTATTGAGATGCACAAATAACTGTTCAATTGGGGAAACGGAATTCACCGGCGACTTTTACATGATCGGTTTTAAAAAATTAAAGTCGGGTGTTTTTTTATACGGCCGGACCAAGTATGACCATGATAATGGATCTATGTCGTTCATTAAACCGCGGCAGGTAGTAAAATTACAGAACCTGGAATTTGAAGAAGACGGGTTTATAATTTACTTCCACGAAGATTTTTTAAACGGCCATTTATTGCATTCCGAGATAAAGAAATATGCATATTTTGAATACGAAGCCAATGAAGCTTTACACCTGTCGCCAAAAGAGGAACTGGTTATTTGGGATCTTTACCGTAAAATTGAAACGGAGTATTACAACAATCAGGACGAATACAGCCGGGGTATTATACTCGCCCACATCGATTCGATATTAAAATATTCCCAGCGTTTTTATAAAAGGCAATTTGTTGACCGTACCGATGTTTCAGGAAAGGCTGTCTCGCGCTTTAACGACGCTCTCGAAACTTACTTCGAAAAAGGGTTTTTACAAACGCAGGGTTTGCCGTCTGTAAAGTCGATATCAGATCAGCTCAACCTGTCGCCGCGCTACCTGAGCGATCTTTTAAAGCAGGAAACAGGTAAGACTGCAATTGAACTGATCCATATTTTCTTAATAGCTGAAGCTAAAAATTTGTTAAAGGGCTCCGATAATAATATTGCGGAAGTCGCATATACTTTGGGCTTTGATAATCCGCCTTATTTTTCCCGCGTATTTAAAAAAGAAGTTGGGATAAGCCCCAATCAATTTAAAAGGCAGTTGGTAAATTGAAATACAAACTTTGCTGTTCCCTGGTTCTTCACCGGAAGCTTTGCTATTTTTGGGGAATGAATGGTATTGCCATCCCCTTTAAATTACTTAACCAGGACTTACTTTTACTGCCTCAAAAAGCTATTTATTGGGAGCAGGAAAAGGCCCTGATTGCCGCCGACGTACATTTGGGAAAGGTAGGCCATTTTAGAAAAGCCGGCATAGCGGTGCCCAGGGATATGGAACAGAACGACCTTTCCGTTCTATCGGACCTGGTTGACGAGCACCGTCCCGAAAAGATAATATTCCTTGGCGACTTGTTTCATAGCGATATGAATGCCGATTGGGATTGGTTTGTTTTATGGCGAAGGCAGTTCCCTAAATTACAGATCATCCTGGTTAAAGGGAACCATGATATTATTGACGCCAGGCATTACAGCGAATTGAACATCGAGCTGCACGATCAGTTGCTTATTGGCCCGTTTTTAATGCTTCACCATCCTTTAGAGGATCAAGATTTGCTGCGTGCCGAAGGTTACTCCTTTTGCGGGCACATCCACCCGGGCGTTAGTTTAATTGGCAGGGGCCGGCAGCATCTAACCTTGCCCTGTTTTGCTTTTGGTAAAAGGCAGGCGATATTGCCGTCTTTCGGCAAATTTACCGGCAAGGTTGCCATCCGCAGCAATAAAACCGACCGGATATTTGCCGTTACGAAAGACAAGGTGCTTGCTATAGGGTGAAATCTACATTTTTGTTCGATGATTTTGCACTTTAAGATGACTGGAGACGCTAAGACGATCACCCCACACTATCGTTCTGCGTAGTACACACGTAAATTAAAGAATGATCAATTGTAATATTCTCTAAACAAGATATTATCGTTGCCATTTTTGTACCATGCGCCTTTTATATAATAATAAGTAATTAGATCGAAAACAATTACAGGCAATGTATCATTTATCTCCAGTTTCTTCGACTGGACTTTAGAGTCACCGATCGTAAAAGATTGAGATATTCTTTTATGGGCACTGTAGAAAATGTTTCGGTTCGGATCAAAATCTAAGATTATCTGCTTATTTTTAATATAGTTCATTTGGGGATGAAGATTTGATCTATGTCGATCGTAAATATGTGCAATCAGGTTAAAATTACTTTTATCATTTCCGGTTATCTTAAACTTGACTATATAAAGGCTGCCATCAATATCATCTCCGAAAGCTTTGCCGTAGGAATCTGCGAGTAGTGCAACATTTATTTTATTCTTTTTGACGGATAATATCAATGTATTTCTAAATAGCGAACCAGTCCCACCTGGCGTGTTATAAACAATCTCAAGAAAATTATGACTCAATAGATGAACTTCCTGTACGCCATTATAGTCGCCCAAAAATAAGCTGTCGGTTAGGCAAGAAATTTTTGCAACATACCATGATTTCCCAGATACATTCTCAGTTAACTGAATATTAACCTTTTGGCCTTCAAAAGACTCGATCGAATAAGACTGTGCTTTTGCACTATTCCAAATTGAACAACCCGAAATGAAAAATAGCAACAAACTTTGTTTAATCATTTCAATTGATGTTAATTATTAATTTGATTCCCCGCCAGTTTAAGCGTCTTTTGCAAACTATGGCAATTTAAGCATCTAAACCTAAATTTTACATAAGCTTGAACGCTTAAAAAAAGTTTGTTAAGGCTTGAAAGTTTAATGTCCAAAATCGAATAACCAATTTCGAATAATGAAGGAAACTTCGGCGTTCGATATTCGAAATTCGGTGTTCTATATTTCTAATTCTATAAAATCTTCGCCATTGCCCTTACCGGAAACGTACCAACACCTTTAAATTTGGGCGGAACGGCGCTAAACGCAAAACCATCGGCGGGTAACTGGCCGAGGTTGCAAAGGTGCTCTACTATCAATATCTCCGCGCCAAGCAGTACCGTATGAACCGGCCGGCTCCGACCCTGGGTGTTATCAATATTGTGCGAGTCGATGCCAACCAGCTTCGCGCCCGAATCTTTTAGATATTCCGCAGCGTCTTCTGTAAGATAGGGGTGGTTTTCAAAATAGGCATCGGTTTTCCAATGTATATCCCAGCCGGTATTAATCAAAACAGCCTTTCCGGTGACATCATAACCTGCCAGGTGTTTGGCCGTAATAGCAAGCCCATCCTTATAAGGTGCCCGGATTACCATCCCATCAAGTTCCGCAAAGTTTTCCAGAGCGACTTCGGAAAGGTCTTTCCCGTTTTCAAACCGGTGAAAAGGGCAATCGATATAAGTGCCGGTGTTAGCCACCATTTCGATTTTCGCTATTTGAAAACTTGTGCCTTCTTCGTAAAAGCTTTTTGAGCTTTCGCGGCTTAAATAATCGCAAACGACAGGTGCGGGTAACTCTTTGTAAGTAATTAACCCATCTTCAATGGTATGGCTTAAATCAATCAGCATTGCTCTGTTTTCTCATCGACGCTTTATAGAGGTAGGTATTTATTTCCAGTTCAATGTTACCGATATTCAAATTGCGGGCTACAATTTTCCAGTTGTTGTCCAGCAGGTAATAAGTTGGTATCGATGAAATACTCCAGTTCGCCGCATTTGGTGAATCGTCACCCTTTAAGTCGGCTACCTGCGGCCAGCTCATGTTATCTTCCTTTATGGCGGTGGTCCACCAGTCCATTTTAGTATCTAACGATACGCTTAGTATACCGAAGCTGTTTTTGTCCTTTATTTTGCCTAACATTAAAGCCAGTTGCTGGTGGTTCCGCCTGCTGAATTCATTACTTGCGCGCCAAAAATCAACAAGCAGCAACCTTTTGTTCAGTGACTTTGGATCGAAGGGTTTGCCATCTGGCGTTTTGCCATCAATTGCAGGCGCTTTAACACCAACAACCAGTTTTATTAAATGGCTCAGTTTTTCACCAATTTCTTTTCCATCGTCGGAGTTTTTCGCGGCGGGAGTAAGGCTTTGATAAATGGCATAATAGCTTGCAGGGTCTTCCTCGTAATTCAATTTTTGCATTAAATGCGTGCTGATACCGGTTTGAGGATATTGCTTTAAAAACTCCTTAAAGGCAATAACATTGCTGCTTAACAGTTTGTTTTCCGCCGCACTTATCTGGTCGAGCAGGTTAACGAATGCACTTTTTGAAAGGCCGTTACCTTTTCTTTTGAGCTCGTCGTTAAGTTGTTTTATTTGCCGACGGTCATCGGCAACCAATTTGTCGGATATCGTATAGAAGGCGGAAAGCTCCTGCTGCGTTTTTGAAGTTGACGTAATTTTAGGATATAAATAAAGTTTGCCGGGTTCGGCTGTAACAGTATATGTGCCGCCTTCCAAATAAACTTCAAAAGGCTCGTGGTTATCGTTGTTGTCCTCGTCGGTAATATTCATGGAGTAATATCCAGGTTCTCTTAACAAGTGCTTTTTTTCGGGGAATTTGCCATCCTTTATGTTTTCCCCATAAACGGAGCTATCACCTAAAGTTTTTACGATGAACACGCCATTTTTTAGGCCCGGCGCAGATCCTTTAAAAGTAATTTCGTTTTTTTTGTGACAGCCTGCCGCTAGCAGCCCGATGAAGATTATAGCGTAATATTTCATTTTTTGGATAAGTATTCAGTCGGTCTAATATAGGTTAACCTTTGCTTTTGGCAAAAAATAAAATGCACTCATTTTAGAATGTTTCTAAATAGCTAATTGCTATTCAATATGCCGAAACCGTTAATATCTTTTGGCATTTAATAAATACTTTTGCCAAATAAATCTGAACTATAATGAGCGAAATTAAACAAACCTTTAACTCATCGTTGGGGAAAAAGCTGATCATGGCTTTAACGGGCTTGTTTTTGTGTACTTTTTTAATTGTGCACCTTGGCGGTAACCTGCTGTTGTTTTGCAACGACGAAGGTTACAGCTTTAACCTATATGCCAACTTTTTAACCCACTTTCCGCCGATAGAAGTTATTGCATACCTGTTATACCTGAGCATCCTGGTTCATGCGGTTTACGCGTTGGTTTTAACTATTCAGAATCGCCGGGCGCGGCCGGTAGGTTATGCGGCGCCTAATAAATCACCAGCATCATGGTCTTCAAAAAACATGGGCTTGCTTGGATCCATCCTGTTTCTGTTTATTGTGATACATATGAGTGATTTTTGGTTTAGCTATAAATACAGCCACAAAATACCTTATAAAGAATACCGCACCGATCTATCAACCGGTAAAACAACCGCAGTTGATTACCAGCCGGTAACACCTGATTTTGAGAAATCAGTAACTACAGAAAATAATTTCGAAATCATTAGGGTAAAAGATTTGCATGCACGTGTTGCGAGCAGCTTCAGCAATTTATTATATGTGATATTTTATGTGCTTGCAATGGGGGCAGTATCCTTTCACCTGCTGCATGGCTTTCAAAGTGCGTTCCGCACGCTGGGCTGGGTGCACCGTAAGTATACGCCGATTGTTGAGTTTATCGGTACCTGGCTGTTCGCGGTTATTATACCAGTTGGTTTCGCGCTGATGCCGATAGTTTATTATATACAGAATTTAAAATAATTTACGAATTACGATTTTAGATTTACGAATTATTAATCAATTCAAAATCAGAAATCGTAACTCTTAAATCTAAAATCGTAAATACAAAAAGATGGCTTTAGATGCTAAAATCCCCGCCGGTCCATTAGCCGAAAAATGGAACAAGCATAAATTTAACTTAAAACTGGTTAACCCGGCTAATAAGCGTAAATACGATATTATTGTTGTAGGTACGGGTTTGGCTGGTGCTTCAGCGGCCGCTTCATTGGCCGAGCTGGGTTATAATGTAAAGGCTTTTTGTTTCCAGGACAGTCCGCGCCGTGCGCACTCCATTGCCGCTCAGGGCGGGATAAACGCAGCAAAAAACTACCAGAACGACGGTGACAGCGTTTACCGGCTTTTTTATGATACTATAAAAGGGGGCGATTACCGCGCCCGTGAAGGCAACGTGTACCGCCTGGCCGAAGTATCGGTAAATATTATCGACCAATGCGTTGCCCAGGGCGTACCTTTTGCCCGCGAATATGGCGGCTTGTTGGATAACCGATCATTCGGCGGTGCGCAGGTGTCGCGTACATTTTACGCCCGGGGCCAAACCGGACAGCAGCTGTTATTAGGTGCCTATTCGGCATTAAACCGCCAGATACATTTGGGCAAAGTAAAAATGTACACCCGTACCGAAATGCTGGATGTGGTAACTATAGATGGTCATGCCAAAGGTATTATAACACGTAATTTAATAAACGGTAGCATTGATACCCATACCGGCCATGCAGTTTTGTTGTGCACCGGCGGTTATGGCAATGTGTTCTATTTGTCTACCAACGCTATCGGATCAAACGTAACAGCGGCATGGCGTGCGCATAAACGCGGGGCATTTTTTGCCAATCCATGCTATACCCAAATACACCCAACCTGTATCCCAGTAACGGGCGATCACCAATCCAAGCTTACGTTGATGTCGGAGTCGCTGCGGAATGACGGCAGGGTTTGGGCGCCAAAAACCGTAGAAGTGGCGGAAAAGCTGCGCAAAAAGCAAATCACTGCTGACCAGGTACAGGAAGCCGACCGCGACTACTTCCTGGAAAGAAAATATCCTTCATTCGGTAACCTTGTTCCGCGCGACGTTGCCTCGCGCAACGCGAAGGAAATGGTGGATGACGGGCGTGGTGTGGGGAGCTCCGGTTTTGCCGTATTCCTTGATTTTGCCGATGCTATACACCGCTTAGG
>Ga0163162_10006493_pt1 | contig 11324 bp, 8 predicted proteins | sample S55metaG_FD_115310 | JGI IMG/M metagenome (GOLD analysis project Ga0163162, IMG submission 115310) | Switchgrass rhizosphere microbial communities from Kellogg Biological Station, Michigan, USA - S5-5 metaG | ecosystem: Host-associated > Plants > Roots > Rhizosphere > Soil | place: USA: Michigan...
ACAAAATTGAGTAAAAAGATTCCCAACAATTAAATAATCAGATAACCGATCTCGTGTGCTGTACGTGGACTAACAACATACATGGGCGGTATTTTGGTCACAAAGTATTTACGAAAATAGATAGCCGGGCAACTACATTAAAGATAATATTGCTTAAAATTGTATAAAAACCAACATTATGAGCACACGTCGTGATTTCCTGCAAAAGTTAAGTATTTCTGCGCTGGCGCTGCCACTGCTGCCTGTGATGAGCAAAGCCGGAGGCTTGGCCAACTATCTTAAGCCCTATGATGGGAAAGTGCTTAGGGTGGCGATAATGGGTTTAGGAAGTTACGGTACCCGTGTGGCCGAAGCAATGAAAAGCTGCACCCGGGCAAAATTGGTAGGGGTTATCAGCGGTACGCCGTCAAAAATAACCGACTGGCAAAGCCGGTATAATATACCCGCGAAAAACTGTTATAACTACCAGAACTTTGACAGCATTAAAGACAATCCTGATATTGATGCTGTATATATAATTACCCCGAATGCGCTGCATATGGACCAGGCTAAACGTGTTGCCAAGGCCGGTAAAATTGTAATTTGCGAAAAGCCAATGGCTTTGAATGCCAAACAGGGCCAGGAAATGGTTGATGCCTGTAAAAAAGCCAACGTAAAGCTGCTGGTAGGTTACCGAATGCATTTTGAACCTAACACGCTTGAAGTAATAAGGATGCGAAATGCTGGCGAATTTGGTAAGATTATGTTTTTTCAGGGGCAAACAGGCTTTGTAATCGGAGATCCGACGCAATGGCGGTTAAATAAAGAATTAGCGGGCGGCGGCTCGATGATGGATATCGGCATTTATTCTATCAATGGCGCACGGTATATGACCGGGGAGGAGCCGATATGGGTTACCGCAGAGGAAACAAAAACGGATACCGAAAAATTTAAGGAAGGCGTGGACGAAACCATCCAATTTCAATTTGGATTCCCAAGCGGGGCGGTGGCAAGCTGCTTGTCGAGTTACAATATAAACTATTTAGATCGCTTTTTCCTTTCGGGAAAAAGGGGGTTTGCCGAAATGGTGCCTTCAACTGGTTATGGTCCTATCAGGGGCCGCACACAGAAAGGGCCGTTAAATCAACCGATAGTAACCCATCAAACCTTACAGATGGACGAAATGGCGGCTATTATATTTGACGGTAAGCAACCTGTAGTTCCCATAGATGGGGAGGAAGCAGTGAAAGATTTAAAACTTATCGATGCGATTTACATGGCTGCTAAAACCGGTAAAAAGATTAAACTAAACGGGTAGCAGGGGCCATCTTGGGTGTCTGTGAAGACACAGACAACGGGGAGACAAAAAAAGGGTGTCATACTGAGGCGCTCGAAGTATGCGGGCAAAGGCCTTTACGCTCATGCTTCGAGTGCCTCAGCATGACACCCACGGCATATTATATAATAAATAAACATCTTCGGAACAGCTATAGTGAGGACACAGACCGCCGATGTTTGAGCTTAATCAACCATCAAGTAAACACCTCCACTTCATCATCATGCGATGCCCAAACCATATAAGGATGGGTATCTGCATGGTAAATTTCGCCGGCGGCAGATATTCCTATGATGCCGGCAAACCCGTCTATTGGTTTTAATTCGTCCAACGTTCGCTCGGACGCTGCAGCTAATGACATGCCATCAGTTACACGGGTAACAATATTGGATGCCACCGCGCCGCTTACGATATCTTCGCCCACACCTGTACAGGAAACCCCTGCAAAGGCATTCGCATAGTTGCCCGCTATTGTGGCCGAATCACTCACACGCCCGGGAATTTCAAAGCCTTTGCCACCGGTAGAGGTAGCCGCAGCTAAATTACCATAAACGTCGAGCGCAACACATCCAACTGTACCCAGCCTGATGGAATCGCGGAGCTTTTTTTCGTATTCTTTCCGGCGCTGCGGTGTTTCGGGATTGTAATAATCGAAGCCGTTTTCTCGCGCAAAATCCTGGGCTCCTTTACCGCTTAAAACTTTATCTTCAAAGCTTTGAAGCTTTTCGGCTATGCAGATAGGGTTTTTTACTTCCTCGATGTTGATCACACCCGAAAAACGTAATGTTTTACCATCCATTAATGATGCGCTAAGCCTGATCTTCCCGTCGCTTTGAATTTGCGAGCCTGTGCCTGCATTGAACAGATCGCAGTCCTCCAGCAGGCATACCGTATAAACCACGGTTTCCAGCGCCGTATGGCTTTGCAGGTACTTGTGGCCAAGTTTCACTATCTCGCTAAGCGCTTCCTGCTTGGCTTTTTTAATTTCCTGGTTGGTTTGCGATTCACTGAAGAAACCGCCGTGGATGATTAGTTTCATAGGATATTAGATTTGAGATGTGAGACATTAGATTTGAAATGGAGAAATCGGCAAAGTCTTCGACAGCAGCACACTCTATATGAAAACGCTTTAAAAACAAAAAAAGTCTCAAATCTCACATCACATCCGATAGCTATCGGGACTATCCCGCATTACCCGGAGTAATAAATACGCCGTCCTCAACTTTAACACTCTTTTTAATATGTAATTGGTTTTGCGTCAAATCATATTTGTCAAATATAGACATTACACTTACCCGCATGTTTTTAATAGATACCGGCGAACCCATTTCCACATCGTAGATATTGGTTTCAGCCATTTTGCGGCCATTAACCAGTATGGTTAAGCCCGAGCCTATGGCCTCCATCATGGTCCCCTCCGTTATTAGCAAGCCGGCATCTTCACCGAGGCCAATCCCCAGCATGCCGGGATTACTGGCAACAGCATATAATAACCGCCCTATCCGGCCACGCTGTACAAAATGCGTATCAATGATAACAGAATCAATAAAGCCAAGCCCGGCGGTAATTTGCACTTCGCCTTTTATAAGGGCTTTGCTGCTTTGGCCACGGTAAATCATATTGGTTGATGCCGCTGCCGCGCCGGCTGAAGTCCCTGCTATAACAAAGTTTTCTTTCATATAGCGGCTTTTCAGTATTTGCAAAAATTCTGTACCGCCAAAAATGGAGCTTAGCCGTAGTTGGTCGCCACCGCTGAACATTACCACATCGGCTTTGCGTATGCGCTCCAGGTATTCGGGGTTTGAGGCATCCTCACGTTTGCGGATATCCAGCACACCTATGTGCGTAACGTTTAAATGGTTAAAGGCTTCTATATACTCAACGCCAACAAGGTCGGGGATTTGGGAAGCAGTTGTAATTACCTCCACAATTGATCCCGCCTGCTTTGCCGACTCGGTGATGATCCTTTTTAATATGCCCTGTTCAAAAAACTTCAGGTAATCCGGCTTAACAATGTTCTCCTGGCTGCCCAGGCTGGTGTTCATATCAACGGCGCCGCCAATTATGATGAGTTTACCTTTGGGGATGGTCATTTTTTTGTTGATTAAGTGAGTTAGTTAGATTAAGTTGATTAAGTTCAGCGTTTTCAGCTACTCACTTAATCAACAATTCAACTTGATCAACTAACCCACTACAAATTAAAATAAAAACCAGCACAATGGCAGTGTGTTACGGATAATAATACCTTTTTTACCTATAATAGTTTTATTAGAGGGTTAAGTTCGTTATTTTAGAAGAAATTCCCTGGATTACGTCATCTATGAAAATTGAAAATATACAAGTGCTGCGCGGCCCTAACATCTGGAGTGTTAGCCGTAAAAAATTAATACAAATGCGGCTCAATCTGGAGGAGTTGGAGCAGCGGCCAACTAATACCATCGACGGATTTTATGAGCGGCTCGAAAAACTAATACCCAGCCTGTATACCCACCGCTGTTCGCCCGGCGTTCCGGGGGGATTTTTTCAGCGGGTGATTGCAGGCACATGGATGGGCCATGTAGTTGAGCATGTTGCTTTGGAAATACAATCGCTGGCAGGCATGGAAACCGGGTTTGGTCGTACACGGGAAACTAAAACACCCGGGGTTTACAATGTCGTGTTTACTTACCTCGAAGAAAAGGTAGGCGTTTATGCTGCCGAAGCTGCTGTAAGAATTGTAGATGCAGTTATACAGGGCGAAGATTATTACCTTGAGCACGACATCCAGCAAATGCGGGAGATCCGCGAGAACACCCGTTTAGGGCCAAGTACCGGATCGATTGTGGAGGAAGCGATAGCCCGAGATATTCCCTGGATACGGTTAAATAACCAGTCGTTGGTGCAATTGGGTTATGGGAAAAACCAGGTACGTTTCCGGGCAACCATGACAGAGAAGACCAGCAGCATCGCAGTCGACATCGCAAGCAATAAAGACGAAACCAAAAGGTTGTTACAGGAACAAGCTATTCCCGTTGCAAAAGGCATTACCATTTCATCAGCCGAACAGGTAGACAACGCGATTAAAACCGTTGGTTTCCCATTGGTTTTTAAACCGCTCGACGGCAACCACGGGCGTGGCATCTCCATAAACATACAGACGCGTGAAGATGCTGTAGCAGCCTATGAGCATGCAGCCAGGATATCCCGCAAGGTAATTGTTGAACGGTTTGTTACGGGTTATGATTTCAGGGTGCTGGTGATCGATAACAAGATGGTAGCTGCTGCTTTGCGCGATCCGGCGCATGTTAAAGGTGACGGTGTATCAACCATACAACAGTTAATAGACAAGGAAAATGCCGACCCGCGCCGGGGTTATGGACACGAAAATGTACTGACCCTGATTGCTATCGACCGCGATACGATCGACCTGCTCGAAAAGAAAAGATATACTTTAGAAACAATCCCCGTTAAAGGCGAAAAAGTGTTTGTGAAATCAACCGCCAACCTGAGCACAGGTGGCACTTCGGTAGATGTTACAGACCATGTGCACCCCCAAAATGTATTTATCTGCGAGCGGATATCAAGGATCATCGGACTCGACATTTGCGGCATTGATATCATGGCGGAAAACTTAACCGAACCGCTTACCGAAAACGGAGGTGTGGTGCTGGAAGTAAATGCCGCGCCGGGCTTCAGAATGCATATCGCGCCAAGCGAAGGATTGCCCCGTAATGTTGCCGGGCATGTGATTGATATGCTTTACCCCGCCGGGAAATCGGCCCGCATACCTATAATTGCTGTTACCGGCACCAATGGTAAGACTACAACAACGCGTTTAATAGCGCATATTGCCAAAAACAACGGATACCGGGTTGGTTTCACCACGTCTGACGGTATTTACGTTCAAAATACAATGATGCTGAAGGGTGATACTACCGGCCCGGTAAGCTCGGAGTTTATTTTAAAGGATCCGACTGTTGATTTTGCCGTGCTGGAAACCGCCCGAGGGGGTATTTTGCGGGCAGGCCTTGGATTTGGTTTTTGCGATATCGGGGTAATTACCAATATACAGGAAGACCATTTGGGCCTCGCCGATATCCACACGCTGGATGACCTTGCACGTGTAAAAGCCGTAATTGTTGATTCAGTAAAAAAAGACGGCTGGGCAGTTTTAAACGGCGACAACGAATATTGCGTCCGTATCGGCAAGAACGCCTCGTGCAAAGTAGCCTATTTTAGTCGCGACGAAAATAATCCTGTCATAAAATCGCATTGCCGCAAAGGCGGCATAGCCTGTATTTACGAAAATGGGTTTATCACCATCCAGAAAGGCGATTGGAAAATAAGGGTACAGCGGACTACGCTTATCCCGGTAACGTTTGGCGGTACAGTGCCTTTTATGATCGAGAATGTGCTGGCGGCTACCCTGGCCGCTTTTTTATATGATATTAAAACCGAGGATATCAAGATATCCCTCGAAACCTTTATACCATCGGCAGCGCAAACACCGGGTCGGATGAACATCTTTAATTTCAGGGATTTCCGTTTTATGATCGATTTTGCGCATAATCCTGCCGGATTCAACGGTATTAAAGAGTTTTTAAAGCATATCGATTCTCCGCTGAAAATCGGCATTATTGCGGGAACAGGCGACAGGCGCGATGAAGACCTGCGCGAGTTGGGCAAAATAGCCGCCGAAATGTTTGACTACATTATTTTACGGCAGGAAAAACACCTGCGCGGCCGCACTGCCGAAAACATATTAACCCTGTTAATAGAAGGTATTGAATCTGTTGAACTGGAAAAGAAATTCGAGATTGTCCCCAATGAAATAGATGCCATAAAACATTCCATGAGCCTTGCCATACCGGGCGCTTTCATTGTTGCTTTAAGCGATGTAGTGGATAATGCCATTGAAACTGTTCAAAATTACCAGGAACAGGAGAGGAATGGAACGTTTAATGCACTTGCCTGATCAAAGATTTACGAAGTTTCAAAAACTTCGTAAATCTTCTTTTAAAGGGCTTTAATTTAGCCACCCATGCCCTTACTCGATATTGTATTCCAAGATGATGATTTGGTAGCTATTAATAAGCCGCATGGTCTATTGGTTCACCGGTCGCCGATTGCGAAGGATGTGGAGGAGTTTGCCTTACAAATTTTGCGCGATCAGCTTAACCGGCGAGTGTTCCCCGTGCACCGACTTGATCGTAAGACCGGCGGGGTACTTTTGTTTGCCTTTAGCAAAGAAGTGGAGAAGGTAATGCAGCAGCAATTTTATGAAAACCAGGTTAATAAAAAATACCTTGCCGTTGTACGTGGTTATACGCCTGATGAGGAAGAGATAAATTACCCTTTGCGTAAAGAAAACGGCACATTACAGGAGGCTTTCACCAAGTATAAAACATTGGCCCGCGCTGAACTGGATGTGCCGATGGGTAGTCATGCCACTTCGCGTTACTCATTAGTGGAGGCAAACCCACAAACCGGCAGGATGCATCAGTTGCGTAAACACTTCAGTCACATATTTCACCCGATAATTGGCGATCGTACTCATGGCTGCAACAAGCAAAACAAATTATTCACCGACCGGTGGCACCTGGACACCATGCTATTACATGCTTCGCAGTTGTCGTTTAATCATCCGGTTACCGGGAGGCCTGTACATATTGAAGCGCCCTTGCAAGAAGAGTTTTTGAGGATAATGAAAATTATGGGATGGAGTGACTTGCCCGCAACTAGCCAGCTTAGCATGGCTATTTCTTCTTAGGCGCTGATAAATAAAAATGCCACAGCAACATGGTAGCGATTGTACGATAAGGTTGCCACTGCATGGTGACTGCCATCATTTCATCACGGGTAATATCAGCTGGTAAATTTTTTACGCGCTTTAACGCATTAACTGCCGCCAGATCACCGATGGGGAACACATCAGCATGCTGCAAAACAAACATAAGGTATACATCGGCCGTCCAGTTGCCTATACCTTTAAGCGCTACCAATTTTGCGCGGATGACGTCGTCATCCAAATCTTCCAGTTCGGTTAAGTTGATTTGCCCGCTTAGCAGCGCTTCTGCAAGATATTTGATATAGCTTGATTTTTGCCGGCTTACATAGCAGGCGCGCATTTCCTCGTCGGTAAGCAGCAACAATCGGGCGGGCGTTAGCTCCTGTACCCTTTCTTTTAGCTTATTCAACGCCGATAACGCTGATGCCAGCGAAACCTGTTGCTCCAGAATGATATGCACCAAAGTTTCAAACGTATTTGGCCGCGACCAAAACGGAGGGTAACCATAAGTTTCGATGATAACAGCCAGATCGGGATCTGCTTTGGCGAGATGATCACAAATGGAATGGTAATTGGACTGGGCAAACTTGCTGGTCATTGGCGTAGCATGCTATTCAAAAATAGTACTAAAATTCGTTTTTATGTTTAAACGGCAAAGTAATAGTATCAATGGTTCAAAAATTAACACCCATATTCCAAAACATAAAAGCCCATTTGTCTACCTGGCCGCTAATAACCTGTTCAGTACTTTGTCCGGCACCGTGGCCGGCCTTCGTGTCAATTCTAATTAATACCGGGTCCGGCCCTTGCTGATGTTCCTGCAAACGTGCGGCAAACTTAAAAGAATGTGCCGGTACCACCCGGTCGTCATGATCGGCAGTGGTTACCATGGTGGCCGGATAGCTTCCAGGTTTCAACGCATGGTAAGGTGAATACTTATACAGGTAATCAAACATTTCTTTTGAATCTTCCGCAGTTCCGTAATCATAGCTCCATCCCGCCCCGGCGGTAAATTTATTGTACCTCAACATATCTAACACACCAACCGCGGGGAAAGCAACTTTACATAGATCCGGCCGTTGCGTCATAACCGCGCCAACTAGCAAACCCCCGTTTGATCCGCCTGAAAGGGCCAGGCGTTGTTTTGAGGTATATTTATTTTTTATAAGATATTCGGCGGCGGCTATAAAATCGTCAAAAACATTTTGCTTCTTCATTTTAATACCGCCATCATGCCATTCGCCACCGTACTCGCCTCCACCACGAAGGTTTGGCACCGCGTAAACGCCTCCATTTTCGAGCAAAATAATGTTGGAGATGCTGAATGCCGGCGTTAGGTTTACCTTAAAGCCGCCATAACCATAAAGCAGCGTAGGATTTTCCCCGTTTTGCTCGATACCTTTTTTATGGGTAATGATCATTGGTATGCGGGTACCGTCCTTCGAGTTATAAAACACTTGTTTGCTTTCATACTTTATGGGATCAAACTGAACACCTGATTTTTTATAAATCGCGGAAACCCCGGTCGCAATATCAAGCTTAAAAATAGTAGGAGAATAAATGTAACTTGTAAAGGTATAATAGGTTTCTTTTTCTTCCTTTTTGGTACCGAAGCCCGAAGCAGTACCTAACGACGGCAGCGTAACGGTACGCTCCAGATTGCCGTCCATATTGTATTGCTGCACAAAAGATGTCGCATCCTTAAGGTATTCTGCAAAAATCTTACCACCACCGGTTGTAGCTGTTAATACGTTTTCACCTGTTGGGATAAGATCTTGCCAACTGTGGATGTCCGCATCATAAGCGTCAACCGTCACCACTTTAAAGTTTGGCGCATCCAGGTTAGTGAAGATGTATAGCTTGCTGCCCTGGTTATCCAGTATCACGTGTTCGTTGTCAAAATTATTTACTACGTTAACAATTTGGCTGCCGGGCATGCTTAAGTCCTGTAGGTAAAGCTCATTACCGGTGGTTGTATTGGCCGCAGTAATTACCAGGAAACGTTCATCTTCGGTAAGATAAGCTGAAATGTAGCGGCGCGGGGTTGCCTCTCCGCCGAAGATCAGTTTATCGCTGCTTTGCGGTGTACCTAACCGGTGGAAATATACACGGTGATGCTGTGTAACGCCTGAAAGTTGCGACCCTTCCTTAGGTTTGTCATAACTACAATAATAAAACCCTTCGTTTCCTCTCCAGGCAATATCGCTAAACTTTATATCGGCAAGCGTTTCGCCAATAATATTTTTGTCTGCTGTTTTTATTACGATAACTTTTCGCCAGTCGCTGCCGCCTTCCGACAACTGGTAAGCAGCCAGGCTACCATCCCTGCTAAAATTAATGCCTTGTAACGAAGTAGTACCATCTGCCGAGAGATGATTGGGGTCCAGGAAAACCTCCGGCGCATTGTCGCCCAATTGACGCCATAATACCGATTGATTTTGCAGGCCGTCATTTTTATAATAATAGGTGTATTCCCCTTCTTTAAAAGGGGCTGAATATTTTTCATAGTTCCACAATTGCTTCAGGCGAGCATGCAGTTTATCATGGAATGGTATTTGCGACAAATATTTCTGGGTCACTTCGTTCTCGGCTTCTACCCACGCCCGGGTATCCGCAGCCTGGTCGTCTTCCAGCCAGCGGTAAGGGTCGGCCACTGCTGTGCCGAAATAGGTATCTATAACTTCAATCTTTTTAGTTGCGGGATAGGTAAGTTTTCCGTTGTTCATTTATGTAGCGCAATGTGAAGGGGAATAAAATCGGGGCAGACAGTATTCATAACAGATGCGCTGCAAAGATACCGCTTTTGAAATTACTCAATTGCCCCATATTGTTGGTATGCTGCATTCTTCGCCGGTCTGTTAGCTTTACTATTCTTTTAAAAACTACAGGAAGGTTTTTATGTTGTTACGGATTTTACGAAAAAGAGGTAAAGTGAATAAATGCATTTTTCGTATATTTGCAGTGAAAATATACCCGGCGCGGTAATATAATTTCCTGTGGTGTAATGGTAGCACCTCTGATTCTGGTTCAGAAGATCGTGGTTCGAGTCCATGCAGGAAAACAAAATCTTCTACTCAGGCCCCATTTTCGGCATCAAAATTTTCAATCAGGCTTTTCTTAAACACCACGTTGTCATACATCGTAAGTTCTGTACGTTTGTTGTTTTAATTGGCTCGTGCAAAATACCGTTTAACTTTTGGGTATAATCCAGCAATAGCTGTTCATTCACCAGGAAACGTTCGGAGCCATCCGGTAAAAGATAGCGTCCGTTTCCCAGATTGTTCACCAGCTCTTTTATCCCGATATCAGAAGCCAGCCGTGCAAAGAAATAACCTCCGGGTTTGAGCACCCGCCACATCGAATGCAGCATGCTATCAAAATGCTCCTCATCAGCAGCAAAATGCAATACGGCGCTGCTGATCACTAAATCGAAATAATCATCTTCGAAAGGGATATTCTCTGCCACAGCTACTTTGAAATTAGTGGAAAGATTACCCGGTGATAGTCTTCCGGATATTTCTTTAACAGCATCGATAGCGTTTGGGTTCGGGTCGATACCGTAAACCTCATAGCCATTTTTCAGAAAATAAACCAGGTTGCGTCCGCCGCCGCAGCCAGCATCAAGTACTTTGCGGCAGTTGTCATAAGTGCCTTTTAGCAGCTGATCAAAAAGGTAGATATCAATGTTACCATACAGCTCCTGAAGTTTGGTTGAATTATACATTGCGCCTCACCTGTTTTTAATTAATGCCGTTAAGGCGTTTAATTGTGTCTGCTTCTTCTTGCTTGTAAGGTGTCCCGTCCTTCCTGAAAACTTCGTGAAACCACAGCGCAGGTTCGCCACCGTTCGGCATCGGGTTGTCCCAGGCATATTTGGTGTTTGTTTTTCCTTCAGCTAGGCCCCAATTTATAGCGCCCACGTGTTCTTTTTTAAGCATCGGCATGGTGTTTACAAAAGTGCTGTTTCGCGAGCGTGCCATATACTCGGTGCATATTACCGGGCGGCCATTTGCTTTTAATAATTGCACCACCCGCCGGTGCCATTCGGGAGCTTCATAGTCGTGATAGGTGATTACATCGGAATTGCGAAGCTGAAACGCGTTTAGTTTTTCATAATCCCAGTCCCATAAACCAGCGCTAACGGGCTGATCGGTATTAACAGAATGTGCCCAGCTAAAAACCCTGGCCAGCAGGGGCAGGGAGGCTTCCTTTTTATTACCATTCCCAGGTTCGTTGTACAAG
>Ga0163162_10006494_pt1 | contig 11323 bp, 8 predicted proteins | sample S55metaG_FD_115310 | JGI IMG/M metagenome (GOLD analysis project Ga0163162, IMG submission 115310) | Switchgrass rhizosphere microbial communities from Kellogg Biological Station, Michigan, USA - S5-5 metaG | ecosystem: Host-associated > Plants > Roots > Rhizosphere > Soil | place: USA: Michigan...
CGGTGGGCAACAGCGACGGCCGGATCGGGGTGGTGGCGCGCGACGGGCGGCTCCCGGCGAAGATCGCGTCGATGATCGGGCTCGACGCCGGGCGCAGCCTGTTCACCGGCGGCGGCGAGGAGGCCGGCTTGCGGTGCGCCGTGTTGCGGCTCGACCTGCGCCACGGTGTCGGGCGCGCCGGCCCGTTCATCATCGACACGACGCGCAGCCAGTCCACCGGCAGCGGGACGATCACCTTTCCCGCCGAAACAGTGGCGCTGGAGATGACCGGCTATCCCAAGGGCCGCGTCGTGCTGCGCCTGCCGGGCGCTATGCGCATTGGCGGGACCATCAAACAGCCCGATGTGGTCATTCCGCACGAGGTGAAATCGATCGGCAATATCTTCAAGGCGATCGGTCGCGCGCTGCACGGTGACCAGGGGCCGCTGGCGACCGATGCGGATTGCGTTGGGCTGGCGAAGCGGGCGCTGCAATAGCCGCAAAATCGCTGTGTCACGTTCAGCCGCGATGTGTCACGATTGGAAGATGAGCCAGACCAGAACCACCACCGCCGAACTTACCCTGCGCGGCGTCCTGCTCGGCGGCGTGATCACGCTGCTGTTCACCGCGGCGAACGTCTATGCCGGGTTGAAGGTTGGGCTGACGTTCGCCACCTCGATCCCGGCCGCCGTGGTGTCGATGGCGATCCTGCGCTTCTTCAGGAACGCCAGCATCCTGGAGAACAATATCGTCCAGACGATCGCGTCGGCGGCCGGCACATTGGCGGCGATCGTGTTCGTTCTGCCCGGCCTGATCATGGTCGGCTGGTGGAGCGGCTTTCCCTATTGGACGACCGTCGCGGTATGCATCACCGGCGGCGTGCTCGGCGTGATGTTCTCGGTACCGCTGCGCCGCGCGTTGGTGACCGGCTCCGATCTCCCTTATCCCGAGGGCGTGGCCGCCGCGGAGGTACTCAAGGTCGGTTCGGAATCCGCCGACGGCGACCTCGAAAATGCCAAGGGCCTGCGCGTGATCATCTTGGGTTCGGTGGTGTCAGCGGGCTATGCGCTGCTCGCGGCGATGAAGCTGGTCGCGCCGGAAGCCGCGAAGAACTTCCGTGTCGGCGGCACCGCCACCGGATTCTCCGCCAGTTATTCGATGTTGCTGATCGGCGTCGGACATCTCGTCGGTATTTCGGTCGGTGCCGCGATGTTCGTCGGGATGCTCATCGCCTGGGTCGGGCTGGTGCCCTATCTCGCCTCTTTCCACGCTGCCGCCGAGCCGGTCGACGCGCTGATCAAGACGGTGTTTCGCGACCAGGTGCGCTTCGTCGGTGCAGGCGTGATCGGCGTCGCGGCGCTATGGTCGCTGCTGCGCATCATCGGTCCGATCGTCGCGGGCCTGCGTTCGGCGATGGCCGCCTCGCGCACGCGCGCCAGCGGTGCCGTGCTGGAACTGACGGAGCGCGACCTGCCGATCGGCATCGTCGCCGCGGCGACGCTCCTGACGCTGCTACCGATCGCCTGTTTGCTATGGAGTTTCTCGGCCGGCGGGCCGGTTCATGAGCATCCCTTCGCGGTGATCGGCGGAACCCTGATCTATATCCTGATCGTCGGCATCATGATCGCGGCGGTATGCGGCTATATGGCCGGGCTGATCGGCGCGTCGAACTCGCCGGTTTCGGGCGTCGGCATCCTCGCCGTGCTCGGCGCCTCGCTGCTGCTGGTCGCGATCTTCGGCCTTAGCGTCGACCCCTCACGGACCAACGCGCTGATCGCCTATGCGCTGTTCACCACGGCGATCATCTTCTCGATCGCGACGATCTCCAACGACAACCTCCAGGACCTGAAAACCGGCCAGCTGGTCGGCGCGACGCCGTGGAAACAGCAGGTCGCGCTGGTGATGGGCGTGGTTTTCGGGTCGCTGGTCATTCCGATCGTGCTCGACCTGCTCAAGAATACGCTCGGTTTCGTGGGCATGCCCAATGCCGGTCCCAACGCCCTTTCGGCGCCACAGGCCGCGCTGATCTCGTCGATCGCAAAGGGCGTGCTAGGCGGCAGTCTCAACTGGAATCTGATCGGTTCCGGCGCGCTGCTCGGCGTCGTGGTGATCGTCATCGACGAACTGCTCGGCCGCTCGGGCAAGATGCGCTTGCCACCACTGGCGGTTGGCATGGGCATCTACCTGCCGATGTCGCTCACCTTGCTGATCCCGGTCGGCGCGGTGATCGGCTATTATTACGACCGCTGGGCAAAGCGGTCTGCGAACCCGGCCTTTGCCGAACGCATGGGCGTGCTGGCCGCCACCGGCCTGATCGTCGGGGAGAGCCTGTTCGGCGTCGCCTTCGCCGGGGTACTCGCCTGGGCGAATCGCAACACGCCGGTCCCCCCCAACGATGCGCCGCTGGCCATCATGAGGGAGAGCTTCGAAAGCGTGGCGATGTACGCGGCACCTTTCGTGTTCGCCGGGCTGATCTACGGGCTATACCGTCGGACCAAAGCCAAATCGCAATAAGCGGCGAACGTTACTTCAGCGCGCTGAGCAGGTTGTCGATATTGAAAAAGGCGAATGCCACCGAGCTGTCCGCCACGCCGTAAGGCACGAACAGCGTCTTGCCATGGCGCAGCGCGCCGCAGGTATAAACGACGTTGGGCACATAGCCCTCGCGGTCCTGGTCGGCGGCGGCGAGGATCGGTTCGTGCGTGCGGCCGATCACCTTCGATGGATCGTCCTTATCGAGCAGCACCGCGCCGATCGAATATTTACGCATCGCGCCGACGCCGTGGGTCAGCAGCAACCAGCCCTCGTCGAGCTCGATCGGCGGGCCGCAATTGCCGATCTGCACCAGTTCCCAGGGATATTTGGGCGTGAGGAGCTTCTCGCCCTCCTCCCAGTGCAGCAGCGTGTCCGACTGCAGCAGGAAGAGGTTCTCCCCGTCCTGCCGCCCGATCATCAAATATTGCCCGTTCACCTTGCGCGGGAACAGCGCCATGCCCTTGTTGCGCGCCGCCGGCCCGGTCATGGGCACGAGATCGAAGGCGCGGAAATCGCGTGTGCGCAGCAACTCCGACTGGATCATCGAGCCGTTATAGGCGGTGTAGGTGCCAAGCCACTCGATGCTGCCGTCGTCATGGGTGAATTGCACGAGGCGGAGATCCTCGAGCCCCTTGGATTGCGCCTTGGTGATCGGGAAAATCACCGTGCCCGACAGGGTCGAATCGCGGTGGCGATAGACGGTGATCGCGCCTTCCGGCGCCTCCTCCTCGTCGATATCGGTCGCATCGGTCGCGGTGGCGAAGGGAGGTTCCGGCGCGAGCCGCAGCTGGTTGCTCTCGGTGATGATGCCCTCGCGAAAGGCGACCGAGGAGATGTGCCCCTCGCCCACCGAGCGCAGCGACATCAGGATACGCATCGAGCCCGGCGGCATGCCCGACTGGTCGAAATGCGGCACCGCGCTGGGATTCATCAACGCGGCGGCGGCGTAGCTGTACTCGTGGCAGAAATAGGCGCCGATCAGCTGGCGCTTCTCGTCGCCGATCTCGCTGCCGTCGAGCTTGAGCTGCGCCTCGATCTCATCGTAGCGCGTCATGAACACGCGCCGCGTCTGCCAGTGCCGTGCCTCGAAATCCTTGAGCACGATCTCGAGCTGGGCGCGGGTATCGACCGCACTCATCGCGAGGACCTCGGCGACGAGCCGCTCGGTGCGGTTGCCGCCGTTGCCGGCCCAGGCAAGGTGGAACGGTCGCACCACGACACGCGACGGATCCGCGTGGAGACGCAGGCTGTGTTGGAAAAACTCGATCCACGGCCTGGCCTCGCTTGGGTATCGCATCTCGGCGACGTTCCGAGCGAGGCTAGGCAACGGCGCGCGACGTCCCTGCCACGCCTGCCGCCCGGTTTGAAAGCCCCGAAATGGCGACAGAGGCCAATTGCAGTGCCAAAATCGACTCGGCGCCCTGATTTCGGTTGAGTCCGATCGGCGTGAGCCCGTCGAAACAGCCCCCATCCTGCGCGGTGGCGAGTGGCAGATCGAGATCGTTGCGGCCGAGATACCAGCGATAGGCGCGCATCGCCTCGCTGACCCAGCGCTGGTCGCCAGTGGCATCGAACGCCGCCTCGCACGCATCGATCGTCGCTTGCGCCTCCAGCGGCTGCTGGTCGAACGGTAGCGGTTCGGCATAGGGCCGGCCGAAGCTCTCGGTGCCGACCGCGCGGAAACGGCCATCCGGCGCGGTCTGCTGCACGGTGATCCAGTCGAGCGTATCGAGCCCGCAGGCGATCAGGTCCTGCCGGCCCAGCGCCAGCCCGGCGCGGATCAGCGCCTCGGGCAATCGGGCATTGTCATAGGCCAGGACGATTTCGAACCAGCGCCATTCCGGACGGCGGGCGCGCTCGAGCAACATCATCAGATCGGCCGAGAAGCGCGTCAGGATATGCGTCGCCAGCGTGTGGCCGGGATGCGCCGTGAGCATCGCCGCGGCCCCGAGCATCGCAAAGGCCTGAGCCCGTGGCGAGCCGAGATCGTGCGCAAGGCTCGCCGTCTCGTCGAACAGTCGTCGCGCCCATTCGCGATGCTTGGCGAGACCGGTTTCGCGCGCGGTAACGCCCAACGACCACAAGGCGCGCCCGTTGGAATCCTCGGACCCCTTATCCTCACACCAGGTGCGGTCGAAGTTCATGAAATTGCGGAAACGCCGCGTGTCTGGGTTCCAGGCATATTGCACGAAGGCGCCGTAAATCGTCATCCATTTGTCACGCGCGGCCTCGTCCATGCCGACAAGACGCGCCGTCAACATCAGCGCGCGGGCATTGTCGTCGATGCAATAGCCGTGGCGGCGATCGGGGATCGACAGGATGGCGTGCTGAAACATACCGGTCGCATCGCTCATCCGCTCGACCGCGGCGAAGTCGGGGGCGAGCGCGCGGAACGACGACGCCGTGGCGATGCGGCGCGGCTTGGCCGCGACCATTGCCACGATCTCGTCCATCGCGGTGTCGGCGAGACGCGACCATATCATTGTCCGGCCGCGCGCATAAGCGCGCCGCGACAGCGCCAGGCGGGCCTCATCATCGCCGAGCAGGGTGTTGATGGCGCGCGCGAAGGCGGCGCTGTCGCCAAAATCGACCAGCACGCCATGCCCGTCGGCAAGGATCTCGGTCGCGTGGACATAGGGTGTCGAGACCACCGCCTTGCCCAGCCCCACCGCATAGGACAAGGTTCCCGAGGTGATCTGCGCCGGGTTGGTATAGGGCGTGGCGTAGATGTCGGCGGCCTGGAGATAATCGAGCAGATCCTCATGCTCGACAAAAGCATCGACGAACGCGACATGCTCGGCGACGCCGAGCGCCTCGGCCTGCGCCTCGAGACGGTCGCGATAGGCCTCGCCCTCATGCGCGATGAGATTGGGATGGGTGGCGCCAAGTACCACGTAGAGCGCGTCGGGATTTTCGGCAACGACCGCGGGCATCGCGTCGATCATCGTCTCGATCCCCTTGCCGGGGGCGAGCAAGCCGAAGGTCAGGATGGTCTTGCGCCCCGCCCAGCCGAAACGCTGCTTGAAGCGGGCCGTGTCGAGCAGCGGGCGATCGGGTACGCCGTGCGGGATGGTCAGGACGATGCGCGGATTGGCGCTGTAGACGCGCTGGAGAATCTCGCGGCCGCGCTCCGCCATGACGATGACGCGCGAGGCGCGACGCAGCAGCGCCTCCATCACGCGCCGTTGATCGGCGTCGGGGCGCTCCAGCACGGTATGCAGCGTGACGATCAGCGGCAGCGAGATACGATCGAGTAGCGCGAGGATATGCTCGCCGGCCGCGCCGCCGAAAATGCCATATTCGTGCTGCATCCACACCGCTTGCGCGCCACTTGCCTCGATCGCGCGCGCGGCATCGATGTAAGCGAGCCGGTCTTGCTCGGGGATGGCGCGCGTCACCGCGGGCGGATAATCATAGCGGCCGGGGTGATCGTCCATCGCATAGACGTCGACCGTCATGTCGGGGAAGCGCTCGCGCAGGGCGGTGAACGTATCGGTCGTATATGTTGCAAGGCCGCATTTCCGGGGGAGGAAATTGCCGATCAGTACGAGGTGATCGATGGCATTGGTTGCCCGCGTCAAACGCGTCATGGCCTTTTCCTTGCATATTCCGTGGCCTGGGCGGCCGAATCTTCTCTCCCTGAACGGATTGACAGGAATATGGTTGCGTGCTTGCTGCACCGCAACAAAAAAATCATGTTAAACTCGATCAATCGTGCCCCGGGCGCGGCACATCATCCCCACCGCCTCATTTCGGCAACGTCTCGACGCCATCGTGCGCGATGGCTAGGACAGGGCCGATGAGGAGATCGTGATGGACTCGCTGGTTACGACGGCATGGCTGGCAGGCGAACTCGGGGCCAATGACCTGCGCGTGGTCGACGCGAGTTATTTCACCGGCCTGCCCGGCGAAGCGCCGCGCGACGCCGCCGCCGAATATGAAGCGGTGCACATCCCCGGTGCGGTGTTCATGGATCTCGCCGAGCTGCGCGACACCGACTCCGACCTGCCGATGATGATGCCGAGTGCGGCGAAGTTCGCCAGCCGGATGCAGTCGCTCGGGCTGGGCGATGGCAGCCGCATCGTGCTGTACGACAATTCCCCGCTGCACACCGCGGCGCGCGCATGGTGGATGCTGCGCACGTTCGGCGCGCATGACGTCGCGATCCTCGATGGCGGACTCGCCAAATGGCGGGCCGAGGGGCGCGAGACCGCCAGCGGCAAGGAGAGCCTGCGCCACCGTTACTTCACGGTGTGGGCCGATGACGGCGGCATCCGCACGCTCGACCAGATGAAGGCCAATATCGACAGCGGCGCCGAGCAGGTGCTCGACGCCCGCTCCGCCGCGCGCTTCACCGGCGAGGAGCCCGATCCACGCCCGGCGACGCATGCCGGCCACATTCCGGGCTCGAAGAACCTGCCTTATGGCGCGCTGTTCAATGCCGATGGCAGCTGGAAACAGGGTGAGGCGCTGAAGGCGGCGTTCGAGGGCGCGGGGATCGACCTCGCCAGGCCGGTGGTGACGACCTGTGGATCCGGCATCACCGCCGCGGTGCTGGCGTTCGGGCTTCATCTGCTCGGCAACGACGCCGCGCTCTATGACGGCAGCTGGTCCGAATGGGGCGCCGACCGCACCACGCCCAAGGCGATGGGCGGCGCCTGAGCCGATGAGCGAGAGCGACCGCCCGCGCGCCGACGCGACCCGCGTCGTCTCCGCCGGACGACGGAAGGAATGGACCGCCGGCGTGGTCAACACGCCGGTGTGGCGCGCCTCGACCATCCTCTACGATACGGTCGCCGACATGCGCGAGCGCGGCAGCGAGACGCATCACCGCCTGTTCTACGGGCGGCGCGGCACCCCGACGCAATGGTCACTGGCCGAGGCGCTGACCGAACTCGAGCCGGGCGCCGAGGGCACCTTCCTCTATCCCTCGGGGGTCGCGGCGATCGCCGCCGCGCTGCTCGCCACCCTGTCGCCGGGCGACGAATTGCTACTGGTCGACAGCGCCTATGACCCGACGCGGTCGATGGCGAGCGGCCTGCTCAAGCGCATGGGGATCAAGACCCGCTTCTACGATCCGCTGATCGGCGCGGACATCGCCGGGCTGATCGGCGACGATACCAGGGCGATCTTCCTCGAAAGCCCCGGCAGCCTGACCTTCGAGGTGCAGGATGTGCCGGCGATCGTCGCGGCGGCGAAAGCGCGCGGCGTGACGACGATCCTCGACAATACCTGGGCGACGCCGCTGCTGTTCCCGGCGATCGCGCACGGCGTGGACCTCACGATCCTCGCCTGCACCAAATATGTCGTCGGCCATAGCGACGTGATGCTCGGCTCGGTCACCGCCGCGCCGGGACATTTCGCGCGCTTGCGTGACACCAGCTTCCAGCTCGGCCAGGTCGCCAGCCCCGACGACGCCTGGCTCGGGGCGCGCGGCCTCCGGACGATGGCGCTCAGGCTGCGCCAGCATCAGGCCAGCGCACTCAGGATCGCGCACTGGCTGAACGAGCAGCCCGAGGTAGCGGCGGTCCTCCACCCGGCGCTGCCCGACTGTCCGGGCCATGAGCATTTCATGCGTGATTTCAAAGGTTCGTCGGGCTTGTTTTCGTTCGTGTTGCAAGGCGGCAGCGATGCGGCGCGATCGGCATTGATCGACGGTCTCGAGTTGTTCGGCATCGGATACAGCTGGGGTGGCTTCGAAAGCCTCGCCATCCCGACCGACCCGCAACGCTATCGCAGCGCCACGCGACGCGCCGATGCCGGGCCCGTGGTACGGCTGCAGATCGGGCTCGAGGATGCCGACGACCTGATAGCCGATCTCGCCGCCGGGCTGGCGCGCTTCCGCGCCGCGTCATGAACCCGTTGTTCGCCTGGCTGCGCAGCCAGGGCCTGAGCGGCATTCCGCGCGAGCACTGGATCTCGGCGGCGATCGCCGGCTCGCTGGTACTGATCGCGCTGATCGCCGGCGCCGTGGCACAGCATTTCGTCGGGCAGCCGCTGTCGCGTGCCTGGAAGGGCCGGCTGACCGGCCAGGCCGAGGGTCTGGGCGCGCGGCTGCCCGGGATCGTGCGGCACGGTACCGTCGCGCTGATCCTCGTCGTGCTGATCAACGCGGACGACTGGCCGGCGCTTGCCGCGGCGCCGATCGGACTGGCGCTGGGCGCGGCGACGGCGCTGGTGGCGCTAGCCACATTGCGTGGCCTCGGCATTCCGCGCTGGATGGCGTGGCTGGTGGCGGTCGCGCTGTTCGTCGCGTTGTTCAGCCACGCGGTCGGCGGACTCCGCCCGATCACCGCGACGCTGGAACGAATCGGCTTCGATGTCGGCCGGCGGCGTTTCTCGATGCTGTCGTTGCTCACGATCCTGATCACGGTAATCGCGCTCTACGCGCTGGTGCGGCTGGCCAATCGCATCGTCGCGCACTGGATCGGCCAGTCGCGTGGGCTCGACGCGACGCAAAAGCTGCTGTCGCAGAAACTCGCCGCGATCGCGGTGGTGGTGGTCGCCTTCTTCGTCGGCGTCGATGTCCTGGACATCGACCTGACCACCTTCGCGGTGTTCTCCGGCGCGCTTGGGCTGGCGATCGGCTTCGGCCTGCAAAAGACCGTCGGCAATCTGATCGCCGGCATCATCCTGCTGATGGACCGCTCGATCAAACCGGGCGACGTCATCGTGGTCGGCGACAAGGATGTCGGCTGGGTCAACAAGATCGGCGTGCGTGCCGTCTCGGTGATCACCCGCGACGGCAAGGAGCATTTGATTCCGAACGAGAATCTGATGACCCAACCGGTCGAGAACTGGTCCTATACCGACCGCAACGTGCGCGTCCGCGTGCCGGTCGGGATCAGCTATGCCTCGGACCTCAAGCTGGCGCAGGAGCTGATGCTGCGCGCGGCGACGGAAAGCCCCCGCGTGCTCAACTCGCCCAAGCCCAATGTCTGGCTGACCGCGTTCGGCGACAGCGCGATCGAACACGAGATCCTGGTGTGGATCAGCGACCCCGAAGGCGGCGTCGGCAATGTCCGTTCGGACGTGCTCAACCGACTGTGGTGGCTGTTCAAGGAGCACGGCATCGCCCTGCCCTTTCCGCAGCGCGACGTGTATCTGCACACGGTGCCACCGGGGGGCGATCACTGACTCGCGACTGTTGCGCAATCGCAACAGCTATCGACCCGTTTCGGCCCGGAGCGCCGAATTTTGTTGTGCGATGCAGCGCGTTTCGGCAATCTTGCGTCGTCATCGGGAACATCGTGCGGGAGGGAAACCTTCGACAGACACGACCTCCGACGCGCGCAGGCGGGGACGACGCATTCACTCGGAAGGAAACCGATGCGCTTCTCCACTCTCTCGCTCGGCGCGCTCATGCTCGCCGCTACCGCCACTCCCGCGTTCGCTGATGATGCAGCGCCTCCTCCAGCTTTCACCATCAACGGTAGCGCGACGGTCGTCACCGACTATCGCTTCCGTGGCATCTCGCAGACCGACAGGAATGCGGCGATTCAGGGGTCGATCACGGTCACCCATTCGTCGGGTTTCTACGTTTCGGTCTGGGGTTCCTCGACCGACGATTACGTCACCTGGGCCGGCACCGGCCATCAGGAGATCGATCTTATCGGCGGCTTCAAGAAGACCGTCGGCGGCACGACGTTCGACATCGGAGCGCTCTACTATTTCTACCCCAAGACGCATCCGGTCGGCGATACCAGCAGCTCGGATTTCATCGAACCATATGCTGACATTTCGCACACCTTCGGTCCGGTGACCGCCAAGGTGACCGTCAACTATGCGCCCAAGCAGAAGGCGTTGAAGCTCGATCAGGGTGCGAATTTTCTCGGCGTAGTTTTGCCGAAGGAAGATAACGTGTACCTCGCGGGCGACCTGTCCGCCTCGATCCCTCACACCCCAATCGGGCTCACCGCCCATCTCGGTCACACTTGGGGTCCAAGCTGGCTGTCGGTCGGCAAGGGCTATACCGATTGGGGTCTGGGCGCGACAGTGACCTACAAGGCGCTGACCTTGGGGGTGAGCTACGTCGATACCAATGTCGATTTCTACTCTGGTACCGGCAAGAACCTGACCAAGGGCGGCGTCGTCGGTTCGCTCGGCGTCAGCTTCTGATCTGACATAAGCCCGGCGAGGGGTTCGCCCCTCGCCGACAACCAAGACAAAAAAGCGCGCCGCGATCATCCCGATCGCGGCGCGCTTTTTCCTTGCCCGCAGGCGGACGGTTCAGGGGGTTGGCGTTGAAGCTCGTGCGCTCTGGCCGTCGCCTTCCGGCGCCGCGATGACGTCGCGGGTCGTCGTGCCCTTGTCGACCACATTGGTGCCGGGGTCGCCGACCGACGAGCGGATTCCGGGATCGGCATCGGCGCCGACCGCGCCGAGCGTGGCGTTCTCGCCGCTGCTGCGCTGTGCCGGGCCGCCGAACAGCGCGTCGAGCGCCTGTGCCTGGGCACCGGTATCGTTGGTGCGCGCCGCGCCCGGCTTGGGCGGGACGAGCGCAAAATCGGGAGGAATGACCAGCGGCGCCTGGCGCGCGACGGCGAATTCGTCGGGGCCGCCCTTGCCGAAGCCACGATGGCCGCAGCCGGACAACAGAACGACGAGGCCGAGCCCCGCGGCGATCGATACAAGCTTACGCATTGGAATTCTCCACAGATGCCCGTGCCCGCGACTTGTCGCGCACGAGGAGAGCGCGGACGAGCAGGACGAGCACCCCCATGGTAATGAAGGCGTCGCCGAGATTGAAGACCAAAAACGGTCGCCACTCGCCGAAGTGCAGATCGGCATAGTCGATGACATAGCCGAG
>Ga0163162_10006495_pt1 | contig 11322 bp, 10 predicted proteins | sample S55metaG_FD_115310 | JGI IMG/M metagenome (GOLD analysis project Ga0163162, IMG submission 115310) | Switchgrass rhizosphere microbial communities from Kellogg Biological Station, Michigan, USA - S5-5 metaG | ecosystem: Host-associated > Plants > Roots > Rhizosphere > Soil | place: USA...
AAGCGTCCGTTCCAATAATTTCTTTGTGCTCGGTAACGGCAGCGAGGAACAGGCAGCTCAGGTTGCCTCCAGGCTCGAGCAGTTTCGCGACGCTATTTCAAGAATGTTTCCGGGCGTGAAAATCAGTTCGCCTGTTCCGACAACAGTAATCTTTTTCAAAAGCGAGAATTCATACCGGCCATTTAAGTTAAGCGAAAGTAATGCGGGCTATTTTCAACCTGGACAAGACGTCAACTACATCACTCTAACGACTGAAGTCCACGGCGATCAGGATCCCTTCACCGTCATCTTTCACGAGTACACACACTTGCTCGTCAACAACACAATCGAGAATGCTCCAACCTGGTTCAGTGAGGGACTTGCCGAGTATTACAGCACCTTCAGTATCACAAACGATCAGCAAGTAATCCTGGGGAAAACCATAGGTAGTCACGTCGCCTTACTACGTCAAAGAAAAATGCTGCCACTACGAACGCTGTTTGCGGTTGACTCAAAGTCTCCTTACTACAACGAGAGTGATAAGCAGAGTATCTTCTACGCTGAGTCATGGGCGTTGTTGCACTACCTCATCTTGAACAGAAATCCTCAACGCGTTTCTCAAGTGAAAAAGTTTCTCGACTTGCTTTCAGCCAAGGTGCCGATTGAGACAGCTTTTCCCGCTGCGTTTCAAACAACCTTTGAACAAATGGAAGATGAACTGCGGCGTTACGTGGGCCAGGACCGCTATCCGATTGTTCGCGGCCGTTTTGAACGCAAACTGGAAAACAGGAACGAGTTAACCGCCAGACCAATTTCCGAGGCGGAAGCTCAAGCTTATCTCGGCGATTTGATGGTCCATAGCAATCGATTGGAAGCCGAGAACTATCTCCAAAACGCATTAAAGCTCGATCCGAACCTTGCTCTTGCTCATGCGGCACTAGGCATGCTGAGGTTTCGTCAAAACAGGCTTGAGGAAGCGCGCCAAAGCCTCGAACGCGCAGTCGCGGCCAACTACGAAAATTATCTTATTCATTACTATTACGCTCTTGTGCTGGCGCGTCCTAATCAGGACGAAGTTCACGTGGGCTCGGGGTTTTCCACAGAAACCGCCCAGAAGATTCGAGCTGAACTGAAGAAAGCAATCGCGCTAAGGCCTGATTTTCCTGAATCCTACAATCTGCTGGCCTTTATTAACCTGGTAACAAACACTGACGTTGACGAGTCGATCAACATGTTGCGCCAGGCATTAGTAACCTCACCCGGCCGCAGCGACTTCACTTACATGCTGGGCCAGCTTTACATGAATAAAGACGACTACAAAGCTGCTCGACCTCTACTTGAACAGGTGGCCTCGTCTGCGGCGGAGGAGCGAATCCGCGAGCACTCGAAGAGATTGATCGACACGATTGATAAGATCGAAGAACAGCGTCACAAACTGACTCGATCAAAACGCGACAGTATCTCCGGACGTATTGGCGCTCAGGCATACCGGGGCAAAGAGATCGATGACACTCCGCCCGATGATGACTTGACACCATCGACTCTCGAAGATGTTTTGCGAATGCCGGAGCCCGGCGAACGACAGCTACAAGGCACCCTGTTACACGTCGAATGCCTTTCCAATGGTCTTGTGTTTGTCGTCAAAACCACTTCGGGCCTATTGCGTCTGAAGAGCACTGACTTTAGCAGTGTGCAACTTACTACTTTCGACAGCAGGGTTCGCGGTCACTTGAGCTGCGGCACTGTCAAACCGCAAAACTCGGTGGTCGTTTGTTATCTTCCTGAAAAAGATCGGAGAGCGAGCACGGACGGTGTGCTGCGCTCAATCCAGTTCGTGCCCGTTGACTTTCATCTAACTCCCGCCGCCTGATTTCCAGCATTTAGAGCCCTTCTAAAAAGTTTGTTGACCGAATCCCTGATGGATGCCAACATATCAGCGGACCTCCTTTCGGTTCGCTCCAGGACTCAAAAAAATCTCAAAGTACCTCGAGGAGCTTCTCATGTTTAATCCAGAAACTGTCCATTACTTGCAACTCAAACAAAAGTATAGATCCGGCGTTCACTGGTTTTACTGGATCGCGGCTCTTACGCTCGTGACCTCGTTGATGAGTCTTGCCGGTGGAGGCTGGCGATTCTTTTTGAGCCTCGGCGTGACTCAGTTTATCGACGCCGTCGCCGTCGAACTCTCAGCTTCACTTGGGAACGCGACTAAGGTTATAGCGATCGTGCTTGATATTTTTGCGGTTGCTGTTTTTGCTGCTGTCGGCTTCCTGGCCAGTAAGAAACATCTGTGGGCCTACATCGTCGGGTTGGTCTTGTTTTTATTCGACGGCATTGCGTCCCTCGTCTTTGGAGATTGGCTGGGTGTGGTGGTCCATGCGGTTGTGCTCTTTATAATGTTTCGCGCATTTAAGAGTGGACTGGAACTATCGGAGCTTGAGCGTTCACAGGTTGCTCAGGCTCAAGAGCCAGTTGCTACGGCACCCGTGTGATACTTCATCGCACATAAAATCCGCGACATTCTGACTCAAGTAGAGCCGTCGAAAAAAGTGAGCCTGAGCAGCAGTCCAGGCCATTCTTTCCTACATAAGCACCCGACTTACAAGTGCCGTCGAGCAGCCGGCGCCATCGCTGACCGTGTGAGTTCCGACCAGTACTTAACTTCTCGTACTCGCAATCGTTACTGCGTTGGACCGATGGTTGGGTTTTATATTTTTGATTGAAAGCTGCCTCACCCATCTGTTTGCACTCAGCATATAGGACGTCGTCAGCGGCCTTTCTGCTCACCACAGCATCCATCATTGCTTTGCACCTTTCATGGGTTGGCTGATCGATGCAATTGATCTGCGTTCTTAGACCGGCAATGGCGGCTGTGGCCACGCGGCACTTTTCAGCAAAAACTTTCGGCAGTTGTGGCTTGGCACAATTCTCTTCGTAAAACGCTGGCGTAAAATCAAACCGATCAACATCTGGTCCGGCGCCTCGATACATAGCGATCATGCAACTATCAGCCTGTGCTGAAAAGCAAATCTTGCACTCCTGACCCTTCACACAGGGGCGGGGAGACTCTCGACTACTGGCCGGATCAAACGCGTTGCGCGTTCCATTCACTGATGGATGGAACACTACATGCGCATCGCAATTATTTGGGCAAGACTTGCCATCGTCGTAGGTTGTCGGAAACATGTTTCTTGCCTGCGGTGTCAAAGTTGACATCGTAGCGGTGAGGACAGACGCCAAAAGAATTGACGCAAAAACAAGTAGAGGGAAAGTGAGTCGTAGAATCATTGAGTGAGCCTCGGTGTGGAAAAGCCAATGTTTATTAGGACGAGATAGTTCCACGACAAATTGCTGAACCGCAGCAACAGGAAAACTGTGAGCCTGAACCGTCTGCGCCATAATTACTCGTGACTTCGTCGCCCGGTCTTATCAATTTAATCGCCACATCGCAGAAGTCTCGCACGATGGTGTTGTTGTCGCAGCTATGATTAACGAACCGTTCGGGCGATTGAACTATCAATGTGGTACTCGCATCGAAATGGTGGGTGTAGCGACGCTCTTCAGCAGACAACGAGCTCAATAATTCATTCGGTATCAGGTGAGACACGTCCCACTCTAAGACGACCTCACCCGGCGCAAAGGCGCGACAGGCAAAGAGTCCACTACCATGAATGGCTGACGGTTTTACCTCAAATGACTTCCACATTTGTCTTTAGGGAAATGTTTGGCTTGTTTTTCCGGCAAGTGGTCTTATTACACGGAGCCTCAGATCATCCTCCGGGGAGTAAGGGTCTTTTCAAGTGTCGCCTCTTTTCGCCGGACGGTTAACCTGTAGCGCTCTGGTTTTTCGAACATCTCATTCAAACGGCTCAGCGTGAACTCTTTTGCTGACTGGCCATTGATGCTCTCGATGATGTCGTCTTGTCGTAGTCCGGCCTCGGAGGCAGGGGAATTCTCCAACAAACTTCTCACGCGAAAGCTCCGGTAATCGGATCCTTCCGCAATCAAGCTCATGCCCGATTGGGCCTGGTCAAATGGCTGAGCAAAATTTCGGTTTGGTTCAAAAATAATTCTATAGCGACCGTAATCAAGGAACAGGCGGAACTTGTTTGCGATGCGCGCTCCAACGTTGCCGCTTAAGGTCGGATCGGCAAAAGCTCCGGCCTTGTCCTGTGAAAACAATGTGATCGGCTGGTTGATTTTGAACCGCCCGATACTTATCTCAGCAATCCGGCCTATTTCGCCAACGGTTTCACCTCCCGCTCCTGCTCCGCCCAGCGATCTGATCGTTTTGATATTGCCTTGCAGAAGCTGATGACTATTTACGAATGGACTATAAAATGCCAGGGCCAGGCCTGCGCCCAAATCCAGGATAAATTTCCCTTTAATTGCTGAGTTCCCTGAAGGCAAAACTGTGGCGTCAATAATAGGATGTCCGTGTCGCAATTCTATGGGCACGATTTCACCCGGTCCTGTATATGAGAAAGTTTTTTTGTTGTGAAGCTTCAGCTCACTATTCAAGTAATCAACTTCGACAACAAACTGTTCGATAAAGTCGCTACCAATTATTCCGTCAAAGTCCTGCCCCAGGCGCGGAGCAAGCACCCTGATTGGCAGGGCCATTGACACAGCTTGAGAAAATCCGGGTAACTGTGAGATTGCAAAGGAAGCATCCTTCACAAATGCCCCGGACTGCATCGCAGACCCAGCGCCTCCCACCCGGATCCCGGCTCCTAACTTAAGACCGAGCTTTTTCGCGAGTTCTAAATCTATAATTGCGTATTGATCTCCAGTATCGAGAACAAACGAGAGTGGTCTCGAATTATTGACACTGACCTTGAGGATCATGTGGCGGTTAACCAGATCGAACGGTATCGTGACTGGCTGCGACGCCGGCGCCGAACTCTGACAAATGAATGCGGGGGTGTAGTTGCCTCTTGAACTTTCGACACGAAAGCTCGCTATTGTGAGTAATAATAGGGAGGACAGAATCGTTGTTAAGACAGCACGCTTTTTCATGGGCTTGTTATCAGTTTCTAGTGAGCATCGCACTGATCTAGGAGTTTTATTTCATTTCCCCAAGCAGTAGTTTCTTTCTTATATCGGAAGCAATAGCCGAATGCCTGACAAAAACGATTTCAAGCACATGCATTTAGGTTCATCTGCTCCTAAGCTCGACGCACGTGTCAAACGAACAAAAGTCGCTTTGGGCGAGGCCTTAGTCACGCTGATGGAGGAGAAGCCGTTTGATTCCATTACGGTACAAGACGTCCTTGATAGAGCCAATGTAAGTCGGGCTACCTTCTATACGCATTATAGTGACAAGGACGACCTTTTGATGAGCGACGCAGAAGAGTTCTTTGAAATGATCTCGAACGCGTTGTCAGAGCACAACGACAGGAGCAATCGGGTATTTCCGGTCAAAGAATTTTTTCATCACGTCAGTCAAATGAGTGCCTTTGTTAGAGCCTTAAGCACTGCTGGTAAAGTCCAGGATAACTGGGAGTTGGCTCGTGGTCAGTTTGCGCGAGGGATTGAACGACGCATAGCCGAGTTGCCTTTGGGTCAAACCGTACCGGCTGCAGAGCGGCCCGCAATAGCATTTGCGCACGCAGGCGCACTACTATCATTGTTGACCTGGTGGATCGATCGCGGCATGCGCGAGAAACCGGAAGAGATGGACCACCTATTTCATCGCATGGTGTGGACCGGCTTGAAAGATTAGGTCCTATAGGTCATATCGGTCCTATTTCTTCTCCCTCATCTCAACCACATCAACCACAATACTTCTTCGCCAATCGACGCACAGTATTCACATTTCGCACCGTGGCCTGGATACCTAAAGACTTTTCTAACAACGGGCCGTAGAACTTCGATTCGCCGGCCTTTCTGCGATACAGCCAGTAAACTTCTCGCTCATTGCAACAAAAGTCGTCGACTGCAGAACGCATCGACATCAATTTTTCTACGGCTGACTTGTCGGGCTTCTCGGCAATAAAAATTACGTAGAGTTGATTTCCATTAGCGGCCAACTCAGCCTCTGAAAACGGGGCAAAAGCAGAAATGTGGGCCAGCTCCTCAGCAGAGCGAACAAAGCTTGTGACTGGATATCCCAGTGAATCATGGAGGTGCCGGTCAATTTTTCTTTCTAGCGCTACTACATTTTTTGACTTGCTGTCGAAAATGACATTTCCGCTTGCAATGAAGGTTTCGACGTTTTCAAAGGACAACGCCTCAAATAGTTTGCGGAGCTGGTCCATCTTGACAACGTGACTACCGACATTGATTGCGCGAAGAAAGGCAACGTATTTTGGCATAGGAGGATAGGGTTAAGGTTGTTTGCATTATTGATCATTGGTCATTGGTCATTTCTCATTTGCGATCGGCACGGCTCGATTTTGAGACATGAACAATGACCAATGAATCTTATCAATCAATAAGTACTCTACTGCTGAGGGCTTCGGCTTTTTCTATGGCCGAGAGCAAGCGTAGATACTGACTATAGTTTCGACTGCGCACCGTTAACCTTGCAACCTCTGACTGGCTCAGCTCGCTTCGCAATAAGAGATCCAAGAAGTCGTAGTAATCACCAGTCGCTGCCAGTGGAAACTCGCGGGTGTAACTGGTTGCTGCTTGTTCTTCCGAACGAAAGCCCGCCAGTAAATCGAAAACATGATCGGTTGTGATCCGGGCACCTTCGCGCGTCAGGCCAATCGGGACTCTTAACTCAAAAAATCGCAATCCCTCAGGTGTGACTACTCGTCTGAGCTCTTTTGAAGCTTCACCATCGAACGGCGATTCAGGATCAATCAGAATTCGTAATAATCGCGGTTGGTCTTCTTGATCCAGCGTATCAAGGCAGAGCTGAACTCGATCCGCAAGGAATTTTTCGAACTGACCCTCGATTGGATAGTTGATTCGGCCGAGACACCCGACGGATTCACCGTCACCAGCGTTCTCAACCGGCAAACTCGCCGGACACTGCGCACAGATCTTCGTCGCCTCCTGCAACTCTTCGACTTCCTCAGCGGCGCGAACGATCCAATTGATCTTATCGCTGGACGGGACCACCTCATCACCGGTGGTCAGACGTGCGTGTAAACTGCTCAAGCGCCCCCACTCTCGTAAGTGTTTTTCGGAATAGGTGGCACGTAAGGGACACGCATATTGTAGTGCAAATTCGATTGACATATCTTGATATGAGCTTAGTTACTTCTGCGGAAAGAGTCCAACGGCTGGGCTTTGGGCTTTACCCTTCGTACTTTGTGCTTTGTACTTTGTGCTTTGGGCTTTGCCCTTCGTACTTTGTGCTTTGTGCTTTGTCTGGTATCGGTGTTTCTGATGGGCCGAATTCAACCAAGCGCAAACCAAAGCACAAAGTACGAAGTACGAAGTACAAAGCACAAAGTACAAAGTACGAAGTACGAAGTACAAAGGCCAAACCACCGAGGGCAAAGTTCAAAGCCCCCGCCCCCGTGTGTTAAGCTTCGATAAACTGTCCACTTAGAAAGGTAATCCGCATGGCAGTAAGTCAGGAGCTTTTAGAGATACTCGCTTGTCCGGCTTGCAAGGCAAAAGTCGAGGTCAAACCCGATGGCAGCGCGTTGAAGTGCATCGAGTGCAGACGCGTCTATCCAATCCGTGATGATATCCCAGTAATGCTGATTGATGAGGCCATCATCGAAGAATAGCAATGAACAGCCTGCGTCACATCGTTGAGGAATCTCCTGTGTTGCGGGCGCTTGAAACTAATGCGAAACACTTGTCGCACGGAGAGAGCCTTGCGCAACCGCTTGGCACGGCCCGGTGGGATTGGACCAGGGTGCAGCGGATTCTGCTGATTCGTTTACGGTCAATTGGCGATACCGTCCTCGCAACTCCCTCCGCTGCGGCTCTCAAGCGTTTTGTTCCCGATGCCCAGGTTGACATCCTGGTCGAAGACTGGGTCGGTCCGCTCCTCGATGAACACCCCATTATCGATCACGTGCTGACTGTTGCGCGACACGGAATGTCGGCTCGTACCCGAATCGCCCGCGAGCTAAGAAGGAGACGATATGATGTTGTCTATAACTTGCACGGTGGTACTACCGCGACATTTTTGACGCGAGCAACCGGGGCTCGCCACAGGGTTGGTTACAAAACTTATCAGTATGCAAGGCTGCACAATCATCAGGCGCCTTCATCATCGGAATTGTGGGATCAACCGCAGACTCATTCGGTCGAGCAACAACTCGCACTGCTTGGATGGACCGGTGTCCCCGTCACTGATCGTCCGCGCACCTTACTTGGTATTTCCGATCGAGCCTCGGCAAACATTCAAACGCGTCTCGAATCGGCGCAAATTACTGGTCCAATTGCTTTAATTCATCCCGCTGCAGCGTTCGCTACGAAACAATGGAGAACTGAGCACTTCGCCGAAGTGGTGGATTATTTAACTGCCCAAGGTTTCAAGTGTGTGGCCGTGGCGGCTCGCGACGAACTTGGGATTCTGCAAGCGCTGGCCGACAAGGCTAACTCTGACTGCGCGATATTCCATGATCTGCAGTTGCCGGAGATTTCTGCTCTCGCATCACGCTCTCGGTTGTTCGTGGGCAACGACAGCGGTATTGCTCATATAGCGGCAGCAGTGGGCACTCCGGCGGTTGTGATCTTTGGATCCTCCAACATCGTGCACTGGCGACCGTGGAACCAAGCGCCTGCGGAAATAGTTTACGAAGAGCTGCCGTGTCAACCATGTCACGGCTACTTCTGCGAAAAATTTCCTGCTCCGGAATGTATACTGCGAGTACCGGTTAACAGAGTAGTGGCCGCAATCGATCGGGTGATGAAGAATTCCCAATCAGAACTCTGAACGTGTACAGGTTGATGGTCCATCTGGACCTGGTCTTCATGAATAAAAGACGGGCTGAACAAATCCTGAACGATTTAAAGAACTGTAAGATCACCGTCCTGGGCGACGTGATGCTTGACGAATTTGTTTGGGGAGACGTTACTCGAATTTCTCCAGAGGCGCCGGTACCCGTTGTCGACGTACGAAAAGAGTCTCGTCACCTTGGCGGGGCGGCGAATGTTCTGGCAAATCTTGCGTCACTGGGAGCTTCGGGTTCGGTCGTAGGAGTTATTGGTAGAGATGCAGCCGGCGATTATCTTCGTTCTGATCTGGCCGCGCTCGGCCCAAACGCTTTGCAAAACTTGATCACGGACGAGTCGCGTCCCTCCACCACCAAAACCCGAATCGTTGCCCATAACCAACTAGTCGTCAGAGCTGATCGCGAGTCGCGCAAGTTGATTAACACGGAAATTGAGAATCGCATTATCGAACGGTTGAAATCAGACTTAATCGAAGCTCACGCGTTGGTAATCTCTGACTATGATAAAGGTGTCGTTACACCACGCATTCTCAATGAGGTACTACCGCTGGCCTATGGGCGCATTCCCGTCTTGATCGATCCCAAGTTAAGAAATTTCGATTTTTATAGACCGGCTACGCTGATCACTCCGAATCATCATGAAGCCTTAAAGATGAGCAATACAGAAGAAGATTCAGATGATGGACTGCAACGAGCTGCTGAAATAATTCGCGAACGATTAGGCTGCGACTCGGTGTTAATTACCAGAGGTGATCGGGGAATGATATTGCTCAGCAAGAATGGTCACCCAGTTTATGTTAAAACCGCTGCCAGAGAGGTATATGATGTAACTGGTGCCGGCGACACAGTCATTGCAGCATTAGCGGGAGCGCTCGCAACTGGAGCCTCCATGCTCGAGGCTGCCACCTTAGCAAATCATGCGGCGGGTATCGTGGTCGGCAAGGTTGGAACAGCGACCGCGAATTCAACGGAGCTGCTCGAAACTTTTGATAACGTGTAATGCGTAGTTTTTTAGCTTTGCAGCGCGTTACTAGAATCGATTGGGCATACTTATCTCACGAGCTTCGTAGGCCCTCTTATTTTTACCTCACGACGATGGGGGGCAGACGGAAGTTGATGGCCCCTCAAGCTGAACTACAATGATTGGCAAAACTCTCCACCATTACCAGATCACGGAGAAACTCGGGGCGGGTGGACAGGGGGCGGTGTATCGAGCAACCGACGCCAAGCTGGGCCGATCAGTAGTAATTAAAGTGCTTCCCCCGGAACTCACCGCTAAAGAAGCAAACCTGAAACGTTTTGAGCGTGAGGCTCGTCTCGCATCCTCGTTGGACCATCCAAACATCTGTACCATCTTCGATCTTGATGAGGTTGACGGCGTCCACTTCATCGCAATGCAACACGTTGAAGGGAAGAATGTGCGACAGTTGGTTGCGGGCCGACCACTGGAGCTAAAAACCGCGGTTTTGATCGGCCTCCAGGTTGCTGAAGCTTTGACCGCTGCGCACAGTCGCGGAATTATTCATCGGGACATAAAGTCCGGAAATGTAATGGTCACGCCCTCAGGGCAAGTGAAGGTGCTTGATTTTGGTTTAGCCAAATTGTTGGACGACGAACAAGCTGCAACTACTGGAATTCATCACACGGAATTGACTGAGGTTGGCGTACCGTATGGAACCGCAACTTACGCAGCCCCGGAGCAGGCTCGTGGTGACCGGGTGGATAAACGCGCCGATATTTTCTCTCTCGGGGTCCTGCTTTACGAGATGTTAACCGGCACCTGGCCCTTTCGTGGAAAGACCACAATTGATGTCCGCCACGCAGTACTTTATGACGCTGCAACGCCTATCGAGGAGCTGCGAGCAACACCGATTCCTCCTCGTTTGCAGACTCTCGTGGACCGCGCTCTCGCGAAAAATCCCGGAGATCGATATCAGAACATGGAAAACATGCGGGACGAGCTAAGACTGGTCCTGCAAGAGATTGATTCCGGCGCGATTCATCTACAGAATGTTGCGCCGGAACCGCCGCGCCACCTTGGTGGGGCAAATCCGGTATCGCGTGCAATGCGTTGGTTGAAATCTATTACGCGCAGCGAAATGCCGACCACCTCACCAAATGTGACTGGTCCAACCCGGCAGGGTCTCGATGAAACTCCGCTGACGACAGTCGCCGATCAAGACAAAAAGAGCCTGGCGATCCTGCCATTCAGAAATCTCGCGAACGATGCCTCAAAATCCTTTTATGAGTTCTCATTGGCAGATGCGGCCATCACAGAGTTGGCACGTGTTCGATCACTCGTCGTGCGTCCGTCATCAGTAATCGCTAAATACCAGGGTCAAGTGATCGATCCACGACAGGTTGGTCAGGAATTGAAGGTTGGAGCCGTGTTGACAGCCGGGTTTATTCACGGCGGAGACAACTTTCGGGTCACGGCTCAACTACTCGATGTGTCTACTGGAGATATCATCTG
>Ga0163162_10006500_pt1 | contig 11317 bp, 8 predicted proteins | sample S55metaG_FD_115310 | JGI IMG/M metagenome (GOLD analysis project Ga0163162, IMG submission 115310) | Switchgrass rhizosphere microbial communities from Kellogg Biological Station, Michigan, USA - S5-5 metaG | ecosystem: Host-associated > Plants > Roots > Rhizosphere > Soil | place: USA: Michigan...
GTCCATGAGGATCCGTAGCGAGCGCGCCGCCTTGATGACCTCCTGCAGGGTATCGCGCAGGTCCTGCTGGAGCGGCGCGTCCTTGCCCATGAGGGTCGCGTCCGCATTCTTCAACACGGAGTCGGCGCTGGCGAGCGGGCGGCGCAGGTCTTCCAGCGTGGTGTTGACCTGGTCGAGGGTGCCGGTGACGTTGGTCTTCAGCAGGCCGTCGGCGGTGGTGATCATGCGGCGAAGGTCCTCGATCGCCTGCTTCAGCTCGGGGGTCACGTTGGTGTTGAGGTTGTTGAGCGTGGTGCTGGTGTCTTTGAGCGTGACGTTGAGCGTCCCCAGCGCCTCGGTCACCTGGGCGCCGATCTGGTCGAGCGGCAGCTGGTCGAGCTTGGCCACGATGCTGCTGAGCTTGGCCTCGAGCTCGGGAATGGTGCTGCGGACCGTCGGCAGCACCGGCTTGTCCGCGTTCCAGTCGACCTTGACCCTGGGCGCGTCGGGGAAGTAATCGATGGCGACGAAGAGCTGGCCCGTGAGCAGGCTCCCGCTCCGGAGCTGCGCGCGCATGTGCCGCTCTTCGATCAGCCGCCTGAAGAATTCCACCCGCTCTTGCTCGTCAGTGCTGAGCTGCTTGCCCAGGGCCGCCTGCTGGGGAGTGAGACGCCGCACGAGGCGTTCGGGATAGACCACGATCTCCGCGCGCCCGCGCAGGTCGGCGGTGGCCGGATCGATGTCGAGGCCCACGTCGACGACCTCGCCGGCCGGCAGGCCAAGCATCGTGACCGGGGCACCCACGGCCAGCCCACGGAGCGTTTCCCTGAAGTACAGCACGTAGCGGCGTGAGATCGCGTCCGGCTGCTTGAGCGCGGCGGCGCGATCGGGGTGGAGCGTGAACGCCGTGTTCGCGGCGGCCGGCTGGGCGGCCCGCGAGGACGGCGGGGTGTCGAAGGCGACACCGCCCGCGATCAGGGCGACCAGGGACTCGGTCCGCACGTCGACGCCGGTGGCGCCCACCGAGACATCGATGCCGCTGGCATTCCAGAAGCGGGTGCTGGTATTGACGTACCGGTCGTACGGCATGTTGACGAAGACCTTGATGTCGATCTCCCTGCCGTCTTTTGACAGGTCGTAGGCCAGGACCTGGCCGGCTTCGAGGCTTCGGTAGTACACGGGAGCGCCGACGCCCAGCGAGCCGAGCTTGGCGGCCTTGAGCGTGAAGGTCTTGCCCTGGCCACTGGTGATGATCGGTGGCTCGGCGAGTCCCACGAAGGTGTGCTGGGTCCTGGTCGACTTACCCGCCTCGAAGCCGATGTAGTTGCCCGAGAGCAGCGTCCCGAGACCGGAAACCCCGCTCAGCGTGATCCGCGGCTCGACGACCCAGAACTTCGCGTCCTCGACCATCAGGCCCGCTGCGTGCTTGTTCATCTTGGCGGTGACCTCGACCTTGGCATAGTCGGGGGTCAACCGCACCGCGGTCACCGTGCCGATGTTCACGTCCTTGTACTTGATGACCGTCTTGCCGGCCTCGATCCCCTGGGCGAGCGAGAGCACGATGGTGATGGTCGGCCCCTCGCTCATGATGCGCTGGACGGCGATGCCCACGGCCACCACCGCGGCCAGGATCGGGATGAGCCAGACGACGGAGATCCGGTTGCGGCGCCGTCGCTCGACGGTGGCCTCGGGAATGGAGTGGTCGATGTCGTCAGCCATTGTGACCTTTCGTGCTGCTCGAGTCCCAGATGAGCCGGGGGTCGAACGATTCGGCGGCGAGCATGGTCAGGACGACGACCGCCGCGAAGAAGAGCACGCCCGCCCCGGGCTGGACCGACATCAGCGGCTGCAATTGCACGAGCGCGACGGTGAAGGTGTCCACGAACACGTCGAGCATCGACCAGCGGCCGATGAACTCGACCATCCGGTAGAGCCGGGTGCGCTCGCGGTTGCTCCGGATCGAGCGGCGCTGCACCGTGATCAGGAGGTAGACGAGCGCGACCAGCTTGCCGAGCGGAACCATGACGCTGGCGACCAGCACGATCAGCGCGAGCGGCCACGACCCCGAGGTGTAGAGGAAGATGACGCCGCTGATGATCGTGTCGGGCTCGGACTTGCCCAGTGCGCTGGTGTTGAGCACGGGCAGCATGTTGGCCGGGATGTAGCAGATGGCGGCCGCGATGACGAGCGCCCACGTGTACTGGATGGAATTGTGGTGGCGCAGGGCCAGCTCGCCGCCGCAGCGCGGGCAAAACCCCGGCGTGGCCAGATCGACGGGCCGGGACAGCAGGCTGCACGTCCCGCAGGAGACGAGCCCGGCCTGAGCGGCAGTGAGCGCGGCCGTGGTCACCGTGCCGCCTTGCCCCGGCCCGCCCCGCGCATCGCGAACCCGGGCGGCTCCCGGCCGTCGGCCCACTCGATGCGCTTCCACGTCTCGTCCTCGTCGATCGAGAGCGCGATGGCGGGGAACAGCACGACCAGGCCGCCCATCGCGTACATCCCGATGCCGGCTTCCACGGTGGCCAGCTCGGCGATCTTGATCAGGGCCACCAGGATGCCGAGGATCATCACCTCGTTCATCGACCACGGCTGCATGTGGTGGCTCCAGCGCATCATCTCGCCGACCCAGAGTGGCGCGGGCGGACGCCGTATCGCCGCCAGCACCGTCAGCATGAAGGCGAGGTAGACGCCGGGCGCGATGCCCGCGCAGAACATCACGATCACCGCGGTGACGCGCTCGCCGTCCTGCCACATCTGGAGTACGCCGCCGAAGATGGTCGTGCTCGACGAGCGCCCGACGGCCGAGAGCCCCATGAGCGAGGTCGTGTGCGCGATGATGAAGACGATGGCGGCCGTCACCGTGAGCGCCAGGGCCCGATCGGCCGATCCCCTGGGGCGTGCTGCCACGGTGTAGCCGCAGCGCGAGCATTTCGCCTTACCGCCGGGCGGCAGCTCCGGCACGCGCTGCAACAGATCACACTCGTGGCAGGCGACGGTTTCCACGATCGCTCAGGCGTCCTCGTCGCGCGCGCCGCGTCGGGGCCCGCCACGTTGGAGGGGGGAGCTGGCGCGGTCTGGGCCGGGCAAGAACCCTCCGGAGTTGTTGGCGAGATCACCCACGGTGCCAGTGAATCGCACGAGGGGTCATCGCCGGCAATCGGACCTTGTACCTATCACTGGGGCGTCTGACATCGACGTCCAACACCCGCGGCAGGATGGGGCTTGTGCAGGCCTGTCGTTCAGCGTCGAATAGGGCGGTGCCGAACCGAGAGCGCGGAGCCCGCCGCCGGCCCCGGCTGCTACGCGTCATTCGCGCCCGCCCACGCCTGTTCTCCTCGAGTGCTCTCGGTCTCGTCGTGACGGTGGCCCTGGTGGCGGTGCCGCGGCTCCGAGCGGTGACCGGCTTCCTTGTGGGCTGGGACGTGGGCGTCGGTGTCTATCTGGCCCTCGCGGCCCACATGATGGCGGTGTCCAGCGTCCAGCGCATCCGCCACCGCGCCATGCAAGAGGACGAGGGACAGGCGGCCATCCTGGTCCTGACGGTCGCCGCGGCGCTGGTGAGCCTGGTGGCGATCTTCGCCCACCTCGGCACGGCAACCAACGGTGGCCGGGGCGGGGGGCCGTGGCGGCTGGTGTTCGTGGGCCTGACCATCTTCCTGTCCTGGGCCTTCATCCACACGATGTTCGCGCTGCACTACGCGCACGAGTACTACGATCGGACCGCCGGCGGGATGGCGTTCCCGGGCGACGATCGGGAACCCGACTACTGGGACTTCGTGTACTTCTCGTTCGTGATCGGCATGACCTCACAGGTCTCCGACGTGGGCGTGACCAGCAAGGAGATCCGCCGCACCGTCACCGCGCACGGCGTCGTGGCCTTCGTGTTCAACGTGGCGCTGCTCGCCCTGACGATCAACCTCGCCGCTAGCGCGATATGAGTAGTGCGCTCAACTCGCTAGTGTTGCGTCGACGAGGGCTTGGGCTTCTTGCAGGATGCGGTGCAGGTGGTCGGGGCCCTGGAAGCTCTCGGCGTAGATCTTGTAGATGTCCTCGGTGCCGGAGGGGCGCGCGGCGAACCAGCCGGTTTTGGCCGTGACCTTGAGGCCGCCGAAGGGGGCGTCGTTGCCGGGGGCGCGGGTCAGCGTGCTCTGGATGCGCTCGCCGGCGAGATCGGTCTGGCGAACCTGCTCGGGCGACAGCCGCGAGAGCCGGGCTTTCTGCTCTGGCGTGGCCGGGGCGTCGACTCGATCGTAGGCCGGCTCTCCGAACTCTCGCGTCAGCTCGCGGTAGAGCTCACCCGGGTCGCGGCCCGCGCGCGCCGTGATCTCCGCGGAGAGCAGGGCCGGGGCGATGCCGTCCTTGTCCGTCGACCACGCCCGGCCGTCACGCCGGAGGAACGAGGCGCCCGCGCTCTCCTCGCCGCCGAAGCCCAGCGAGCCGTCGAGCATGCCGGCCACGAACCACTTGAAGCCGACCGGAGTCTCGTAGAGCGTGCGCCCGAGCGTGGAGACGACGCGATCGATCATCTGGCTGCTGACCATCGTCTTGCCGACCGCGGTGTCGGCGCGCCACCGGGGCCGTTGCTGGAAGAGAAAGTGGATGGCCACCGCCAGGTAGTGATTGGGCGGCAACAGGCCGGCGCTGGCGGTGACGATCCCGTGGCGGTCGGCGTCCGGGTCGCACGCGAAGGCCACGTCGAAGCTGTTCTGAAGTCCGAGGAGTCGCCGCATGGCGTGCGGTGAGGAGGGGTCCATGCGGATGCGACTGTCCCAGTCGACCGTCATGAATCGAAACGTGGGATCGATCTCGTCGCTGACCACCGTGAGATCCAGCCCGTAGCGCTCGGCGATCGCCGGCCAGTACCGGGTGCTGGCGCCGCCGAGCGGATCCACCCCCAGGCGCAGGGTGGCGCCGCGAATCGCCTCCATGTCGATCACGTTGCCGAGGTCGCTCACGTACGCGTTCAGATAGTCGTGCCGGTGCGTGGTGGCCGCGCGCAGCGCGCGGGACAAGGGCATGCGCTTGAGCCCGCCAAGGCCTCCGCCCAGGAGCTCGTTGGCCCGGGTCTGGATCCAGCCGGTGACGTCGGTGTCCGCGGGGCCGCCGTTCGGCGGGTTGTACTTGAAGCCGCCGCTCTCCGGCGGATTGTGCGACGGGGTGATGACGATGCCGTCGGCCAGGCCGCTGGTGCGGCCGCGGTTGTACGTCAGGATCGCGTGAGAGACGACTGGGGTGGGCGTGTACTCGTCGCGCTCGGCGAGCATCACCTCCACGCCGTTGGCGGCCAGCACCTCGAGCGCGCTGGCGGCGGCCGGCTCCGACAGCGCGTGCGTGTCGATGCCCACGAAGAGCGGTCCGTCGATCTTCTGCTGCTGGCGGTACTGGCAGATCGCCTGGCTGGTGGCGAGCACGTGCCACTCGTTGAATGTCCGGTCGAACGAGGAACCGCGATGGCCCGACGTGCCGAACGCGACGCGCTGACGGGCGATCGCGGGATCAGGGACCTCGGCGTAGTACGCGGTGACGAGCCTGGGGATGTTGGTCAGGATCGCCGGGGTGGCTGGCTCGCCGGGGGCCGGACGTGCACTCATCGATATCGAGCATACCCTGCGCGCGGGAGGCTCGCCCGTTCAGCGCCGGGGCGCCGACCGCGCCCCGGCCACGCAGGCCGCGGTCTCGGCGGCGATCATGCGCTCCTCGTCCGCGGCGACCACCAGCGCGCGAATCGCCGAGCCGTCCGTGCTGATGACGCCGTCGGCGCCCGGCTGAGCGGCGTTGCGGTCGCGGTCGAGCGCCAGGCCGCACCATTCGAAGCCGGCCGCGATACGCCAGCGGATCTCGGGCGCATGCTCGCCGATGCCCCCGGTGAAGATGACCGCGTCGGCGCCGTCCAGGACGGCGAGGTAGGCGCCGAGATACTTGCGCGCCCGGTGACAGAAGATGTCGAGCGCCAGGCGGACCCGGGGATCGCTGCCCTCACGCGCGAGCAGGTCACGCACGTCCGCGCTGCCCGCCAGGCCGCGCAGGCCGGAGCCCTCGTTGAGCCAGTGCTCGACCTGCTCGAGCGACACGCGCTCGCCGCGCGCCAGCACGCCGAGGAGCGACGGGTCGATATCGCCGGAGCGCGTGCCCATCACGAGCCCCTCGAGCGGCGTGAGGCCCATCGACGTGTCCACCGACGCGCCGCCCCGGATGGCCGCCGCCGAGCAGCCGCTGCCGAGGTGGAGCACGACCAGCTTCAGATCGGAGACGGGCCGGCCGAGCAGCGTGGCGGTGCGCTGTGTGGCCCACGCGTAGGAGATGCCATGGAAGCCGTACCGGCGGATGCCGTGGCGCTCGGCCAGGTCCCACGGGATCGCGTAGCGCGCCGCGCGCTCCGGCAGCCCGGCGTGGAAGGCGGTGTCGAACACCGCGACCATGGGCGTCGCGGCGCCGAGCGCCACCCGACACGCCCGGATACCGGCCAGGCTCGGACGGTTGTGCAGCGGGGCCAGCGTCTCGAGCGCCTCGATCGCCTCGATGACCGCGTCGTCGATGAGCGCCGGCGCGGTGAAGCGCGGGCCGCCGTGCACGATACGGTGGCCGACGGCCTCGATCGGGCCGGCGCTTCGCGCCAGCTCCAGCGCGTGCTGGACGGCGGAAGCGTGATCGCCATCGCGCACGGCCTCGGTGCGCTCGGCCAGCGCGCGGCCGGCGGCCGCGGGGGCGCCCGGCTCGACGGCCACCAGACGGAACTTCACCGACGACGACCCGCAGTTCAGCGCGAGCACGTTCATGGCCCGATCCCCAGGTTCCGGCGCACCATCGCGGTCTCAGAGTAGCCGATGATCAATCGATTGACCCGCGTTCGGACGGGGCAGAAGATGGGGGAGTGCTGTCGGACAAAGAGCTCGATCTCCTCGACGCGTACTGGCGGGCCGCCAACTATCTGACCGTCGGCCAGATCTACCTGCTCGACAATCCGCTGCTGCAGGAGCTGCTCAAGCCCGAGCACATCAAGCCGCGGCTTCTCGGCCACTGGGGCACCTCACCGGGTCAGACGCTGCTCTACGTCCATCTGAACCGGCTCATCCGGCAGCACGAGGCCGACATCATCTATCTGTCCGGCCCCGGACACGGCGGCCCGGCGGTGGTGGCGAACGTCTACCTGGAGGGCACCTACTCGGAGATCTACCCCGAGGTGTCGCAGGACGTGGCGGGGATGCGAAAGCTGTTTCGCCAGTTCTCGACGCCGGGCGGGATCCCGAGTCACGTCAGCGTGACGACGCCCGGCTCGATCCACGAGGGCGGCGAGCTCGGCTACGTGCTCGTGCACGCGTTCGGCGCGGCGTTCGACAACCCCGAGCTCATCGTCGCCGCGGTGGTGGGCGACGGCGAGGCCGAGACCGGACCGCTGGCTGGCAGCTGGCAAGGCATCAACTATCTGAACCCGGCGCGCGACGGCGCCGTGCTGCCGATCCTGCACCTGAACGGCTACAAGATCTCCGGCCCGACCGTGCTCGGCCGCGCCAGCGACGACGACGTGCGCGAGCTGCTCACCGGTCACGGCTACGATGTGGCATTCGTCGAGGGCGACGAGCCGGGCAAGGTGCACCGCCAGCTCGCCGCGACGCTCGACGAGTGCTACGCGAAGATCCGGGCGATCCAGGCGGCGGCCCGCCAGCGCGGGGCCACCGGGCGCCCCCGCTGGCCGGCCATCGTGCTGCGCACGCCGAAGGGCTGGACCGGGCCCAAGGTCGTCGATGGCGTGCAGATCGAGGGCACGTTCCGCGCGCACCAGGTGCCGCTGAGCGAGGTGCGGCAGAAGCCCGACCATCTGCGCATGCTCGACGCGTGGATGCGCAGCTATCGGCCCGAGGAGCTCTTCGACGCCGTCGGCCGCCTGGTGCCGGAGGTGGCGGCGCTGGCCCCGGTGGGCGAGCGGCGCATGGGCGCCAGTCCGCACGCCAACGGCGGCCGCGCGGCCGCTCCGCTCGCGCTGCCGGACTTCCGGACGTACGCCCTGACCGTGAAGCAGCCGGCCCGCGAGCGCCACGAGTCCACGCGGCAGCTCGGCAAGCTGATGAAGGGCATCTTCGAGACGAACGTCTCCGCGGCGAACTTCCGGCTCTTCTGCCCGGACGAGACCAACTCCAACCGGCTGGGCGACGTGTTCGAGGTCGAGAACCGGTGCTTCATGGAGCCCACGGTGGCGGGGGACGATCACGTCTCGCCGCGCGGGCGAGTCATGGAGGTGCTCAGCGAGCACAATTGCCAGGGCTGGCTCGAGGGCTACGCGCTCACCGGCCGCCATGGGCTCTTCGCGACCTACGAGGCCTTCGCCATGGTGTCGGCGTCGATGGTCGTGCAGCACGCCAAGTGGCTCGAGGAGAGCATCCGCCTGCCGTGGCGCAAGCCGATCCCTTCGCTGAACGTGCTCCTCACCTCGACGTGCTGGCGCAACGATCACAACGGCTTCAGCCACCAGGGCCCGGGGCTGATCGACGTCGTGCTCAGCAAGAAGGGGACGGTCTCGCGCATCTATCTGCCGCCCGACGCCAACTGCCTGCTGTCGGTGGCCGATCACTGCTTGCGCAGCCGGAGCTACGTGAACCTCATCGTGATCGACAAGCAGCCGCAGCTGCAGTGGCTCGACATCGATCAGGCCATCGCCCACTGCGCCCGGGGCGCCTCGGTCTGGCCCTGGGCCAGCAACGATGAGGGCGGCGAGCCGGACGTGATCCTGGCGGCGGCCGGCGACGTCCCTACGCTGGAGACCGTGGCCGCGGCGTGGTGGCTCCGCCGCCACGCGCCGGAGATGAAGGTGCGCGTGGTCAACGTCGTCGATCTCGCCACGCTGTTCCCGCCCGACGTCCATCCGCACGGGATGGACGAGGGCGCCTTCGTCGACACGTTCACGCGTGACGGCCACGTGGTCTTCGCGTTCCACGGCTACCAGCGCGCCATCCACGCCATCGTTCACGGGCGGCCCAACCCCGAGCGCTTCCACGTGCGGGGCTTCAACGAGGAGGGCACGACGACCACACCGTTCGACATGGTCGTCGTGAACGGCATGAGCCGCTACCACCTCTGCATGGAGGCGCTGCGTCGGGCCCGGCGTCCGCCCGCCCGGGCGACCGAGCTGATCGCGCAGTGCCAGGCCGCGCTGGCCCAGCACCACGCCTACAGCCGCGCCCACCTGGAAGACATGCCGGAGATCCGCGACTGGGTGTGGAGCGGCTAGCGTCGTTCGAGGATCGCCTGCACGGAGATGATGCGCCCTTCCGCGCGATTGCGGTGGTTGGCGCGGATGATGTCGTCGAGCGCGGCCCCCATGATGACCCGCTGCGCCGAGTGCGCGGGAATCGCCTCCGCGGTCGGCGGTCCCGCGAACTCCCCTGAGACGTCCTCCCATACGCGCACCGTGAAGCGGGCGCGCTCCATGAACGCCTTCAGCTCGTCCGGCGTGGCGAGAAAGTTTCCGGACGGCTCGCGCGCCCACATGAGCGGATAGACCGGCGGCTGCACCGGGCCGGCCATGGGCTCCTGCGTGGCGACGCGGCCACCGGGCCGCAGCACACGCTGGAAGCCGGCGTAGAGGCGCGCCTTGTCCGCGATGTTCATGCCGCTGTTCTGGGTCCACACCGCGTCGAACGTCCCGGCCTCGAAGGGCAGCTCCAGCGCGCTGCCGACCTGATGGCGCACGCGGTCGGCCAGCCCGAGGCGCTCGGTGAGCATCTGGCCGGCGCGCACGAAGGAGGTGGTCACGTCGATGACCGTGACGTGGCAGCCGAACTCCACGGCCAGCGTGCGCGCCGGACCGCCGAGGCCGCCACCGACGTCCAGCACCTGCGTGCCGGGCTTGGGCGCGAGCAGGCGCGCCAGCCGGTCGGTCGCCGACTTGCCACCGCCGTGAAACTGATCGGTGATGGCCAGGTCCTGGATGGTCAGCGCCTCGATGTTCTTGCCCGCGGCGGCGAGGGCCGCCAGGATGCGCTCGCCCAGGTCGTGCCGCTCCCAGTAGTCGGTCATCGCGATCTCCCGTACGGCATCGTAGCCGGTGGTGGACGGCTCCGTCGCCTGCTATCCTTCCGCGCCATGGATACCTTGGAACTCGGGCTCAAGGGCAAGATCGCGATCGTGACGGGCGGCAGCGAGGGCATGGGCCGGGCGGCCGTCGAGCGCTTCGCGCGATCCGGCGCGAAGGTCACCATGTGCGCCCGCCGCAAGGACGTGCTGGAGCGCGCCGCGGACGACATCCGCAAGGCCACCGGGGCCGAGCTGTTGCCCCTGGCCGCCGACGTGTCGCGCGTCGCGGAGTGCGAGGCCGTGGTGGCGGCCACCGTCCGGCAGTTCGGCGGCGTCGACATCCTCCTGAACAACGCCGGCACCTCGGCGGCGGCGCCGTTCGACAAGGTCGGGGACGACGCCTGGCAGGCGGACTTCGATCTCAAGGTCATGGGCGCGGTGCGGATGTGCCGGCTCGTGATCCCGCACATGAAGCAGCGCGGTGGCGGTCGCATCATCAACGTGACCACGGTGGGTGGCAAGGCGCCGCGGGCGCAGGGGTTGCCCACCAGCGTGTCACGCGCTGCCGGCATCAACCTCACCAAGTCGCTGGCCAACGAGTACGCCGCGGATCGCATCCTCGTGAACACGATCTGCATCGGCCTGGTGAAGAGCGCGCAGATGGCCCGGCGCGCCAAGGACGGCGACGTCGAGGCGCACTACCGGGAGATCGGCAAGCGCGTTCCGGTGGGGCGGATCGCCGACGCCAGCGAGTTCGCCGATCTCGTGGCGTTCCTGGCCTCCGAGCGCGCCAGCTACATCACGGGGACGGCCGTCAACTTCGACGGCGGGATGTCTTTTACCGTGTAGCTAGGATGGGGGGCCCCGAAATGGCCCGCCAATTTACATGGGGGCCTCGACCGGGCCCCCAAACCCCCAGTGCTCGTCGCGCCCCGGGGAACCCGGGGCGCTCCTCGATTCGTCCCGGCGGAGCCGTTGACGCTTCGCGAGCGTTCTAGTCATAGACGGGGACAGTAGTTCGCTCGGTGCGGTCGGCTTGGCCTGAGGTTTCGGGGCATCCTGTATAGTGACGGGCGTCGGCCGACCGCCGGCACTCCACGCCGACAAGGAGTCCGCATGTCAGCCGTGACATGGTTCGCGCTCGCCACCGGCCTCATCGCTTGCCTTGGACCCGCGTTCCCGGCGTCGGCTGGCGCCATCCGGGGCGTGGTGCAGTTCACCGGGGCGGGCGGCGAGCCGAAGAAGCTGCCGGTGACGATCGATCAGTACGTGTGCGGCAAGGACAAGGACGTCGAGGACCTGCAGGTGGGAGCGCAGCGCGGCGTGCGGA
>Ga0163162_10006504_pt1 | contig 11316 bp, 10 predicted proteins | sample S55metaG_FD_115310 | JGI IMG/M metagenome (GOLD analysis project Ga0163162, IMG submission 115310) | Switchgrass rhizosphere microbial communities from Kellogg Biological Station, Michigan, USA - S5-5 metaG | ecosystem: Host-associated > Plants > Roots > Rhizosphere > Soil | place: USA...
AGCCACGGCTCAATTCATTGAGACCCCACAACACGATCCAAGGATTGATGCCGCCGCCCCGGCTTCTGTAGCGCCGCCCGCCTGCCCGGCGCGCAAACATTCCAATCATGAAAACGATGATCACGAACCAAAAGGCGACGGGAATTATTCCCGGACTTGAGGTCTGGCGGGCCTGATGCGCTTGCTGGGCCTTGACGAGGTTGGCTTGGGCCTGGTCGGGCGGCAGGCTCATCTGCTTGATGATCTGATCCGCCCCGGCCTCGATGCCGCCGCCGTAGTCCGGCGGGTCTTGCTTGAAATGCGGTATGATCGCCTCCCGGGTGATCACCCCTGACATCGCGTCCGTCAGGAACGCGCCGGCGCCATAACCAGTCGCAATCCAGACCTTGCGCTCGTTCGGCGCAACCAGCAGCACGACACCGTCGTCGCGCTTTTCGTCGCCGATCTTCCATGCGCGGCCGAGCCGGTAGGCGTAATCCTCGATCTGATAGCCTTCGAGGCTGTTGACCGTCGCGATTACGAATTGCCTGCCAGTCTGGGCTTCGAGCGCTTCGGATTTGCTCGTCAGGTCGAGCACCTGTTCCGGGCGAAGCAAATGAGCTTGGTCGACCACCCGGCCGGTGAGTTTCGGAAAGCTCTGCGCCGAAACCGGCGCGGCAAGGATCAATGCGACCGTCATTGCGAGCGCAGCAAACCAATCCAGCAAATAACGCTGGATCGACACGTCGCTATGCTCCTCGCGATGGCGAAGTGGCTTCACCTCAGCCGGCTGTGTTGAAATCGACCGTCGGCGCTTGCTGCGCAGCAGCGGCAGCCTCGAATGGCACCTTGGGCTTGGCGCCGTAAAAGATCTTGGCGCCGATGGCGTCCGGGAAGGTGCGGATTCGCGTGTTATAACCGCGCACCGCCTCATTATAATCGCGCCGCGACGCGTTGATGCGGTTCTCGGTCCCCTCCAACTGATCCTGCAGCGCCAGGAAATTCTGGTTCGACTTCAGGTCCGGATAGGCCTCGAACGTCGCAAGCAACCGCCCGAGCGATCCGCCAAGCTGGTTCTGCGCATTCTGAAACGCCTGGACCTTGGCCGGATCGCTAAGGTCACCGGCGTTGAGCTGGATGCTTGAAGCTTTCGCGCGGGCCTCGGTCACCTGGGTCAGCACCGTCCGCTCCTGCGTCGCATATCCCTTTACCGTGTTGACAAGGTTCGGAATGAGATCGGCCCTGCGCTGATAATCGGCCTGAAGATTGCCCCAGGCAGCATTGACCTGTTCCTCCGCGGTCGGGACGCTGTTGAGACCGCAACCGGAAAGGCTGAGCGCGGCCAGCGGCACAAGCAAACCGAAACGGCGAAGTGCGGTCATCGTATGATCCCCTTCAATCAGGTGGGCGGATAGGTAGACGCGCTCGGCCCGGCTTTCAATGCTGTCTTACGCTGGCAACACAGCAAGGGACTACTGGCAAACGTGCCAGTCAACGCTAGGGTTGGCGAACCAACATCGAAGGGGACCGCGATGCTCAAGGAATTCCGCGCGTTCATCGCCAAAGGCAATGTGCTCGACCTCGCCGTCGCCGTAATTATCGGCGCCGCCTTCGCCAAGATCGCAACCAGCCTGACCGAAGACATCATCATGCCGATCGTCGGCGCGATCTTCGGCGGGCTCGATTTCTCGAGTTACTTCACGCTGCTTGGCCCAATCCCCGATGGCTACAAAGGCAGCCTCAACGATTATGCGGCGCTAAAGGCCGCTGGCGCTCCCGTGCTCGGCTGGGGCGAGTTCGTCACGGTCGTGATCAACTTCATCATCCTTGCCTTCATCATCTTCCTGCTTATCCGCTGGGCGAGCAAGATGATGCGCAAGGCGGACGAAGCCCCGGCAGGGCCGAGCGAAGTCGAACTGCTGACCGAAATCAGGGATGAGCTGAGAAAGCCCTAAGCGCTATTTGGGCATCCCGCTGATTCCGCTCGCCTCGCGCAAGGCGGCGGCGTCCAGCCTGTAGCCGTCGTTGAGGATCGTCGTAATGTGATGAAGGACGTGCAGGTCCTGCATCGGGTCGCCGTCGACCAGAAGCATGTCCGCGTCCTTCCCGACCTCGATTGAGCCCGTAGTCTTGTCCATCCCGGTCATCCGCGCGGGCACGATCGTTGCAGTCTGCATCGCTTCGGCGTTGGTCAGCCCGGCCTGGTGATAGAGCTCGAGCTCACGGACAAGTTCCAGCCCATAGCCGTCAGTTCCGGCCACGATCCGAACGCCGGCGCGATGGAGCCGATTCACGATTCCGACCATCTTATCGAAGCTCTTGCGGAAATCTTCTCGCGTGACGCCGTCGAACAGCGGATAGCCGCTGATCTTGAGCGAGCGGGCGACCGGAGCCGGAACGACATCGATATAGGGAGAATACTCGGGCGCAACGGTGCTTCCGTCCGACGTCAACAAAGGCTCCCATACAGTCAAGGTGGGATCCACAATCGTTCCGCGCTTCGACAGTTCGGCGTAAAAGGCCTTCATCGCCGGCGAATCGAGATCGACGTCCTTGCCATACTTGGCCGGCCCTTCGAGCCGCGCGGCGGTGTTCGCCTTGTCGACAACCTCCTGCGGCATGGCCTGCATCATGATGAAGTTGATGTGAGTGACCTCGTCATAACCGGCGCGCACCGCGTCGAGCGGACGCATTCCCGCTGGGACGTGGCCATGGACGTGGAGCCCAAGCTTGTGCGCCTCGGCCGCCGCCGGCGCGATCCACGCCGGGGTCATCGAGGTGTAGAACTTCACGCCCCACATGCCCGCGTCCTTGATCTTGTGGACCGCGGCAATCGCTTCATCGACGCTGCTGACGGTCAGCGAGCCCTGGGCCGCCAGCGGATCCTTGCGGTCGACGATCACCGACACCTTGCCGTCGGGAGAAATGAGGTCGTGGCTGGCGCGTCGCTTCATGATGCTCTGCGCCTCGTCGATCATCGAGCCCGGGCTTCGGACGTTGAGAATCCCGGTCGCGACGTTCTGCAGCAGGTTCCAGTCGCCACCGATGTGCTGGTGCGAATCCCAGAGGCCGGGGACCAGTGTCTTGCCATGACCGTCGATCACCGTCGCTCCTGCTGGAGCCTTCACGGTCCCTCCGGCGCCAATCGCAGCGATCTTGCCATTCTCGACCAGCACCGCCCGGTCGGAGAGAGCCTTGCCAGCGACCGAATCGAACAGTTCGACATGATCGATGAGCGTCGGAGTCAAATTGACCGGGGCAAGGAATTGGTGAGCGACGTCGCGGACCATGGCCGAGGTCGCATTGTCCTGAATGTCCTTGAGGCGCGGGCCGGCCTTCTCATAGCCAGCAGGAAGCAACGAGACGATGCCGGCGCTTCCGAAGAACTGGCCCTTATCGTCGAGCCAGACCTCATAGGGCGAAAAACCCAAGCCCTTGATGAAGGCGAGACGGATGGTCTTCGTTCCATCCGGCCCGTCGACCGTCGTAGTGTCGCCGAGCGAGATGCTGGCATGGCCGCTGGGAAGAAGGTCGATGCCCTTATCCCCTGCCGCGACCAGCGCGTTGACCAATTCTTCCGTCGCGAGCGCCGGGCCGCCGTAAGTCACGTAGCGCTTGCCGGCGAAAGGACCGGAGCCTTCATCGACCGTTGATTTCCAATGCGCGATCCCGCTGCCGTCGATCGAAAAATCCTCGGTGGCATCGCCGGTATCGTTATAGCCCCGGATCGCGATCGCTGTCGGCCTCCCATCGGCCCCCACGGTCGTCACCTGGTCCTCCTCGGTGATCCAGCCCCGCAGCGACATCGACATGCGGTAAGCTTTGCGACCGCCCGGCAGAGTCCAGCTCCAAACATCGCCGTGCTTCGCGGATTCAGACGCGAGCACATAGTGGGTGGCGTCCGCCGGCGGCTTCAGAAGCTGATCCTTCGGCGTCGGTGCGGCGAGAGCAACCGAGGCGGAGGCCGACAAGAGTGCGGCGATAACGATACGGCGCATGGAAATCCCCCGATAGAATGATGGATTCGCGTCTGGCGGCGAGCCGTCCAATACGCAACCGGTTGTTCGACCGATGCAGGGAGAACGCCCTACAGGCGGATGAGCGTCTCGGGGATTTTCGACGAGCCGGGACCAACATCCCAATGGACCTGACGTCCGATCGGATGCGGCGCGCTCCCGTCCTCGCTATTGTTGGTTAGCACTTCGCCGTCAGTAATGACGGTGAAGCGACCCTGCGCTTTGGAGACCGGGCCGCCCTTCATCTCGGATGCGGCCGCTGCGCCCGCGCGGGCAGCGAGCGGACCGGCGCCTCCAGTCATTGCCGGAGCGGTCACCAACACCGATCCATCGGCTCGACGGCGGACGGCGATGAACGGGATGATAAAGTCATTGTCCGGCAGCGCAGGGAACAGGAAGTCCTGGGTCGCCCGGCCTTCGAAATGATAATCGACGTCGAACACGCCTTGGCCGCGATAGGCGACCGATCGCCAGCCAGCGTATTTCATCAGCTTGGCTGCGAAGGCGCGATTGGATGCGTCATCAAGGCCAGGCAAGCCAAAGGCTTTGGCCATTTCCTCGGTTTGCCTGCGCTTCTGTTCCGCGTTTTTCTCGTACTCCCCCTTTTGGGCCGTAATTTCGGTTGTGGTGCACCCCCGGTCCTTGCCACTGGAATCGGAACAATGGGCCATGCTTGCGTTCCACGGCTCGGCCTGGTTTGCATCGGGCGGCGTCTGCAGCACGATCTCGCCGCGATAGTCGAGCACGAAGCTGCCATCCTTCTTCAGCGTCAAATCGGACGCGAACTTGCCCGGTCCCCACAGACAACCGGTGAGCAGCAGCGCACTGGCTGCGACAATCAACCGCTGAACGAAATGACGCATGGCAACCCCCTGCCCGCGCTATTACTTCATTGTTGGAAGAGTGGGGAGCTTCTGTTGCCCGGTGCTCCCCGAACCGCTGGAATCCCCTTCTGTTGCCCGGTGGGGTCCAACCGCGCTTTAGCCTTGTAACTTCAATCCGTTAGGACCTCAGTTACGCAGCAAGAGCGAGTGCCTCGTTATCGTTAGCACTTGTGTGATTGAGCCGTTGCGGTGGCATCCATACCGATCGGCAATCAGGCCTTTATTGCACTCGTCGATCCTATTTCGCCCCCATCAACAGCCGCGGCAGCATCATCCCTCTGGCCGCGGTTGATGGTGGAGGCGCCGGGGTACTGCCCCCCGGGTCCGAAGTGCCTATTCCACCCAACCATCTACCGACATAGCCGGTTGCCCGGCGCTTAGAGGATAGGGATTTCGCGTTGAAATCACAAGCAATGCCACTGGAAACAGGGGCCCGAGTGCTGTTATGCAGATTGTAGCCAAACAGTTTCTGAGGAATCACAAACGCATGAAAAAGCTAGTTTTTGCTGCCGTCGGCCTCGCCGCGCTGGCGCTTGTCGGGTGCAACTATAACAACCAGGACCAGGTCAACAACGCCGAGATGAATCAGCCGGCTGCCGATCTCAACGCGCTGTCGAGCGACGCGGCCAATGACGCCGCGAACAGCGAGGCCGACGCTCTGGGCAACCAGGAGCGGCAGCTCGAGAATGCCGACAACACGGTCAATCCGGATGACGCGCAGGAGCAAAACGTCAGCGGGATGTGATCTTTGAAACGTCGCGAGTTGGGGGCGAGAGCCGCCCGGGGTTCGCCTCGGGCGGCTTTTTCTTTGCCGCGCCCGCGCCTACGTGCCGGCGCATGAGCGACGAGGCGATTCCAGCCGCGACGTTGATCGTCATCCGCGACCGCGCCGGCGGGTCCCCCGAGCTGCTCATGGTCGAGCGAGCCGAAGGCATGGCCTTCGCTGCCGGCGCGTTGGTCTTTCCCGGAGGGCGGATCGATCGCGCCGATCGTGAGCTTGCGCAGGAGTTAGGGCTTAACGCGGCGGTCATCGCCGCGACCCGAGAGACGATCGAAGAGACAGCGATTGCGGTTGGACTCACGCCGGTGCCGGACGAGGCCGAGACGGCCGAGCTCCAGCGCGCGCTCGTGGCGGACGAGAGCTTTGGTGATTTGCTCAAGGCTTTCGGTCTGGCGATCGAGGCCGATGCGCTGACTCCCTTCGCGCGCTGGGTACCAAAGTTCCACGCCGTTCGTCGCTTCGATACCCTCTTCTACGTCGCGCAGGCGCAGGAGATCGACTGGCAGCCGCATGTGATCGAGGGCGAGTGCGCCGACTCAGCGTGGGTCACGGCGGCCGATGTCCTCGAACGAGAGCGGCGCGGCGCGGCCCGCTTGATCTTTCCAACGCGGCGTACGCTGGAGCGCCTCGCCCAGCACTCGACGTTCGAGCAGATCCGCGCCGACGCCGCCGCTCATCGGATCGAGCCAATTTCTCCCTGGGCCGAAGAAGTAAACGGGGAGAAATTTATTAGGATTCCGGACGATCTCGGCTTTCCCGTGACCCGAGAGAGGCTCGATGGCCTCTGGCGCGGCTAGCGCCCACTCCGAGTCGTCCGCACGGTCTAAAGAAAAAGGGGACCCGCGCGTGCGGATCCCCTTATCGTCGTAACGTCTGAAGTGTTTACTTCAGATGGTTCGACAGATGCTTGTTCATTTCGAACATGCTGACGCGGTCCTTGCCCCCGAAGACCTTCTTCAGCTTGTCGTCAGCCAGGATTTCCCGTTTGTTTTGCGGGTTTTGCAGGTTGTTTTTACGAATGTGATCCCACACCTTCGAAACGACCTGGCTGCGCGGCAGCGGCGCACTACCGCAGATTGCAGCGAGATCCGCCGAAGGTTGAACCGGGCGAGCCAATCCGCCCCCCGCTTTACGACCAGTCCCTTGTGCCATCAGGCCCTCCTGTTGTTCCCCTCTTCGTAGAGCGCAACTTTAGGGCCTTTGCAATGGGCCAAAGCAAACATGGATCAACTTGCCCGGGGGCCGAACGGCACGACGCGGTTTTGGGCGTCGTGACCAATGTCCGCGCGACCGCCGAACACGATGCCTGAACGTGCGCACCAGTCGCTGACGATCGCCACTTCATCGTCCCCAAAATCGGGTTCGTTGGGAAGAATGTCGCCAACGCGCCCGAGCCTGATCCGGCCCGCCTGGCGGACGTTGTCGCTGGCCGTCACATGGAACATGGTGCGGTCGATCCGGTAAAGATGTTCGCCCACGTCCTCGATCATCAGGTCGACGCCGCTGAAGTCGGGCTCAAGCGAAGTTCCGAGCAGGTTGGAAAGCACGGTCAGATTGAAGGCCATGGCCGGCGTCTCGATGCCCGGCTCGAGCGCGGAAGGGTCCCTGGATGTCATCCAGGCGAGCGCCCGGTGGATGGCGGCGTCACCATTGTCGCGCAGAGCGTCTTGCGGCATTGGGCCCCACGCGACCTGCACGCCAGCCTTATGCAATCCGGCAAGGAGGAAGCCGGCGTCGCTATAGCCCATGTACAACTTACGGCGGGCCTCGTCGGGCAAATCCGCAAGCCCGGGCTCGGCGATCCGGTTCGATCCGTAACCGCCTCGGGCAAACCACACCGCATCGATCGTAGGATCGGCCATTACTTCGCGCAGAGCCGCCAGCCGCACTTCGTCGGAGCCTGCGAAATGCCCCTCGCTCAGGAAGCATTGCGGATGGATGATCAGCTCGCAATCCCCGCGTTCAGCGACGATCGCCTCGACCGCCTCGGCGGCCTCGCGCTTCAGCGAACAGCTAGGAGCAACAACGGCAATGCGCATCACTCGGCCTCGACGGCGTAATTGTCGCCGTAGAATTTGCTTGTGCTGCGCGTGTGAAACGTAATCGCCTTGACCGGCGGATATTTCGGCGGGCCAAGGCCGGGCAGCACGTCGAGGATTTCATTCTCCCACACATAGACGGCCATGGGAAACGACACGCGGGCCTCCGAACAGGCCGAACCGTTGCTTGGCTTGCTGACGCGATGGGTCGTCGACGGCAACCGGTCGTTGCTGATCCGCTGCATGTAGTCGCCAGTGTTGATGATGATTGACCCGCGTGGCGCATTGAGACGCACCCATCTTCCACTGCGGTGATTCCACACTTGAAGTCCGTCAGCTCGAGGCGCCGGCAAGATCGTGAACAGGTCGACATCCTCGTGGCCGAGCAGACGACCGGCGCCAGACTGGACCTGACGGGCGTTTAGCGGCGGGTAATAATTTCCACGAAGTCCAAAATTCGTATCCGTCAGTCTTCGATCATAGACGTGCGGATCGACCCCGATGCCTTGAAACATCGCCTGCGCGATCGGCTGGAACAGCAGCTCGTGAGCGAGCACGAGCCGTCGGAGCAGGGGTTCATATTCCGCGCGCGGCCAGTAATCCTCTCGCTTGAATCGTCCTTCGCGCTGCTGGGGAACGTCGAAGGCGCGGCGGCACCAGACCCACCCTTCGACCAGGTCCGGATGGATCTCGCTCGTTTCCTCAAGCGGGAAATATCCCTGGCTGACTGAGCCGTGGCGGGTCGCGCGAAAGCGCATTTTCTCGGAGAGCGGCGTTGACGTGAAAATGTCCGACACCGCGTCGTGCATCTCGTCATACAGCGCTGGATCGACCCCATGCCCAACGAGGACGGCGAAGCCGATTTCCTCCAGCGCCGAGCCGAACTCATGGGCGAAACGGGCCTTATCGCCGGCATCCCCGCGAAGATATGGCTCCAGATCGAGCGTGGCGATCCGGTAATTCTCGTCGAACTCGTCGCCGTCACCTTCGGCAAGCCGATAGGTGTGGGACTTGCGGACTTGATCGTATCTCTCGAAGTCGCGATTGAGCGCGTTGGGGTCGGTCACGACGCCGCCACCGCTGCCGTCGCCGACTGCGCGCTGTGCTCTCGCCGCCCGACCAGCGCGGCGCGGAACATCACCACCGCCGCATAGAGCACGACCACGAAAACCAGCCAGCGCAGCAGTTCGAGGGGCATAGACTTCACGATCAAGGCCGCAACCAGCACGGCGGGAATGCCCCCAATTGCAAGGCCGAGAACGATCCTGAGATCGATCTGTCCGATCTTGACATGACGCGCCGCCGCGCCGGCGCCCATCAGCGATGCTCCGGTGGCCATGATCGGAAAGCAGAGCCTGGGGTCCATGCCCATCAGGCTCAGCATCACCAGGGTCGGGGCATAATTCCCCACTCCGAAGTTAGCCAAAAGGCCGAAGCCGAAGCTGGCGACGATCGCCGCAATGCTGGGCCACATGGGAAGACCGGTTGCGGTCCCGCCACCTGGGAACAAGTGCAGATTGGTCATCGCATAGGCCACTGCCGCGAGCACCAGGCCGACGGCGACAGTAAACTGGACGATCCAAACCTTCGCGCGGGCGACCAGCGGCGCCCCGACCAGCCCGCCAAGCAGCGTCGCAATGGCGCATCCGAAGAGAAGCATCGGATCGACCGCGACACCAAGGAGGATGAGGAAGATTATGCTCTCCGCCATTGCGGGAGGCGTGAGCCCGGCGAGCATGGTCGGCGGGATCAAACGGTCGGGAACCATCTTGCGAAATCGAAACCAGGCCGTAGTCGGGGCGAAGCTCCCGATGCCCAGGGTGTCGAAGAAATTGACGACAGCTCCGAGGGCCATGGACTCCGGATCGGGCAGCGCCTTGCTTGCGATTGCGGCCCGTATGAGGAGCGCCGCATAGAGCAGCACGGCAAGCGCCAGCGGGACGAGGATGGCAATCAACATCGATCAGTCTCCCGATCTCGCGCGCCAGCTTGGCTTTAGCGGTGGCGCCCGCGCTCCTGATAGGGCAGGTTCCCGGCTCTTGGGGAGGGGTTCATGCACAAGAAAATTGCTTTCGCCGTAGCCGTCACCGCACTCGGCATCACGGCAGCCGCGCCACCACCCGCCTATAGCGTCCTGATCCGCGGCGGGACGATCTACGATGGATCCGGCGGCATGCCTTATGTGGGCGACGTCGCGATGAAGGGCGACAAGATCGTCTATGTCGGTCCGCACGCTCCGGGCGGTGCCGAGCGCGTGATCGACGCGACGGACAGGGCGGTATCGCCCGGTTTCATCAACATGTTGAGCTGGGCTGTCGAGAGCCTGATCGCCGATGGCCGCGGGATGAGCGACACTTACCAAGGCGTCACACTCGAAGTGTTCGGCGAAGGCGATTCGATGGGCCCGCTCACCCCCGAGATGAAGCGGCTGGCGGTGCAGCGGCAGGGGGACATAAAATATCCGATCAAGTGGACCACGCTCGCCCAGTATCTTGAATATCTCCAGCACAAAGGGGTCACGCCCAATGTCGCATCCTTCATCGGAGCGACGACGGTTCGCGTGCACGAGCTTGGTGAGAAGGACGTCGACCCAACGCCCGCGCAGCTCGACCGGATGCGCGCCCTCGTCCGCCAGGCAATGAGGGAAGGCGCCCTCGGCGTCGGCTCGTCGCTCATCTATTCGCCCGCGACTTATGCCGAGACGCCGGAGCTCGTCGCCATCACGACCGAAGCGGGGAAATGCGGCGGAATGTACATCAGCCACATGCGCTCCGAAGGAAACAAGCTGCTCGAAGCGATCGACGAGCTGATCACGATCAGCAAGGAATCGGGCGCTCCAGCCGAAATCTACCATTTCAAGCAGGGCGGCGCGCCCAACTGGGCCAAGCTCGACGCCGCGATCGCCAAGGTCGAGGCAGCCAGGGCGAGCGGCCAGCGGATCACGGCCGACATGTACACCTATACCGCCGGCGCGACCGGGCTCGACGCCGCGATGCCGTCGTGGGTTCAGTCGGGTGGATTAGAAGCCTGGATCAAGCGGCTGAAGGACCCCGCAGTCCGCGAGCGGCTGGTCAAGGAAATGCGCACCCCGTCGAACGATTGGGAGAATCTGCTGTTGCTCTCCGGTAGCCCCGACAATGTGCTTCTGGTCAGCTTCAAGAACCCGAAGCTGAAGCCGCTGACGGGCAAGACGCTCGCCGAGGTTGCGAAGATGCGCGGCAAGAGCCCGGAAGAGACAGCGATGGACCTGGTGATCGAGGACGGAAGCCGCGTTGGCACGGTCTATTTCCTGATGAACGAGGATAACGTGAAGCGGGAAGCCGGACTGCCGTGGATGAGCCTGGGTTCGGATGAGGCCTCGCCGGCGCCCGAGGGCGTCTTCCTCAAATCCCAGTCGCATCCCCGCGCCTACGGCAATACTGCTCGCTTCCTCGGCCATTATGTCCGCGACGAGCATGCGACCACGCTGCAGGACGCGGTCCGGCGGCTGACGTCGCTTCCCGCGACCAACATCGGCATCAAGAATCGTGGCTGGCTTGCGCCCGGCTATTATGGCGATGTTGTGGTGTTCGACCCGGCGACAATCCAGGACCACGCAACCTTCCCCAAACCGGACC